>Ga0247738_10000971_pt1 | contig 10590 bp, 10 predicted proteins | sample UWRJL013104B2_FD_180936 | JGI IMG/M metagenome (GOLD analysis project Ga0247738, IMG submission 180936) | Plant litter microbial communities from Arlington Agricultural Research Station in Wisconsin, United States - UWRJ-L013-104B-2 | ecosystem: Environmental > Terrestrial > Plant litter >...
TATTTTGCTCTTATAATATCTGATTGTGCAGTGGTTAACAATGTTTGGGCCTGAGTAAAATCAAATGAATTCATCAAACCTACATCATACTTTTCTTTTGCATAATTATAAGCCTGCTGTCTTGCCTCAAGTGCAACTACTGATGATTCGTATGCATTTAAAGACCCATTTGCATCTGTAAAAGCAGTATAAACATTTCGTTGCAAATCTAAACTTTTCTGTTCTAATTCTATTTTAGATTTTTCTAAACTTACTTTATTACGTTCCACATTATTTCTGGTAGAAAATCCGTTTAAAATTGGAATATTTAATTCTATTCCAAAATTATGTCCTTTATTATCACTAAACTGATCAAAAATAGCATCTGGAGACACATAAATTAAATTACCATTTGCATCTAATTGTCCAGTAGGAATATCATTATACCTTGCGCTTGTGCCAAAAGAATAAAACCCTCTAATTGTTGGCTGGTATGCTCCTCTTGCTATTGCAACATTTTTTTCTGCAATTTCCAGATTAGTTTGAGCTATCTTTAGATCGGTTCTTATTTCTTTTGCTTTATTGTAAATATCAACTGGATTTTGCAACAGGATTCCATTCTCATCTTCTGCAATAGTTCCATCTACAACATCAAAATCTGCAAATTCTTTTAATTGTAATAACTGAGCCAAACTTAATTTAGAAATTAATAAAGAATTTTCAGCAACAATAATATTTTGTTTATCTTTCGCAATTGTTGCTTTCAGATCAAATAAATCACCACGAGGTATTGTACCAGCGTTTACCATTTCTTCTGAACGGTTAAAACGTTTTTCGTCTATTGCCAACTGTTCTCTCTGTACTTTTAAATTTTCCTTATTAAAAAGAATTTCTAAAAAAGCATTTGCGACATTTAATGCAATATCTTCCTGCATTTTAACAAATTGATATTGAGAAGATAGAATCGAGAGTTTTGCTTTTCTGTAATTATTAAAATTTTGCAAACCTTTGTAAATATCCACTCCTGCATTCACTCCTATACGTGTAAATTGTGAAGTTTCTGTACTTGCAACATTCGTAATGGGATTCACATTTCGACCGATATTCCAAGAATGTGACACAGACCCATTCACTGATGGTAAATAGCTTCCGAAAGCATCTTTTTTACTAATCATTGAATTTTGAAGATCCAATTCAGACTGTTTTATCGAAATATTGTTATCCAGTGCATATCTCACACACTCTTCTAAAGTCCACTGTTTTGTTTGCGCCTTACCTGACCATCCTAAGAGCAACAACACAACAACAAGACTATTATATTTATTTATTTTCATATATATTTAGAATCAAAGCATAGCAAAAAATGCTATACAAATTTAACATTTTATAAAACCCTAAGACTTATTCAAACTGAGATTATTTTTTTTGGCCTTCAGTAAGCAATCCCTGATTCCAGATTTTTATTTTATCTGAAGCCGTTATTCCGCTTTTAACCTGTACATAGATTCCGTCACTAACGCCTAATACCAAATCCTTTCTTACAAATTTCTGAGGTGTAGTCTCAACCTCAACATAAGGTTTTTGCGTTTTTTTATCAAATTGGACTAAAGATTCCTTTATTGCCAAAACTTTATCCGCCTGTTCAATAATTATAGAGGCATTGGCGCTTAATCCTGCTCGGATGAATGTAGCTTCTTTATTTTCTAAAGCGGCTTTAATTTCAAACTGAATAGCACCATTTTCTGTAACACCTTTAGGAGCAATATAATTTAAAACTGCATGAAATTTTTCGTTTTCTATAGCTCCAACTGTAATCTCAATTGCCATTTTTTCTTTGATTTTTCCTACTTCAGATTCATCAATTTTTCCAATAAAAATCATTCTTCCAACATCTGCAACACTTGCAATCGTAGTACCTTCATTAAAATTATTGCTTTCAATAACCTGGTTTCCTACTTTTACAGGAACATCTAATACCATTCCGGTAACAGTAGAACGAATCAAAGTATTAGCATAGCTCCCTAAAGATGATGTTGTTCCTGTTTTTACGATATCGAAACTCTGTTTTGCAGACAAATAATCCTGCTTTGCTTGTTTGTATGCCAGTTCAGCCGCATCAAAATCATTGGCAGAAATTACATCTTTCTGAAATAATGTTTTCTGTCTTTGATACAATTTTTCCTGATTTTCTAAAGCAATTTTAGCTGTCTGTACCTGATTTTGCGTACTGCTCACATTAGAAACATTTGCAACTACTTTAATTTTTGCAATCATATCACCAGCCTTTATTTTTTCACCGGCTTTGATATATACTGCTTCAATAATACCAGAAATATTAGGTTTTATCAGTACTTCTTCATCAGGTTGAATATTTCCTGTTGCGATAGTATTTTTTACAATTGATTTAATTTCTGCATTTTCAGTTTTAAAAACAATTGGCGGTTCTTGGTTTTTTGCGTACAGATAATATAGTGCGCCAAAAAAAACAATTGCAATAAAAACTAAAATAGTTATGGTAACACCTTTTTTCATTTTGATTTTGGTTTAATCGATTATTTTTGATTGATAATTTATTCTGTTCGTAAAGCATCTACAGGCTTTACATTTATGGCGATCTGAGCCGGAACAAAACCTGCCAGCAAGCCAGATCCGACTAAAATTAATAGGGCAACAAATACGACTCCTAAGTCAACACTAGGATTGGCAAACATGGTATTACTATCAGCTGGCATAGATTCTAAAGCCATATTTAAAAGTGCAATCACTCCTGTAGCTACTGCAATTCCGAGCATTCCGGAAATGATCGTTAAAAAAATTGATTCAGATAAAATTTGTCTGCGAATTGCTCCCGGAGTTGCCCCTAATGCTCTTCTTATTCCTATCTCTTTGGTTCGTTCTTTTACTACGATTAACATGATGTTAGAAATCCCAATTACTCCCGAAATCAGTACTAATGTACCAACAAAGTAAGCTATAACATTTAAGATATTAAACAGGCTCTGTACTTTATTAAACTCTTCATATAAATCAAAATTCCCTACTGCCCTGTCATCTGCTGGATGTACAGAATGACGTGCTTTGATTGTTTCCAGAATTTTAGGCTTCAATTCGGTAATTGAAACTTGATCTTTGGAGGTAAGTGTTAGCCATCCAACTGTATCGCCATAATTAAAAGCTTGTTGAAAAGTAGTAAAGGGGATAAAAATATTTTTTTGTTCCTCTTCAGCATTGCTTCCCTGCTGTTTAGAATTATAAACTCCGATAACCATAAAATTGATTCCGTTGATTTTGATGTAAGTTCCTATTGCTTCCTCCTCAATACCATATAATTCTGTAATTACGCCTTTACCAATAACAGCTACTTTTCTTCTTTCAAGAATATCCTGATGATTTACAAAACGACCTTTTATAATATCCATCGGCTGTTGTTTGATAAATTCGGGATAATCACCGTAAATTCCAAACGCAGAAGTTTTTGTACCCCTAACAACATTATTGGCACCATTAAAATCTCCTAATTGATTTCTTGGAGAAACGTACAATAAATCTGGAAATGTAGCTTTTAGTGCTGCAACATCACTGTTTTTAAAATTATACTGGCGTGTTTTTGGCAATCCTTTATATGCTTTTGATGTTGTCTGACTCCACATAAACATCGTATTAGTGGCAATACCATCAAAACCTTTTTTTACACCGTTTTCGAGTCCCTTTCCGGCTGCTAGTAATATTACGAGTATAAATATCCCCCAGAAAACTCCAAATGCGGTTAATATCGTCCTGAAAATATTTGCTGTCAGCGCTTCCAGTATTTCGTCCCAATTATCTTTTCTAAACATAATTATTCGTCTCTAAGTGCTATAATAGGTTTTATTTTTGCAGCTCTGTATGCCGGAAAAAAGCCCGCCATAGCTCCTGCAAATATAAGAAGCAGTAATGTAGTAAGTGCTACACTAAAATCGACTTCCGGATTTCTGAAGTATTCACTCTGAATCATTGGCCCTACTAATTCTAGCAAAAGCAAACTTGCCAACAGACCCGTAAAACCAGCAATTGTGGTAATAAATATCGACTCATGCAGGATCATCGAAATAATCGAAATCGGTGAGGCTCCAAGAGCTTTACGTATTCCTATTTCTTTAGTTCTTTCTTTTACAATAATCAGCATGATATTACTAACACCGACCACACCGGCAATGATAGTACAAATTCCCACCCACCAGAAAAATAATCTGATGTATAGATTTAGATCATAAAATTGCTTAGCGTCTTCTACAGAATTATAAATACCGATACCACTATCATCGTTGGGCGCTACCATATTTTTGTTTTTTAACATGTCTTTTATATCCTGAGTGAATTTTTTTGACTGCGCCAAAGCCTCGTCATAATCCTGAGTCTTTTTTAAAGTAAAAAACAAATTAGATATTTTATCACCACCTCCAAAAGTCTTCTGTACTGTCGTCCTGGGAAGGTAGGCTCTAACTTCTTCCCTTTCTCCTCCAGGATCAGTGAAGACACCTATTATCTTAAAACTGATTTGATTAATTAAAACTTCCTCTCCTAATGCTTGTTTATCCTTGAAAAGGTCTGTTTTAATTTTCATACCAATCACGGCTACTTTTTCATTATTTGCTAAGTCGTTATTATTAACAAACCTGCCCTGAACAATTGAGATATTTTCGATTTGCCCATAATCCGGATCGACCCCCCTATATTGATAGCTCCCCGATTCTTTTCCATAAGTAAAAGATCCTCCCCAAAAGTTATATCCTGAAGCTTTTAAATCTAGCTGATCATCAAATTTTTGTACAGATTGTGAATAATCACTATTCCTGAACTGAACTTTTCTGCCGGGATTTAATCCTTTATATTCTTTAGTTGTTGTTCCTGTCCAAATTTGTATAAGTCCGGCGGCATCTTGTTCAAATTGTTTTTCGATACCATTTTGCAGTCCCTTACCAGCTCCTAATAAAATAACTAAAATAAAAATTCCAGAAGCAACAGAAATTCCAGTAAGAAAAGTTCTTAATTTGTTTTTTGCAATTGCTTCAAAAATTTCCTGCCAACGCTCAATATTAAACATAAGATGAAGCTCTAATTTGTTCTACCATTTTATCATCTATTATCAATCCGTCTTTCAGGACAACGTTTCTTTTGCACATTGCTGCAATATCGGGCTCATGGGTAACAATTAAAATAGTTTTTCCTTCATCATTAATTCCCTGGATAAGTTCCATTACTTCATAAGAAGTTTTAGTATCCAACGCTCCTGTTGGTTCATCCGCCAAAAGCACTTTAGGATTAGATGCTAAAGCTCTTGCAATAGCAACACGTTGTTTCTGCCCACCAGAGAGTTCATTAGGCAAATGATGCGAATGAGATCCCAGACCAACTTTCTCTAAATATTTCATTGCAATATCATATCGTTCTTTTCTCTTCACGCCTTGATAATACAAAGGCATTGCTACATTATCAAGCGCACTTTTGTAGTTAATTAGATTGAAGGACTGAAAAACAAATCCCAGAAATTTATTTCTGTATCGGGATGCAATCGTTTCATTTAAGTTTTTTATAGGAGTATTGTCTAAAATATAACTGCCCGAGTCGGCCTCATCTAAAATCCCTAAAATATTGAGTAATGTTGATTTTCCTGAACCAGATGACCCCATTATAGCAACAAGTTCACCCTCTTTTATATTAAAATTAATACCTTTTAATACATGTAGTTGGGAACTTCCCATTTTATAAGACTTGTGCAAATCTTTAATTTCAATCATAACTCCTTTAATTTTAAGACAATGATACTATATTTATTAGTTTTTACTGCGTTAAAAAGTCAATAATTTTGCAGTTTTATTTACAATAAGACTCACTCATTAACTATTTGTTACAGTTTTTTTGAGAAAAATTTAATTGTTTTATTAATTTTACATTTTAACATTTATATAAATGAAAATTGCTCGTTACAGTATTTGCTTTATCAAATTAATGCTTTTGATTAGTTGTTCTGCTTCTCAAAAGTTGGCAACATTAAGACCAGAACCAGATAATGCGAGCCCTCTTCAGTATGAAAGCACTCCCTCATTTATCAATCTGCCTATCACAGTAAAACTGCAAGATATTGAAAATCAAACCAATCAACTTTTAAATGGTTTGATTTACGAAGACAATAATATAGAAGACGACGATATTGAAATAAAGATTTGGAAACAGGCGCCAATAAAAATTCAAAACGGCGGATCAAATAACGACACCAGAATAAAGACTATTTTACCCTTGAAAGTATTGATAAAATACAGAATCGGAACCAAAAAACTTGGAGTAGAATTGTACGATACAAGGGAATTTAATTTAAATGGAATTTTGACTCTTTCTAGTGATGTTAACCTAAACAACTGGAAAATAAACACTAAGACTGAATTTAAATCCCTCACCTGGAACGAAAGTCCCACAATGACAGTTTTTGGAAAAAACTTGCCTATTACCTATTTAGTCAACCCCGCTATTTCTATTTTTAAATCAAAAATCGAAAAAAATATCGACGAAGCAATTGAAAAATCAATGGATTTTAAACCTAATGTTTTATTGGCATTAGAAAAAATCTGCACTCCTTTTGAAATGAATGATACGTATGAAAGCTGGTTACGGATCGTCCCTGTAGAAATATATTCTACGGCAGCAAAGCTTAAAAAGGATCAATTTGTATTAGAGATGGGTATGAAATGTAACATGGAAACCATCATAGGACAGAAACCTGAAACTAAATTTAATGCATCAAAAATAATCTTAAAACCGGTAACTAAAATTCCAAACCTCATAACGACCAACATAGCCGCAATATCAAGTTATGTTGATGCTTCAAAAATCATGACCAAAAATTTTGCAGGACAGGAATTTGGCTCGGGAAATAAAAAAATACGTGTTCAAAATGTTGAAATTTGGAATAAAGATGGAAAAATGGTAATTGCTCTGGATGTATTGGGATCTATTAACGGAACATTATATCTAAATGGCCTACCTAAATATAACCCACAAACCAAAGAGATTTATTTTGATGAACTTGATTATTTTTTAGATACAAAAAGCAAATTAATGCGTGCGGCCAATTGGATGGCTCAAGGACTTATCTTAAAAAAAATACAGCAAAACTGCCGTTATTCGATCCAGCCAAATTTAGAAGAAGGAAAGAAAAGTATGGATACTTACCTGAAAAACTATTCTCCTATGCAAGGCGTTTTTATTAACGGAAAAATGGAAGACATTCAATTTGACAAAATTCAGCTAACCAATCAGGCAATTATTGCTTTTATAAAAATAAACGGAACAGTTACCATTTCTGTAGACGGGTTGAAGTAAAAGATTTTATTCTGATTTATTCTTTTTGGACTGATACATTCTGTAAATTAGAATACCAATTATGACTACCAGCAAATAAGGAACTACCATTAGGTATACAATTCCGTCATTAACCGCCTCTGCCTTTTTTATATTTGATTCTCCACCCAATGCAGCACGACACATCGCACATTGTGCATTTGAAGAAAAAATTCCAAAAAAGAAAAAGATAACTCCTAAAAGAAAAGCTTGAAACTTGGAATTTAAAAATTGAATATTTTGATTTTTAGTTAGCATAATAAGGAGAAATCATTAAATAAACTACTACACCAGTTATGGCTACATATAACCAAAGCGGAAATGTTATTTTAGCAATCTTTTTGTGTCTGTCAAATCGTTTAGCTAAAGCTCTTACATAAGTAACTAAAACTAAGGGAATAATAGCAACTGACAATATAATATGAGTTAGTAAAATAAAGATATATACATAACGTATTGTACCCTCACCCCCAAACTTAGTGGAATCTGCTGTCATATGATAAGCCACATACATAACCAAAAAAGCGAGAGATAAAGCTATTGCAATAGTCATTAAACGTTCGTGGAGTTTTAGTTTTCCGTTTTTAACTGCTAATACTGCCAAAATTAAAACTACCGCTGTAATACCATTTGTTGTCGCATAAATGGGAGGCAGGAAGGATAACGGTTCTACATTAATCCCAAAATCTTTTAATTTAACAGTAAATAATACCCCTACAACAAGAGGAATTATTATTGACACAATAACAATAAGCGTATTATATTTTTTTTCTAAAGTTTGATTATCCATTTATTCTTCCAATAATATTTTAATATCCTGCTGAATGTCGCGAACTCCTTTTTTATCCAGTCCGTCATAATATAAAATAGGATTTCCAAAATTGTCTTTTCTACATCTGATATTGCCATTTTTATCAATTAATGCAAATAAACCAGAATGTTCAAAACCTCCGTTTACATTGGCATTTTCTCCTGCATACAAATTGAAGCCTTTGTTGGACAAAGCCATAATCTCAGCTTTATCACCTGTTAAAAAATTCCAGTTTGATGATTTTACACCCAAAGATTTAGCGTAATTTTGTAAGACTTCAGATGTATCATGAGCAGGATCAATAGTAATGGAAACTATTCCAAAATTAGGATTCCCAAAAAAAGTTTTCTCAATCTCTAACATACTCATATTCATCTTTGGACAAATAGAAGGACAGGTAGTAAAGAAAAATTCCAACACATAAACTTTTCCTTTGTAATCTTCATTAGACACTTTTGCATTATCCTGATTGGTAAGTACAAATTTAGGAGCTGGTCCTATGGTCACAAGTTTTGCAGAAGCAGGAGAATCATTAAGCCCCACATTATCTAAACGATTTCCTTTGACAATCTCATCATTTTTTATCCTTTCAACAATTTTAGGAATAGCATATATTCCAAAAACTAAAACTATAAATGAAATTCCTATATATGATTTATTTTTAAACATTATAACTGAAATTTAAAGTTGCTTGGTAGCATTATGATTTTTTTTAAGTGCAGCACGATATTCGTATAAGATAATTTTAAAATCGTCAAGCATTTCATTACTTAATTCTGACAGATGAAAGGTGTCATAGCCTTCTTTATATTCTTCTTTCTGATCTTTATTTTCTCCTTTTCGACCCCGCAAATTACGTTTCTTGTCAACAATATAAACATAAGATGTTCCTAAATTTTCGTTAAGTTTCCCTTTTAATTTTAATTGATTGTAAAATGATTGTATTTCATCTGATGAAGCGAATACGAAATTCCATCCTGTAACATCTGTAAACGGAGATAAGGCGTCAATTACCTTTTTTGCCTGTTCTTCTGTTCCCAAGGGAGCAAGAATTATAAACTGTAAATCTTCAAAACCATGGTAACGTTTGTAGATCTTTTCATTTAAATTAAAATAATTACCTCTGTTTGCTAAAATATCCGAACCAGAGAACCCAAGTACAGTAATCTTACCTTCGAGTTTCACTTTTTCGCCATTTAGCGATTTCCAGTTACCAAAATCATCAACTTCTGGAGTAATAACTGGTAAGGTTGTAAAACTATTAACTCCGGATGCAAAAAATAAATACGCTACTATAGGCAGCACAAAAAGTACAAAAAGGACTATATTTTTTTTCATATCACACTGGAATTTATTTAACTGCAAACATAAAAAAAAGCTCCGTCAAACGGAGCTTCTTTTCGAATTAATATCATGTTAAAAATTCCATTTGATAACAGAATCTTTAAAAACCCCATAAATATAATGTCCTTCTGTTAAGAGAATAAACAATAAATATAAAACCAGGAAGATAACAGGCGATACAACAGACCATCTTAGGCTGCTTGTTTCACCTTCCATGTGCATAAATGCCCAAACTATATAATATGCTTTGAATATGGTAAGGATATAAAAAATCCAGTTTAACAGATTCAAACCAATAAAAAATGTAAATTCTAATGACTCTGGCTTAAAAATACCTAGTATAACTTCTACTATTGTTATTACTGATAATAATCCAAATACAAACCAGATTCTTTTGGTATTTGATACGTGCTCGTGTGACATAATAATTATAATATAAAATTAAACTAAGTAGAAAACTGTAAATACAAACACCCAAACAAGGTCAACAAAGTGCCAGTAAAGACCTACCTTTTCTATCATTTCGTAACTTCTTCTTTTTTCGTATGTTCCAAGTAAAACATTAAAGAACACTATAATATTCAGGATAACTCCGGAAAATACGTGAAATCCGTGAAATCCAGTAATGAAGAAAAAGAAATCAGCAAATAATTTATTTCCATATTCATTTCTAACAAGGTTTGCACCTTCCACTACATATTTAGCATCACTCAAACGAGTTTCAGATTCTTCTCTTGACAATATTGTCTTTTTCTTTTTAGCATCAAGATGTTCGGTTCTGATCAGTAATTCCGGATGAGCTTTGAAACCCGCCTGTACTTCAGCAACAGAATAAGACGGAAGCGACTGAACATCTTCCATAAACCAAGTTGTTTTATTCCTGGTCAAGGCTTCTCTTTGTTCAGGTAATTTTACTGCAAAATCGGCCAGAGCTACTCTTTTACCATCTTTATCTACAAATTGCAACAAACTTCCTCCAACTGTTTCTACTGCACCATATTCTCCCTTAATGAAGTTCTTCCATTCCCAAGCTTGAGAACCTAAGAAAATTAAACCCCCAATAATTGTCAGGAACATATAAA
>Ga0247738_10000972_pt1 | contig 10586 bp, 5 predicted proteins | sample UWRJL013104B2_FD_180936 | JGI IMG/M metagenome (GOLD analysis project Ga0247738, IMG submission 180936) | Plant litter microbial communities from Arlington Agricultural Research Station in Wisconsin, United States - UWRJ-L013-104B-2 | ecosystem: Environmental > Terrestrial > Plant litter >...
AGAGGGTTCCTGTTCAATCGGCCCCCAGACTTCGATAAAGCCGCTACCCACTACCCTCAGCAACTGACGGGCAGAATAAGGAGGGACGTCTCTTTTCGGGACGACCTGGTTTTTGAGAGCCTGGGTCAGCAACCAGCCGTATTTCGGCCGGGATGATAAGGTTTGAATGGCCTGCTGTTTTTCCGCAGGACTGAAATCCTTGTACCTGGCAATGAGCAATTTACCCAAAGGCTCTCTGTCATATTCTGAAATGGCCCTGATGGCGTGGATTCTGAGTTGGGCGTCATTGAGCAATTCCGGCAACTCATCCGCCAGCTCTGCCCGTTTCCTGCTGGCCATCGATTCAAGGGCCTGCTGTTTCTGAATGGCGGTAGCCGTTTTACTTTTCAGGGTGAGCATTGATTTTTGTGTGGCCTCGGTGTCTCCGAACCTTTGTGATACCTGCAGGGCCAGCTGGGCAGCCTGACCTTTGGTTTGGGTAAGTTTGGTATAGACAGGTTTCCAGTTGGCTGGGGCCTTAAGGTCAAATCTCCCTTCCAGTCCGTCCCTTAGGCCTTCCAGCATGCTCACCTTATTTTTGGTGGTTTTCCCGATAGCGGCGATCAGCTTTTCAGTTTCGCTGGCATCTACATTTCGGCGGGCTACATAACGGGCCAGCATCGGAATGTTGGTTTGCGAAGCCAGGGTCAGAGCCCTTGCCGGATTTTTGCTCACCAGGGGTTCCAGGCCAAACCAGATCATTTTGGGCAGGTTGTGGTCGTCTTTATCTTCTCCGTGGAGGGCCAGGTTTTCTGCTATTTTCCAGGCAGATTCCTGGTCAATCCTCTGCATAGCAGCAGCCAGGTAAAGCCTGACAACAGGAGAAGCGTCGGTTTTAGCCAGGCGAACAAACTCAGCCAGGGCTTCTGCAGATGGAGCTTTATCTTCACACAGCAACTGAATGGCCCATGACCGGACATAAGGATCCGGATCACTAAGGAACGTCAGCAACTGATCAGGAGTCAGGCCACCAGTTACGTGCAGTGTCCATAATGCTTTCAAACGCCAGTCGGGATTGCCGTTTTCGGCGATAATGGCCCGGATGTTTTCGTGGGTACTCTGAGCAATTTGTCCTTTGGCGGCCCTGTTCTGTAAAATAACCCTTGCCCTTCTGCTGTGCCAGTCGCTCGGACTTTTTTGCAGGTCAACCAGTTGTTTGTCCGAAAGCAGGTTAAGATCTTCGTAACGTCCTTTCCAGTCTTTGGCGAGTGTTTCTTTGGGCATGATCCGGAAAACCCTCCCTGTTTCTCCGTTCAGCACTTCCTTTCCGCAGATGTCGGCATCGTGCCAGTCGAGTACATATAAACCACCATCGGGTCCGACTTCAGTGCTGAAGCCTACCCACTGGGCGTTGTTGGCCAGCATGAGTTCTTCGCCATGCCTGGCAGAAAAACCCGAGCCTTTTTTATCAAGGATATCAGAGAGGATGCCATGTTCATGGATGTTGGCCATAAAAATCCGGCCTTTCTGTTCTTCAGGAAATGCATCAGACTGATAAACCCTGGCCCCGCCATGAGCTGAGCGGTGAGAGTGATCGGCAATGGTCCTGATGTCACTATAGACATAAGGATTGAAATGCTGTCCGCCCTGGCGATGGTAAATGCCGCCGGGAATTACATGCCACATGTGAGGAATGACGCAGGCACTGATAAACAGCTGGCCTTTGGCATCATAGTCAATGCCCCAGGGATTGGAGAACCCGTGGGCAACCACCTCAAAGATATCTTTGGTGGGATGATACCGCCAGACGCCTCCGTTGATGTCAACGCCTTCGCCTTTAAGTATATCATCCGGAAATGCGTCCTTGTGTTTATAGATTTTGCCTTTGCCTTCCGGCTTCCTTACTTTAGAAGGTGTGGCAAACCCCTGGCATCCATACAACCAGCCGTCTGGCCCCCAGTGAAAACTGTTGAGGGTTTCGTGGCGGTCCCTGATGCCCCAGCCTGTCAACCGTACTTCAATATTTTCGGTATCGGCCACATCGTCATGGTTACGGTCGGGCACAAAGAGGAGGTTAGGCGGAGCTCCTAAAAACAAGCCGTCAAAACCCACTGCCATGGCTGACGGAAATGCGATGCCTTCAAGAAAGACCTTTTTGCTGTCTGCAATGCCGTCGTGGTCCGTGTCTTCCAGGATCAGAATACGGCTGTTTCCTGCATTGGAAAACCCATGCCCCCGTGATTCATAATCCCGGTTTTCAGCAATCCACAGACGGCCTTTGTCATCCCAGCAAAAAGCCATGGGCTGGGTCATCATGGGTTCTGAGGCCCAGGTATTTATTTTGAATCCCTCTTTCACGGTCATGGCTGCAATAGCCTCGTCCGGTGTCAGGAACTTGGCATCGAGACCCTCTTTCTGGGCAATCCCCCAGAGGGCGTAAGTCATGTCCTGTCCGCTGAATTTACTCCATGTATTGGTAAGTTGGACGTCATTAAGTGTCCCTGTATAAACCACAAGTTGATGTCTGATAACTTCCACTTTCCCTTTTTTGATATACCAGTCCCCTGTCCGGGCAGGAGCGGGGCCTAAGCCAAACTGACCGTCGACTCTCCAGTATTGCGGGAAGCCGCGGTTTTCAGGGTGATCGAAAATGGCGATATGGGCCGGGTCGCTGCGGCCTTCAAGCTGAATGCCGACATCTGCCCACATGGCACGCTGCCCTTCTGCTTTTCCGTTTTTCTGTCTGGCGGCATTGATGATTTCTGCTTTGTCGCCTTCTTTCCAGGGCATCCGGACAAACAGCCCGCCATAGTCATATTTTCCCATAGTGACATCGGTTTTGGCTTCTCCTGCCCACTCGAGATCGAGTAAGTAGGTGTTGTCCTGCTCCCGCATGGTCCAGGTCTGGGTTTCGGTCAGTACGGTCTCTCCTTTTTCATCGAGGAGGTCGTAGACGGTTTCCCATTTGACTTCCAGGCCCTTGCTTTTTATGATCCTGGAGGATACTTTTCGCCAGTAGTCGCCTTCCGGATGATGAAAATAATCGCGGCCGTTGACCCTCGTAAATCCCCAGTAAATTCCGGTCTGGTGTTTATGATGCCCCGGGCTGTATTGTGTCAGGATACCCTTGCCGTCCGGAGCCACCAAAGGGTGAATGTAAGGTCTGAAATCCGGTTTGACGGTTTGGGTCAGAATAGGTGTCTTTCCATTAAGTCTGAATACTGAAATGGTGGAGGCTTTTTCATTCTGAACAATGTAAAGACTGGTTTTCTTTTCAGCTGGTGGAGGATCGGCGGGTTTTAATGCCAGCCATCCGAAACTAAAGACAAAGAGGGACAAATAAATGAAGAAACGTTTCATGAAGGTTAAGTCGGTATAAATGGTTGAATAATTGTCCCATGAAAATAGTCAAATTTCATGAAAGAATATAACATGATAAATAATATCGGATTAAATGTGATCGGAAGGTATCTTTTGCCGGGAGACCAGGCTGTCCGGACTCATATAAATGAGGGTTTAAAAACAGACTCCCGGGGATCTCTGTACCCGGGAATCTGAAAAGAGGCTTAGTTTCCTATATTCGGATTAACGGTGACGTCTTTGTTCGGAACGGGCAGATAATAGATTTTCTTGCTCAGCACCGGAGCCGGTTTAAGGTCTCCCGGGTTTTTGCCTGTGTTGACCTGTTCGATCATTTCAAGACGCTGCAGGTCAAACCACCGGGTGTATTCTCCGGCAAATTCCCACGACTTTTCGTTGATCACCGCCTTGATAAATTCTTCGTTTGACAATCCGCTTAAGGCCGGTAGGCCTGCCCTTTTCCTGATGAGGTTCAGTCCTTCATAGGCCTGGGCATCGGGAGTGCCTGCTCTTGCTTTGGCTTCGGCATAAATGAGCAACAGGTGAGGGTAGCGAAGCAGGTTCAGGCTGGAATTGGTCGACGAAGTATTCAGCCCGCCGGTATATCTGAACTTGGCGTAATAAGGGTGTTTGGTTTGCCCTTCCTGCCAGGAGATTTTTACGCCGCCGGCTTTGGTAAAAGTCGTATGGAAAGTAAGGTCTTTTCTGAGGCCTTCGGGAAAGCTGTTGTAAAAGTTAAGTTCCGGGAAATAATCATCCCACCCACCTTCGTCAGAGGGCATGGCCGAACTTCCATAAAGGGCATTGGCGGTAAACCACTGACAAGACCCGCAGAAGTGAAGGGTAAAGACTTCTTCAGAAGTAGCTACTCCGGCGACGGTGTTGTTAAAGAAGGTTGCCAGGTCCGGAACGAGGTCAAATCCGAAAGTACTTTTCTGGTCGATCACCTCTTTGGCCAGTTTTGCAGCTTCTGCATATTTTGCGGTTTCTTTCAGAGGCCACCCCGCCATGGTAAGATAGACATCGGCCAGGAGGGCCTTGGCTGCTCCCTTGTTGCTTCTTCCCACGTCCCTTTTCTTATCAGCCAGCATGGTGATGGCATTATTAAGGTCGCTTTCTATCTGGGTATAGATTTCCTTCACTTCTGCATTTTTGACACTCAGGAGTTCGGATGAAAAGTCGGCTGTCGTAATCAGCGGAACTTTGCCCCAAAGCCTGGTAAGCCAGTAATAATCGAAGGCCCTCAGGAAATAAGCCTCTCCCGCAATCTGTTTGATTTTGGAAGCGTCACCTGCAGTGTTTTTATAATTATTGATGATGTTGTTGGCTCCCTGGATCGACTTATAGCAACCACTCCAGATGGGAGTTATCCGGCCGTTAAGCCCTGTAACCTGCAGCTGGTCAAATTCTCTGAAATCCTGTTTATTGCTTCCGGAATGGGTGGTCAGATCATCGGAACCCATTAAAACGGCGACCGTGGCTGCGGTAGCAAAGCCGGTTCCCCAGGTAATGGTCAATGGTTTGTAAGCCCCTGTCAGAGCGGCTTCGAGTCCCTCTACGCTATTGAGGGCGGTGGTTCCGGTCAATGCTCCCCTTGGGTCTTCGGAAAGGATATCCTCACAGCCTGTGGCCAGGAGAAGGAAAGATAATGCGATAATTTTATGTATATTTTTCATTTCAAAAGATCGTTTCGGTTTAAAATTTAAAGGTTACGCCAGCGGTATAAATTTTGGCATTGGGATAGGTTCCCAGGTCTATGCTCTGGTTAACATCCGTGCTGGAAGTGATGTTGGTGGCCTCCGGGTCAATGCCCCTGTATCTCGTGAAAGTCAGGAGGTTGGTTCCGCTCAGGAAAATCTTGATGTCAGCAAATTTGCTCTTTGTTTTAGGCAGGGCGTAGCTCAGGCTGATGTTTTTCAGTCTTAGAAAATCTCCTTTTTCAAGGAACCGGGTAGACTGTACAAAATTCTTGTTGCTTTTGCTGAAACCCGGCACGTCGGTGTTCTCATTGCCCGGCCGGTAGTAATTCCGGATGTCAGCCAAGGTGGCTTCACGAGCATTGGCATTGGCACTGATCGAAACAGCATAGGTGTAATTGAGCTTATCGAAGCCGAGGAGTCCCTGGGTAAACAAATTCAATGATAAGCTTTTGTACGTAAAAGTGTTGTTCCATCCGAGGGAAACTTTCGGAAGACCGGTACCTATAATGTGGTAGTCTTTTGGATTGATGATACCGTTGTTATCCAGGTCAAGATACCGGGCGTCGCCGGGAACAGAACCGTACCTGGCGGCTTCATCTGCCTGGTTAGCCTGCCATACGCCCAGGTAGGTCAATCCCCAGTAAGAGCCCATGGGTTGTCCTTTTACCAGTACAAATTCGGATTGGGTAGCTAATCCTCCACCCACATTAGACCCGGTGAATAAAGTATCAATTTTACCCAGGTCTACTACTTTGTTGCTCAGGAATGAGATGTTGAACCCCGAGTCCCAGTGAAAATCGTTTCTTTGTACTGGCGTAGCATTGATGTACAATTCAACGCCTTTGTTTTGGACCTGACCCACGTTGCGGGTGATCACCCCGCCACCGACGTAGTCAGGGAGTTTATCATTCAGCAACAGGTCTTTGGTGTTTTTGATGTAATAATCAAACCCGATTTCTATGTTTCCTTTGTTGAGAGACAGATCGGCACCGAGATCCAGCTGGCTGGTGGTTTCCCATTTGAGGGCCAGGTTGGCGGGGTTTCCGAGGATAATGCCGGGCGTCAGGGTGCTGTTGCTGAAAGGAGCTGTGGCACTGTAGGCATCAGAGAGGTAGGTTGAAAGCGTGGCATATGAACCGATGGCCTGGCTGCCCGTCACACCATAGCTTCCTCTTATTTTGAAAGACTGCATCCAGGTCAGGTCTTTCATGAATGACTCCTCAGATATTTTCCAGCCAAAGCCCAACGATGGGAAAACGCTGTATTTGTTATCCCCCTGGAACTTGGAAGAACCATCTCTTCTCAATGAGGCGGTCAGCAGGTATTTTTCTTTGAAAGCATAATTTACCCTTCCCAGGAATGAAATGAGCCCGTTGTTGGAGTAACCGGCACTTGTCGACACGGTATTGGCGAGAGAGAGGTTGTCATACCCCAGGCCGGGAAAAATCAGGCCGGATGCTCCTGCATAAAAACCGGTGCTTTTGTAAGCGATGGTCTCGTAAACCGCCGTGGCTGTCAGGGAGTGAAGCCCTCCGAAAACCTTCCGGTAGGTCAGGTTATTGGTGTTCTGAAGACTGAATCCTTCAGAAAAATTCCGCTCTGCACTGGCTGAAGTGCCGTTGATCGTCACACCTCTGAGACCCCTGAATTGTGAACTTGTATAATTGGCAGCAACCCCGACATCAAAAGTAAGCCCCTCCAGGATTTTGAAATTGATGCCACCTGTTGCATTACCGATCGTATTAAAATAATGTTCTTTCAGGTCAAGAGCCAGGGCAACGGGGTTGACAGAAATGGAACTGGTCGGGTCATTTTTGATGAAATTCCCGTTGGCATCCCGGATCGGCGTGGTCGGGGCCCACATGAGGGCCTGCCCCAGCGGAGCTGATTTATTGTCGCTGGCATTCAGGCTGTTGCGTCTTGTGGCTGACACGTTCATTCTCAGGTCAATGCGTTTGTTGATCTGCGAATTGATGTTGGCCCTGAGGTTATAACGTTTCAGACTTGAGCCCAGTACGATGCCTTCCTGGTCGAGGTGATTAAAGGAAACCATGTAAGTCGTTTTTCCGCCACCGCCTGACATGCCGATCTGGTAATCTTTCATAGGGGCTGTTCTCAGCACTTCGTCGAGCCATTTTGTGCCGCCGGTACGTCTGAATTCATCGATCTGAGTCTGCGAAAACGCCGGGGTCGCCCCGATGGCTATTGAACGTTTGTTGGCGATTTCAGCAAATTCTGCAGCACTCAGCACGTCCCAGTCTTTGATCATGTCCTGCATGGAGTAATTCACCCCGACGGTCAGAACAGACTTGTTGAGCGATCCTTTTTTAGTAGTGACCAACACCACGCCGTTGGCTCCCCTGCTTCCGTAAACGGCAGTTGCAGAAGCATCTTTCAACACCTGGATGCTTTCGATATCGTCCGGGTTAAGGTCAAACAAATCACCACCTACATAACCGTCTATGACATACAAAGGATTGTTATCGCCTTGTATCGAGTTGGCTCCGCGTATCCTGATCTTTACATTGCCGCCAGGTCCGCCGACACCGTTGATCACCTGGACACCCGGGGCACGGCCCTGCAGGATCTGGTCCATCCTGATAATGGGCTGTTCTTCATAGTCTTTGGGAGAAATGGAACTGATGGCCCCGGTCAGGTCGCTTTTTTTCTGGGTACCATACCCTACCACCACGACTTCACTAAGCGATTTTTCATCCTGGCTCAGCACGATATCAAGGGTGGCAGCCCCGCCGGCACTTTTTTCGGTGGTGGCATAGCCTACATAGCTGAATATCAGGATGGTATTGTCATCAGGAACATTTAAAGAGTAAGAGCCGTCTGCACTGGTGGTAGTACCCTTGATGGTGTTTTTGATGACGATACTGACGCCGGGCAACGGGTCTCCGTTCTGATCCCTGACCTTTCCTTTGACGACTTTATCGAATGCGTTCAGAATAGGACTGGCGGGTGGTTTTATCAGGTTCATCAGCCTGAACTTGTTTTTGGTCAGGATGATCTTGTTATCGTAGATTTTATAAAGGATGTTCCGGGATTTAAAAATCTCGTCCAGAATCTGGGACAGCCTCAGGTTTCTGGCTGAAATGCTCACTTTTTGTTCAGCACCGATAGAGGCCGAGCTGTAAACGAAATTGACGTCTGTCATGTCCTCGATGTTCTTCAGGAGCTTCCTGATCTCAACATTGTGTTGTTCAAGGGTAATTCTTTTGTCCAGGATTTCCTGAGAATACCCGTCTTTGGCCATGGTGATGGTCGAGAAGGAGGCTATCCACAACAAATGAACAAAGGAGAGTTTCATAATTCGAATCAGGGGATTTTTGAATTGTCGAATTCTTTTCATAGTTTTAAGAGTTTTGTTTTTATAATGAGCAAAATGATTCCATGATCAGGCTTGTTTAGCGACGGAGCTGATCAGGAGAAAACAGAGGCTATTGATGTTCGAGCATCAGTAGCCTTTTATTAATTCAGGGCGGGCTTACTGGCAGCCGTTGCCGTTGATTAATATTTTGGTGCCTCTTACTTCAAAAGAAAGGTGAAGGGAAGCACAGATGATATCGAGCCTTGGGAAAAGGTCCAGTTTTCGCAGGTCTCCGGTAAAAGGACAAGTTCCTACATTTTCATTTTCCAGGATAATTTCCAGGCCATAGGCATTTTCAATCTTTTTGAATACTTCAGTCAATGGTGTGTCATAGAATTTCATTTCCGTATCAAAACCGTCAGCCACTTTTTCGGCAATAGGCTTGGGCTGGGGGATCAGATCAGTGGTAAACAGCATGTTTTCAATGTGGTAAGTCGCTTTCTGGTTGGCGGTGATAATCACCCCGTCTTTGATTTTCGGATCATTTGAGTCGGCACTTCCTTCTTTCTTGAACACGGTGACTTTTCCCGTAATGACAGAAACTTCAATGTTCATTTTCGGATCATTTTTTATCCAGAAGCTTGTACCGAGCACTTTGGTGACCACATCCCCGGTATAGACTTTGAATGGTTTTTGCGGATCGGGCGTCACTTCAAAAAAGGCATTTCCGCTGAGGTAAACATTGCGTTCATGAGCTTCGAATTTTTCAGGATACCTGATTTCCGAGCCCGGTTCCAGCAGGATGCCGGACTTATCCGGTAAAACGACTTCCAGGTTCCGGCTTTTATCATTGTTTTTTCTGACGATCAGGTTTTTCTCAGAAAGCACCTCTTTCTGAAGGAAAGCTGGAGTTGAAGAGCGGTTCAGAAAAATGTACAGGCCGGACACCAGAAAAACTGCTACGGAAGCAGCGATGGTCCAGATGTAGACCTTGCCGGAAATCCTGACCGGCGGAGCTACCGTCCTGGCTTTTATTTTGCCCCAGAGTTCGGCTTCGAGGAGGTTCAGGTTTTCTTCCGAATAATTGTTAAACCTTTCGGGATTGTCAAGCAGCTGGTACCATTGCTCTACAATCCTTTTTTCTTTATCCGAACACTCTCCGCTGAGGTATTTCCGGAGCGTTTCTCTGAAATGAATTTTGCTCATGAATGAAAAGACAGGCTTATGTTGCTGACCTGTAAAAGATAAGTCGGGGAGGAAGGTGTTTTCCGCAAGAATTTATGAAAATTATTGGAATCCTTATATGAAATGAAGAAGAACGCCTGAAACTACTTTAAAAAGTACAAGGGCAGCAGGAGGGTATAATTGAGATATTTTTTCAGTTTTTCCTGGAGTTGCCTCACGCCTGTGGTGATGTGGTGTTCTACCGTACGCTGGGGGATGTCCAGTTCTTTTGAGATTTCCTTCGGACTTTTTCCTTCTATTTTGTTCAGAATGATGATCTGACGGGTTTTTTCGGGGAGGTCGTTGATTTTGGCATTGATGATGCTTTCGGTTTCATCGACCCACTGAAAATGAGAACCGCCGGTATCTTCCGGATCTCGACTGTCGAGGGTTTCGAATTTCCGTTGCCGGAACGAATCAATGATCTTGTTTCTCAATGCCCTCATGAGGTAATGCTCCAGGTTAATGATCATGGATTCATGCCTTTTTTCCCAAAGCGAGATGAAAATTTCCTGGACGATTTCCTTGGCAAGCTCCTCGTTGTTGGTCTTGCTGATCACGATCGCGAAAAGCCGTCTCCAGTATTTTCTGTAGATGGCCTCAAAGCCGGAAGCTTTATCTTCCCGCATATCCTGCAGCAGCCCGATGTCATCCTTTTGATCTTCCAACATGAGAAATTGTTTTTCCGGCTCAAATTTATTGAAATATATCAATTTATTCTTTAAAAAGTGTAAAAATAACACCATTTGGCTAAAGTTGTTGTTTATCAGGGGTTTAAATGATAAAGGCAGGCATTAAGTGAGTTGAGCCCCTGCGGTTTTTTCAGGCAAAAAGGAACGGGTAAAAAATCCGGTTTAAGGTAACCGGCACTCTGAGTTGTCATGTGTATAACAATCAGAAATCTTAATCATCATGATGTATACCACTTCCATCTTCGTCGCTTTTTTTCTGGCCTTGATTATCCTCACCAAAAAAGGGAGGAACCTTGCAGATACTTTCCTGGGAAT
>Ga0247738_10000973_pt1 | contig 10586 bp, 7 predicted proteins | sample UWRJL013104B2_FD_180936 | JGI IMG/M metagenome (GOLD analysis project Ga0247738, IMG submission 180936) | Plant litter microbial communities from Arlington Agricultural Research Station in Wisconsin, United States - UWRJ-L013-104B-2 | ecosystem: Environmental > Terrestrial > Plant litter >...
CCTTTTTGCGGAACTTCGGCCTCGGTTATCAGCTCGGAAGGATTCTGCCCCGGTGAAATCCAATGGTCTTTTGATGGTGGTGGGTGGAAGTCCCTGGCTGACGGTGGGCGTTCATTTACATTGAACGGATCCGGACTGGATCAAAACACGCGTTTTACATATAAAACAAGATGCAAACTGAACGATTGCACAAGTGAGCCTTCTAACGAAATTGAGCAGAATATCCTCGCTAATCCCGGCAAACCTGTGATTAACCGCAGCAGCTACGCGGACGTCTATTGTTCAGGAGTAACATTGTATGCCAGCGAATGTAGCAGCGGGACTTACAGATGGTACAAAAATGACAATCATTTAGTTTTTATGAACGACCGCACGGTAGCTTCTGAATCTGAAGAAGGTAATTTTAAATATGAAGTAAAATGTATCTCGGCTTCAGGCTGTGAAAGTGAGAGTTCTGGGGCTCATTATTTCAAGATTGATAAATGTGCCTGTAAACCGGCCCCACCTTACATTCAACCGGCCACTTTCGACAAGGTTGAATATGGTTCAGATGTGCAGATATATTCGTCGGGTTGCGGAGGGACGGTGACCTGGTATAACGGAGGAGGGGAGTTTATGGGAACTGGCGGAGTTTTTACCCATCGTGATCTTGGTAAACACTATTACAGAGCCACCTGCAAAGATAATAATGGGTGTGAAAGCGACCTTTCAGGCTGGGCCATTGTGGAAATAGAAAAATGTATCAATATGCCGGCCGCACCGACCGTCCATACCAGTGTGTATGGTAAAGTGGAGTACGGTAATGAGGTGATGCTTTCAACCACCGGTTGTTCTGGTACAGTAACCTGGTATAATGCAGGTGGGGATTTTGTCGGTACGGGGAGCGTTATTTCACACAGGGATATGGGAACGCATTATTATCGTGCAACCTGTACCATAGGGAACAACTGTACGAGCGGTTTATCAAATTGGGGAATGGTGGATATTGAAAGATGTATCAATGCACCGGCCCCTCCGACTGTACATGTGACTCCTCAGGGGATAGTGGAATATGGTAATACTGTGACGATTTCGACCACGGGCTGCAGCGGGAAAATATCCTGGTATAATGCCGGAGGGGAAATGGTCAGTAATGCGGGAGCCCTTTATATCAGAGAAGCAGGAACGCATTATTACCGGGCTACCTGTACAGTTGGCAATGCATGTGAAAGCGGTTTGTCTAACTGGGGTATGGCAGAAATTGGAAACTGTATTAACGCCCCTGCTCCTCCGACGGTTCATGTAAACCCGCAGGGAGTAGTAGAATATGGAAATACGGTGAGCATTTCGACTACCGGCTGCGGAGGCAAAATAACCTGGTATAATGCGGCGGGCGAAATGGTTGGCAATGATGGTGTGCTATATATAAGAGATGCCGGAAAACATTATTACCGGGCTACCTGTACAACCGGGAATGCGTGCGAAAGCAGTTTGTCCGGATGGGGCATTGCAGAAATAGGAGAGTGTCTGGTACCTCCGGCTGTTCCGGTTATCAGTGCAAACAGGTCAGGGAAGCAGCCTGCCGGAATGGTAGTTACGCTTTCGGCCCAATGCAACGGTACTGCTGAATGGTACAGAGGTTCGGATAATTCAAAAATTACAGACGGAAATTCTATCAATGTTTCAGAATCTGGTACACAAAGGTATTACGCGTATTGCCGGGATAATAAAGGTTGTAAAAGCGGCAAATCTGATGATATTTATGTGGAGATTGATGCTCCGGATAATTGTAATAAGAACTTGCCGCCGGTGAATCTTACGGGAAGACATTTCATAGATGCATTGAAAAATGACCAGGTTGACCTGACCTGGGATTATGACCAGTGTCCGCCTGATTTTGTTTCACTTGAGCGGTCTGAAGATGGAGCTACGTGGAATAATATTACAATTCCAGCGTGGTTTTCTGCTTCAGAAAGGATATTTCATGTTGCCCAGCTTCAAAAGGGCAAGAGTTACTGGTTCAGGTTGAAGTCTTACAATAACGGGGTGTTTTCAGCACCCGGAAATGTATATTTTATTACAATACCTGGCGATGTAACTATTGATGCGGAGCCTTTGAGATATGAAAGCCCTGTAATAAGCATTTCCTCAGGGCAGATTTTTGCTGGAGAAAAAGTAACTGTGACTGCTACTTGCAGCAGCGACAGCAAACCGGTCTGGACTTCTCCTGCTAACTTTTATGGAGGAGAGCATTATCCTTCTTCAGGCAGCACGACCTACGAGGCTTATTGCACGAGTAGGTCACCGGTCGGGAATGGAAGTATGATTCCTTTGAAAGACAGCTTCAGAGCTTCCAAAAGCGTTAACGTTTGTGTAAGGCCTGCTCAGCCGGTTATTTCTGCTCCCGACTATGCTTTAGTGGGTTCTGTTTTCTCTATTTCAGGAAGTTGTCAGAATGGAACAGTTAATTGGCTGGAACCCTCTGGTCTGATAAACGGACAAATGAAAATGCCGGATACGTTTGAGATTGATATCAGGATGGAGTGCAGAAATAGTTGTGGTAATGTGTCTGCGACTAAAACAATTTATACAAACAAAGTCAGGATTGAGGGATTCAATCGCTGGCCTATTGATTATCATTATGAACACCTCTTTTTTGCTTATTCGAATACAATTCCTGTGGCTAAAGGCTCGAGATTATTTTCGAGAAGCGATCTGCTGGAAAGTGTAAATCTCATTACTCCGAGAGAATATATATTATTTGGAACAATTACTTGTTCGGGAAATGGTGACTACCACTCTATTGTAGACGGAAATGTAGTCGACGCGACATGCGTCAAATAATTACCGCTAAGTATTTCCAGAGAGTCTGATCTGAAAGACTCTCTGGAAATTCAGTTATCAATCCACCTTACAAAACGAAACAAAATCCTGGTGAGCCGGGAGGTTTGACTCTCCGTCGGTGATTTTGGCGGTGGCAGAAATGTGGACAGTGTAGGCACATGGCAACATATCCTGTACCGTTTGGGTTGGCGGGTTAAAGACCAGCTGCGTGGTTCCGAAAGTTTCAGGAGCAGGCATCAAAGCTATCGGAGGAAAGTCGAAACTCTGACCTGGTTTTCTCGGGCCGGTGATAGACAGGCTGACAGAGTCCAGGTTTTCGTTTCGGGCTTCGTATTTTACATGCAAAGCATTAGTTATTTTGCTGCATCCTACAGCTCCTGCTACGATCTCCTGTATGTCGACAGAGACGGCAATGCCTTGCCCACCTTCTGAAGTAGGTGCCCAGGAGCCGTGTTTGTTGACGTTATCATAAGAAACGTTGAAAATGGCAATCGGTTTCGAGGTGCCGGCAATGGCTATGGTGGCATTGTTTCCAGCTTCTCTGACCTTCATTCTTAAAGCAAAATATTTGTTTTTAGTATGAGGTCTTCCGGCATTTACGGTAGCCGATCCTATCTGTGAGGTCGGCATTGCCATGTTCAGCTGAGTGAGTTCGCCACCGTTGATTTTTGTCGTATTAAGTCGAAGTATGGCATTGTCATTTCCCGCCGCAAAATTGACATCCTGAGGGACCTTAATCCAGTTTCCGTTAAAAGCTGCTATGGTATCCGGGGCGATGCCGTTGACATACACATATTCTTTATCTATCGGATTATTGATATCCATGGAAGGAGTATAAAGATAACCTATTCGTGTCCTTTCTATCATATTGGGCACAACGGGCAACCATGAACCTGGTAACGGGCTTGCTGAAGGATTTGTTACCTGCTGATATTCAAACATATATTCCATGGGTTGGTTATTCAGTTTTTGACTGATGGCCCCAACCAGGTTCAGGCTTCCCTGGTGAGCAAATCCATCCAGTGTTTTGCCTGTGGCTGAGTTGATGCCGGACTGGATAGGGGTAAAGCGTGCAATGCCGATGTGGGTAAATGAAGGAGGCACTGAATTGTCGGAAGGGATTAACTCCTTGACGCAAAGTTTCACACACAAACAATACCCGACATTATTTCTGCGGTCGGCCTGGGTTTCCAAGTCAAATTGCTGGCCGTCATATTCCAGTTTAAAGTAAACGTCCGGCCCGCTGGCGAACGGCCCGCTGATGTCCGTTTCGATGTTGATCAGCGGAGACAGAAAGGTTTTTTTGAAGTCTTTGGAAGAATAATAGATGGTAAACTTCCCGTTCAAATCCGTAATGTCATCTCCGAGGCGGTCGTCTGTGATGAAGTCGGCGTCCATTGCGATCACTTTTACACCACGCAAAGGTTTTCCTGTTTCACAGTTGGTGAGTCTTCCGCAAATGGTCCAGACATCAAAAAAGTAGCCTTTGATAAAGCACCAGAATGAATAAGGCAGTTTAATCCTCAGGTCATGATAGGCGTTCTTTTCCTCTCTGAGCTCCCATTTGGGTTGAAAAGAAAACAGGTGAAACTGAAGAAGTTCGCCGTTTTTTGGAGGAAATGGTTTACGCGGAACGGAGCCACATTCAAAATCCACCTCGAAATAAGACTGGCTGTATTTTTCATCCACTTTAATTTCAAAGTTTCCGGCTTCATCAGAAAGGGCTTCGCCTACGAGCCTTTTAGCCTTTTTTTCGATTTCTTCTTCAGACAGAGGCCTTATTTTTCCTCTTTCTGTAATTTCTGTGACGGACTGCCTCTCAGCGGCGTAGAGCTTTACTTTGGTGGCGGACAGGATTTCAAAACATTCCTCGCAGTTGAATCCCAGAATGTTTCCCTTGATGATCGTTGACATGTTTTTAATGATTTAAATTGTTTAATATTTCCCCTGGTCCGAAAGCGGCATTTTCAATATGAAGTATTATTGAAAGTGAACCACTTCAGAACCTCTAATGATGGTAACACGATACAAAGATGGGAATCTGAATGCAGTAAAAACAGGTTTGAAAAACCCGAATAAGCGAGGTAATAGGCTGATTTTCAGTATCGTTTAAAAGCGAAGGGGAGAGGTTTTAGACCGGGTTTTTAAGGGTGTTTACACCTTTTTGAAAAAAAAGGCCGTTGCAATACTGCAACAGCCTCTGGTCATTAAACGTGGTTTTCAGGGGTATTAAATACCTTTTAAGAAATCAAAAATACGGTCAAAACTCTCGTCCATACTTTCAATATTGTGTGTGTCTTTTTCAAACTTTACAAATGATACCTTGTTCTTTTCTTTGTTCAGCTGATCGGCCAGCAGTTCTCCGTGAAACCACGGGACGATCTCGTCATTTGCGGCATAAAACAGCATAGTGGGTGTTACATTCCGTTTTACATAATAATAAGGGCTTGCTTTTGCAAAGGATGCGGGGTCTTCCTGGTAAGTGCGTCCGACCACCAGCTCCGTCAGATTTTCATTGTAGACACTGTAAAGCCTGTTTCTGATGGATTCATCCCGCAGGTCTGTTGGCCCGGCTACAGAAACCACTGCCTTGATCTGCCTGTTTTTTGAATTCATATAGCTGTAGGTCAGGGCGAGGTGGCCGCCGGAACTGTATCCCCACAAAATATAATCTCCGGACAAATTATACACCTTTTTGTTTCTTTCGAGGAAGCTGATAAACTGCCCGATGTCCTCCAGCTGATTCTGATAGGTAATGCCCTTCATCTGGGTCAGGCGGAGGTTAATATTAAAAACAGTAATGTTCTTTTTCTTGTTTTTCAACAGCCGGATAGAACCATCGTTGAAGCCTTTGTCAAGGAAATACCAGTTTCCCCCATGGATCATGATCATGGCTACGGAAGGCTCAGGATTACCTTCAAATGTGGGTTTGTGCATGTCGAATCTGTGAAACCTCTCATCTGTGCCGTAACTGAGATCCCTGGTTTCGGTATATCCCGTCACCACGCCGCTTGAAATTTTGTCGGCCATGCTGTTCTTGTTGAATTGTAAAAAATCCGGCAGGACACCATCCCCCTGGCAGGAGCTAAGACAGACCGTAAGAAAAAACAGAAGGGTAAAAGTCCTCATGGCTATTTCAGTTAAATTTTGAAAAGCTATGAAATCTCAGTTCCATCAGGACGGAGGAATAATAGTTTTTGTTAATTTGTTGAAATACAGTTAATTATTGTCGCTTCTCCGGAGTACTTTTTATTCCAGGTAGAAAATCAGTGGATTTATTTCTACGTTTTGTATAAAAAATACCTCATTTTTCCTCGCTATTTATGAGAAATTGCGAAAAGACCGGCAGGGCTATGTTAATTTTTCGTTTCTTCTTCTTTCAGGAAACTGTTATAGTAAGGGAAGTGGAAATTGTCAACGATGGCGTTCATCCTGCGGATGCCTTTGAACCGGGTGGTGTAGTATTTTTCAGAAAGATCACTGATCAGGACCCCGTTTCTGGTTGATGAATGAATAAATTTCAACTGTTCGTTTTCTGATTTGATCACAATACCGACATGGGAGATGGTGCTGCCGGATTTCGAACTTCTGCTGAAAAAGATGAGGTCACCGGGAAGACATTTGTGAATATCTACGGTTAATCCTTTGGTAAACATATCTCTTGATGATCTTTCCAGGCTGATATCGAATTTTTTGTATACATAAGACACGAACCCCGAGCAATCAAAACCTGAAGGTTTGCTGCCGCCTGAACGGTACCTGATACCTCTGAATTTCTTAGCATATTTGATTAATTCATCGATATAGTACTTGCACGGTTCGTCTGAAGGGAGTTCTGAATGGGGTGTTGCAAAACTCTGAAATTGAACAAAAGAGATCAGTAAAAACGCAAGAAAAAATTTTGTCATAGCCATAAATTTGTACAAAGGTAGCCTAAAACGGGCTTAAATGCCAGTTTAGAGTAGTCTTTGTCATTTTTGAAAGCGATATCGGATCAATAAGCAGCTGGTTTTCAGAACGAAAACAGAGGTAGAAAAGATCAGGTTAATTTAATCCGCAAACCATTTTACGGCCAGTTCGTAGCCTTTCAGACCCAGTCCGCAGATCATTCCTTTGCATCTGCTGGTCAGATAAGAATGGTGTCTGAACGATTCCCTGGCGTGTATATTGGATATATGTACTTCTACGGCAGGTGTTTTAACAGCGGAAAGGGCGTCGGCCAAAGCCACCGAAGTATGGGTCAGTCCTCCGGCATTCATGATAATGCCGTCAAATTCAAATCCGATCTCATGTATTTTGTCGATAATCGCACCTTCGTGATTCGACTGGAAATAGTGGAGTTCAACCGAAGTAAATTTCTCTTTCAGCATTTCGAAATATTGTTCAAAAGTCTGATTTCCATAAATTTCGGGTTCCCTTTTTCCCAAAAGATTCAGGTTCGGGCCATTAATGATAATGATTTTCATGATGTAATGATAAAATGAATTTAACGCGTATATCTCTTAACTCTCATATTAAACACTGACAAATATCATAAATATAGGTTGAAAGGGCACATAATTTTGTAAAAAATACTACTCAGGATGACAAAAGGGCTTTACGAAATCAAAAACAGGCAGCAGGCTGACAGGGAAATTATAAAAAAATATACCACGCAAGGACCAAGATATACCAGTTATCCGCCGGTTCCTTTCTGGAATACTGAGGCTTTTGGTACCGCGATCTGGCAGGATGAGATCCGTAAATCAGCCAGGAAAATAGCCGGAGGCATCAGCGTCTACATTCATTTACCCTACTGCGAAAGCCTGTGTACTTTTTGTGCCTGCCACAAACGGATCACAAAAAATCATGAGGTAGAAAATTCCTATATTGACGCCGTATTAAAAGAATGGCAGCTGTATCTCCATACCATGCCCGTCAAGCCGGTCATCCGGGAATTGCACCTGGGAGGGGGCACACCCAGTTTCTTTGCTCCCGCCAATCTTGAGAGGCTGTTGCAAGGGATTATAAATACTTCTGAAATTGCTCCGGATCATGAGTTTAGTTTTGAAGGGCATCCCAACAATACTTCCGCTGAGCACCTCCAGACTTTATACGATCTGGGTTTCAGGAGAGTGAGTTTCGGGGTGCAGGATTATGATGCCAGGGTGCAGGAAGCCATTCACAGGGTTCAGCCGTTTGAAAATGTGAAGTATGTGACGGAAAAAGCCCGTGAGATAGGTTACACTTCAATCAGCCATGATCTGGTTTTCGGCCTGCCTTTTCAGAGTTTAAACGCTATAGATCACACTATCAGTAAGACATTGAAGTTGAATCCGGACAGGATTGCTTTTTACTCTTATGCTCATGTGCCATGGCTGAAAGGCAACGGACAGCGGGGATTTGACGAAAATGACCTGCCTTCAGGAGCAAATAAGAGGGTTTTATATGAATATGGCTTGACCAGTCTCGAAGAAGGCGGATATGTTGAAGTGGGTATGGATCATTTTGCGTTGCCGCACGACGAACTTTTCAAAGCCATGAATGCGGGGACACTCAATAGGAATTTTATGGGTTACACCACTTCGGATTCAAAAATACTGATCGGACTGGGTGTTTCTTCGATTTCGGATTCCGGAGAGGCTTTTGCTCAGAATATCAAGGACATTGATACGTATAAAAAATGTGTGGAAGAAGGGGTTTTACCTTTAGAAAAAGGGCACCTTTTAACTACTGAGGACCTTTTTGTGAGAGAACAGATTACGAATATCATGTGCCGGTTTGAGACCTCCTGGCCTGACGAAACCTGGACGGCAGAAGAAAGGACACAAATCTTTGATAAACTGGAAGGCCTGGCTGAAGACGGATTAATTGTCTATCATGCAGAAGGTCTGAGAGTTACAGAAAAAGGCAGGCCTTTTATCAGGAATATCAGCATGGTTTTCGATCAATACCTTAACAGGGCGGATTTACGGAAGAAGATGTTTTCCGAGACGGTTTAATGAATGAAGAACAGACAGTTTTGAATGATTCAATAGATGATTGACGGAGGCTCTGGGTCAGCTCACCGTATATATTTCACAAAACTCCATAACTTTCTGTTTTTCAGGTAATCCAGGTTGGTTTCGTTGCGATAGGCTTCTTTTTCGAAGCTGATCTGATGATAGGCCGCCCACCAGTTTCTCAGCCTGACGAAGTGCCAGAGCCATTCTGTAACGTACCAGAAGTAGAATAAAATAATGCCCGTTTCGGCTTGTTGACGAAGGTGGATACGTTCATGATTGATGAGGATCTGACCTGGGTTTTTGGTTTGTACCAACACAAATGGCCAGAGGGCTATGCCTCTGATTTTGGTGAATTTTATGCCGGTCAGTAATATCATATCATCTGAAAAGTATGCGGCAAAGTTAATCATTTTGAAATGCCATACCAGTTAAACCATTTATTTGCCATCTGAATAAATCAGGGTTTTGATTTTGTCAAAAAACACTTAATTCGCTTCAAAATCTAAACCGGGTATGCTTAAAATCAGGAATTTCTCCAAAAGCTTTAATAACCATAAAATAATCGGGGTCGAAAAACTGGATATTCCAGAGGGGATTCACTGGATAAAGGGTGTCAACGGCTCGGGGAAATCTACTTTTTTCAGATCTCTGGCCGGGATAATTCCTTTTGACGGAGAAGTTGAACTTGCCGGAACCGACATCAGGAAAGACCCGGTGGCCTACAGGTTTCTGATTAATATGAGTGAGGCTGAACCGCTTTATCCTGACTATCTGAACGCATTTGACCTCATTACGTTCATTGCAGAAGCCAAAAAAGCTGAGGCCGGACAGCTGGATCAGTTGGCCGAAGCTCTCGGTGTGAGTTTATACTGGAAAAAGCCCATGGGTACTTACTCAAGCGGGATGCTGAAGAAAGTGTCTTTGCTTACGGCTTTTTTAGGCAAACCCCATCTTATTTTACTGGATGAACCCCTCATTACCATTGACGAGCAGTCTGCCGGAGTGGTGTATGAACTGATCAAAGACTATCACGAAAATAAGGCTGTGAATTTTCTGCTGTCGTCGCATCAGGATTTCCGGCTGGAGCGGCTGAGTCTGGGACATACTTACCTGGTACAAAATCAGACCATCGCTGTTATATGAAGAGCCTCCTGAATATATTTAACAAGAGCATTGTGGCGGAATATTATCGTCAGAATATGGTCTTTATTTTTGTGCTGATGTTGTTCTGTTTCGGCTTCCTGAGAGCTATTGAGCACATTACCATCATCAAACTTATTCTCAGATTACCGGCACTGATGCTGTTCACTTTTATCGTTTGGGCAGTGTATGCTTTAAAAGTAAGTTTGTTTAATCTCAGACTTCTGGAGTCTAAGCAATTTGAGTTTTTATACCAGGCCAGGTTGTTTCCGTTGGCTAAAAGAATGGCCGTTTTTTGCCTGGTGATGTTCAATCTTCTTCAGCTTACTTTTTTGTATTCGCTGGCAATGATCAAAATCGGCATAGATGAAAAAAGATATGGCCCTGTTGGCCTCATTGTGCTGATTAACCTGGTTCTGATCATTTCCGGGGCTCTGGTGATGGAATACCGGATCCGTAGGCCCAATCCCGAAAAATTACTTCCGAGGACTTTTCAAAGTGTTTTCTCAAAGTTCAGGACACCTTCTTACCTGTTTTTTGTCAGGTATTTGTCTGCCAGACAACCGGTTTTATTACTGATTACCAAGCTTTTCAGTATGGCCGTTCTGTTGGGTTTTTGTTATTTGTATCCTACGGATG
>Ga0247738_10000974_pt1 | contig 10574 bp, 10 predicted proteins | sample UWRJL013104B2_FD_180936 | JGI IMG/M metagenome (GOLD analysis project Ga0247738, IMG submission 180936) | Plant litter microbial communities from Arlington Agricultural Research Station in Wisconsin, United States - UWRJ-L013-104B-2 | ecosystem: Environmental > Terrestrial > Plant litter >...
CAAACTTGGCCGCCAGCACCGTCGTGATCGCCGCCGTCAGCGTCGTCTTGCCATGGTCCACGTGACCAATCGTGCCCACGTTCACGTGCGGCTTGGTCCGCTCAAATTTCTCTTTTGCCATTTTTCAATTCCTAAAGAACAAACCCGTGTCACGGTTTAAGGTCTGCACCACACTGCTGGATCGCCCCGCACGGGGACAGGGCGGCGCGTGGTCGCAGACCGGCTTTGATCAATTGGAGACAGAGCACCAGAGGTGGTCTGTCTCCAAAGTCGTCATTTTGCGCGTGCAGCCACGATGGCTTCGGCAACGTTGCGCGGCGCTTCGGAGTAGTGCTTGAACTCCATCGTGTACGTGGCGCGGCCTTGCGACATCGAACGCAGCGTGGTGGAGTAACCGAACATTTCGGACAGCGGCACCTCTGCCTTGATGGCCTTGCCGCCACCGACCATGTCTTCCATGCCCTGCACCATGCCGCGACGGCTGGACAGGTCGCCCATCACGTTGCCGGCGTAGTCTTCAGGCGTTTCCACTTCCACGGCCATCATGGGCTCCAGGATGACCGGGTTGGCCTTCCTGCAACCTTCCTTGAAGCCGAAGATGGCGGCCATCTTGAACGCCATTTCGGACGAGTCCACGTCGTGGTACGAACCGAAGTGCAGCGTGACCTTGACGTCCACCACAGGGAAGCCAGCCAACACGCCAGCGTTGAGGGCTTCGATCACGCCCTTTTCCACTGCCGGGATGTATTCGCGCGGCACCACGCCGCCCTTGATGGCGTCCACGAACTCGAAGCCCTTGCCGGCTTCGTTGGGTTCGATCTTGAACACCACGTGACCGTACTGGCCCTTACCACCCGACTGGCGCACGAACTTGCCTTCGGCTTCGTCCACGCTCTTGCGGATGGTTTCGCGGTAGGCCACCTGGGGCTTGCCGACGTTGGCTTCCACGCCGAATTCGCGCTTCATGCGGTCGACAATGATTTCCAGGTGAAGCTCGCCCATGCCGGAGATGATGGTCTGGCCGGACTCTTCGTCGGTCTTGACGCGGAAGGAAGGATCTTCGGACGCCAGGCGCTGCAGCGCAATGCCCATCTTTTCCTGGTCGGCCTTGGTCTTGGGTTCCACGGCCTGTGCAATCACGGGCTCAGGGAAGACCATGCGCTCGAGCATGATGATGGCGTCCGGATCGCACAGGGTTTCACCCGTGGTCACGTCCTTGAGGCCCACGCAGGCAGCAATGTCGCCCGCGCGGATTTCTTCCACTTCCAAGCGGTTGTTGGCGTGCATCTGCACGATACGGCCAATGCGCTCCTTCTTGCCCTTGACCGGGTTGAAGACCGAGTCGCCCTTCTTGAGCACGCCGGAATACACGCGCACGAAGGTGAGCTGACCCACGTACGGGTCGGTCATCAGCTTGAACGCCAGAGCGGACAGCTTCTCGTCGTCGGACGCCCTGCGCGAGGTGGGCTCCTCGTTGTCGTCGGTGCCGCCCACGGGAGGAATGTCCACCGGCGAGGGCAGGAAGTCGATCACGGCGTCGAGCATGCGCTGCACGCCCTTGTTCTTGAAGGCGGTACCACACAGCATCGGCTGGATTTCGGTGGCCAGCGTGCGCGCGCGGATGCCCTGCTTGATTTCAGCTTCCGTCAGGTTGCCTTCCTCAAGGTATTTGTTCATCAGCTCTTCGCTGGATTCAGCGGCGGCTTCGATCATCTTCTCGCGCCACTCTTCGGCTTGCGCCTGCAGTTCGGCCGGGATGTCCTGGAACTCGAACTTCATGCCCTGGGACGCTTCGTCCCAGATGATCGCCTTCATCTTGATGAGGTCGACCACGCCCTTGAAGTTGTCTTCGGCGCCAATCGGAATGACGATCGGCACCGGGTTGGCCTTCAGGCGCAGCTTCATCTGGTCGTAGACCTTGAAGAAGTTGGCGCCGGTGCGGTCCATCTTGTTGACGAACGCCAGACGGGGCACTTTGTACTTGTTGGCCTGACGCCAGACGGTTTCCGACTGCGGCTGCACGCCACCCACGGCGCAGTACACCATGCAGGCGCCGTCCAGCACGCGCATGGAACGCTCCACCTCGATGGTGAAGTCCACGTGGCCGGGGGTGTCGATGATGTTGAAGCGGTGCTCGGGATAGGACAGGTCCATGCCCTTCCAGAAGCAGGTGGTGGCAGCCGACGTGATCGTGATGCCACGCTCCTGCTCCTGCTCCATCCAGTCCATGGTGGCTGCGCCATCATGAACTTCGCCGATCTTGTGGTTCACACCGGTGTAGAACAGGATGCGTTCGGTGGTGGTGGTCTTGCCGGCATCGATGTGCGCGGAAATACCGATGTTGCGATAACGCTCAAGGGGCGTGGTGCGGGACATGGAAATACTCCGAAAAGGGGACGAGCCCGCCCCCCTGAATCAGGGAATGCGGGCTCTCGGTTCTGGATGCTCTACTGGGCGGCAGCCCGGATCAGAAGCGGAAGTGGCTGAATGCCTTGTTGGCTTCGGCCATGCGGTGCACTTCATCACGCCGCTTCATGGCGCCGCCACGGCCTTCGGTGGCCTCGATCAGCTCGTTGGCCAGACGCAGGGCCATGGACTTCTCGCTGCGCTTGCGGGCAGCCTCTTTGATCCAGCGCATGGACAGGGCCAGACGACGCACGGGCCGGACTTCAACCGGCACCTGGTAGTTGGCACCACCCACGCGGCGGGACTTCACTTCCACCATGGGCTTGACGTTGTTGATGGCGACCGAGAAGATTTCGACCGGATCTTTGCCGCTCTTCTTCTCGATCTGCTCCAGCGCGCCATAAATGATGCGCTCGGCGACTGCCTTCTTGCCGCCTTCCATGATCACGTTCATGAACTTGGAGAGCTCGACATTGCCGAACTTGGGATCCGGCAGGATTTCACGTTTAGGGACTTCGCGACGACGTGGCATTTTTTCACCTCATATTGCTTCAGTTGGCACCTTTTCAGGGGCCGCGAGAGCCATGCAAAGCTCTCACTTACTCGACCCGCACGGACAATTCCGTGTTGTGGGCCACTGCGCTTGAGCCACCTGCCAGGCGGCACAAACACCGGAAATTTCGAACGATCAGGCCTTCTTGGGGCGCTTGGCACCGTACTTGGAGCGCGACTGCTTGCGATCTTTCACGCCTTGCAGATCGAGCGAACCGCGCACGATGTGGTAACGCACACCGGGCAAGTCCTTGACACGACCGCCGCGGACCAGCACGACGCTGTGCTCCTGGAGGTTGTGGCCTTCGCCGCCGATGTAAGAGATGACCTCAAAACCGTTGGTCAGGCGCACCTTGGCAACCTTGCGCAGAGCGGAGTTGGGCTTCTTGGGGGTCGTGGTGTACACACGGGTGCACACACCGCGACGCTGCGGAGAGTTTTCCATGGCCGGGCTCTTGGACTTGGTCTTTTCGACCTCCCGGCCGTGGCGCACGAGTTGATTGATGGTTGGCATTAAAACGTCCCTAAACGTTTGAAAAAAGCGAAAACGAAAACTCCTCGGAAGATTCCGAAAAGCCCTCTACTGTAGCACGGGGTCAATTTTCTGACAACGGAACGCCCCCTCGCCGAGCAAAGGGGCTTGCGGCATCACTGAATCCAGAGTCGGATCGCGTCCCAGGCGCGGCCGAAGATGCCGCTTTCCTCAACCGTCTCCAGCACGGTCAACGGGATTTCCGCCACGGTGGCACCGCTGGAAGTCGTCACGCGCAGCGTGCCGACAGACTGGCCCTTCATCAAGGGCGCCACCAACGGGTCGGGGCGAACCACCTCGGACTTGAGCTTGGCGCCCTCGCCGGCCGGCACCGACACAACCACCCCTTCAGCCTTGCCCAGACGGACCTGATCGGCCTTGCCCTTCCAGATGCGAGGCGTCGCCACGGGCTGGCCGACCGGGATCAGGCGCACGGTGTCGAACGCTGTGTAACCCCAGTTGAGCAGCTTCTGGCTTTCGGCGGCACGGGCGTTTTCACTGGAAGCCCCCAGCAGCACGCTGATCAGGCGCCGTTGACCCTGGGCACCCTCGCCCAGACCAGGCACCTGCCGGCGAGCCGTGGCGACCAGGCAGTAGCCAGCCGCATTGGTGTGCCCGGTTTTCAGGCCATCCACGCTCGGGTCGCGAAACAGCAGCAGATTGCGGTTGGTGTCGTTGGCAGCGGGCGTGCCCGGGTACCGGTAGCGCTGGATAGCGTAGTACGGCACATACTGGGGAAAGTCGGTCATCAGGCGCGTGGCCAGCGTGGCCAGGTCGCGCGCGGTGGTCGTGTGACCGGCTTCAGTGAGGCCTTCGACATTGCGGTAGCTGGTCGACGTCATGCCCAGGGCCTTGGCTTGCTCGTTCATGAGCTGCACGAAGCGCTCGACCGATCCAGCCACCCCTTCGGCCAGAGCGACGGTTGCGTCGTTGCCCGACTGCACGATCATGCCCTTGATCAAGTCTTCCACCGGCACCTGCATCTTGGGGTCGATGAACATGCGCGATCCGGGCATCTTCCACGCCCGCTCACTCACACCAAAGGTTTGCGTGAGGCTGATCTTGCCGGCCTTCAGCGCATCAAACACCAGGTAGGCGGTCATGAGCTTGGTCAACGACGCGGGTTCGACCGCCTGGTCCGGGTCTTTGGACGCGAGCACCTGACCAGACGTGGCATCCAGCAGCAGATAGGCGCGTGCGGCCACCTCCGGCGGGGAGGGCATCTGGGCCAGCGCGGGCACCACCACCCCCAGGGACAGGCACAACAGAAAACGGGAAAAGAGACGACGCAACAAAATCCGGTCCTTCAATGGGAGAAACAAGAGAAAAGAAAACCCGCGAGCGATCAGGCCCGCAGATGACGCAGCACCAGATCCCGCAGCAACGGGAGCTGGCCGTGAAAGAAATGACCGCCACCGGGCACCACCAACACCGGCAATGACTGGGGCCGGGCCCAGTCCATGACGGAGGACAAGGGCACGGTATCGTCCTGCTCGCCATGAACGACCAGTGTGCGCCCGTGGAGTTCCGCATCCACCGGCGCAACTTCAAAACGGCTTGCGGCGGTGCCGATGAGCACGAGGCGCTGAATGTCTCGCGACGCGTGCAGCCGGGCCGCAGCGTGGCTGGTGACGAACGAGCCAAACGAAAAGCCGGCCAGGCACAAGGGGCCACTCGGCGCCTGCGCGTCGATCACTGCGAGCAGATCGTCCAGCTCGCCGCGCCCTTCGTCGTAGACGCCTTCGCTCCGGCCCACGCCACGAAAGTTGAAACGCACGGCGATCCAGCCATCCAGCACGCACGCTCGGGCCAGGGTTTGAACCACCTTGTTGGTCATCGTGCCCCCATGCAAGGGATGGGGGTGGGCAATCACTGCGGTGCCACGCACATCGCCCGTCGGCCGATCGATCGCCAACTCCAGCTCACCCGTGGGGCCGGCGATCTGCAGAAGTTCGGTTTGCGCGTTCATCTCACCTCAGCGGCCGACGTCCGGCGGGGTCAACAGGCGTTGCACCACGACACCGTCACGCAGGTGCGACTGCACGATTTCATCGATGTCATGCTCGTCCACATAGCTGTACCAGACGGCCTCCGGGTACACCACGGCGATCGGGCCGCCGGCACAACGGTCGAGGCAGCCGGCCTTGTTCACCCTCACCTTGCCCACGCCAGACAACCCCAGCGCCTTGGCCTGCGCCTTGCAGCGATCGAACGCGGCCTGCGCCTGGTGCTGGGCGCACGAAGCTTCGCCACCTTCCCGCTGATTGAGGCAGAAGAAGATGTGCCGCTCGTAGTAGGACTTGTTTTCGCTCATGGCGGAATTTTAGTGTTCCGCTCGAGCGCCGCCGGTGCACGCGCCACCACCCTCAGGCCGAAGATCAGGGCGGCGAATGGCCACAACCAGCCCAGCCACTGTGAAATTCCATGGAAGCGGATGAAGCGCCCCTGCTCCCAGACTTCCAGCGACTGTGCGAAGTAGGGACTGTCGGGCGCGAGGTTGAGGAGCGTCAACGACACCGCCAGGGTCAGCAACATCACCACGGTGCACAGCCGGCGCGAGAGCGCCAGCAACGCCAGCCCCAGAAATACCGCCAGAACGAAGCCCATGGTGGCCTGAGGGCTGACCCACGCCCAGGCATGGAATGGCCCGTACGTGAGCGCGGCCGACAGGCCCGCCGCCCCCGCCGCAGCCAGAAAGAACACCAGCAAGAACAGGGCGCGGCGCAGCACCGAGCGCATCTCGGCAAAGCCCATCAGCAGGGGCGACAGCAAGCACAGCGAGATGCAGAAGGCTTCCGCGAGCGGGCTGAGCGGATCGGGCACTTCCAGGCGCACGGGCACCCAGGTCAGGAAAGGGGTTTCCTCCAGCAACAACACCAGGCCAGCTTCCAGCCGATCCCAGACCTGGCCGAGACCGAACGGCACCGACAGCGGATACAGCAACGCAAACGGCCAGAGCGCCAGCAACACCAGGCTGCCGTGGGCCGAGGGCTCGAACCAGTTGGCACGAAACTGGCTCCAGTGGCGCAACACGCCCATGCGCTCCATCGCCCAGGCGCAGGCCGCACCCAGTGCCGCACCAGCGCCGTTGAGCACGAAGTCCACATTGGACGGCACCCGCATCGGAAGGTAGTTCTGGAGGGTCTCCACCACCAGGGACAGCAACGCCGGGACCGCGAACGCCAGCCACCAGGACCACCGCCCCCAACCCGATCGCAGCATGGCCAGACTCAACAGAAAGCCCAGAGGGGCATAGCCCAGCAGGTTGGAGGCCACGTCGAAACCGGTCCAGTATTGAGGCAACGGCGCCCATAGAAAGGCCAGCGGCGACACACCTTGCACGCGCCAACCGGTGAAGGGGTACAGGCTGGCGTACACCACCACCCCGGCAAACAGCAGTGCCAGCGGCCAGGCGGAGGAACGGGTCTTCAAGGCGTCAGAAGGGCTTGACCACCACCAACACCACCACGGCCACCAGCAGGATCACGGGCACTTCGTTGAACCACCGGTACCAGACGTGGCTGCGCCGCTGGGTGCCTTGCACGAACCGGCGCAACAGCAGACCGCAGGCATGGTGGTACCCCAGGATGAGGACAACCGCAGCCAATTTGGCGTGCATCCAGCCGTTCCCCGCCCCCCGGCCGATGCCATAGCCCAGCCAGAGCCAAAGGCCCAGGGCCAGGGCTGGCACGGCAAGAATGGTGGTGAAGCGCATCAGCTTTCGCGCCATCAGAAGCAGGCGCTCACGCTCGGCGACGCTCTCGGGAGGCACCATGGCCAAGTTCACGAAGATGCGTGGCAGATAAAACAAGCCGGCGAACCAGCTGGCCACGAAAACGATGTGGAATGACTTGACCCAGAGCATCCGGGCAGTGTAGCCCCGGGGCCATGGCGAATGATCAGAGCAGGGAAATCGCCAGAATTGACGAGGCAAAAAAAACCCGGCCTTTCGGGCCGGGTCAGGAAGCCTTTTTGCTGTCACACACTAAGGCACCCGCTCAGGGAGGAAAAGCGGGGAGCCGACCTTTCGGAAGACTCGACAGAAATATTACACCAAGAAGAAGGGAAAACCAAGCCGACCTGTCAGTTCTGACATTGTTCTGTTCGATTTTTTGATGTAGGCGGAACGAATCACATCATTTTGGCGAGTTCAAACATCACCGCCGTTCCCAAAGCTTCGCGGATGTTACCCCGGCCCACTTTGGCCATGGAGAACTCGCCAAAGCCCGACATGTCGAACGAGCTGTCGTCCGGCGAGATCTCGACGAAGGGGAACTCGAACACCTCGCGCAGCAATTCGCGGCGGAACTGGTCGAAGCCTTCGTCCTTGATCGCCGCGTCCACCACGATGAGGTTGGGCATGCGAGAGAGGATGGCCTCGCGTGCCTGCCGGAAATCAACCACGCTGTCCGAGCCGATGCCGATTTCGCGCAAGGCATCGCGCACATCGGCGCGAATCTGCAGCGTGGGCGAAATGGTCAGCACATAGACACCGGACAACGATTTGAACATTGAGGAATGGTCGTCCGAAAGGTCCACGGCCGAAATGCCATCCACCGCCTGCACCGTGCGACTGAACAAGGCGGTGAAGTTCACGCCGTCGTCGGTCACCTGTCGATCAATCTCGATGCCCCCGGCCGCCAGAGCGATCTGGCGCACCAGCAACCAGCTCAGGCTGTCCGTCGACGCATGGCTGGAAGGTGGCGCGCCGTCGTTGGACACGCGCAGCTGCAGCCGGGCGTGACGCGGCCAGGCATTGATGTCCATGCGAACGTCCATCCGGCTGCCGAACGGAAGCCCCCAGTCGAGCACGGCGTTGACGAAGGTGTGCGCCACGGTCGGGTCCACCAGCACCTCGACCGGCTTGAGCTTGCGCCGCATCTCGATGCCCAGCACGGCAAATTCCTTCTTGCGCTCCTGCAGCACGCCTTCTACCAGATCGGCCATGCCCACTTTTTCGTGCGACTGCCGGATTCGCCCGCCGTAGAAGCGGTGGATCTGCTGCGCACTCACACCCGACTGCTTGATGCGTTCTGCCGGAATGCTGAGCGCCCGGTGTTCCTGCCGGCTGATGGTCCCCTTGCTCAGCAGCAGGTCGATGGTGTTCTGCAGTGCGCTCACGCCCTCCGTGACCTGGTCGGCCAGGCCAGACAACAGCGTCGGCCAGTGCTCGTCCAACGACCACGACTCGGGCTCACTGGCGCCGGGCTTGGTGTTGGCGAAGCTGTTTGAAGAGGGTTTTTTGGTGGTCAACATAGCGTGGACTGGTGGTTCACAAGAAGGCCTGCGAGCCAGTAACAAGATGTATTGACCGAAGAATAGCGCCTGACCCGCTGGAGCGCACCCCGCAGGAGAGCAGTATTTTCTTCTTACCGTGGAGTTCGCCACACCCGTCAAGGATTTTCCGGTGCCCCACCACCTGTCAACTTTCCCACTTCGCCAGAAAAACGGCGTCGAAGCGGTCGTCACACGGCAAAAGAGGTGGTTTGCCACAATACGTGCATGCACGCTCCCGCCCCCTACCCCCACAGCCGTCCCCGCCGCCTGCGTCGGGATGCTTTCTCCCGTGACCTGGTGCGTGAGCACCGCCTCCATGCGGCCGACCTGATCTACCCCGTGTTCGTTCTGGATGGCCAGAACCGGCGCGAGGCTGTGGCTTCGATGCCTGGCGTGGAACGCCTGAGCCTGGACCTGTTGCTGCCGGTGGCCGAAGACTGCGTGGCACTGGGTATTCCCGCCATGGCGCTGTTTCCGGTGATCGACCAGTCGCTCAAGACGCCGGATGGCCAAGAGGCCCTGAACCCCGACGGCCTGGTGCCCCGCGTGGTGCGCGAGCTAAAGAAACGCTTCCCGCAACTCGGGGTGATGACCGACGTGGCACTCGACCCGTACACCAGCCACGGCCAGGACGGCGTGCTCGACGAGCACAACTACATCCTGAACGACCCCACGGTGAAGATTCTGGTCAAGCAGGCACTGACCCAGGCTCAGGCGGGCGTGGACATGGTCGCGCCCAGCGACATGATGGACGGGCGCATCGGTGCCATCCGCACCGCCTTGGAAGCCAACGGACTGGTCCACACCCGCATCATGGCTTACAGCGCCAAGTACGCCAGCGCCTTCTATGGCCCGTTCCGCGACGCGGTTGGCTCGGCCGCCAACTTGGGCAAAGCCGACAAGAAGGTCTACCAGATGGACCCAGGCAATTCCAACGAGGCCTTGCGCGAGGTCGCCCTGGACTTGGCCGAAGGCGCCGACATGGTGATGGTCAAGCCCGGCATGCCGTACCTGGACATCGTTCGCCGGGTCAAGGACGAGTTCGGCGTGCCCACCTTCGCCTACCAGGTCAGTGGTGAGTACGCCATGCTCAAGGCCGCCGCGCTCAATGGCTGGCTGGACCACGACGCAGTGATGATGGAAAGCCTGTTGGCTTTCAAGCGTGCCGGCGCCGACGGGGTACTCACCTATTTCGCGCGCGATGCGGCGCGACTGTTGCGCGGCTGACACCGGGCACGCCACCATGCGCATCTTCCACGTCCTGCCAGGCTCAGTGAGTGAATCCGGCACCTTGCCGATGGTGCTGCCCGAGAAGGGCTATGTGTGGATTGCTTGCGGGCGGCGCGAGTTCGAGCTGGAACAGGGCGCAGTGCAGTCCACCCTGCAGGTGCTGTGCGGCATGACGCTGGTGGACCTCCACATTTCCGATCTGCTCAACAACCAGTTGCCGTCGCACTACGACTACACCTCGCAGTACGACATCCTGGTGTTCCGCCGGCTGGCGGCCGGCCACAGCGAGACCGATCTCGCCCACCCCGGCGAGGTGCTCACCCAGTCCGTCAAACGCAGTGGCCCACCCGTGTTGCGGCGCATCGACACCAGCCCGGTCGGCTTCGCGGTGTTCGACCGAGTGCTGCTCACGGTGCACCCGGTCGGCTGCCAGGCACTGGAGCAGTACGCCACGCGGCTGCTCTCGGCCGCCACCGCCGCCTCGCGCGCGGCCGGCGTGCACCTGCCACCCAGCCCGGCCGACCTGATGCTGCGCATCGTCAACCAGATGGTCGACGGTTACCTCGCGCTGCGCCGC
>Ga0247738_10000975_pt1 | contig 10558 bp, 15 predicted proteins | sample UWRJL013104B2_FD_180936 | JGI IMG/M metagenome (GOLD analysis project Ga0247738, IMG submission 180936) | Plant litter microbial communities from Arlington Agricultural Research Station in Wisconsin, United States - UWRJ-L013-104B-2 | ecosystem: Environmental > Terrestrial > Plant litter >...
AAGCTGTAGCTAAGCTTGCCATTGCAATGGCAAAACCGAAGATAATAACTAATACAACCCAAATCACCATTCGTCCAAATTGATTCACGAAGAACTCCATTTTTAAAAGTTATAACGCCGAGCTAAGCGGCAGTTTTTAGGTTGTGATTTTGTGGAATACTTTTGCGTAGCAAAACCACAAAAGCGCGACTTAAAAACTGTCCAGCACACGAAGTGTGCGGTGCTTGAGCGACTTGTTATGCGCTTTTTCTAAACACAGTACCGTCATAATATATGAGTTTACCAAGCAGTGGAAAATGCGCCTCAGAGAAGAAACGATACCCACCATTTTCACCCTCACCTTCCCATGAAATAATTTTAGGGCCTAAAAATTTAGGCAGAGGTAGAATGCCTAAAGACCAGCGTTCAAAGTTCCAGTTCAAACGATCTGCCCGTACAGACAGCGAGAAATAAAAGTAGAATGGCCCAAACGATTCACTCAAAACCTTGCCCACATTGTTCTGTGCAAATGAGGAAGAAAATTTTCTGCCTCCGAAATTTCGATTCCATTTATCTAGCTCACTTGTTCGAGATATAGATATTGTTACGGACGTGATTTCAGCTGGAACAGGAAAATTAAATATTCTACGGATTAATCTTGAAATGACATTTTGGTTGCCTTTGACTATAGCTGATCCTTCATAAGTAGCATTTAGAACCTCGTGAAACTCCCGAACAGGCTCAGGTAAAAGTGCATAGTCATTGCCAATTATTCTAGAAAATACGTTATCCATTATTAAACCTTTTTCTTTCTAGAGTTGCATAACGCCGAGTTCAGCGGCAGTTTTTAAGTTGTGATTTTGTGGAATACTTTTGCGCAGCAAAACCACAAAGCCGCGACTTAAAAACTGTCCAGCGCAGGCACGTAGTGCCGGAGCGATGCTGCAACGACTTGTTACAAATTTTACCATGCAGTAACTTTAATTAATTACAAATAGGTGCCTAGCCCAAGCATAAGCTTGGACTAGGGCTTTTTTAACAATAACCGATGTAATGCAAAGCAAGAACAAAGCCGGTTAGAGCCGTTATTACTTTTGCAATTTCAAAAGTTACCTTTATTGCTATGGTTACTTTCATTGGAGGTTACCAACAATTGCAACCGCAACAGGCCTGAGCGGTCACGATGCATTCATGGCCGTTCTTTGAAGCAACTTGAATTCCGATTTTGGTTTATTAAACCCCCAAAATTCAATTGGCTTCAATGCATAGCGTTGGCCTCCGCTATGTGGGCAAAAAGAGCAGGAATACACAAAAAGCTGTGCAACCCATTTCTCTCTTTTCCTCCCAGCTCTAACGAGCTTTCAGAATAAGGAAAGCTCGAATAATTGTACTTTGTAACGCCGAGTTCAGCGGCAGTTTTTAAGTTGTGGTTTTATGGATTACTTTTGCGCAGCAAAACCATAAAGCCGCGACTTAAAAACTGTCCAGCCACGCAGTGGCGAGGCTGGAACGACTTGTTACACAAACAGACTTATTAAAGGCGCAGCAACAGCAAAACCTGTAGGAATATCAAGTTGCGACAAAGTGCGATTACGTTTCCGCTTGCGAAACTATTATTTTTACAGCCCTATTCCCTGCGCTATTCTCGCCCGAAAATAACACGAAGTTGTTATTTTATAAATGCTGAAAATTGCACTCATGTTGAAACCACTACAACGTTCACCAAATAGATGCGGACTGCTTTAGAACTACAGTGAAAGGCTGAACCACCAAACTGACCAGCTTTCAGATTGCACATTCTTTCCAACGTAAAAATATCAGTGTGTAACGCCGAGCTAAGCGGCAGTTTTTAAGTTGCAGTTTTGTGGAATACTTTTGCGCAGCAAAACCACAAAATTGCAACTTAAAAACTGTCCAAGGAGCGGAGCGACTGGAGCTTCAGCGACTTGTTATAACAATTACTCGATGCGACAAAAGTATTCTTTGAAATTCCAGCGAGAAACAAAAACATAGTAACAATTTCCGTCTTTGTAGAGTTTAACCGTTTTATTAGGAGTTAGCTCCGTTACCTTATTTGTTAACAAATAGTAACTTTCGGTTTCTTCTAGGATTTTATAAGACTCTGGAACATTGAAACCCTCTATGTTATCAGCTGGATTTTCATAGTAGGTTTTGCTAGTTGTTTTACTATATTCATTTATAAGCTTACCAAAGAAGTCATGCTCAAAGAGATGCATTGCCTTCTCAGTAACACCTGGCGTGTTCCTTACGGAATCTAATGTTTTTTCCTCATGTGATTTCCATTTCCCGACAAGCGAGTTTTTAGGCGCCGAAGCACAACCAAAAAGAACTACAACAAAACTGAGTAAAGTGAATATTTTCATAAGTTATAACGCCAAGCTAAGCGGCAGTTTTTAAGTTGTGGTTTTATGGAATATTTTTGCGCAGCAAAACCATAAAACTGCGACTTAAAAACTGTCCAGCCAACGAAGTTGGCGATGCTTGAGCGTTTGGTTATTACCGACGAGTAGATTTGATGAAACAAGGACGAAGCTTGTTCGAGAAACCGTGCCGGAACTGCTGTAATGCACGGACTTGATGGAGCTGCTTCCGAGCAACACGTTCTAAAAATAACTGCGAGCTAAATTAACACTGCGCTAAATTTACCGCAACAAAGAAACCTACGTGAACCAAGACTAACCGACTACAGGCCGGACCGGACGGCAGATGATGCAGTAGGAACTGCAACCATTTACCTTCATGACACTTATTAAGAGCGACAACAAACTTCAAATAAAAATAAATAATAACGTTAAGTTCAACGGCAGCTTGTAAGTTGTGAATTTGTGGAATACTTTTGCGAAGCAAAACCACAAAGGCGCGACTTACAAACTGTCCAGCGCCGAAGGCGCGTGTTGCAACGCCTTGTTATACAGCTTTTTTCTATGCGATTATTAATATGGCTGCCTTAGCCATTAAAAACACACCAGCGATACAGCAAACAAATGCAGATATGCCCACTGTCCAATTTACTAGGCGTAGAGTGAGCCACGTATTCATAACCTCAATACCTGACACTTGATTTTCAAGTTTATTTTTTTGTTTTAAGCCAACATGTACCATAGCAATTATTTGAAGAAACATTAAAGATAAACAACATATGACGCTAATTGAAAGCAACAACCAAGAGACTTGAAGAGTTTTAACGGCCCCTGCCGACAAAGTCGGAGATTTACCACTCAAAAATGCACCTATAGTTAGTGTTTGAATGCCGCCACTTACAATCAATACTTGTTTTAGCAACCCTTCAATGCGATTCCTAAGTTCCACTGAATAGGTATTAAAATTACCTATTTGATCGGAAATGGAAATTTTCTCTTCGCTCATAAGTGAATCCAATTTTTGTATAACGCCGAGCTAAGCGGCAGTTTTTAAGTTGTGATTTTGTGGAATACTTTTGCGCAGCAAAACCACAAGAGCACGACTTAAAAACTGTCCAGCGCACGTAGTGCGCGGTGCTTGAGCGATTTGTTACGTGATTTTTATACTTGCGAAGGACTTGAACAAAAAAGAATAGATACTGAAATGCAAAACTCCAAGCCTTCCGAAGCAAACCAATAAAAACCACAATTTAAAGCTTTAACCGCGATAAAGCCAGAGGCTAACCTACTGAAGTCACAAGAAACACCTCAGAGCGTTAAAACACAGCTGCAGGTTTTTTTTAGAATGCCAGCATAAACACTTTTCAAGCTCTAATGGTTTGAAAACCCACGAGCCATCCCCATTGCATACCAATAGACAATTAGACATATGAAGCCTATTGTAAGAGCTATAACAAAAAATATAACTCCGGCTTTGCTCTTTGGCTTTTTAATTTCAGATTGATTTGTACCATTTTCATTTCTATTCATTTTATATGCTCTTTGTTTTTATGATTTCCAAGATTTCGTAATTTTAATTTATTGCTACACGTAACGCCGAGTTCAGCGGCAGTTTTTAAGTTGTGGTTTTATGGAATACTTTTGCGCAGCAAAACCATAAAACCGCGACTTAAAAACTGTCCAGCGCAGGCACGAAGTGCCGGAGCGGTGCTGCAACGACTTGTTAAAATTATTTGAAACATAGGGCTTTTTACAATAAAGCTGGCCCATAGTACCAATCTTTTAGATCCGCCCAAGCAGGGTGTGCAGTATTACTACAATTGTTCGAAGCATCACCAAACCAGAGCTGGACATTTCTGTCGCTCAACTTGGCTGACATAGCAATAGATAGCATTGCCTTACATGCCTCAGGTGTAACTCCGTTGTAAGGACTTGAGACAGAACATAAATAGACCCAATTAATATTTCCAAATGAAAGAGTCACAACACCTGCGGGGTTAACAACAACGTTGGTAACCTTTCCTATGCAATCATATGCATGGCTTGCCCCACCAAAAATAATATATATGAAAACAAATATGGTAATGATTTTTTCATAATTTCTCCAAATATAAATTGATGTAGCAACGAAAGACATTTTAACGCCGAGCTAAGCGGCTGTTTTTAAGTTGTAGTTTTGTGGAATAATTTTGCGCAGCAAAACCACAAAACTGCGACTTAAAAAATGTCCAGCACACGAAGTGTGCGGTGCTTGAGCGATTTGTTAGCTACTTTTTAATTGCCACCAAAACCACAAAGCACTTTCTTTTTCACCAATACAAAAATCACCCTTGCCTCTAGAAATGCCAAATATTGCGTCTTTGAGCTGCTGTACCGTATTAAAACCAACAGAAAGCTCTACGGAATTATTGCTTGAATTTAAGGACCATAAATTTACATTTTCTTGCTCTGGAAAATAGTTAAGAGTTAACCTACTACACGATACACTTTTTGATTTGCAACCTACAACGCGAAGGTTAGATTCACTTGGCGAAGATAATGCAACATTTCTACTTTGGTTTTTACCTTCAAGCAGAAACGCTTCCAATAGAGAAACTATAGAATTTACACCTTCAGTATTGCCAGAACAGTGAAAACCAAAATAATTCCTATTTGTTGGCTCATAGCGCCAAACAGAAAAACTGCCTGTAAATTTCCAATGGTTCAATTTCATTTTATTTGTACTCGCTAACGCCGAGCTAAGCGGCAGTTTTTAAGTTGCGGTTTTGTGGAATACTTTTGCGCAGCAAAACCACAAAACTGAGACTTAAAAACTGTCCAGCACACGAAGTGTGCGGTGCTTGAGCGATTTGTTATGCTTTGTTTCAGCGAGCATTAATTACTACTAGTATTTTGAGCAAGCTAACTATGGCTAAGGTAATTTTTCTTCTGATAAATTAGGCGAGAAAATTAATTTAACTAGCCACCTAATAAGCTTTAACGCAAGCACGTAAAACAAATAACATAGAAGAGAACCAAAAACAAAAGCTACCATAAACATAGGCACTTCCGGAAATTCTTTTTTAGCAGCATAAATAGAATATGAAATACTTCCAATAAGCGATAGCCAGAGGATATATTTTGAAGCAATTTGGTTATTAATAAAATATAGGTTTACGACAAAAACTAGCAGGAACAATTCCTTCACAGCAAGAAAACCTCGCAGCACTGGTATTAACAACCAAAATATTCCCACGACAATCTCCATTCGTTTTTTGTATTACAGCATAACGTTAAGTTCAGCGGCAGTTTTTAAGTTGCGGTTTTGTGGAATACTTTTGCGCAGCAAAACCACAAAACTGCGACTTAAAAACTGTCCAAGGAGCGTAGCGACTGATGCTGCAACGCATTGTTACAAATTTTCTCTTGGCAGGCTGTTCCAGATGTGTGGACTAAATAATGCATATTTAATTGCTGCATAGTATGTTGCTGCATATAGTAAAACGAAAGGTGTCAGGAGTGCATATAGAAACAATAGTTGATTATCTTCAAGATTGATTTCCTCGAAACCTTGAAATGTATAAGCCTCATAAAAAGCTGATAGGACTATTACTACCACATGAAAATTACGCCACAGAAGCTTTTTTTGAAACGCATAACCGAAAACAGACACTATGAGTAATGGTATAAGTACAAATTCACCTACCACGCTTTGCCAATCATATTCCAACTCGTAAAATACCGAAAAAAAATATGAGGTTAGTTGAATTAACAACAAAACTGCAAAGTACGCTTTCCACAATTTTTTATATTTAATGTTTTCCGGCGGTGCATTTTCAGAGTGCATCTCTATTCCTTTGTAACGTTAAGTTCAGCGGCAGATTTTAAGTTGCGATTTTGTGGAATACTTTTGCGTAGCAAAACCACAAAAGCGCGACTTAAAAGCTGTCCAGTGGAGCGAAGCGGAACGGTGCTGCAACGCCTTGTTAGGCTTATTTTTTTGCCGTTTTTGTACCCTTTTTACCTGTATAAGGATTTGTATTTCCTTTGGTACTGTAGTTATTAGTTTGTGTTTTATCTTGATTTGTCGCACGATGTGGGGCGACATAAGTGCCACTTTTTTTAACGTGGCCTTTTACATGATGCGAATTTTTAGCAGCCACAGTAGAAGACAGTGTGAGAAATAAAAGAATGGCAAAAATATTTGTGATTTTCATGTTAGCTCCGCTATTAGAGAATATTTACTAAAGATTATCTGTGCTTTTCAAGACATTCAGAGCCTTCTGCCTTCATGCAACAGATATAACTCCATTCGTTATTGCTCGTTAAGTTTTTAGATGCCGCAAAGTTATGAGCCTTTACCCCACAATTAGGCAAGCCAGTGACCACACCAAGGTATTCTTCTTTACCGCTTGGGTAATAGAAATATGCATTATAAGTTGCCTTTTCAATTTCCTTACACGAGTACTTAGAATAACTGGAGCACTCGTCTCCACAGCCAGAAATTGATACCACTCCGATAAATATAGCTAACAACGTAAACCAGTTTAAACGCATGTGATGCCTCCTAGAGCCTAACGTTGCGATAAGCGGTGGTTTTTAAGTTGCACTTTTGCCATAAAATGGAGCGAAGCGGAATGGCAAAAATGCAACTTAAAAACCATCCGTTTGATTGCTTTGTTAGGCTTTAAGCCCACCGACGAACCTTACTGCAATATTGAGAATAATTAGAGCCGAATTTTTGCAAAAGAAACCGCTCTTCTGGTTTTATTTGAAAGTGGTTGATATAAAGTACAAATGCTGGCAAAAGAAATAATGCTGCAATATTTTCAAGAATAAAAAACCAGCCAAATAAAATAATTAGAAAGTCAAGATACATAGGATTTCGACTAATTGCATAAATGCCAGTAGTTACCAAGTTTTCTGATTTTTGAGGGTGCCTAGGGTCTACTGTGGTTTTTGCCTTGCGAAACTCTATGACGCCAATAAATGCTGCGACAACTCCAATTGAAGCAACTAGGATTCCGATTGGTACATTTGATGGAATTGAAAGTATGAGTAATGGAAATAGCTTGGAAATAAATAGCATTCCAGAACCAAAAAACATCACCTGAACCAATGGTGGAATTTTTAATTCCATAAAATTCACTCCATTCTATGGTAAAAGCGACAGCTTTCTATGCCTAACGCCGAGCTAAGCGGCAGTTTTTAAGTTGTAGTTTTGTGGATTACTTTTGCGCAGCAAAACCACAAAACTGCGACTTAGAAACTGTCCAGCGCACGTAGTGCGCGATGCTTCAGCGACTTGTTAAGGATATATACGTTCGCACGGTTCCTGTGATGAACAAGCATATTCCATTAGCTCTAAAGATCTAAGCTTATATTTATTTTTTAAACATATATATTCTCGCATGGGAAAGATTGAACCCTGCCCACGTCCTTTAATACTACAATGACTTTCTACATATTTTTTCCAGAACTCAGTATTATCTTTAATAGTGGCTTTAGATGGCAAAAAATCACCTTCAAATTCGCCAGTTAATACCCTGTTTAGCTCTCTGCTATAGTAATCCAAAGAGAATTCGTACATTTTCTTTGCGCACCCAGTCATTTTATTTTGCCCACCTTCTGACATGTCACATGCATAGTCAAAAAATGCTTCATTTGTGATTTCAATATATTTATCAGTTAATTCAAAAAGCCTGCCTTTGTATACTTTCCGAAGGCAGCCTGAAATTTCTAAACTATTTTCACACTTTGTATTTCTCTCTAAGACCCACCGAGCTTGAGACTTTTTGACGGATTCCCTTACAAAACTTGAATCATAGCTATTTAGAAAACGATAGTATGCTCCGAGACTAAAATCATAGTCACTTAGATCTTGGTCAAGGCAAACGGCTTTCTCAATATTTGAAATTGCTTTTTTACAATCAAAGCTTGCTGCATTTGAAAAGGAACAAAAGCAAAGCAGAAAAAACAAATAGTATTTCATTGGCTTCCTTAACGCCGAGTTCAGCGGCAGTTTTTAAGTTGTGGTTTTATGGAATACTTTGCGCAGCAAAACCATAAAACCGCGACTTAAAAACTGTCCAGCGCAGGCACGAAGTGCCGAAGCGGTGCTGCAACGACTTGTTACGTGATAATTTACTTGTGAAGGATTGAACAGAAGGGAAAAACAAACTACAACAATAAAACCCAAGCCTTCCGAAGCAACCAGTAAAAAACCAATTTAAAGCTTTAACCGCAATAAAGCCAGCGGCAAACAAGCCTTGGAGAACAAAATATTGTAGCCTTATGCACACAACTAAAAGTACTTGCGATTCACTGCACTACCGAAGGAACCAGAAATATTTCAAAACGTTAAACCCGCAATATTTCAGCTGAGAACAATTATTTGTACGCTTAAAACTAGCAGCTCACGAAAAACCCAAACTTCGACTTTTCAGAAATTTAGCCTTTTTGCTTTTACAGACTAGCCGAAGCTGCATGTTTTCATTTGCTTGCCCACGTAACGCCGAGTTCAGCGGCAGTTTTTAAGTTGCGGTTTTGTGGAATACTTTTGCGCAGCAAAATCACAAAGCCGCGACTTAAAAACTGTCCAAGGAGCGCAGCGACTGGTGCTGCAACGACTTGTTAAACATTTGTTGGTACAAAAAACCTAAAACAGATTTTTTGTACCGCCAACTTACATGTACCGGTAAAAAACGCCTACTTTAAAGATTAATGATTAAAGCTTACTGGGGAGGCTACATTACAGCGTACGCTTTGCAAATGGCAGGTTACTTTTTAAAACTACCTGCCTGAAAATGTAACCTTAATTGCCGAAACCACCCTGCACACTTAAATTAGAAATACCGCTTGGTTAAAAAAACTGAAACAGCTGTGAACCTGACCTGCGCTAGAAAAAGACGACTTTAACTTTGAAACACGTTTAAGTAACAGACTTCTAAACCGAACCGCTTTCTAGTGGCACCAAACAGGGTTGCGATAAAGCGAGTATATTTAGCCAAACTAAACCAGCCACAAACTTCAAATTTTTAACGCCAAGTTCAGCGGCAGTTTTTAAGTTGTGGTTTTATGGAATACTTTTGCGCAGCAAAACCATAAAGCCGCGACTTAAAAACTGTCCAGCCACGAAGTGGCGAGGCTGGAACGATTTGTTATGCTTTTAAGGACAGCTAAGTATGGCAATAATGCTCGTAATAATGATGCCTATTCCAGGTACTAAAAATAGCGGGACGACTAGTGTGTTTGAAATTGAGTTTGGTTCTCGTTTTTTTACAAGACCAAGCATAAATAAATAGCCAAAACAGCACATAGAAAAAAATAATAAGCCCAGAAATAGCAAAGCAGAACTGAATAGAATTCTGTTTGCCCCCGAAAAGCAATAGCTAGTTCTCTTTGATAAATAAACAAATTCTGATAGAGAAAACCCGTATATAGCCACTATCATCATAGCTGCAGATAAAGCAGTCAATACAATAATTCCAGCTGTCTCTTTGAGAGTGAATGCGCTCATAATTCCGATTCTTTTGCATAACGCCGAGCTAAGCGGCAGTTTTTAAGTTGTGGTTTTGTGGAATACTTTTGCGCAGCAAAACCACAAAACTGCGACTTAAAAACTGTCCAGCCACGATAGTGGCGATGCTTGAGCGACTTGTTATAGCGCTTTACAACGATTCATTAATATACTCAACTAAGGTCCAACAACCAGACTTTATTTGAAACTTATATGTAAGGGAGTAATCGGTTTCTGGTTTAAATACAGAAACTTTTGCGCTGGATTTGTTCTGCTCTAATATTTGCTGTACTAGACCGTATGCCTGTTGTGTTGACTTTAAAGGGTATACTGAAGACTCAGCCCCCTTGATGCTTTCTTCACTAAGCTGTTTTACCAAAAGGGGCATGTCTTCACTTTGTGTGTCTATGTAAGTGTACTTCAATGGATAAGAAATAATTTTTTCCTGTAGCTTTCTATTTTCAGATATAGAACCCAAAAGGACCTTAAAATCTTTTTCACAGTTTGTTTCTGCAAAAGTTAAATGCGCAATTAGTAAGGTGAGTAACGCGAATATTTTCATTTCTTACCTGCTATAACGCCGAGCTAAGCGGCAGTTTTTAAGTTGTGATTTTGTGGAATACTTTTGCGAAGCAAAACCACAAAAGCGCGACTTAAAAACTGTCCAGCACACGAAGTGTGCGGTGCTTGAGCGATTTGT
>Ga0247738_10000976_pt1 | contig 10555 bp, 9 predicted proteins | sample UWRJL013104B2_FD_180936 | JGI IMG/M metagenome (GOLD analysis project Ga0247738, IMG submission 180936) | Plant litter microbial communities from Arlington Agricultural Research Station in Wisconsin, United States - UWRJ-L013-104B-2 | ecosystem: Environmental > Terrestrial > Plant litter >...
GGTCGCCGGGAGCTTATCGCCCGGCTTGAGGTTCTGGCGGGCGATGAGGCTGCCGAGGTCGGCCTTTACGCGATCTGTCAGCCGGGCGGCCTGAAGTTCCGTCATTTCTATTCTCTAGTCGCCAAAAATGCCAGCGGGCTTGTCATACATCTTACCATCGACGATGCGAAAACCCTAGTGGGGCTTTGGCTTTATCAGGCAATGAAACACGCTTTCGCTTGTAGCATGACAAAATCTTTCATACAACTTTTGAGAAGTCATATCGGGAGGGATAGGAATGTATGTCGGTACTCAGCTGAGCGGGAGCGCGCTGGAGCAATATGGAGACCGCTACCTGCGCCAGCTGGCGCAGCTGGGCGTGGTGCATGTGTGTATCGATCCGCCGGGGCCGGCGACGGGGTGGGATCGTGATTGCCTGCGCCGACATATCGATCGCGTCGATGCGGCCGGGCTGGTGCTCGACATGGTGCAATTGCCGATGACCTCGGGCGGGCTGGACAATGGCCATCCGTCGCCGGGTATCGTGATGGGGGCAGGTGAGCGGGATCGCGAGATCGATTTAATCTGCAAGCTGATCGAGGATCTGGGCGCCATGGGTATCGGGGCGACCAAGTATAATTTCAACATCCTGGGCATTCCGCGCACGGCGTCTGACCGGGGGCGCGGCGGGGCCGAGCTCTCCACCTATCGGGCTGACAAGGCGAGTGATGGCGAGGTGATGACGAGCGCCCGCAAAGTGTCCGTTGACGAGATGTGGGAGCGTATCACCTATTTCCTCGAGCGCGTGGTGCCGGTGGCCGAGGCCAACAAGGTGCGGCTGGCCTGCCATCCGCATGACCCGATGACGCCGCCGGGATATAGGGGCATGGAAGAGCGGGTGCTGAGCACGGCGGACGGGCTGAAGAAGTTCGTGTCGATCTGCGAGAGCCCCTATCATGGGCTCAATTTCTGCCAGGGTACGGTGGCGGAAAGCCTCGAAAATCCGCACGAGGAAATCGGCGATATCATCCGCTGGTTCGGTGAGCGGAAGAAGATCTTCAACGTGCACTTCCGCAATATCAAGGGTGGTCGCTACTCCTTCACCGAGGAGTTTCCAGATGCGGGCGACATGGACATGCCCGCGGCGTTCAGGATCTACAAGGAGACGGGCGTTGATTGCATGATCATGCCCGATCACGTGCCGCATATCGACGGTGAAGCGCCGTTCGAGACGGCATTCGCGTTCTGTTTTGGTTACATAATTGCGCTTTTCCAGGCCAATGGCTGGGATCCCTATGGTCGGTAAAGCTCTGGCATAAAATGGAAAAGGCCCGGATCTTGCGAACCGGGCCTTTTCTCGTAGCTGGGGAGATCAGCGATTTGTGGCGATAAGGTCGGCGAGGGTGTCGCGCTCGGCCGGGGTGAGCTCGGTGAGGGGGCTGCGGACCTGACCGGCGGAGTGGCCGACAATATCTGCGCCGGCCTTGACCATGGAGACGGCATAGCCGCGCTTGCGATCCCGGAGCTCGATGAGGGGCAGATAAAAGCTCTTGAGCAGGGTTTCGATGGTCTGCGTGTCGCGGCTGCGCACGGCACGGTAGAACCGCAGGGCAAGCTCTGGCACGAAATTGAAGACGGCCGAGGAATAGGTGGTGACACCCATTTCGAGATAGGGCTGGGCGAACACTTCGGCCGTGGGCAGGCCGCCGATATGGACGAGGCGCTCACCGACGGCGTGGGCGATCTGGACCATGAGCTGGAGATCGCCGATGCCATCCTTGTAGCCGATGAGGTTGGGGCACATCTCGGCCAGCTTCACCAGAGAGGCCGGGGTGAGGCGGGAGTTGTCGCGGGCGTAATAAATGACGCCGATATCGACGGCGTCGCAGACGGCCTTCATGTGGGCGACGATACCGTCCTGCTCGGCGAACATCAGATAGTGCGGCAGGACCAGAATGCCGGCGGCGCCGGCCTTTTCGGCGCGGCGCGCGAGGTCGACGGCCATGCGCGTGCCGTAGCCGACACCGGCCAGGACCGGCACGTTCGGTGCGCTATTGGTTACGGCTGTGCCGATGACATCATCATATTCATCGGCACCGATGGAGAAGAATTCTCCCGTGCCGCCGGCGGCGAAAAGACCGGCCGAGTCGTAGGAGGAGAGCCATTGCAGGCGGCTTGCATAGGACGCGCGGTCGAACTCGCCGGCAGCGTCGAAGTCGGTGACAGGGAAGGACAAAAGGCCTGAACCGATTTTGGTTTTGAGTGCTTCGTAATCCACCTTTTTGCCTCCCAAAAGTAGTAATACTGCTTTTGCGTAACATCGGTAATCCGGCCCTGTCAACGGCACATTCTGCGCTGGCCTTTAGTCTCTGATCCAAAAGAAGTATGATTTCTTATTGACAGTGCAAATGCAGTCATACGAAAGTGCATGGGTTCGGACGGGGGAGGCCTGCCGGGCAGACGCAAATCTTTCGGGAGGGAATGATGCAGCGGGTGAGAATTGCCGCCTTGGCGGGTATTTCATTGTTTGCGCTGGCGACGAGCGCCATGGCGCAGGATTACAAACAGGCCCCGGAACTCGACGCGCTGGTGTCCAGCGGCGCCTTGCCGGCCGTGGCCGAACGCGTTGGCGCCAATCCGCGCGTGCTGACGCCGGTCGAGAGCGTCGGCAAATATGGCGGCACGTTCCGCGGCGGCATGGTGGGCGGCAATGATCGCAACATGCTTTTCACCTATTTTGGCTATGAGGGCCTGCTCGCCTGGGACGCAGACTGGACCGGCGAGGTGCACCCCAATATCGCGACCGGCTATACGGCCAGCGCGGATAGCCGATCCTTCACCTTCACCCTGCGTGAGGGGATGAAGTGGTCGGACGGCTCGCCGTTCACCGCCGACGATGTGGCGTTTTTCATCGAGGACATTCTGCCCGATGAAAAGCTGTTTCCGACCAAGCCCGGTTGGCTGACGGTCGAGGGGGAGTTGCCGAGTATTGCGGTGATCTCGCCGACGGAATTCACCATGTCATGGAGCAAGCCGAACGGGCTTTTCATTCTCAATGCGGCGAGCGTTTATGGCGTGCAGCTGGCGCTGCTGAACAAGGCATATTGCAGCCAATTCCTGCCTAAATATAACGAAAATGCCGACGCTGAGGCGGTTGCCGCCGGGGCTGCGGGCTGGGCCGAGCACATGGTCGCCAAGTGCGGCGTGGGGATTGAGGCCATCGAGCGCTGGCGCAATCCGGAGCGCCCGGTGCTGGAAGCCTGGAAGATCGTCGACCCTTATGTGGCGGGCGCGACGCGCGTCACCTTCGAGCGCAATCCCTATTACTGGAAGGTCGATACCGACGGAAACCAACTGCCCTATATCGATGATCTCTCGATCGGGGTGAATGCGGAATCCCAGACGCTGCTGCTCAGCGTGCTGGCCGGCGAAATCGACTATGAAGTGCGCCACACGACCAACACCACCAATCTGCCGGTGATCGCCGAAGGGGTGGAGCAGGGGGATTATCGCATCAGCCCGCGCGAGTCCCGGGTGGGCAATGTGATGACCATCTCGGTCAATCTCAACTCGCAGGACGCGACCAAGGCGCCGATCTTCCAGAACAAGGATTTCCGCATCGCGCTGTCGCATGCGCTCGATCGCCAGGCGATCATCGACACCATCTATCTCGGGCAATCGACGCCCCAGCAGGTGTCGCCGCGCGAGGGCACGCCCTATTACAATGAGCGGCTGGCCACGCAGTATCTTGAGCATGATGTGGAGAAGGCCAATGCCTTGCTCGACAGCATCGGGCTCGACAAGCGGGGCGGCAATGGCATGCGGCTGGCGCCCGATGGCAGCCCGTTGGTGGTCAATGTCGCGGCGGTGACGGCGCTCGGGAATATGGCCGATGCGGCGGAACTGTTCGTGCAATATTGGCAGGCTGTGGGCGTCGATGCGCGCTTCAACGCCATGGACCGCACGCGGTTTTACGAGGAGAAGACGGCCAGCCAGCATGACATTGTGGTGTGGGGCGCGACCTCGGGCGGTATCGACGTGTTCATCGATCCGCGTGACTATTTCCCGTTCTCGACAGAGAGCAATTTCGCCATCGAGTGGGCCAAGAACTATATCGGCGATGGTGGGGTGGAGCCGCCCGATTACGTCAAGGAGCAGTGGGCGCTCTACGACCAGATCAAGGCGACCTCGGTGCCTGAAGAGCAGAACGAGCTGTTCCAGCGGCTGCTCGAAATCACTGCCGACCAGTTCTACCAGATCGGTATCGGCACGGCGGTTCCGCTCTATTCGATCGCCAAGAACAATCTCGGCAATGTGCCGGATGGCACCCCGACGGGCTGGATCCACCCCGATCCGGGCACGCTGAACACCGAGCAGTTCTACTTCAAGTAAGCCTGCTTGCGGCCCGGCTGCTCTCGGCGGTCGGGCCGTGTCTCTGGTTACAAGACGGGTGGTCGATATGCTTGCCTTCATTGTCAAACGCGTGCTGGGCATGATCCCGGCAATGTTCGCGATTTCAATCCTGGCCTTCACGGTCATCCAATTGCCGCCGGGCGATTATGTTTCGACCTATGCGGCGCAGCTGGCCCAGTCCGGCGAGAATGTCGACAGCGCCGCGCTCAATGCCCTGCGGGAGCGCTATGGGCTCGGCGAGAACATGGTGGTCCAGTACACCAAGTGGATCTCGGGCGTGCTGCGCGGGGACTTCGGCGACAGCTTTGAATGGCGCCAGCCGGTGACGGAGCTGATCTGGGGCCGCATGGGGATGACGGCGCTGATCTCGATCTGCACGTTGATCCTGATGTGGCTGGTATCGCTGCCGATCGGGATCTATTCGGCGGCGCGGCAATATTCGGTGGTGGATTATCTCTCGACCGCCTTTGCCTTCCTCGCCATGGCGACGCCGAATTTCCTGCTGGCCATTGTGCTCCTTTACATCACCACCATGTGGTTCGGCGTTTCGGTGGGCGGGCTGTTTTCGCCGCAATATGAGAGTGCGCCGTGGTCGCTGGGAAAACTCTGGGATTTCATCACCCATGCCTGGGTGCCGATCTTCGTTTTGGGAACGGCGGGGACGGCGAGCCTCATCCGTATCATGCGGGCCAATCTGCTCGATGAGCTGCACCGGCCCTATGTCGAGGCGGGGCGGGCAAAGGGGCTGCCGGAAGCGCGGCTGATCCTCTCCTATCCGACGCGGGTGGCGCTCAATCCGTTCATTTCCACAGTGGGCTGGGTGCTGCCGGCGCTGATCTCGGGGGAGCTGATTGTCTCCACCGTGCTCAATCTGCCGACGGCAGGGCCGCTGCTGCTTCAGGCGCTCAAGAGCCAGGACATGTATCTGGCCGGAGCGTTCATTCTGCTCAGCGGCGGGCTGGTGCTGATCGGCACGCTGATCTCCGACATTCTCCTTGCCATCTCCGATCCGAGGATCCGCCTGTCATGACCCTCGAGGCAAAACCATTCGATCCCAATGAGCTGCTCGACCAGCAGGTGACCGCCGGACAGTTCCAGGCGGCCGGCCAATGGGCCATGGTCTGGGCGAAGTTCAAAAAGCACAAGCTGGCGGTGATCTCGCTTGTTGTGGTGGGGCTGATCTATTTCGTGGCGCTGTTCGCCGAGTTCCTGGCGCCCTATGACCCCGGAAAATTCGATCCGCGCTATACCTATGTGCCGCCGCAGAGCATCGGCTTTTTCGTCGATGACGGGGCGGGCGGGAGCAGGTTTCAGCCGCATGTGACGGGCTACAAGATTGAGCTTAATCCGGTGAGTTTTCGGCGTGAGTTCACGACGGACCCGGAGGCGATCATTCCCATCGGGTTCTTTGTCGAGGGGCAGCCCTATAAGCTCTGGGGGCTGTTTGACTCCAATTGGCATTTGATCGGGCCGATCGACCAGAGCCAGCCCTTCTTTCTCGCCGGGGGGGACCGGCTGGGGCGTGACCTTTTGAGCCGCACCATTCATGGCACGCGCATCTCGATGTCGATCGGGCTGGTGGGTGTGGGGCTGTCGCTGGTGATCGGCATGATCCTGGGAGGGATTTCGGGCTATCGCGGCGGCATGGTGGATCGAGTGATCCAGCGCGTCATCGAATTCATCCGCTCGGTGCCGACCATTCCGCTGTGGCTAGGGCTGGCAGCGGCGATGCCGAAGGACTGGCCGCCTTTGCAGGTCTATTTCTCGATCCTCGTCATCCTGTCGCTGATCGGGTGGACCGAAATTGCCCGTGTGGTGCGCGGACGGTTTCTGAGTCTCAGGAGCGAGGATTTCGTGATCTCGGCGCGGCTCGATGGGGTGAGCGAATTCCGGCTGATCATGCGGCACATGATGCCCTCGCTTTATTCGCACATCATCGCGGCGATCACGCTGGCCATTCCCAATATGATCCTGGCGGAAACTTCGCTGAGCTTTCTCGGGCTGGGGCTGCAGCCGCCGATCGTCAGCTGGGGCGTGCTGCTGCAGGATACGCAGAATTTGCGGGCGATCACGCAGGCGCCGTGGCTGTTCATTCCGGGGATTTGCGTGGTGATCGCGGTGCTCTCGCTCAATTTCCTCGGCGATGGCGTGCGCGACGCCGCCGACCCCTATGCAAAGTGAGGTGAGGCTGATGTCCGCGCCAATCCTGTCGGTAAAGAACCTTTCGGTCGACTTTCCGCTGCACAAGCGGGTGCTGAATGCCGTCAAGAATATCTCGTTTGACCTCCATCGCGGCGAGACGCTGTGCCTTGTGGGCGAGAGCGGTTCGGGCAAGTCGGTAACGGCCCGGGCCATTCTGCAGTTGATCGCCAAGCCGGGCGCGATCACGGGCGGGCAGATCATTCTCAACAGCGACGGGAAAGAGACCGATATCGTTGCGCTGGGGAGTTCCGGCCCGGCGATCCGCGGGGTGCGTGGGCGAAAAATCGCGATGATTTTTCAGGAGCCGATGACGAGCCTGTCGCCAGTGCACACGATCGGGCACCAGATCATCGAGACGATCCTGCTGCATGAAAAGATCAGCAAGGACGAGGCGCGGAAACGGGCGGCGGCGCTGCTCGATCGGGTGCGTATCCCCATTCCGGAACAGGCGCTTGACCGCTATTCGTTCGAATTTTCGGGCGGGATGCGGCAGCGGGCGATGATCGCCATGGCGCTGTCGTGCAATCCGGAAGTGCTGATTGCCGACGAGCCGACGACGGCGCTGGATGTGACGACGCAGGCCGAAATCCTCAGCCTGATCAAGGAGCTGCAGCGGGATCGCGGCATGGCGGTGTTGTTCATCACCCACGACATGGGCGTTGTGGCGCAGATCGCCGACCGGGTGATGGTGATGTTCCGGGGCGACAAGGTGGAGGAGGCCAATGTGTTTGACCTCTTCGAGCGGCCGCAGCAGGCCTATACCAAGGCGTTGCTCGGCTCGGTGCTGAAGCTTGAGACGCCAGGGCCGCGACCAGAGCGCCCGGCGACGGAAACGCCGGTGGCGCAGATCGATGATCTGGCGCTGCACTTTCCGCTAAATGCCGGGTTTTTCGGCAAGCCGACCGCTTATTTGAAAGCCATCGACGGGGTGTCGCTGACCATCAATGAAGGCGAGACTGTCGGCGTGGTGGGAGAGTCCGGTTCGGGCAAGACCACGCTGGGGCGGACGCTGCTGCGAGTCTATACGCCGACCGAGGGCCAGGTGAATTATCGGCGCAGTGATGGCACGATTGTCGATATCGCCTCGCTGCGCAAGGAGGGGATGAAGTCGCTCTATGGCGAAGTGCGGATGATTTTTCAGGACCCGCATTCCTCGCTCAATCCGCGCATGACCATCTATCAGATCATCAGCGAACCCCTGCGCACCAATACGAAGATGACCGAGGCGCAGATGCGCGACCGGGTGGAGGAACTGCTGGCGCGGGTGGGCCTGCCGACAGATATTGGAGACCGCTATCCGCACGCCTTTTCGGGCGGGCAACGGCAGCGCATTTCCATTGCCCGGGCCGTTGCGGTGCGGCCACGCCTGATCATTGCCGATGAACCGACCTCGGCGCTCGACGTGTCGCTGCGCCATCAGGTGCTCGATCTGATGCGCGATCTGCAGGCGGAATTTGGGCTGTCTTATCTCTTCATCAGCCACGACATTTCGGTGATCCGCTATTTCTGCGACCGGGTGGCGGTGATGAAAAACGGGCGGATTGTCGAGATCGGCGATGTTGCGCAGATCTGCGAGCGGCCGCAGCATGAATATACCAAGACATTGATCAGCGCGGTGCCGCGGCCCAATCCCAGATTGAGAGCGGACGCGCCGGCCCTAGGGTAATTTTATGACGAGAATTTTGCTGACCGGCGCCTCGGGGCGGCTGGGGACCCATTTGCGGAACTGCTTCAAAGCCAATGGCCGGGACTATCTGGCGAGCGATATCGTCCAGCCCGAGGACGGGGAGACGGTCGAGATTGCCGATCTGGCGCATCGGGGGGCGATCGACGGGCTGATGGCGCGGGATATTTCGGCGGTGGTGCACTTTGGCGGCATGGCCAAGGAGAACAAGTGGCAAACGGTGCTCGATGCCAATATCGTGGGCACCTATAATATCTTCGAGGCGGCGCGGAAGGCGGGGGTGGGGCGGATCATTTATGCCTCGACCTATCACGTGCAGGGCATGTATCCGAGCGACGACGCGCCGATCGCGCTCGACGCACCGTTCCGGCCGGACTCGCTCTACGCGGTGTCCAAGATGTTCGGGGAGGGGTTGAGCCGACTCTATCACGACAAGTTCGGGATAGAGTGCCTCGCCATCCGCATCTGCACGGCGGGCAATCCGGGGACCAATCGCGAGGCGCGGCTGTGGTTCAACCGGGATGACATGGCGCGGATGGTGGGCCATGGGCTGGATGTGCCGGTGCTGGGGCACAGGACCGTGTTCGGGATTTCCAACCGCGAGAACGCTTTCTTTTACAATGAAGCTGATGCCGATTGGCATTTTGCGCCCGAGCACAATGGCAGCGAGTTGGCGCCGCTCGATCCGCATGCGCCGCTGGACAAGACTATTCAGTCGAATGTGCTGGTGGGCGGGGCGTTTTCGACCTGGGGGCATATGGACGACGAATAGGCCACGGAGCCGAAAGCGTCTTGGCATCGAACGTCTGTTCGATGCCGGCGCTTCGCCGATCATTACACTCGCTCCATCCTCTTCTGCTGGAGTTCGGAGCGATGATCAAAAAGACAGTGCTGTCGGCGATGGTTCTCATCGCCGGAACCCGGAACAATCGGTATCGCGTGCAATGGAACGGCCCTGGGGCCGGATTTCCGCGCGCTTTGTGACGTCGGACGGTGGCCATTGCTCGGATGGGGGCGATTATCGCCGCCCGGCGCCGAGCCGTGGCCACTGAACCGATCCATCCGTCTCCGGTGCCTGGATTGCCCCCCGGCCGGGCACCGGGGGCGGCATGTTGTGGCAGGGCGTTCGACCTAGTGCGGGGCCATGAGCAGGCGGACGATATCGGTCTGGCGCCGCAGGCCGGACTTGTCGAAGATGCTCGTCAGCTGGGTGCGTACGGTTGCGAGCGATATGCCGAGGCGGCGGGCGATCTCCTCGCGGTCACCGCCGAAGGCCAGTTCGCGGAGCACTTCGGCCTCCGCTGGAGTGAGGCCATATTGCTGGCGAAGCTGGCCGATCTTTCGGGCGATGGTGATTTCGGGATCGGTGACGACCAGCATGATGTCGCAGCGTCGTCCCTCCGAGGTCACCCCGCCTGCGGGCAGAGGCACGACGAATATCTGGAGCGGCAGCGGCGAGCCCTGCCGCGCCACGGAGAGACTGGCGCCGGTCTTTGCCCCCTGGCCCCGGGAGCATTGGAATATCGCACGCTGGAGCGCGTTGGTGTCGCCCTGGCTGGGGCATTGCAGGCGCCCGTTGCGGAGGATCAGGCCATCTGGGGCGGAGACCATCGCCTGGGCGAGTTCATTGGCGGGCTCGCAGGTCTGATTGGCTGACACGAGAAAGACGGCGCGATCGGTTTGGTCCAGCGCGGAGAAGACGCCGAGGGTCCTGGCGTGGTTTTCGCGCAGGATTTGGTTGATCCGAAGCGCGCGGGTGAGATGCGGGGCGAGCTGTTCGAGAATGCCGAGCGTTTCGGCCTCGATCTCCCGGCGGGATGAAATCATCAGGATCGCTTCCCAGCCGCCAGTGGTCCGGATCTTCATGCCAACGCCGGCGAGATGGCCCTGTGGCAGGCACCAGTCGTTGTAGAACTCGCTGCGGTGGAATTGGCGGAGGTCGGCGAGATCGGCATCGACGACAGCCCGTCCATGCATCTGCTTCTGGAGGGCGAGCGGCATCGGGTTGCGCTCATGGTAATGTTCGGCATAGAGCCGGACCATGTGGGGATCGGTACGCGGGGCGACAAAGAGGGGGACGTGTCCCATGGTCATGCCGCCCAGGACGGCGTCAACGCCGTGCACGGCATCGCCGATCTTGCGCATCGTCGACAGCCAATTGGCGGGATCAGCGCCGGCTTCGTAGATGTCGTCGATCAGGCCGGTGGTATTGGCCGCATACAGCATCTGTCGCCACCAATTGTTGACGAGCCCGAGACGACAATAATCTTAGCTGGT
>Ga0247738_10000977_pt1 | contig 10553 bp, 8 predicted proteins | sample UWRJL013104B2_FD_180936 | JGI IMG/M metagenome (GOLD analysis project Ga0247738, IMG submission 180936) | Plant litter microbial communities from Arlington Agricultural Research Station in Wisconsin, United States - UWRJ-L013-104B-2 | ecosystem: Environmental > Terrestrial > Plant litter >...
GGCTATTGAAAAATACACAAATAAGCTCATGGAATGCCTCTTCATATTAAATAATTACAAATATGAATTTAATAGAACTGAATGACCCTGCCTTTGGAGGGGGATAGGGGGAGGCTTTATTAATAATTTTTATCTTATAAACTAAATTATTTATATTTCATGCATATTTCAACAAATAAACAATCTAAATCTACCGATGAAAAACAATTCGCCATATACCATCCTATTAATTATTTTATTTTACTGTGCAAATATTGTAATTGTCGAAGCTCAGACTTCAACAGAATTAATTCCATATAGACAGGGAAAACTATGGGGTTATGCCGATGTGGAAGGTAAGATAATAGTTGCTCCAACGTATGATAAAGTCAGTTTTTTCGGATATAATTATGAATCATACTCGATGGAGGAATTTTATAATATTCCGGAATCTGACTTTCAAACCGCATCATATAATAATTCCGAGATAAATGGAGGCGGCAGATCTAATCCAATAGCTTTTGTAAAAAAGGGTAATGCCATAGGAATAATGAATATAAAAGGTGAATTAATTTTGCCACCCATTCAGGCTAGATACCTTCAGTTAATTTATAAACGTAATGGAATATATGAAGTATATGGTAAGAGCAACAATGAGGGGGAAGGTGATGAAATGGAAGATGTTAAATGCGCTTATTTATTCGATAATAACCTGAAATGCACTCCATTAGTGTTTACTACTTGTATTGAATGTGGGTATAATCTGCATTCTGAATCTATAAATTATAGCGGATTTGATGATCTTAATTTAAGATATATTATCGTACGAAAAGATAAAAAACAAATTCTTTTAAAGAATGACGGTAAAATTGAAGGCAACATTTCATTTGATCAAATAAGCATGTTTGAAAATGATTGGTTGATTGGAACAAACCATTATGTAAACTCAAAAGGGAATTCAAAGAGCCAATCACTTTTGTGGAATGTTAAAAATGGAATGAAACTTGATCTGGGAAATTCTATTTCTGTTTTAAGTGGTGGAAATGGATTTTTTAATATAAGGAGAAATGATTCTTTATTTGTATTGAATACTTCCGGTTCGATGAAATATTTAAAGGATGTAAATTTTATTAGCAATTATACAAAGGACGGAATAGCATTGCTAGGTGGAAATGATGGTATCCGCAGATTAATTAATAACAAAGGGGATTTGGTTTACAATAACAAATCTGTCAATCCATATACATCAATCATGTATAAGAATGAAAAATACTGGCTTTCTAAAGAAGGGTTTCAGTATTTTCAATTCGATCCAAAAACTAAGAATTTCATAGCTCATTATGATGAAATTCCGAAAAAAATTGAACTATTTGACAAGGAATATTTTGAGGTAGTCGAGGGTAATAAGTATGGACTAGTGGATTTATCAGAAAAAATTGTTCTTGATAATAATTATGATACACCATTTGAAGTTTTTGATACAGTAAAAAAGTATATTAAAGTCTCAAAAGGCGGCAAACAAGGACTGTTGAACAATAACTATAAAGAAATCCTTCCTATAGAATTTGATATAGTTGAAGCATATGGATATGGATTTATAAGCGTAGACAAAAATGGCCTAAAAGGACTTATAAAGATGGAAGATCTACAGGTAATTATTCCTGTTTCTATGCATTCAATTTCAAGTACAGAATCAGAAGAAGGTGCGTTACTTTTTAGTTGTTATAATGGCAAAGAAAATTTGTTTTACAATGTAGATGGAAGTCGTTACTTTTTTAAGGAAGATACTATCGTTCCCATCCAGGATTATTTTAATAATGTATTTTATGAACCTATTAAAGAAGGAAATAAAAATTACATTAAAGAACAAAATGGAAAAGTCAATAAGTTATTGTACGCAGAGGACAGAAGGAGTTATATAACTATGTTCTCAAATAATCTTGGGAACAGATATTTTGTATTATTTCACAATTTGGATTCTTTAAAAAATCCGTGGATAGATAGGAGTGACAATGTGGAGGTAGATACAAGTGTTTCAAATGTCACAAATTTCAATTGCAATCAATACTATGCATATAATGTAAATGTTGTAGCAGAAATTTTTGATTCAAATTATATTAAGATTGCTAGAGGTAAAGACTATTTCGTTTCACTTTATGGAAATTATATTTTAGCAAATCGTAAGGATGGGTATAAACTGATTGATTTTAAAAATGGAATGAATGAATTGCCCTATAATTTCAAAAGATTTGAAGTTGATTATATAAACAAAGAAATGTATTTGTTCGAAAACGAAACTTCAAATATTTCAAAGATTATTGATTACAGAGAAGGCAAAGAAATAAAAAAACCGGAATCGTTTTATAAATACACCTATGTTTATCCTGCAGTAGGAAATAGATTTGTAGCTAATAATTGCAGGTATGGTTTGATAGATAAAGAAGACAAGGAATTAATACCTCCCATTTATAAAAATATGAAGACCGCTGGTAATGGGAATTTCATCGTTCGCGATGATAATATGAATGTGGGTATCATCAATTCTCAGAACCAATACATTACCCCGCCAATTTACCAAAACATATATTTATTTGGCAATAATTTTTTAGCTTTTAATAAAGAAGAAAAGAATAGTATCGTTTTAATTAAAAGTAATGGAGATATATTTAAAACTATATCAAATGTCAAAGAAATTTGGCATAGTTTAGTTGACCCTTTTGATAGCAATGAAAGTATTCCTCGCCGGTCAAATTTCGATAAATGTATTTTTATTCAAAATAGCAAAGAAGAATGGTCTGCAATAACAAACGACTTTAATGAATGTGACTATTTTTCTACTTATTCAGGAGGATATGAACATTATAGATATTTTATATCTCCCAATTATAAATATGAAGAAAATGTATTTGCCCCATGCCTGGAGAATAAATTACACATAGAAAAATTATCGGGTGGAGGCACCATAATTCTTGATCATCTGAAGCACAGAATTTTGGGTGTAATTAATAAGGATGGGGAATGGACTGTTCCATTATTGAAGAGTGATCTTGATTATTTTATAATAAAGAATGGTTTTTGGATTGATTGTTTTAAATATTCAAATAGTACACATTCTTACATTGGATCTGACGGCAATTTTATAATTGATATTCCAGACAAAGAGGTGATCTATCTGCAGAATGTACAATTGTTTTGTATTAAAAAAGACAACAATCTGATTGGATTTGTGGGACCGACTGGTGTCAAATATTTTGTGGATTAGTATTCAAAAATGAAACTCCTGACGCGTATCATCGATGTAATATATTTTTAGTTTTAAATTAATTTTGATTTTCAAAAAAACACTAATCCCTGGATCACTGCTTTTAAAGATCAAGTGTTTTTTTCAAGTTTACGGGAAAGTTATCAGAATGACACCATTTTTGATCTAATTGGTAAGAAAGATGCATTTAATTCTTATGACGGATTGGATTTAGAAAATATAGCTTTAGCAAAGTCTTTGGCAAAAAATATGGTGGATAATATTCCGATAGCTACAATGTGCGAAGGTTGTGGAAAAGATCAGAACTATTTTATGGCTAATTGCCTGCATTATTATCAAAGTCGTGAATTGGATTCTATAGCTCACGTAGAGTTTGAAAAGTTTAAGAGCAGACAGGATAAATTATATGAAAATTAAAGATCAATTACAACAAAGCCCGTCAGGAGGCCATCACCAACGAATTTTCCGAGATCGTGGCGGGTGCTGCGGCATTATAAGATTTTACGACTTTTACTCAAATTAACAAATAAGGAGTCCGGTGTGTAAACGCTGGACTTTTTTTTGTTAATGCAGGAAAGGTATGCTATGGAGGATTTCCCCCTTTAGAGAGCCTGTCTCGAGAGGAACGAATCGGAAGGGCTAGGGGGAGGCTTTGAGATGACAATCCCAGAAAATTCATCTCTTTAAAACTTGTTTAAATTTGATATTGCTTTTAATTATAGAAACTTGAGTATACTATAGTATTGGTAAATTTTGAATTAAAATATTCAATTTATTAAACCTTCAACCATTTTTCCAACCCATAATTCCTTTCTCCCCGTGTTATAATATTATGATCTGCTTCCTTCAAAAATTGGTTAAATAATGCATTGTTTATAGAGCAATCTTCATCATCAATGTACCTCACCTGTAATCCTTTAATGATGGATTGACCGAATCCAAATGGAACAATTCGGTGACTGGGATACTTTAATAGAATTTCCCTTTCTACAAATTCAAAAGTGTCTTTAAAATCTTCTAAAGGGGAAGTCGTTATCACATTTGTGGAACGGTAACCACTTCTATTATTAAAATCAAAAATTGTTGTTGAATCCTCTCCATATATCTGATAGTAATTGCCAATCATGCTAACGGAAAAAGTCAATTCTTTTAGATGTTGACAATTACCGATCTCATTTCTTTCTAAAATCACTGAAGAAGTAAAGCTAGGAGCCTGCCCGAAGGTTTTTCCTTCCATTTCCTTTCCAAGTTTTATTCCAATACTATCAGAAAACCGCACCCAGCGTTTCTGGAAATTTTCTTCATTATGAACATTTTCAACTACGATCTTTTCTAATTCTTTGATACCGTGATAATCAAAATAAATTCCCCTTCCTTCTCCTTTTGTCAACCCAATTGGATAATATCTTACTATTGTCTCATAGATTTCCCAAAGATCATATTTACTTGTGTTAAAATTGAAGGTTAGTTTCATGTACAGTAATTTGGACCTTGAATTATATATATCACTAATTGATCAATAAATCTGTGTTTTTGATTTACTCTCTTTCGTTCCACTAAAGATTTCATCTGAATGTGAAAATTCGTGGTAAGCTGAATTAAAATATGAATTTAATTTGCTCAATTAGATTTATATTTCTTCAAAAACATTTACTACAAACTCAGAAGTTTAACTTTTTAAAATGTTTTACCTTCGAACTTGCAATTAAATGAGTAACATTCAATAGATCTTTCAAGCGATGAAGCATTATAGATGCTATTGAAGTCAGGCGTATCAAATTTGTAGAAGTGAGCAATCGAGGAATGAGGCTTATCTTTTAACTCGCTATAAATAGTTATTTTGTCCAGAATATTCTGTGAAATTTTTGGCAATTTATTTGTTATAGAACCGGATTTTCTCTCAAATATTTTCCACGAAGAGATCCAACTATTTTTTAGATAGTCATATTCTATTACCGATAAATCATAATCAAAATTATTGGAAACATTATAATCTGAAATGTTAAAAAGTGCGATGTCAATTGAGGGATCATATTTGTCTAGTTTATCAGGAAAACCATTCAATGATTTTATGTATTGATATCCGTCAATTGAATAATTGTTTCGTATATTTAACTTAATATTGTTTAAATTAATTTCAGGAAGACTGAATAATTTAATTGATTCGCCGTTTTGATTTTCCAAATAACTCGTCCAATTCGCCAAAGAAACATTTTGACCGGAAGGTTGTATGGCTGATGTTTTTACAATCCAACTCAAATTAATGCCAAGATCTATCTTGTGGACTGTAGATGGTTTAAATTCATTTATATTAATTGAATATGTATAATTTTTATCGTCAACTTTTACAAAATTAGATTCCTTTATGAGAAAGGACAAATATTTATTTGATCCTTTTGGCAAAATAGTCAATAAAAAATCATTCTTCCCGGCCACAATACCAGTTAGAATTATTTTATTATCATTTGTACTTAATTCAATTTCTTTATCTCCGCTCAACGGATAATAAAATTCTGAATAGTTGCTAATTCCAAAGATTTCCACTCTAAGATTTGAGTTTTGAACATAAGGAACAATACAATCTGATTTATCTGTTATTTTAAAACCACTTTCAACATCCCTATATGTTGTAAGATTGAAAAATAAATCATGTTCAATCCCATGAGTAACGGTTAATTTGTTGGTTGGAGGTACATCCAAATGAATTAAGTTTTTAAATCTTGTTCCTACTGTGTCAAAGATTATATCACCATTTTGGTTTGTGATAGATATAAATTCAGCATTTGAAATGTCACAATCAAAAACAAAATGAGTATGATTGCCAATTGGATTTTTCTCACTTTCACACGAAACAAATACAATAAATACGAGTAAAAACAGGGTCAATTTTTTCATAAAATTTGTTTAATAGTTTTTCCCTCATTTTCATTGCAGTAAATGTTTACAGAACCAGAGGATTCGTTATAGGATCTTTCGAAATTTGAATTGGTATTAAATTTCTGTATTTTCAAATTAAATTGGCTGAATTTTACATTGTCTTTTAAATTAAGACCATTCAAAATTTTCTCAGGAATTGATGGTGTTTTTAATTGTAAATTATCTGATTTCTTTTGATATACATTCCACTGGGCGTTCCATGCTAGATATTCTGTGTTAGAAAAATCGTAATCGGAATTTACTTCTACATTATAATAATCTTCGCCTATTTTATCAATTTCTATTTCCGGATTATACAAACTTATATTAGTTGGAAATTCGCTGAAATATTTTTGAAATGAATATGGATTTGAATAATTCAGATTGGCACTCAGTTTAATTTTTTTAATGTCTAATGGAGGTGCGAAAATAGTGATTAAGTTAGTTTCATTAAACCAACCCGAAACTTGTCGGGTCAATATGGTAATAATTTCACCATTAGCAGTAAGTAATTTAGCGTCCAGTCCATAATTCGATTTTTGACTTAAAAGTATTTCATGCTTCTCTGAAACTTTAAAATCATTAATATTTAATGTGAATCGATAATTACCGGGACTAGTTAATATTTTAGATTGATTTTTGAGTTGATATGATAGATGCTGAATTGAATTTTTAGGGAGAATTGTAATGATCATATCTGATGATGGTATATACTTTCCCTTTATGATAATTTGGTTATCAATATCATCTTTAATTGTTTCAATATTGGAAAAAGTTGGAAATATAATATTACTGTAATCACTTATCCCATTTATAACCATTTCATAATTATCTAAGGATAAAGTATTGCCACCAATTTCATCTGTACACGAAGCAGGACCAAATAAGTATTCTGTTTTAATGTCTTTAAATGTTTCAATATTGGTAGAGGTAGAGGATTTAATTACTGCTGTCATATCAATTATATCAGTGGAAGCTACTTTAAATTTGATAACTTTATTTATATTTTTTCCAATCGTATCAAATAAAATAATTCCGTGTTGATTGGTGCAATAAATAGCAAATGTATCTGTATAATATTTATTTACAATTAAAATAAATTCACTATTTCCACCACTTCCAATTTCCTCTTTATTACAAGAGAAATTAATTATAATAATTGCAAATAAAGCTATTCTAAAAACTATGTCGACCGACCTTTTCATTTTAATTTATTTTTGGTAATTTCTTTCAAATATAGCAAATTTAATTATTTGCCTTTATTTATATTCTGAAGTATGTTTTAAGATATTTTGCCAGGGAACAATTATACAAAGGATGATATTTAATGTGTTTTTTATTAAAAATCAAATACCTTATCCTTTGATCGTTGGTGCATGGGGTAATAAACTATGGTAAGACCACCATTGATCCTTTTACTTGTTTTGTACGACGTATTTGCTAAAATATCCACACTGGATTGTAATACCATATGTATTCTGTCAGTAAATCTGAAGCGCAAATTATAGAACGGTTGCAGTAATAGTTGGGATTTCACAAGTTGCACATCTTCCAGATATCTCTCATGAGTTTCTCCGAAAAGAGATGTATAACTGTCTATCCTGTAATCATATGCTGCTACACTTGATTTTTGATGATTTAACAGATTTGTTTGAAATCCTAATCCAAACTGACAAATGCCGTCACCAATTCCGTAAAATATTTTGTGATAAAGTTGGATCGAATTGACTCCATAAGGAGTGGTGATTAAATTTGGTGATTGTCCCGGAAGACCAGTTGAAGGTATTGTACGTTCTATGTTTAGCTTTTCCAGTTTATATCCCATACCGATACTTGTTTCAAAAAGATTGCCATGTGCACTGACATGATAATATGCAAGTGCCAGATTAAATGCACCGCCGTCGTTGTTTATCTCTGTCTGCTCAATTTCAATATCTGAAACCGTATAATACATTGCTGAGGCTTGAATCAGGAAATGATCAGATATTGCATAATTACCACTGAGAGAAAGGCCAAGTGTTCGGTCCCAAACCTGAAAATTGTTGGCAATTGATATGTCACCCTTTTCCTTTAAAGAAGCTACCTGTGGCGGATGAACCGGCACTGCGCGAACAGTAGTGAGGTATTTGGTTCCTGTTTTTGTGGAATAAAAACAACTTTGTAAACAAAGAATACAAATTATAGGCAATAGGTGAAAACGAGACATAATTTAAAATATTTAGGTGGAAGAATGTTTAATAAAAGTAGTTATAATTTTTAATATTTGAGATAATAAGTAGAAGTTAGGTTGAGCTACTTGCGACTTGAACATAATTTTCTACATTTATTGATCAGAACGTAATGAAATGAGCATATTCAAAATAATCCCGGACCGCATCGACGTCGTCCAGTCCCAAAACAGGCCGGATGATCACACGACATGGCAATACAAGCTGTATGTCATCATTTTCCAGGCAAATACCCGATCAGGGAAGATCTTTGACTCCTTTTTATTCCTGATCATTCTGGCCAATATCATTTTGTTGCTGGCAGAGAGTGTTCCCTATTATGCAACGAAATATGGTCAGTTATTTCATAATCTCGACCTGGTATTTATGGTCATTTTCACCCTGGAATATATCCTCAGATTATTGTGTGTCAAAAGTCCGTTGAAATTCATGCGCAGCACTTACGGCGTCATTGACTTGCTGGCCATCCTGCCTTCCTACCTGGAGTTTATCGTACCGAACAGTCACATGCTCATGATCATCCGGTCGTTCAGATTATTGAGAGTCTTCCGCATCTTTGGCATGGTGGAATTTTTGGATGAAAGCCGCGACCTGGTCTTTAGTCTGGTGCGCAGTTTCCGCAAGATCGCCATTTTCCTCTTTTTCGTCCTGGTGTTGACCTTCTTCCTAGGTTCGGTCATGTACGTCATCGAATACAAACACAATCCCAGTTTTTCATCAATTCCACAAAGCATTTATTGGGCTATCGTGACGATCACGACAGTTGGTTATGGTGACATCTCACCTTCCACGCCGCTGGGCAAGATCCTCGCTTCCTTCATCATGATTCTGGGTTACGCAATCATCGCCGTTCCCACTGGCATTATCGGTTCCAACCTCGTCCGCGACAGAAAAGCAAAACTGAACGACCTCACCTGCCCTAATTGTAATCTGATTGGCCATGATGATGACGCGCTGTATTGCAGGAGGTGTGGGGATGGGTTGAGGCATGGGAGGAAGGAGTGATTGTCTGAATCACAGATTACCCGGATTAAAGGATTTCACTGAACAGTGGAATGAAAATCTGTGCAATCAGCTTAATCCGTGATTCTGACAAAAAATATCCTATTTAATTATTTTGTATTAATTTCATATTTCATAAACATCACCACCAAATATGAAAACAGAATTAAAATACCAGGACATTACTGAAAAAATTCTTGGAGCATCTTTTGAAGTACACAAGTTTCTGGGAAATGGCTTTCAAGAAGTTATTTATCAACGCGCTTTAGGTTTCGAGTTAGGCAAAAAAGGTTTGTCTTATTCAAGGGAAGTTGATCAGCATATTTATTATAAAGAACTTGAAGAACCCATTGGAACTCGCCGGGCTGACTTCATTATTGAAAATAAAGTGTTGGTAGAATTAAAGGCTATCAGTCATCTTGAAGACGTACATATGGTACAAATACTTAATTATTTAAAAGCTTACAAGTTTGAAGTAGGACTGTTAATCAATTTCGGAAGCAAGTCCCTGACTTTTAAATGAGTAGTTTTGTAAGTATTCTGAATCACAGATTACCCGGATTAAAGGATTTCACTGAAAGGTTGAGTTAAAAATCTGTGCCATCTGCGTAATCAGTCTCATCCGTGATTCAGACAAAAAGAATATTCTGAATCACAGATTACCCGGATTAAAGGATTTCACTGAGGGGTTGAGTTAAATCTGTGCCATCTGCGTAATTAGTCAAATCCGTGATTCTGACAACATTCCTTACATCCTCCCCAACATATCTTCCGCCATCCTCCCCGCCACGCCCGGTTCACCGATCATCTTCGATAATACTGCATATTCTCGCAGCATGCTATTTCTGTAATTTACATCATCCTCCAGCAGATCCATTTCAGCCTTTAAATTTTCCGGTTTTAAGTCGCGCTGGATGAATTCTTTGACGATTAATTTATTGGCGATGAGGTTGACAAGAGAGATGTATTGAATGTCGACAAAGGTTTTAGCGATGCGGTAGTTCAACGGATTCGTGATGTAACAGACGACCTGGGGAACGTGAAATAAAGCTGTCTCCAGAGTGGCTGTACCGCTCGTGACCATGGCTGAAGAAGCATGGTTAAGGATGTCGTACGTTTTATCCGTGATGAGGACAACATTATTTTTCCAGGCTGGATAGCATTTA
>Ga0247738_10000978_pt1 | contig 10544 bp, 8 predicted proteins | sample UWRJL013104B2_FD_180936 | JGI IMG/M metagenome (GOLD analysis project Ga0247738, IMG submission 180936) | Plant litter microbial communities from Arlington Agricultural Research Station in Wisconsin, United States - UWRJ-L013-104B-2 | ecosystem: Environmental > Terrestrial > Plant litter >...
CCGTTCAAACGCGCGCTTTATCGGCAGGTCGTGGAGGAATTCCGCCCCCTGCTTTGACGTTTTGCTGCGTCTGGCCGGGCACTTTCTTAAAAAGTTAATGCGAGATGCGCCGTTAACCATCTAATGCCCTTCACATCGGCATTTTGCGGGCGCATGTATTCGTTAACGCCATGAAAAAGATCCGCCGCCTCTTTACCATAAGAACCAAGTTCGAGGCTTTTCTCGCAATCTATGCGATTGCGATCGGCGCCTGCGAGCGCGGCATGGTCTATATGCACAACTATCCCGGCGCCGGTGGCCAGATGCTGGCTGTTTGCTGTGTGCTCGCCGTCTTTGTCGCTGGCGGCCTGATGATCGACGGCGTGGTTCTCAAGCAGACTTACGAAAGCTGAGCGGGCGAAAGCTGAGAGCGCGCGGAAGCCGGGGACCGAAGCTCTCAGTCTTCACTCCAGCGCAATCTCCGTCGGCACAACGTCATAGCCATGTTCGCGCGCGACCGGCGAGCAGGTCACCAGCCCATTCCAGACATTCAGCCCATCGAGCAGATATTTGTCGCGGCGCATGGCTTCTTTCCAGCCCAGATCGGCGATCTTGAGCGCATGGGGGAGCGTCACATTGTTGAGCGCATAGGTGCTCGTGCGCGCCACTGCACCCGGCATGTTGGCCACGCAATAATGCACGATGCCGTCCACCACATAAGTCGGCTCGGCATGAGTCGTCGCGTGGCTGGTCTCGAAGCAGCCGCCCTGATCGATGGCAACGTCCACCAGCACCGCGCCCGCCTTCATCGTGCCCAGCATCTCGCGCGAGACCAGCTTTGGCGCTGCCGCGCCGGGGATCAGAACAGCGCCAATGACCAGATCGGCCTGCGCCACGCATTCGGCGATATTGGCCTTGTTTGAAAAGCGCGTCTTGGCCCGCGCCTCGAAATAGGTGCCGAGCTTCTCCAGCACTTCCGGATTACGATCGAGGATCGTCACGTCCGCGCCCAGCCCCGCCGCCATCTGCGCCGCATTGAAGCCGACCACGCCCCCGCCGATCACGGTGACTTTGGCTGGCAGCACGCCCGGCACGCCGCCAAGCAGCACACCGCGCCCGCCATGGCCCTTTTCCAGCGCCGTCGCCCCGGCCTGGATAGACATGCGCCCCGCAACCTGGCTCATCGGCTTGAGCAATGGCAGTCCGCCATGCGCGTCCGTCACGGTCTCATAGGCGATGCAGGTCGCGCCGGACTTCACCAGATCGGCGGTCTGTTCGGCATCGGGCGCGAGGTGCAGATAGGTGTAGAGGATCTGGTCCTTGCGCAGCATCGCCCGTTCGCCCGGCTGCGGCTCCTTGACCTTCACGATCATGTCGGCCGCGGCGAACACGGTCTGTGCGTCCGGCTCGATCTTGGCCCCGGCTGCGCGATAATCATTGTCGCTCGCGCCGATCCCCAGCCCCGCCCCGGCCTCGACCCGGACATCATGGCCATGCGCCACCAGTTCATGAGCGCTCTCGGGTGTCAGGCCCACGCGATATTCGTGCGTCTTGATCTCCTTGACGGTGCCGACAATCATCAAGCGACTCCTTGGAATAAAATTACGCTTAGCGAACAGGGCTGATCGCGTTAGGGGCGCCAGTCAAGGATAGATGAAAGGACCGCCATGACCGCCCGTGCAGATGCTATCGCGACACTCGAACGTTACTATGCCGCTTTCAATCGCGGCGACCATGAGGCGATGCTGGCCTGCCTCACAGAGACTGTGGCGCATGACATCAATCAGGGTGGACGCGAGAGCGGCAAGGCGGCCTTCCGCGCATTTCTCGGCCATATGGATCGCACCTATACCGAGAAGCTCGAGAATATCGTGCTGATGGCCAGCGAAGACGGCACGCGTGGCAGCGCCGAATTCATCGTGCATGGCCAGTATCTCGTCGATGAGGAGGGCCTGCCGCCCGCAACCGGCCAGCACTATGTGCTCCCTGCTGGCGGCTTTTTCGATTTCGACGGCGGCCTGATCTCGCGCGTCACCGTCTATTATAATCTCTCCGACTGGATCGCGCAGGTCAGCGCCGAATGAGCGAAGTGACGGTCGAGACGCTGGCTGATCCCGCCGCGCGGGCGGCCGCCCTGCCCGATCTTGCCCGCCTGCGCATCACGGTCTTTCACGAGTGGCCTTATCTCTACGATGGCACGCTTGCTTATGAGGAGCGCTATCTTGCGCATTTCCTCGATGCGCCGGACGCCGTTCTGATCGTCGCGCGCGATGGCGATGCCATCGTTGGCGCAGCAACGGCGTCGCTCATGGCCGGACAGGAAGAGGCCGTCCGCGCACCCTTCGAGGCGGCCGGGCATGACGTCGCGCGGCTTGCTTATTTCGGCGAGTCCGTACTGCTCCCCAGCTATCGCGGTCAGGGCATCGGTCACGGCTTTTTCGATCATCGCGAGGCGGCGGCGCTGACAATAGGTGCTGATGCTGCCTGTTTCTGCGGCGTGGTCCGCCCTCTCGATCATCCGCTCAGGCCCGCTGGCACCCGCGATCTCGGCCCTTTCTGGCGCGCGCGCGGCTATGCGCCGATTGAGGGCATGATCGCGCATTATGACTGGAAGGACATCGACCAACCGGCGGAAACGCGCCATCCCATGCAGTTCTGGCACAGGACTCTCTGATGACCGCCTTCAAACTCGCCCTCGCCCAATATCCCATCGAGCAGCTCGGCAGTTTCGATGACTGGCGCGCGAAGATCGCTTCATGGGTGGCCGAGGCGGCCGGTGCGGGCGCAAAGCTTCTCGTCTTCCCCGAATATGCCGCCATGGAGCTGGCCGCGCTCGATCCGGCAAGCATGGGCGATCTTGATGGAACGATCCGTTTCGTCGCAGGTCTGATCGACCAGATCGATGCCCATCATGCCGCGCTAGCGGCGGCGCATGATGTCCACATCGTCGCGGGGAGCCTGCCCTGCCCGCTCGCCGACGGCCGCGCGGTCAATCGCGCCCGGCTGTTCGCGCCCAATGGCAAGGTCGGCAATCAGGACAAGATCGTCATGACCCGCTTTGAGCGGGAGAAATGGCACATTGCGGGCGGCGAACCGGTGCGCGTCTTCGAGACAGCGCTCGGGCGGATCGGCATTTCCATTTGCTATGATGTGGAGTTTCCGCTCATCGCCCGCGCACAGGCGGAAGCAGGCGCCATACTTATCCTCTCCCCAAGCTGCACCGATACGATGCAAGGCTATTGGCGGGTGCGAGTCGGCGCACAGGCGCGGGCGCTGGAAAACCAGTGCTTCGTCGCGCAGGCGCCGACGGTCGGCATGGCGGCGTGGTCGCCAGTGCTGGACGAGAATTACGGCGCAGCAGGGCTATTTGCGCCGCCCGATAGCGACACGCCGGATGATGGCGTCCTCGCGCTGGGCGATCTGGGTAAGGGCCAGTGGGTCTATGGCGAGATCGATCCCGCGCGTGTCGTGCGCTGGCGGGCAGAAGGCACGGTCCTGCCCTTCACGCACTGGACCGAAAGCGCAGCGACGACCTCGCTTCCATGCCAGGTCGTCGATCTGCGTTAGAAGAACAGCTTGCGGAAGCCGATGCTGACCGTCCGGCCGTTGCGATCGAGGAACGCGCCCTGATAGGCATAAGGCGTCAGGCCCGCGCTGTCCGTCACCTTCGTGCGGGCATCCATGATGTTATCAACGCCGAACTGGAGGCGTGATCCGCGCAGGAAGGGCACTTTGTCGACCAGCTTGGGCAGCTGCTGGAAATTAACGAACACACGCAAATTGACGCGCGTCAGAGCGCCGAAGCGAAGATCGGCCGCGCGCGTCGCGCTGTTCCAGTTCGTGAAGGTCCGGAAACCGATGCCGCCTTGCGTATAGCCGGCCTGGAACTGGAGCTGATGACGGGCGGTGCCAGCGCCGCCGCCGACTGTGCCGCCATTGAGCAGGTCGATAACGGGCAGCGTCGAAGCAAGCTGGACCGTGCTGTCCAGCACATAGGTGTGATAGAGCGAGAAATTGAGCCGGCCGCCGCGCGGTGCGCCGCCCTGCCCACCGGGTCCACCACCGCCAAAGCCGCCAAATCCTCCAAAGCCACCACGGCCCGGACCACCAAAGCCGCCGCCAGGGCCGCCGGGGCCACCCCGGAAGCCGCCGGGAGGTCCACCGGGACCGCCGGGGCCACCAAATGCGAATGTCGGTCCACCGGCCGGTGCCGCGCCGGGATTGCCCTGCACGACGATCGCCTGGCCTTCAGCTGGCGCGGTCTGACCCGGCGCCTGAGCCTGACCTGGCGCCTGCGCTTGTCCTTGGGCGGGCGCATTTGCACCGGCTGCTGGCTGTCCAGCGGCAGGTGCGGCGCCATTGACGCCCTGCTGACCCTGACCAAGCGGACCATTTGCAAGCGCCTGTGTGAGCCTCTGCGCCACTTCGGGCGGCAGTCTGCCGCTGGCAATCTCCGCCTCGATCCGTTTGCGCGCAACTTCCTGGAAAGCGCGGATCTGGCTTTGCGGCGTCTTGAGCTGCACGTTGAAATTAATGCCCCAGCGCAGCTGCGTCGACTTCTGCTCCGTGATGTTGATCGGACGGAGATCGACCTGTGTCAGCCTGCCAACCGCCTGGCCCGCATCGTCGGGATCGGTCGGATCGAGCGGATCGCGCATGAAGCGGCTGGCAAAGGCCGCCTGTGTCGCCGCCGTGATACCCGGCAGCGAGGAAATGCCGCCCGACGTGCGATTGCTCGACAGATCGACCTGAATGTTGAGCTGCGGATCCTTGAGCGGGGCCACGTTGAAGCCCAGGCGGAAGCTCTGCGTCTCGGCCTTGGCGAGATTGGGACTGCCACCCGAAATGGTCAGGACATTAACCGTCTCATTGCGAATATAGTCGAAGATCGGGACATTGACCGTGAACACGGCCGCATCGCCCAGCTGCTGCGCGGTCGGCGCCGTCTGCCGGTTGGTGAAATTGCCCGTCACGCTCATGATCTTGGCCGGTTGCCAGTTGAAGCCACCGCCGAAGCTGCGGACCGTGCCGGCATCGGAATAATGATCGACGTCAATGTCGGCATTGACCGAGAGATTGCCGATTGCCTCGGCCAGCGGCGTCGCCCGGCCTGCGATCGGAATGTTGATGTTGAGCGATCCGCCGCCAATGTCGCGATGCACGCGGGAGGGGCTGTTGATCATGTCGCGCAGGCGCGCCGAGCGGAATGTCGCGGTCGAGCCGGAAATGTGCCCGGTGAGCGAAATATCGCCGGAGGGCAGCTGGGCCAGCGCAGTATTGTAGAGCAGGTCGAGCGATGCGGTGTCGGTATAGCTGCGCGTCACGTCGGCCGGCGGCGCGATCAGATATTGCTGCGCCAGGCTATTGGCCGGATTCGCTGAAGGATCGCCTGCAGCGACCGCGGCGGCATAAGAGCTCAGATCGAACGGCCGGTCGGAGATCGAACGCGTGAAGCCATGATCGTAATTGCCGGTGAGCGTGATCTGGCCCTTGGCATGATCGCGCGCGATGCCGAAGCCGGCATGAATGGTCTGCTTGCTCGATGAGCGCTCCAGAGCGCCGACGCCCGGCACGCTCGGCGTGAAACTGCCGGCCACACCGCCGCTCGAATAGGGACTGCCCGCAGGAATGGTGACGGGAAGCAGCGCACGGCCGATCAGGCTCTCATTCTTGTCGGCGACGATCTCGCCGTTGAACGTGCCGGAAAGGCGATCGGCAAGCGACAGATGGTAGGTGCTGTTGAGCGTGAGCTGCGTATCGGACGCGGTCAGGGTCCGGAACGGCGAATCCGGTCCATTAAGGCCCCGGTCCGTCTCGAGGATGCGGCCCTGCTGGCGCAGTTCCGCGCTCATGTTGAAGCGGCGGCCATTGCGGATCGACAGGAAGCCGAATTCGCCATTGCCGCCCTTGCCCGCCCCTGCCGTCGGGACGCGAAGATTGATCTCGCCATTCAGCGCGCGAAAACGCTCGCGCAGGACGACGTTTACGACCTTCTGGTCCGTGCCATAGCCGTAGCGCAGGCCAACTTCCTCGGGCAGCACATCGATGCGCTGGATCGCCTCAGAAGGCAGGCTCGCAATTTCCTGCGGACTGGAGATGCGATGGCCTTCGAGCAGCATGACCGGCGGCCGCCCGCTGGCGCTCTGCACCTGCGGACCCAGTTCGGTGATCAGATCGGTGATGTTGCTCACGCCCAGCGCGCGAATATCGCCCGCGTCGAGCTGCTGGAGCGGCTTCACATCGCCCACCACCGCGCCGCGCTGGCGCTGGCCGGTGACGACAATCTCGTCCTCAAGATCAGCTGCGTCGTTCAGGCCCGTCGAACCCTGCGGCGTCCGTGTTGCAGGATCGGGCGCCTGTGCCGTCTGCCCGGCAGTCGGCTGCTCCTGCGCAAATGCGGGAGTGGTTGCCAGCGCGAGCGGCGAAGACGCGCCCAACAGTGCCAGGAAAACAGTTTTGCGCGCGGTCATGGGGCCCCTTGGTTCGTTCGATTATGTCTGTTTATGCAAGGGCTAAGCGCGCCTTGCTTTCGCAATGCTGACTGGTTCCACTTTCGGCAACAATCTTGTGCTCCTGATTTCAACTTTGAAACGATCAGCCCCAAGGCGTTGCAAAGTTGCCGCCAGCGAGGGAAATGCTCTATCCCGTCGCCAAGCAATCAATGGATCAGAAGACACCAACGGAGAGGATGCACGTGAAGCTCGCAATCGAAGACCGGATCGCCCTTCAGGATTTGATCGCCAATTATGGCTGGGCCCTCGATACCGGGGATGTCGATGCGCTGGTGACCTGCTTCACGCCGGACGCTGTAATGACCGAGGAAGTGTTCGACGATCCGGACATCTGGGAAGGCCATGATGGCATTCGCGGCATCGCGGAGCACTATCGCAACGCCCCCGGTTTTCCCGGCCGCCAGCATCATGTGACGCAGACGCAATATACGCCGCAGGCCGATGGATCGGTGAAGATGCGCAGCTTCGCTTTCGTCACGGAATGCGAGGGCGAGCCGCCTTATACGCTGCGCTTTGCCGGCTGGTATGACGATCACGCGGTCAAGGGTGGCGACGGCGAGTGGCGCTTCTATCGCCGCACGGTGCGCCTGTGGGACGGCGAAATACTCAAAAACTTCCCCGGCCGCGGCGAGTGGGTGCCGCGCAAGCGCCCCGACTCGCTCATCATCAAACGCTAAGCTTCTGAAGAAAAGACCGCGCGCCGCCTCCAATAGGGGACGAGCGCGCGGTCTCTTTACTTGGCCTTGAAGTCGAACTGGACGCGCAGGCCCAGAATGAGGGCATTGCGGATCGTCGGATCGGCCGAGGGATTGATGACATACTGGATGTCCGGCTGCAGGCTCAGGCCCGGCAGGATTTCATCCTTGTAAGTCGCCTCGATGATCGTCTCGGTCTTGCGCAGCGGCGTTCCGGCGACGAAGCTGCTGTCCCGGAACCTGCGCGACAGGATGGCGCTGCCGACACCCAATGAAAAGCTGCTTGCCGGTCGCGAGGCAAAGATGTGATCCACGAGCACGCCAGCCTGCCAACCGCCCACGAAGGGCGTGGTGTAACCGTCGGCGATGCCGCCTCGTACGAAGCCGCTGACCGTAGCCCCGCCCTCCTTCGTGACGAACGGATGCTCGATCGTGAAATAAATGCCCTGCGAGACATGGGTCGTCCCTTCCGGGCTGACATCGGGCGCGTCGATGACCGGCTGGTCCTTGGTGTAGCGCCAGGCGCCGACCGCGATCTTGCCATTGCCGGTCCATCCAGCTTCGCCGATCAGCAGCGTGCCATCGCGGCCGAAAATATCGACGCCCTGTTCGTCGCCAATCGTCCCCGCCTTGGCGTTGATGACTGCGCCGCGCACATAGCTGTCGCCGAAAGTGGCGGAAACCCGTACCGCCAGCGCAGTCGATGGAAAGATTGAGGGGCCATTGGGGCCGGTCGCCGAAAGCTCAGATCCGATGCCGAATGGCGGCGAGATCAACAAGCTCGAAGAATCATTCTGATAAAACTCGCTGTTCAGATCATAGAGGCCCGCGCGCACTGACACGGCGCCCAAGCTCTGCTCCAGCCAGGCTTCGTAAAGCTTGAAGCGCGTCTTCGACACTTCGATATTGTTCACACCCTGGATGGAGCCGACAAGATCATTGGGCCGTCCGCCAAGATTGTTGAGCACATTCGCATAGGCCGTGGCGCCCTGCCATCCGACGAGGCTCTCAAGGTCCAGCTCGGCAGTCAGGTTCAGGTTGTCGAGATAGCGCGCGCCATGCGCAACGCCGCCATCGACGACGCCGACCACATCGCTTTTGTACGAGCCTTCGATGGCGATGGGAGACTTGCTGCCCTCGTCATCCTCCTGCGCAAAAGCGGGAGATACGAGGCAGAATGCAGAGCCCAGCACCGCCGCGGACGCGACGTGCCGTGCGACACTTTTATGGATATTCATGCGACACCTTCTGTTTTTTTGGTGCCTACCAACCATCCTTTAATCGGCCATGGCCTCTCATGGTTAATTCCGCGTTTTCCGTGATTTATTAAAATAAACTCGGCGCATTTGGATATTTTGCTTTGTTTTCCGTGTAATAGTCACAAATCGGCCCGCCAATGGCGGCGAAGCTCTGCGGGAGAGCATGACGATTTCCATTTTAAATCAGATGTATCTGAAATTATGGACAAAATTACCTATCCGCACAGCGCCTATACTATGAAGCCACAAACAATCATGGGCGCGCGCTGCACCTCGTCTCCAAATTAACGGCTTATTATTTGAAGCTAGGTAGGCGGCAAAAAAAGCAAACCAGTAAACAAGGTTGCTCGGAGGTCGTATGTCCCAATCTATCAATCGGTCGATGACGACCGCTATTGTTGCTATTGCCGCGCTTGTCCTGTTGGCTGGCGGCACCAGCATCTGGTCCAGCCACAACCAATCCGTTGCGCTTGAGCGTATGGACAAGGCCTCGTCCTTGCTGCGCAACCACATGGAAGCGGACATGATGCACGACGCGATCCGCGCCGATGTGCTGAGCGTCCTGGTCGCCACGAGCGGCGGCGCAGTCAATCTTGACGAAGCGCGCAAGGATCTCGCCGAGCACAGCAAAGTCCTTGCGGATAACCTCGCCACCGACATCGCCTATGATGAGTCGGCGACGGTCTCGCAGGAAGCCTCGAAGACGCAGGATGAGATCGCCGACTATCTCGCCTCATCCAAGGAAATCGGACAGAATCCGGCACGGGCTGAAGCGCTCTTCCCGTCCTTCCTCAAGAGCTTCCGCAATCTGGAAGAAGCCATGAGCAGCATCTCGGACGCGATCGAGGCGCATTCCACTGAGGTGGAAGCCGACGCGAGAAGCTCGGCCCGCACATCCATGATCCTGATCGTCCTGAGCACAATCGCCAGCTTCGCCATGGTCATGCTGGTCGGCATCATGAGCCGCAAAAAGGTCATCGCACCGCTCGTCGAACTCGTCGGCGTCATCAAGCGCATGAGCGCCGGCGATCTCCAGGTTGCCGTGCCCTCGACCGAGAGGCAGGACGAACTGGGCCAGCTTGCGGGGGCAACGCTCACGTTCCGCGATCAGCTTCACGCCGCCGAACGTTCGAAAGCCGCGCAGACCGATCTGATCGTCTCGAGCGTGGGTGAAGGCCTTGCCCGGCTCGCCAAGGGCGATCTGGTCTCGCGCATCGAAGACGACCTTACTGGCCCGTTCGCGCGTCTCAAGACGGACTTCAACGCCGCGATCGAATCGCTGCGCGAAACGATGCTGTCCGTGTCGGGCGCGTCGGGCGACATCAATCGCGGTGCGACGGAAATTCGCCAGTCGTCCGACGATCTCTCGCAGCGCACCGAGCAGCAGGCCGCCAATATCGAAGAGACCGCAGCTGCGATGAACCAGCTGACCTCCTCGGTGGCCGAGACGGCCTCGGGCGCCGGTGAAGCCAACAGCCTCGTGGCGCAGGTTCGCGATCAGGCGGAGCATGGCGGAAATGTCGTGCGCCGTGCAGTCGACGCCATGGCGGCCATCGAGCGCTCGTCCGACGAGATTTCGGACATCATCTCGGTCATCGACGGCATCGCGTTCCAGACCAATCTCCTCGCCCTCAACGCTGGTGTCGAGGCGGCCCGCGCCGGTGACGCCGGCAAGGGCTTCGCAGTCGTCGCATCGGAAGTGCGCGCCCTCGCACAGAGGTCTGCCGACGCAGCCAAGGACGTCAAGACGCGTATCCTGACCTCGCGCGAGCAGGTTGGCAGCGGCGTGTCGCTGGTCAACGAGACCGGCGAGGCGCTTGGCGCGATCATTGGCCAGATCAACGAGATCAACGAGCGCGTCTCGTCGATCGCAGCGGCCGCAGCACGTCAGTCCTCGGGCATCCAGCAGATCAACTCGGCTGTGCGCGACATGGACAGCATGACCCAGCAGAATGCCGCGATGGTCGAAGAGTCCAATGCCGCCGCGCGCAATCTCTCAACGGGCGCCAATGACCTGGTCGAAAAGGTCTCGCGCTTCAGGACGAACAACGGCAATCAGGGCCGCCCCGCAGCACCGGCTTACCGGCCTGCCCCGGCTC
>Ga0247738_10000979_pt1 | contig 10541 bp, 9 predicted proteins | sample UWRJL013104B2_FD_180936 | JGI IMG/M metagenome (GOLD analysis project Ga0247738, IMG submission 180936) | Plant litter microbial communities from Arlington Agricultural Research Station in Wisconsin, United States - UWRJ-L013-104B-2 | ecosystem: Environmental > Terrestrial > Plant litter >...
CTTCTCCCCACCCACCGGCCCACCTCCCTCCCCCTCGCGGGGAGGGATCGAGGGTGGGGGGCGGACAGCCCCGACGCCCCAATCTCCACGCCAATTGCGGCCCAGCACTGCCCGTCCAATCCCCATGTCATCCCCGCGAAAGCGGGGACCTCCGCTCAACAGGGGTTCCCGCTTTCGCGGGAATGACATCGCAGAAAATTGCCCCACCCACCGGCCCGCCTCCCTCCCCCTCGCGGGGAGGGATCGAGGGTGGGGGGCGGACAGTCCCGATGTCACATTCCGCCCACCAACTTCACCTCAGCGCTGCCCGTCCAATCCGCTCCCGATCCACCCCAAATGCCCCTTGTTCCCCTCCCACACCGCCCGGAGCGCCTTCAAACCCGATGGCCCCGCCACTTTCCCCCATGCCAGCCTGCTGCAATGCTGGACATTCCGGTTCACTGCACGATAAAAAGCCACGATTTTCTTCAAGGGCGCGCTCGTGCCCGTTCCGCATGAAAGCTAGTTGATGACCAGCGTAAACGATCTCCGTTCGAGCTTTGTCGATTACTTTGCCCGTAACGGCCATGAAGCCGTGGCATCCAGCCCGCTTGTGCCGCGCAACGATCCGACGCTGATGTTCACCAATGCGGGCATGGTGCAGTTCAAGAACGTCTTCACCGGCGTCGAGAAGCGCCCCTATTCCACGGCGACGACCGCGCAGAAATGCGTGCGCGCCGGCGGCAAGCACAATGACCTCGACAATGTCGGGTTCACCGCGCGCCACCACACCTTCTTTGAAATGCTGGGCAATTTCTCCTTCGGTGACTATTTCAAGCCCGAAGCGATCGAGCTGGCCTGGACCCTTCTTACTAAGGACTGGGGCCTGTCGAAGGACCGTCTCATGGTCACCGTCTATGAGGACGATGACGAGGCGCTCGAACTCTGGAAGAAGATTGCCGGCATTTCCGAGGATCGCATCGTGCGGCTCGGCGCCAAGTCCAATTTCTGGCAGATGGGCGATACCGGTCCCTGCGGCCCGTGCTCGGAAATCTTCTACGATCACGGCGACAAGGTCTGGGGTGGCCCTCCGGGTTCTCCCGATGAAGATGGCGATCGCTGGATCGAGATCTGGAACCTTGTTTTCATGCAGTTCGAGCAGCATGCCGATGGTTCGCGCACCGGCCTGCCGCGTCCCTCCATCGATACCGGCATGGGCCTCGAGCGCGTTGCCGCCGTCATGCAGGGCGTCCACGATAATTACGACATCGACCTGTTCAAGGCGCTGATCTCGGCTGCCGCCAACGTCACCAATGCCGACGTCAACGGCCCGGGCAACCGCTCGCTCCGCGTCATCGCCGACCATCTGCGCTCGATGAGCTTCCTCATTGCCGAAGGCGTGCTGCCCTCCAATGAAGGCCGCGGCTATGTGCTGCGCCGCATCATGCGTCGCGCCATGCGCCACGCGACGCTGCTCGGTTCGAGCGAGCCGACGATCTACAAGCTCGTCCCGACCCTGGTGCGCGAGATGGGCCAGGCCTATCCCGAGCTCAGCCGTGGCGAAGCCATGATCGCCGAAACCGTCCGCCTCGAGGAGGGCCGGTTCCTCAAGACCCTCGGCCGTGGCCTGCAGATCCTCGAGGCTGAAACCTCCAGCCTCGGCGAGGGCGACGTGCTGGCCGGCGCCACGGCGTTCAAGCTCTACGACACCTATGGTTTCCCGCTCGACCTGACCCAGGATGCCCTGCGCTCGCGCTCGATCACTGTCGACCAGGCCGGCTTTGACGCCGCCATGGCCCAGCAAAAAGCCGAGGCCCGCAAGAACTGGGCCGGTTCGGGCGAAGCGGCCACCGACACCGTCTGGTATGGCCTCTCCGACAAGCTCGGCCCCACCGAATTCCTCGGCTATGAAACCGAGACCGCCGAAGCCGAGATCAAGGCGCTCTTGGTCGACGGCGCCGAGGTCGACGCCATTGCTGCCGGTCAGGAAGGCATCGTCATCGTCAACCAGACCCCGTTCTATGGCGAAAGCGGCGGCCAGGTTGGCGACACGGGCGTCATCAAGGGCGAAGGCGTCAGCGCCGCAGTCCTCGATACCGGCAAGCATCACGGCGTCTTCGCCCACAAGGTCAAGGTCACCGAAGGCAGCTTCAAGCTTGGACAGGCCGTCGAGCTGATCGTCGATCACGATCGTCGTTCCGCCATTCGCGCCAACCACTCGGCAACACACCTCCTCCACGAAGCCCTGCGCCTCGTGCTCGGCGACCACGTCGCCCAGAAGGGCTCGATGGTGTCCGCCGATCGCCTGCGCTTCGACTTCGTGCACACCAAGCCCGTCACCCCGCAGGAGTTGGCCGAAGTCGAAGATATCGCGAACGCCATCATCCTTCAGAATACCCCGGTCGAGACCCGCCTCATGGGCGTGGAAGAAGCCAAGGAGTCTGGTGCGCGGGCTCTCTTCGGCGAAAAATACGGCGATGAGGTGCGCGTCGTCTCCATGGGCGAGCCCACCGGCAATGGTCTCGGTTGGTCGGTCGAGCTTTGCGGCGGCACCCATGTCCGTCGCACCGGCGATATCGGTCTCGTCTCCGTCGTTGCTGAAAGCTCGGTCGCCGGTGGCGTGCGCCGCATCGAGGCGCTCACCGGCAAGGCCGCCCGTCATCGCGGCAATGACAGCACCAATATCGTGGCTTCGGCCGCGAGCATCCTCCGCTCCGGTACGCATGAAGTGCTCGAACGCATCGAGGCCCTGCAGAACCAGCTCAAGAGCGCCGAAAAGGCTCTCAGCGATGCCCGCCAGAAGCTGGCGCTCGGCGGCGGCGGCGCCAATGGCGCGGCCTCCGAGACCGTCAATGGCGTCACCTTTGTCGGCCGCGTCGTCGAAGGCGTTGCTGCCAAGGACATCAAGTCCGTGGTCGACGCTGAAAAGAAGCGCATCGGCTCGGGCGTCGTCGTCATGGTGCTCAAGGGCGAAGACGGCAAGGGCACGGTCGCCATCGGCGTCACCGACGATCTCACCGGCAAATATGCCGCCGGCACGCTCATCAAGTCGGCAACGGCTGCGCTGGGCGGGCAGGGTGGTGGCGGTCGTCCGGACATGGCACAGGGCGGCGGTCCGGATGGATCGAAGGCCGAGGATGCCATCGCCGCGATCCGCGCCCTCATCTAGGTTCGGATAGTCCAAGTGCAAACGCCCCGTCAGTGACGGGGCGTTTCTCGTTTGGGTCATCTCGATGCTAGCAGTCTGCTAACGAATTCGCGCCGAAATGCGAAACTAGAGACCGGCGCGGAAGAAGAAGATCCGCGGCTTCCAGCGGATCGGCCGCTTCTCGCTGAGCACGTTGAGAACGCCCGAAGCGACGACCACGAACATGCCCGCGACCGCCACCCAGTCCGGAAATTCGCCAAAAAATGCGGCGCCGAAGACGATCGCCCAGATCAGCTGGCTATACTGCACCGGCGCGATGAGATTGGCCGGGGTGCGCCTGGTGGCGGAGATGATCAGCAGGCCGCCTATGCCACCCAAGAGGCCGATGGCGAGGAAGATCGCGAACTGCTCCATGGTGGGCATGACGAAGCTCGGGATCATCAGCAAGCCATTGATAATGCCTGAATAAAGCACCTGCAGGCCGACAAGGCTGACGCGCCGTTCCCGCGGCGCGACATGCCGCAGGATAATGGTGGTGAAGGCGCCGAGCATGGAGCTGAACACCAGGATATAGTGGCCCAGTTGCAATTCGCGCATGCCCGGGCGGATCACCAGGATCACGCCCATGAAGCTGACGAACAGCAAGAACCAGCGCAGCGCCGTGACATTTTCCTTGAGCAGCAGCACGCAGAGCAGCGTCACGAAGATCGGCGTCGTGAAGGCGATGGCATAGACATCGGCGAACGGAATATGGGTAAACGCGTACATCACACAGCCCGTGGCGGTGATGGCCGTGGCGCATCGGGCATGGACCAGCCAGGGGTGATGCAGCTTGTACATATCCCGCCAGCGCTCACCCCGCTTGTGGATCATGAGCGGGATGATGGAGAAGCTCGTGGTGAAAAAAGCTATTTCGAACACCGACATAGTCGGGCCCACGGCCTTGATCAGCGCATCGGCAAAGGAGAAAACGGCATAGCCGACAAAGGCCAGAATGACGCCGGTCGGCATCGCAATATCCAGGAAAAATGGGGCAGGGCCCGCGAAAATACGCCTCTACCATACCAGAGGCTTTATGACTTTGTGGTTACGGTGCCGGCGTGATTTGCGCAAGGGGCAAAGCTTTGAGAGCGGGTCCGACAAGCTCGATCCGGTTGGCCCAGACATAGCCCTGGAAGCCCTCCGGGATCTGGTCGATCATCTCGAGATCATCGAGCCCCGCAGTGCCGGGATCGCCTGCACCATAGGGGCCGAGCAGGATCACCTCGCTCCCCGCATCGGCGAAGCGTTGCAGCAAGAGGTTGGGCCAGCCCCAGAGGAACGGCGCGGCGTTGATCGGGATCATCACCTTGGTATTGCTGCAGCTTTCCGGAACTATCCCCATCCACCCAAGAAGCTCGTATTGTATGAGGCAATCGACGAGCCCGCGCCGCGACCACACATTGAGCCCCTCGATCTGTTCGGCTGCGCGAAAGGTCGGCTCGTCGCCCCCATAGGCGCCCCAGATGGCATTTCGCCACTCGGGGTGATCCGCGAGGAGCGCTGCCAGCATGTCGCCCTCGCGCGCCTCGCGGCTCTTGAAATTGACGAGGAAACGCTTGTCGGGAAAAGCCGCCAGCACCTCCCGCAATTCCGGCATTTGCCCTATGCCCTTGCCGCGAAAGGGGAATGTTGCGCCGCCATCGGCGGTGTAGCCATAACCGATATCGAGGGCCTTGAGGTCCGCGAGGCTATGGCCCCGGGTTTCGCCGCTCCCTTCGGTCCGACATTCGAGGGTCCAGTCATGTATCACGGCAAAATAGCCGTCCGTGGTCGGATGCACGTCGAGTTCGACGATATCGGCACCGGACTGGAAGGCGGCGTCCATCGAGGGCAGGGTGTTTTCCAGTAGGCCATGCCGCGGCGCATCGATGCGCTCGGCCGTGCAGGTGTCGTTCTCGAGGCCGTCGCGGTGATAGGTCTGGTGCACGCCACGATGGGCGATCAGCTGCGGTCCATCACCGGACGGCGGTGCGACACGCCAGCTGGCGTTGAACAGATAAATGCCGCCCAGGATCAGTGCCGGCACCAGCAGCCGCTTCTTCATCTCAGCAATCCCCCCACATCCCTCGCCCCTGCATGAGCAGGCACTGGGGCAATAATGCGTCAAATCCTTCTCAATGATGAGTATTTCGCTCAACGCCTTGAGCTCTCTGTCGAACCCTGCGGGCGTCGGCCACAAACAGAAAGGCCGGGGATCGACCCCGGCCTTTCCAATCCTATGCAGCCTTGGCTTACGCCATGGCCTTCTGCAGGTTCTGGTCGATGGCGTCGAGGAAGCCCAGGGTCGACAGCCACGGCTGATCCGGGCCGACGAGCAGGCTGAGATCCTTGGTCATCTTGCCTTCTTCGATGGTGTCGACAACGACCTTCTCGAGGGTCAGCGCGAACTTTGCGAGTTCGGCATTGTCATCGAGCTTGGCGCGGTGCGCGAGGCCACGGGTCCAGGCGAAGATCGACGCGGTCGAGTTCGTCGAGGTTTCCTTGCCCTGCTGGTGCTGGCGGTAGTGACGGGTCACGGTGCCGTGGGCAGCTTCAGCTTCAACGATCTTGCCATCTGGCGTGGCCAGAACCGAAGTCATCAGGCCGAGCGAGCCAAAGCCCTGCGCCACGATGTCGGACTGCACGTCCCCATCATAGTTCTTGCAAGCCCAGACATAACCGCCGGACCATTTGAGGGCCGAAGCGACCATGTCGTCGATCAGGCGATGCTCGTACCAGATCTTGGCTTCTTCGAACTTCTGCTTGAATTCGGCTTCGTAGATCTCCTGGAAGATGTCCTTGAAGCGACCGTCATAGGCCTTGAGGATCGTGTTCTTGGTGGAGAGATACACCGGCACGCCGCGGGCAAGGCCGTAGTTGAAGCTCGAATAGGCGAAGTCGCGGATCGAGTCGTCGAGGTTGTACATGGCCATGGCCACGCCAGCGCCGGGGGCCTGGAACACTTCGTGCTCGATGACGGTGCCGTCTTCGCCCGCGAACTTGATCGTCAACGTGCCCTTGCCGGGGAAGGTGAAGTCGGTCGCGCGGTACTGGTCGCCGAAGGCGTGACGGCCGACGATGATCGGCTGGGTCCAGCCGGGAACGAGGCGTGGCACGTTCTTGCAGATGATGGGTTCGCGGAAGATCACGCCGCCCAGGATGTTGCGGATGGTGCCGTTGGGCGACTTCCACATCTTCTTGAGGCCGAATTCTTCGACGCGCTGCTCATCGGGGGTGATGGTGGCGCATTTGATGCCGACGCCGTGCTTCTTGATGGCGTTGGCGGCGTCGATGGTCACCTGGTCGTTGGTGGCATCGCGGTTTTCGACGCTGAGATCGTAATATTCGATGTCGAGGTCGAGATAGGGATGGATGAGCTTGTCCTTGATTGCCTGCCAGATGATGCGGGTCATCTCGTCGCCGTCGAGGTCGACCACCGGGTTGGCGACTTTGATTTTGCTCATGGAACAGCTCCCTAGATTGCTTGTGTCGGCCCCTCGGCCAGCGTCGGATGCCCCTATAGCATCGCCAGCGAAAAGCGCAAACGCGCGCACGGCATGGGGGCTTGCCCAGTCAGTGCCTATTGGGGCGGCAGGGTATCGACAAAGCGGCGCGCCCGCTCGATCCAGGCCGCCAGCCCGTCATCGTCCTCGACGAGATCGCCGGTGACGATAGCAAAGCCGGCCATGGTCTTGTCACCCATGGTCATGGGGGCCGCGCCGCGCTCGAGCGCCTCGGCCATGCCGTCCTTGCCGACCCGCACCATCAGCGTTCCGTCCTTGAGCGGGCAGACCAGCATATTGCCGTTGAGCATGAAGGCGATGCCTCCAAACATTCTCTTCTCGCGCACCAAGGCATGGGGCGGCAGCAACGCCCTGACGCGGTCGGCCAGTTCTTCGCGAGCAAGGCTCATGACCTGTCCACTCCCCGATAGGTGTCGTGGCGCGGCAGATGGTCGGCGATCAGATCCCAGGCCAGATGGCTGCGTGCAAAAATCAGCTGGTTGGGCTCGAACCAGTCGTTCTGGCCTGCGAAAAGGCCGGCAGGCAGGATGCGCATCCCCGGCGCACGCGAACTGAAGGCGCAGATCGTCGTGCCGCATTCAGGGCAGAAATGACGCGTGAAACTGGCGCCGGAGGCCGCGGTGCGCGAGATGGTCTTGGTCGCCCCGGCAATGCCGACGCTGTCGGCTGCGACAAGCACGACCGAGGAATGGCCGCTGCCGCTCACCTTCTGGCAATTCACGCAAGCGCATTGAAACATGGAAAGAATCCGTCCCTTCACCGACAGGGTGATGGCGCCGCAATCGCAACTGGCGGACAAGTCGAGTTCTGGATAATGCTGGCCTGACATTGGAGCAGGCTGGCACGGGGTGCACAGTCGCGCAAGCGGCTTGCCATGCACATGCGGCCCGGAGATTATGAGGCGGGGGAGTGCGATGGCGCCAAGACCGCAATATCCGATAGAGACCGAACGACTGAGGCTGCGGCCGTTTACCCGCGGCGATGTCGATGACGTCTTCTCCTATCGCAGTCTCGAGGAGGTCGCGCGGTACTTGTTCGACCCGCCACTGAGCCGGGAAGAATGCGCCCTTGCGGTGCAGCAGCGCACAACCCAGACCGGCGTCGAAGACGATGGCGACCGGGTCATTCTCGCCGTCGAAAGCCGCGATGGCGGCCCTGTCATTGGCGAGGTGTCGCTGATCCTGCGCTCGAGAGATGCCCGCCAGGGGGAACTGGGATGGATTTTTCACCCCCAATCCCAGGGTCGGGGATTAGCCTTTGAGGCCGCCCAGGCAATGCTGTCCCTGGCATTCGGCGTCGTCGAACTGCACCGGGTGTTTGCGCGCTGCGACGCCCTTAACGAGCCTTCATGGCGCCTGATGGAGCGTCTGGGCATGCGGCGTGAAGCGCATTTTCGTGAACACGGCCTGTTCAAAGGGCGCTGGGACGAAGAATTCATCTATGCTATCCTCGCTCGCGAATGGGCGAAGCAGGTTCTCTAGTTTCCCCTTCGGTGCATTTCATGAGTGTTGTTGGTGGCCCCGCGGCGATGCAGATCGTCCGGTTGCGCTGCTATAAGCCCTGAAGTTCGTCGTTCAAATCTGTCAATGATCACAGGAACTTCGGGCAACCAGCCGCGTTATTGGCGTAAGCGTCTTTGGCTTTGCGGAGGGACCGTAGCGATCATGTCGAGCTTTAGCCTGAATACGAAAACCGATCGTCTGTTGCTCAGACCATTTCAGCGCTCTGATGTTGCCGCTGTCGCGCGCTATCATACGCTGCCCAGCGTACAGCGCTATGTCGTGCGGCCAACGCGTTATCCCGAGGAAGTCGCCGGCGCCGTCGATATCATGTGTGGCCATACGGCGTTGCAGCGCCCGGGCGACACGATCAGCGCGGCGATTGTGCGCCAGGTCGAGCAGGACCTCATCGGTCAGGTGAGCCTGCATTGGTCCGACGCCACGGCAAGCCAGGGCGAAGTTCGGTTCGTCATCGACCCTGCCCGCGCGGGAAATGGCTATCTCTCCGAAGCGCTTTCGGCTCTCTTCGATGTCGCCTTCGGGCATTTCCGCATCCATCGCCTTTTCGTGAAATGCGAAGGCCGCAATCATCACACCGTCAAGCTGATGCAAAAGCTCGGCATGCGGCTCGAGGCGCATTATCGCGAGCACGCCCTCTTCCAGGGCGAATGGGACGAAGAGCTGCATTTCGCCATTCTTGATCGCGAATGGCAGACCTCGTCCAAGGTCCGCCCGCTGCCGCTACGGGGCCGCGTCGCCTGAATTGCCCCGCGCGGGCAATTAGGTTATGCCGCCCTCCAGATTTACTGGATGGCGGCAAATGGCAGGCACAGATACCTCCCTTCCCATAACGCTGGCCCCCGGGCCGGCCATTATCTTGTGCGAACCGCAATTGGGCGAGAATATCGGCTCGGCGGCGCGCGCCATGGCCAATTTCGGACTGTGGGATTTGCGGCTTGTGCGCCCGCGCGATGGCTGGCCCAATGAAAAGGCGGTGGCCGCCGCATCGCGCGCCGACCATGTGCTGGAGCGCGTTCGCGTGTTCGAGACGCTCGAAGACGCCATTTCCGATCTGACCCTGATCTATGCCACCACTGCGCGGTCGCGCGACATGCAGAAGGAAGTGCTGGGGCCGGAAGAAGCTTCGGCCAATATGGCAAGCCATGTCCATGCGGGCAGGGGCGTGGGCCTGCTCTTCGGACGCGAGCGCTGGGGCCTGCTCAATGACGAAGTGGCCATGGCAGACGCCATTGTCACCCTGCCGGTCGAGCCTGCCTTTGCGTCGCTGAATATCGCCCAGGCGGTGTTGCTGATGGCCTATGAATGGCGTCGCCAGAGCGAAACGGGCAAGGCGCTGCCCTTTTCGGACGGTCTCGATGAAACGGCACCCCGCCAGGACCTGATTGGCCTGTTCGAACATCTCGAAGGCGTGCTCGACCAGTCCGGTTTTTTCACCACGCCCGACAAGCGTCCGAGTATGGTCAATAACCTCCGCACGGCGCTCACCCGGGGTCGGTTCACCGCCCAGGAGATCCGCACTCTGCGCGGCGTCATCTCCTCGATCGATCGTCGCCACGAGCGGCCCAATCCCAATCGGCAGAAGCCGCAAAAGCCGGATCAGCCCAAAGACTAGTCCGCTTGCGTACGGTTTGTGCCGTTTCCGCCTTTGACGGCAGGGCGATGGCGTGGCAATCGATTGGGCATCATGCATGCTCCCACCGAAAAACACCGCATCGCCCTGACCTATAGGGGCTTCCGTTTCTTCTGGCTCACGACGCTCCTGGTCAGCTTTGCTGTCCAGATCATGTCCGTCTCGGTGGCGTGGCAGATCTACGATGTCACCGGCAATGTGTTCCTGCTCGGACTGGTGGGGCTCAGCCTCTTCCTGCCGGCCCTGCTGCTGATCCTTGTCACCGGGCTCACCGCCGACCGCTTCAACCGGCGCGGCATCATGGCCATTTGCCTCACGGTCGAACTGGTCTGCGCTCTCGGTTTCCTCGTCTTCGTCAATGCGCAGGAGCACGAGGTCTGGCCGATCTTCGGCATATTGGTGCTGTTGGGCACGGCCCGTGCCTTCTGGAGCCCGGCCGCGCAATCGCTGGCCCCCAATCTCGTGCCGCCCGAGGCACTGTCCAACGCCATCACCACCAATGCCACGGCCTGGCAGATGGCCGCCATTCTCGGCCCCGCGGCCGGGGGCCTGCTCTATGGCATATCGCCGAGCGTTGCCTTCGGCACGGCTGCCGTGCTGCTGGCATGCGCCGTGGTCAGCGTGTTGATGATCCCCAAGCCGGCGCAGGTCCGCGACAGCCAGGCCAAGAGCCTTGAAACCATTTTCGGCGGCTTCCGCTATATCCGCTCCAACAAGGC
>Ga0247738_10000980_pt1 | contig 10540 bp, 4 predicted proteins | sample UWRJL013104B2_FD_180936 | JGI IMG/M metagenome (GOLD analysis project Ga0247738, IMG submission 180936) | Plant litter microbial communities from Arlington Agricultural Research Station in Wisconsin, United States - UWRJ-L013-104B-2 | ecosystem: Environmental > Terrestrial > Plant litter >...
GCGACCGCCACGGCCGAGGCCAGGAAGCCCGCCAGCAGACCCACGCCCAGCAGCTCGATGCGCTGCACCTGGCGCAACAACTTCGAGCCCGCGCCCACGGCACGCAGGATGGCGAACTCGCGCTCGCGCTCGCCGCGCGTGGCGGTGATGGCCGAGAGCAACACGACCAGACCGGCCGCGAGCGTGAAGGCAAACAGGAACTCGACCGCACTGATGACCTGGCCCAGCACGCGCTGCACCTGGGCAATGGTCTGGCTCATGTCGACGTTGGTGATGTTGGGAAACTGGCGCACCAGCGCGTTGTCAAAACCGTTCGTTGGCTCGGGCGCGCGGAAGGCGCTGATGAAGCTCAGTGGCACATCGGGCACCTGCGCCACCGGGAACACCACGAAGAAGTTCACGCGCATGGAGCCCCAGTCCACCTTGCGCAGGCTGGTGATGCGGCCCTCGGTGATCTGGCCTGCGATGTCGAAGCCCAGGCGGTCGCCGAGCTTGAGGCCGAGCTCTTCGGCCAGGCCTTCTTCCACGCTAAGCGCATCGGGCTCGTTGTCGGTCCAGCGGCCGGCCACCACGGGGTTGTGCTCGGGAGCGGTGGCGGTGTTGGAGAGGTTGAACTCGCGATCCACCAGGCGCTGCGCGCGGTCTTCGGTGAAGTCTTCGGGCGACACGGTCTTGCCGTTGATGGTGACCAACCGGCCCCGGATCATGGGGTACCAGTCGTAGCGTTGCACCCCTGCCTGCCGCAGCGCCTGCTGGAAGGCCTCGCCCTGCTCGGGCTGCACGTTGATGACGAAGCGGTTGGGTGCGTCGGGCGGCGTGGCGCTGCGCCAGCTGGAGATGAGATCGGTGCGCAGCAGCACCAGCAGCACCAGGGCCAGCAGGCCGACGGCGAGCGCGCTGATCTGCACCACGGCATAGGCCGGGCGCGCCGACAGCTGGCGCGTGGCCATGACGAGGGCGCGCGGCGCGGTGGCTTCGTTCACGCTGGCGCGCAGCACGCGCACCGCCGCGTAGCTGGCGGCGGCGAACAGCAGCACGGCGCCTGCAAAGCCGCCCACGGCGATGGCGCCCAGCAGCAGGTCACGGCTGGCGGCCAGCAGCAGCGCGGCAAAACCGGCCACGCCCAGACCCAGCACGGCCAGCGTGGCGGGCTTGAGCTGGCCCACGTCGCGGCGGATCACGCGCAGCGGCGGCACCTGGGCGAGCTGCAGCACCGGCGGCAGGCCGAAGGCCATCATGAGGGTGAGGCCCATGCCAAGACCGAGCAGCACCGGCGCGATGCTGGGCGCGGGCAGGCTCGATTCCACCAGCCCGGCCAGCAACAGCACGAAGGCGTGGTGCACCGCGTAGCCGATGGCCACGCCCAGGGCGCTGGCGAACAGGCCGATGAGCGCGAATTCAAGCGTGTAGGCACGTGCCATGGTGCCCTGTGAGAGGCCGAGCACACGCAGCATGGCGCAGTCATCCAGATGGCGCTGTGCAAAGCCACGCGCGGCAATGGCCACCGCCACGGCACACAGCAGCGCGGCGAGCAGGGCCACGAGGTTGAGGAATTTCTCGGCGCGTCCCAGCGTCTGCTGCATCTCGGGTCGACCGCCTTCGAGCGACTCCAGCCGCATGCCGCGCACGCCAGGCTGTTCCATTGCCTTCGTGGCCCATTGGCTGAAATCGGCCACGCGGGCTTCGTTGCCGATCACGGCGAGGCGGTAGGTCAGGCGGCTGGCGGGCTGCACCAGGCCGGTGGCCGGCAGGTCGGCCGCATTGAGCATGACGCGCGGTGCGAAGCTCATGAAGCCCGCGCCCCGATCGGGTTCGACCACGATGAGGCGTGCGATGGTGAGCGACGAGTCGCCCAGCAGCAGGGCCTGCCCCATCTTGAGGTCCAGCGACACCAGCAGGGCCTCGTCCACCCATACGGTGCCAGGTGCGGGAATCTCGCGGGTGGCGCTGTCGGGCCCACCGGGCGCCTCGGCCACACGCAGGGCACCGCGCAACGGGTAGCCTTCGCCCACCGCCTTCAGCGCCACCAGGCGCGCCGCGCCGCCTTCTTCTTCGCGCGCGCGGCCCATGGTGGGAAAACCGAGCGTCTGCGTCGTGGTCAGGCCGAGCTCGCGGGCCCGGTCTTCAAAAGAGGCCGGCGGTACGTGGTCGCTGCTGATCACCGCGTCGCCCCCGATGAGCGCGCTGGCGTCGCGCGTGAGGCCGCCCTGCAGACGGTCGGCGAAGAAACCGACTGCGGTGAGCGCGGCCACCGCAAGGGTGACGGCGAGCATCAACAGGCGCAATTCCCCCGCGCGCCAGTCGCGGACCAGGGAAGACCAGCCCAGTGTCCAGAACCGGATGGGCAACGAGGCAGGGGGTGTACTCATTCTTAGGACCTTATCGCATCAACAGAACCCACACATCGGACCGGCGCGAAGTGGATTGGTTCAGAACGCCGCGGAATTGGCTCTGCCAGGCCGCAGGCGTTGCCCCTGAGGGGTGACGCGCCGCAGGCGCGGCGCGGGGAGAGTCCTATTTCGTGCCGAAAATTCGGTCGCCCGCGTCGCCGAGACCCGGAACGATGTAGCCATGTTCGTTCAGGCCCCGGTCCACGGCGGGGGTGTAGACCGGCACGTCGGGATGGGCGTCGTGGAAGGTCTTGAGGCCTTCGGGGCAGGTCACCAGGCAGACGAAGCGGATCGAGCGCGGGCTCGTCTTCTTGAGCCGATCCACCGCGCTCACGGCGGAGTTGCCGGTGGCGAGCATGGGGTCGAGCACGATCACGTCGCGCTCGTGCATGTCGTGCGGCATCTTGAAGTAGTACTCCACCGCCTTGAGCGTGGCGGGGTCGCGGTACAGGCCGATGTGGCCGACGCGCGCACCCGGGATCACCTGCAGCATGCCGTCCAGAAAGCCATTGCCCGCGCGCAGGATGGAGGCCAGCACGACCTTCTTGCCGTCGATGACGCGCGAGGTCATTTTCTCCAGCGGCGTCTCGATCTCGATGTCCTGCATCGGCATGTCGCGCGTGATCTCGTAGGCCAGCAAGGCGCTCAACTCGTGCACCAGCTCGCGAAAGCTCTTGGTGCTGGTGTCCTTGCGGCGCATGAGGGTGAGCTTGTGCTGCACCAGGGGATGGTCAATGACGTGGACGTCTCGGCTCATGGGAAAAGCTCTTTCGAAAGGCAGGGCCGCCGTGGCGTGCCCCGGCGGCGGAGGGGCAATGGCCCGAGTTTATGTCCGATCGTCGGGTGGCTCGACCCTCCGTCGATTCAGCTCGTTCCACAAACCTCATCTTTCATCACCACTTATTGCCGCTTCGTTAACAGCAACCACAAAAGCCCGCTGTGAGCGGTATGCCTCCAGGGCTTTCAATTCTCTCGCCGCATAAGTCATTCGAATGAGGAGCGTGAGCGGCAAATGGAGGGGCGTCTCACTGTTTTGTGGGATAGACAGCGTTTGCTGGCTCAACAGAATCGAGCGGCGTCGAATCACTTGACTTGGAGCTTTGTTGCATGAAGACAGTACGAACCCTTCGCCAGTTCTCTAAAGAGGGAATGCCGAATCCACACGAAAAATCTTTGGGAAAGGGCTTGAAGTCGGTTTCGATCATTGCGCTGTTGGCCGTTTGCGTGATGGGGTTCGCTCCGACCGAGGCTCATGCGCAATGGCTCAAAACATTCGATGAGGACATTGTGGCCAGGCAGTTGGGACCCGGCTGCAAACCCGAGCCCAAGGTTGACGTGCTGGAGAGCGGACGCATCCTGCGGCAGATCACGTCAAGAGACCAGATCACCCGCCGGGAGAAGGTGCCGGAGGCCATCTGGCCCCACCCGGATGTGCCCAAGCCGAGATGGCCGGCGTTCAACCGTGCGCCGCATGGGCTGGATCTAACGGTCGCTACTGGTGAGAGCAGCGACAAGATTGGAAATGCCTACTTCGACCACTTGTGCGATACCGAGGCAGGACAACACCACTTTCGCGTCGTTCAGGAAGCCCCTCCGGTATCCGTGATCAATCTGCGTCCTCGCAAGGACCGGCAAGTCTATGACGCGCTGATGTACGACCGGTATTACCTTCAGGCACCGGCATCGTATAGAGGATACATAGGGTACTTCCACGAGAGGTTTGTGGGGGACAAGCCGTTTCGAGGTCCAAGAATTGAAGGCGTGGACACGATGATGGCGAACAAAGCGCTCTTTGATGAAATCTACGAGCGCGAATACGACCCCCAACGGAAATGGACGACGTACTGGATTCGTACCGATCCGCCGCGCCAACTGACTGATTGGTCGGCGTTGGAACCCGCTCCGGGTGCTTTGAGTTTTGTCGAGCGCCCCGTCGTCGCGAACGACCCCTTCGAGAAAAACGTTTCAGGCGATCCACGTCGCTTCGAGTCATGGATCGGCAACAACCAGATGTTGCGCTTCTCCTACGCGCCACTGGGCGAGGCACGGACGGTGACGCTCGCAAGTGGACGAGAGATTCAGATCTACAAAAATCTTCCAACGCCGCAGCAGTGCATAGCCATTGATCGCAACGATCGAGTCGCAACCAACGATTGCGAGAAGACGTACGGCTCGCAGCATCTCATCGTCACGCCGACAAACGAGTCCAAGGCCAAATACGGCTACGTGTGGAGGGAGTTCTTTCTATCTGAACACGACCTTCGCCTGGGCATCCGCGGCACGGATTGGATGGTCGTGGACATGAAAACCGGTGAACTCGTTGCGCACAGCCGCAGGTTGACAAGGCACGTCCCAGTCAAGCCCTACTTGCCGCCACGCACATCCGTGTGGATCAAAAGTCAGATCTATGAATGCGTCGGCGCGAAACCGGGCCAGAGAAGCGTTGGCATCGCCTCGGCGGTCGGCGCGTTCTCGGCGTTCTCGGATCTCTCGAATTACCCAGGGCTCAAGCCACCGATCGTGGCGGAGCCTCTTCCCGAACCTGGCGACGAGCTGATCACGCGATAAGACACAGGGAACAAAATCATGAACGAATCACTGTCTGGGTCCAGCATCGGAAAGATGCCTGGTGCGAACCTCACGCCCAGCGCGGCGCAGTTGCGCGATATCGAGCACATGCGCCAGGCAATGGCGGTCGGGCAATCCTTTGTGGACCCTGCGTCTGTCGCGGCCCCAATTCCCGACGTTGTTGCGAAGAAATACCCAGAGTACACGCCCATCATCTGGCGCCTGGTGTCGGGCAATATGTCGCCAGAAGCGCAGGCCATCGAGTACGACAAACTGGTGCGAGATGCAGTTGCGACGGGGAAAGATGTTTCGAAGATTGACTATCCCATCGGCAAGAACGCTCGGACATCCGATCAGGCCAAGTCCATCGAGGCAATGTACGAAATCATTCAGCAGCCGAACGATCCCACAGGCTTCTCAGGAACCTTGCTGCGCCAATTCCCCGCATCGCTGAAAGAAGGCGAAACGCGCGAGCTGCTTGTCGCGTTGCGCGACACCGAATTCCGTCCCAACGAACTCGGCGGCAATGCAAACCAGGACGTGAGTGGCGCCGACCAGTCCAGAGCGACATGTTCCTGCGCTGGATCGACGAGCGCGCCATCACCCAGACCCGCTGCTACGACGGCGCAGGCAACGACGAATGCTACGTGCGCGCAGCTTGAGAGACGCTTCGATTCGCGTGCTGCATAAGCCACACGACTGAAGAGCGTGAGGCACAAATAGATCGTGCGTCTCACTGTTTTGTGGGATAGGCAAAGTTTGCTGGCTCAACAGAATCGAGCGGCATCGAATCACCTGACCTGGAGCCTTGTTGCATGAAGACTTTTCCCTTTCTCATCAGGTTTTGCTTGAGCCTTGTCATCACGACGAGCGCACAGGCCCAAACAGAACCGCCCATTGCCAATACCTCGGCGCCGACGATGAGCCGCTACGAGCGTACCCACGGGGGTACGGCGGGGGTGTTTCGGCGTGACCCCAACGTGTGGGTGATGACCCCGGAAGTGGCCGAGCGGTCCGGCATGCCCAAGGACTGGGCCAGCAGCGAGCTCCGAGGCGTTGCGGCGGCAGCATTCCGGCGTGAGCCCGAAGGTGCAGAGGCAGACTGCGGCTTCGGTGGCAACAAGAACGCGTGCCAGCCGGTCGTCAACTGCGTGCTTGAGCTGTACTTTGACCGCAACACGCATTTGCTGCCTTGGCGCGAGGGTTCACCCGTGGCGGATTTTGACAATCGGAGAGGGTCCTCCAACTATCACCAAATGTTCGGAGGAGGCGCGGATCCTGTGACTGGAGCAGGTTCGCGTCCTTCTATGACAGCGCTTCCCCCTTTTGCTGAGCCCGTAAGTGGGCAGAAATTATTGTGGAGAACGGCCGGATCGAATCATGGCATGGGCTACTTTGGCATCGTGGCTTACGACCGGGAAATGCACGGAAGCTATTCGTATCTCAAACTCTATCAAGGCTGCAGTCGAGGAAAGCCAAGCGGCAAAGGCAAGACGATGCAGCTTATTTCGCAGAACGCCAATGGTGTTCCTGTTAAGACTTACTATGAAATATTCTTGCCTGCGGAATGGGAGGAGCGGGCCTACCAAGAGGCAATGAAAGAAGGAAAACAAGAAGAGAACTTCTACAAGGGCGTGTTTCAAGGCACGAGGCCGAGCGAGACCCGTAAATGAGCGGCCTCAATCTACCCGCACTGAGCGGTAAGACCGTTCTTGCTTCCACGTTTGCGCGGGGAACATATGCCCCCGAGACCTTTAAACCACCAGCAGGATTTCTACCTCTCGACGTTGTTCTTGAGCATCAGAAATCTCCCGACTTCGCAGCAGCAGCCTATGTCAACCCCAGGACAGGCGAACTGGTAGTGAGCTACCGTGGCAGCGATTCAAAGGCGGATCTGCTGGTGGCCCAGCAAGCCGCCACAGGCGGCAATTGGGATGGACAGTTCACGGATGCGGCCAGCTTCATGAAGCAGGCGCAGGGACTTGCGAAGACCGCGATCGATGATTTCGGCGCTGCAAACAAAATCTCGCCATCCGATCGGCCAGAACTCTCTATCCTAGCCACAGGTCACAGCCTGGGCGGTTTGATTGCGCAGGTCATGAGCAAGATGTTCGGCATCGAAGCAAAAGTGTTCGACGCGCCGGGCGGAGCCAGGTTGGTAGAGACGTCCGAGTTTGCGCGCATCGCGCAAGAAAACGGCCATCCTGCTCAGGGCCATGATGTTGCGGGCAAGGTGCAAAACTATGCCACCACCACAGGCGTTTCGGGCTTGGGAGATCAAATCGGAGACAAGGTCTGGATTCCCGCGCTGGGCCAAGTTGGAGGCGTGGCAACCGTGGGTACCCTGGCCGCCTTTCTCGTCAACCCGTTGCTCGGCATCGCTGTGGCTGGAGGAACGGGAACAGTCGCAGCTCACAGCAGCGTGGCCATCGAAGATGCCATGTACGCGCTCGCAGGCCTGAAGTCACACATTACGAACGCTGGTGAGTTGACGCTCAAGGAGATGTACCTTGGTGCGGACGGCAACCTCAACGCACGGGGCAACCCCGACGAAAGCGGCGGTGCTGCTTGGCCCGTGCCGGCGCTGGTAGACCAAGATGGCAAGGTCGTTGCCTACTTTGATCGTGACGCTGGACGCAGCGTAGCAGTGGTGATGGGCAGCGGTGTGCGCATTCACGTTGAACGCCAGGACGGGCAAAGCGCTCCGACCGTCACGCAGACCGAAGCAAATGGACAAACTCGCACACTGACGCAAGGTGAACTCTCCGCCGCGATGAAAGAGTCGGGCGGCCAACCCGTACCCAGCGAATTCGAGCAGGCTCTGCTCGACGCCTTCGAGAACTCCCTGCGCCCCGAAAGCGGAGGTGTCGTGCTGGCCGATGCGGGAGGCGGCATCTGGACGGATGGCGGCCCTCAGCTCGGCGGTGGGGCGCCCACCGAACCCAACCCCTACAGCTTCGACGCCTACCTGCAAGGCGCAGGCGCAGGGCTGACCTCTGCGCAGCAAGCCGCACTGGCCGCTGCACTGGGTGACCTGAACCTCGGTGCCGATCAACTCGGCTTCGTCACGCTGCCCGGTGGCGGCGGCACGCTCATGACCAACGCCGATGGCGAAGTCATCGGAGAACTCCACACCGACGCCTCCGGCACCACGCGCCTCAAGACCCACCGCATCAACCCCGACGGCAGCGTGGAGCCCGTGGACAGCCACGTGCTGCCCAACGGCCAAGTCGTCACGGCCGAGCAACGCCAACAAGAAGCCCAAGCGGGCCAGGCCGCCGGAGCCGTGGGCCTCATGAACAGCATCATCGGCCTGCAAAGCTGGGACGCCATGAGCGACCTGCAGCGCACGGCCGCCTTGGTCAGCATCTACAACACCGTCGATGTCCTCAGCGGCAGCAACAGCCTGCCCGGCAACCTGGGCACCGCTGCCGGCATGCTCGGCCTGCTCAACGCCCTCGACCAGGGCAACGTCGGTGCGGCCATGGTCTCGGGCATCGTGCTCGTCGACAGCCTCGCCAGTGGCGCCGCCAGCAACGCCATCGGCGCTGCGCTGAACATGAACGCCGCCAACGTCGTCCCTGTCTTGAACCTCATCCTGGCGCTAGACAGCGGCGACCCCGTCTCCGTCATCGCCGCCGCCTGCGCCTTCATCCCCGTCTACGGCCAACTCATCGCCGCCGTCCTCACCATCTGCAACGCCCTCTTCGGCAACGACGCCCCCACCAGCGAAGGCGTGGCCCGCGCCCAATGGGACGTTCAAGGCCAGCTTCAGATCGTCACCGAACGCGACGAACACAACGGAGGCCCCACCGCCCACAGCTGGATGAGCGCCCTGGCCAACGGCCTGCAAGACGAACTCGCCAAAGACCTCGACGAGCACGGCCACCCGCGCTACGCCCTGGTGCCCCAGCTGTTGCCCTCCATCGGCTTCACCCACGACCCCGACGGCTTCAACTACGAAGGCAGCCAGGGCCACCTGTTCCTGCGCTGGATCGACGACCGGGGCATCACCCAGACCCGCTACTACGACGGCGCAGGCAACCGCAGCGACGGCTCCAACGAGACCCTGGCCGGCGACTTCATGCAACACGCCATGAACGCCATCGCCCCCACCTGGGCCGTGCAGACCACCCTGGCGCACTGGCAGGCCGGCCAAGGCATGCACCTGCCCCTGGACAAGGCCAGCCTGCCCCAGCAGAGCACCGATGGCATGACCCAGACCCTGCAAGTGCTCACCCTGGCCGTGCCCGGCTTCGAAGCCCCCCGCGAGAGCCTCATCGACGTGGACGGCGACGGCTACCTCGAAGCCACCCAGTGGGTGCAGGCCAACCAGGCGATGCTCGCCATCGACGTCAACGGCGACGGCTTCATCGGCGCCGATGAGCTGCTCAACCTGCAAGACCGCACCGCATTCAACAGCCTCGCCTGGCTCGATGCCAACGGCGATGGCAAGGTGGACGCCAGCGACCCGGCCTTCTCTGCGCTGCGCCTGTGGATCGACGTCAATGGCGACGGCATCAGCCGCAACAGCCAGGGAGATGAGGCACGCACGCTCAATCAACACGGCATCACCGCCATCGACTTCACGCTCATCCCCCCGCGTGTGGTGTATTTCAATGGCACCTCCCAAGACCTGACCGCGCAGATGCTCACCGCCGACACCCTGGGCGTGGCCTACTGGCTCACCGAAGGCGGGGTGCTGGAGATCACCGAGCAACTCGACGGCTCGGGCGTGGCCGTGCTGGCGGCGGTCAACACGCGCCAGTTCGATGGCCAGGAAGACCACGTGCACGGCGGGCTGGACGACACCGACCGTGCCGAGCCGACCGAGCTCACCATCGACGCAGGCGATGACCGCGTGCACACCACCACGGCCAACACCTCGACCCGGGGCCGCACCCGCAGCCAGAGGACCACCACGCGCGTGGGCGCAGGCGACGAGCGGGTGCAGGCGGGCGCGGCAGGTGCCGTGCTGGCCGGGCAGGCTGCTGCGGCCTCACCCAAGCCGGCCCCTGCCTCTCCCCCTCTCATCTTTGTGCCGCTGAGCGCGACCACCGGTTCTGTGGGCTCGGCGGGTACGGCCACGGCAGTGCAGCAGGTCACCGCCACCCTGCTGAGAAGCGCCGAACCTCCCCGGGGCACGGGCCTGGACCTGAACGCTCTGGTGGACATGGCGATCGGGGCCGGCGCGGTGCAGTGGCCCACGGTGGTGTCGGCAGGCGCCGTCCCCGCCGCCGACGCGCCTTTGCTGGCCGAGCCCGATGCCCTGCAACCGGCCGCCTCCACTGCGCCAACAACGGGTGATGAGGGGCAAGGCATGCAGCCCATCGAATGGGCAAGGCCAATCTCTTCGTCCACACCCACCACGGCTTTTGCTTCCGCAGGTGCAAGTGGTGCAAGTGATGCAATTGACTCAGGCAGCAGCGCAGGAAGCACAGAACAGGAAGCGACGCCGGCAGGCCAGGAAGCGCTGGAGATACCCCTGGCCACTGAATCGACCTTCCCCTTCGACCCCGACCTCCTTGGGCCCACGGACACCCCCCCGCCACCGCCCATCCTGCTCGACTACCCGCAGGTCA
>Ga0247738_10000981_pt1 | contig 10520 bp, 7 predicted proteins | sample UWRJL013104B2_FD_180936 | JGI IMG/M metagenome (GOLD analysis project Ga0247738, IMG submission 180936) | Plant litter microbial communities from Arlington Agricultural Research Station in Wisconsin, United States - UWRJ-L013-104B-2 | ecosystem: Environmental > Terrestrial > Plant litter >...
CGCCGAGACCTTATGACCCTCTTTCAGGACCAGGTATGCACAAGGCCTTTCGATCCATTTGGTATCCGGAATGCCAATTACAGCAGCATCTGATACCGAAGGGTGGCTCATCAGGGTATTTTCAAGGGTTATCGAACTTATCCATTCTCCGCCTGATTTGATAATGTCTTTGGTGCGGTCTTTTAACTCAATAAAACCATTGGGATGAATAACGGCAATATCCCCGGTTTTAAACCACCCGTCGTCCGTAAAACTCTCCGAAGGCTCATCAGCCAGGTAGTAACCCGAGGCCACGCAAGGTCCCCGGACTTCTAATTCGCCGGGCGATTGCCCGTCCCAGGGTATCCATCCATGTTCTGTTTTACCCCGTACTTTCAGAAATGGCACCGGCTGTCCCTGTTTACCGGCGTACTCAAGCTGAAGGTCTTTATTTTTAGCTTTTATTTCAGTAGTAACAGGAGCGGTGCTTCCCAGGGGCGAAAGTTCAGTCATACCCCAGGAATGAAGTACTGAAACGGCATGTTTCTCCTGAAAATCCTTTATCAGGTATTTTGGAGCAGCAGAGCCCCCCACGATAATTTGTCTCAGCACCAATTTATATCTCTCCTGATGCTCATTCAGGTAATGCAGCATGGTTACAAATACCGTAGGAACTCCCCCCGTTATGGTAACTTTATGTTCAGCGATCAGCTCCAGCAAATCCGGTGCATCTGAATAAGGTCCGGGTAATGCCAGCGAAGCCCCCGAAAAAGCACAGCTGAAAGGAAGGCCCCAGGCAGCAGCATGAAACATAGGAACTACAGGCAATACCACATCATTTTCAGTAATGCCGATTCCTGAACAGCTTAATAAAAGCGTCATTGCATTTAATACTACCGAGCGATGGGAATAAAGAACCCCCTTGGGTTTGCCTGTCGTGCCTGAAGTATAACAAAGCATTGCCGCAGTGTTTTCATCACCATTGAAAGGCTGAAATATTTCTGAGTCAGCCCATTCCAGAACCTCTTCATAAATAAGGTAATCTTCACAAACCGGTTCGTCAGATTGCCGTATGACTATTATTTTTTCAGGAGAAATATCCGCCCTGAATTTCTCAAAAACGGGTAAAAGCACCTGGTCGACTATCAGTATTTTATCGGAAGCCTGGTTGATAACGAATGCCAGGTCTTCAGCACTGAGGCGGATATTGAGCGTATGTATGACAGCACCTGTTGCGGGAATGGCAAAATAGGCTTCCAGATGCTGGTAATGGTTCCAGCAAAATGTAGCCACCCTGTCGCCTTCTTTTATACCCAGTTTTTGAAGGGCCCTGGATAATTTCCTCGATCGCCCTGCCAAAGCCTTGTAATTATACCGGTGAATACTTTTATCAGGCAGCCGGCTGATGATTTCTTTATGGCCCGTGAGGCTTTCAGCCCTTTCCAGAATGGAGGGGATAAGTAGCTGACAATCCATCATTAATCCTTTCATCGCTATAAGATCAAATTACTTCAAATAAACCTGCAGCTCCCATTCCACCGCCCACACACATGGTACACACGACATATTTAACTCCCCGTCTTTTTCCTTCCAGCAGGGCATGGCCTACCATCCGGGCACCGGACATACCATAAGGGTGACCAATAGAGATGGCTCCTCCGTTAACATTTAACAGCTCATCGGGAATGCCCAGCCTGTCCCGGCAATAAATGACCTGTACGGCAAATGCTTCGTTTAATTCCCAGAGACCAATATCATCCAGCTTAAGTCCATGTTGTTTCAAAAGTTTAGGCACTGCGAAAACCGGTCCTATACCCATCTCATCCGGTTCACAGCCGGCCACAGCCATGCCTCTGTAGATACCCAATGGATTCAGTCCCGATTTTTCAGCTTTCTTTGCTTCCATCAGCACCGAAGCCGATGCCCCGTCTGATAACTGACTTGCGTTTCCGGCGGTTATACTTCCTCCTTCATTGACCAGCCTGAGGCCAAGCAGACCTTCCATTGTCGTAGTGGGTCTGTTTCCTTCATCTTTGCTCAGAACAATTTCCTCAAATCGCTCTTCTTTCGTATTTTTATCAATAACCTGTTTGGTTGTACTTACAGAAATCACTTCATCATTAAATTTCCCGTTTATCTGGGCAGCAGCCGTACGCATCTGGCTTTGATAGGCATATTCGTCCTGTTTTTCGCGACTGATTTTGTAACGCTTGGCGACAATCTCGGCCGTTTGCAGCATAGGCATATAGATGGCCGGCCGGAGTTGTATCAGTCGCTTGTCAATCATCTGATAGGTGTTCATGTGACTATTCTGAACCAGGCTGATGGATTCTACTCCGCCACCTATGGCTACTTCCATTCCATCGCAAACAATTTGTTTCGCCGCTGTAGCTATGGCCATCATGCCCGAGGCACACTGCCTGTCTATGCTCATGCCACTGACTGATACAGGCAGTCCTGCAGCCAAAGCCCCCAGTCTGCCTATGTTCGGAGATGTAGTTCCCTGCGGCATGGCACAGCCGATAATCACATCATCGATTTCCTGAGGGTCAATTTCAGCTCGTGCAACGGCTTCTTTGATAGTCAAGCCCACCAAAGTGGGTGCCGTGGTGGCATTAAACGCACCCGAATAGGCTTTTCCAATAGGTGTACGTGCCGTGGAAACAATAAGTGCTTCTCTCATAGTAAGACTTTTAGCATTAAATTATCGTGTAAATCCGCCATCGACATTCAGGCATACGCCATTTACATATCTTGCCTCGTCTGAGGCCAGAAAAAGATAGGCATAGGCCACATCGTCAGTATTGCCCCAAAAACCAAGCGGCACTTGTGTTATCATTTGATTCCGCACCTCTTCAGGCATGAGATCGGTCATGTCGGTTGAAATAAAACCCGGAGCGATACAATTCGAGGTGATGCCGTATTTGCCCAATTCCAGGGCCCATACTTTGGTCATGCCAATGATAGCCGACTTGGTGGCCACGTAATTGGTCTGTCCATAATTGCCGCGTATTCCAACCACCGAAGAAGCAGAGACTATCCGGCCATAGTTTTGGTTTTTCATGACGGCAGCTACAGCTTTTGTACAATGAAACACACCGCTTAAATTGACAGATATGACATCGTCCCATTCCTGGCTGCTCATTTTCAGAAGGGTCCTGTCTTTGGTTATACCCGCATTGTTGATCAGAATATCTATCCGGCCAAAATGTTCACAGGCCTCATTAACTGCCGAAATTACCGCTGCTTCATCGGATACGGACAATTGTTGAAAAATGGCCTGAACCCCGCCGGATTTTAAGTCATCCACCACGTCCCGGCCTTTCGGCGATACATCCCACAGGATAATTCTGGCTCCTTCTTTGGCAAAAAGCCTGGCAGTGGCCAGACCGATTCCATTTGCACCGCCTGTAATCAGGGCAACTTTTCCATCAAGTCTCATGATAATCTATAATTTATTCTGAGAAAGATACAAATCTAGAATACAATTATGAAGCAAAAATTATCAAATGATAAGAAAGGAAATTAATGGCTGATTTTTTTCCGGATCCGGCTTAATGACACAGGGGTGATTCCGAGGTAGGTGGCGAGATATTGAAGAGGAATCCTTTGCAATAGCTCCGGACGGCGGTTTATCAGATCAATATAGCGTTGTTCAGCCGTTTTACAAATGAAACCTTCAATTCTCTTGGTAGTTTCTATGTACACTTTTTCAAGTAACTGTCTGAAAAAGTTACCCCAAACCGGGTAGGTGTTATAAATGTGCTGAAGATCATGATAGCTTATCTGAAGCAGGCGGCAGTCTTCCAGTGTATGTACATTTTCTAAGGTGGGAGTCTGGGTTAAGAAACTTACATAAGCAGATAACAACTCGTTTTCCTGTGCAAAATGGCGGGTAATCTCCACGCCGTTTTGCAGATAATAATTACGGATCAATCCGGAGCAGATAAAATAGATGTGCTGGCTTGTCTGCCCTTCCCGGAACAGATACTCGTTTTTACCTAAATTGATTTCTTTAAAATAAGAAGCGATATCTTCCCAATGTTCATCACTCAGAGATATATAAGTAAGAGCTAAATTTTTAAGATGCTCCAGACTCGCTGATCTTCCAATCATTATTTTTTTGCTGAATTAGACAATGGGTACAGATAAAAACGATTCTCAAACTTACATAAAAAGGGGCATTTATAATTGTGTTGACTAAAAAAGAAGATCACTACCCACAGTGCGGGCATTAACTGAATCCTCAGACTGTCTGAAACAAAAAAAGGGGTTTTTCAAAAAGCCACGACGACTTTCGGAAAAACCCTCCCTCCGGTTTCTTAAACCTTTATTGCTTTACTTGGTCTTTGACAAACTTGATCGAAACCGAATTGGTACAAAACCTCTTACCGGTGGTTTCAAGCGGACCGTCATCAAAAACGTGTCCCAGGTGGCCGTGGCATTTGGCACACATGACCTCCGTCCTGGTCATTCCGAATGTTTTGTCTGTCTGGTAGATTACCGAGCCCTTGATCGCCTGATCAAAAGACGGCCATCCGCAATCCGATTTAAATTTTGTTTTGGAATCAAACAATACATTACCACAGGCAGCACACACATAATGCCCTTTTTCGAAGTGATTCCAGTACTCGCCCGTAAAGGCCCTCTCAGTCCCCTTATTTCTTAATACATCGTATTGCTGAGGGGTGAGTTGCTTTTGCCATTCTTCTTCTGTTTTGTTGACCATTGCTTTATTTTTAACTGATTTGCTTTTTTCCTGTGCCTGACAAGAGAATATCCCAAGCAGAGCGATGATCATGAGTAATTTGTTCATCTTATTTTACTTTAAATGATTAATTCAACCTCCAGGCGGTTATGACTTTAAAACGTCAGAATGTCCTTCCTGGTTTAAAATTACATACGATAGTTGTGAATTAAAAGTTTAGAGGGGGAGAAATGATAGAGTGACAGAATGCCTGCCCGACCTGGGCTTCGCCCCGGGCGGGATAGAATGACAGAATGAGTGAGTGATAGTGAGTGAGTGAATGATGGAATGCTGGGGAGGGATGATCTTGTTGTAAGGGGAGACATTTTTCCTGGATTCATTTGCTCGTGTAAGAAATTTATAATTACTTTGAATCACAAAGTACTTTTAATTTATAAAATCAATGGATATTTCTTCAGGAATTGAGCGGGTTTACCGTCAGTTAAAAGAAAACAGGTGGATGCTGTATTTTACTGTTTTTTGCAGGATAGCACTGGCGGCAGGCTTTTTACCCTCGGGTTTTGTAAAAATCATGGGTGAGCGGTTCACTTCGTTGTCAGTTAATCACCCCATGGGCAACTACCTGGAGGCCTTGCATCATACCGGCTACTACTATACATTTATCGGGGTTTTGCAGATGACCGCGGCTGTCTTGTTGCTGATTCCGCGGACGGCCCTTCTGGGAGCAGTGCTCTATTTTCCGGTCATTTTGAATATCTGTATCCTGTCTTTTGCCGTAAGGTTTGACGGCTCTCTGCTGACCGCCCCGATGATGGTCCTGGCTAACCTGTACCTGCTTTGCTGGGATTACGACAGGCTCAGATTCATTTTACCTTTTAAAGCCGGAAGCGACACGACAACAAAGAAAGTGCTGAGCAATAAATTCCCAACTGTCTTTTTCGGAAGCGTGTTCCTGACGATGGTGGTTTTGGGTGTCACAGTATATAATGTATATGAGCTGCGTCCCCGGAATACCCCCGGAGAGTGTGACTCGCAATGTAAGGACAGCCGTGATCCGGAGTCGTGCCAGCAATTCTGTGACTGCATCCACCAGCAGGGTCAGCCCTTTAACAAATGCCTTGATGCTTACAATAGCAGTATTGAAAAGGGTACCGTCCGGTTAAAATAATCTGAAACTATTTAACGGCAAGCTTGTCTATCACATCACGAACGGCTTCAGAGAAGTAGGCACCGTTATAGGGGCCAAACCAGCTCATCGTGATGGTCTCGTAGGCATTCATGTCAAAACGGTTATCAGCAGTGATGTATCCTGCATAGCCGCCATTAAAACTGGTGATGATAAGGTTTAAGCCTTTTTTAGAGGCATATTCGTCCAAGGGTTTCATTAATTCGCCCGAAAAGTCGCAGGGCAGGCCTACCATCACGACAGATCCCATTTTAAGGACGTTGATGTGAGTAGGCGAGTCTCCGAAAATCCATCTGAATACCCATGGCCTCAATGCCCAGGTCTGGTTGAGTCTTGGGGAAGGTTTTCGCAGAGGTAATTCTATTTCAAAAGCCTTTAACCCCGGATTTATAAGCGTGACCTCTTTTTCGTTTTCAGAAAGAATTTCCGTTTTAATGTTTTGTCCTTCCCGTGATACTTCATCAAAATCATTTGTCCCTTTTTCAATAGGCCCCATACTGGCCACTGCCCCTGACATGTACATGGCAAAATCATACCCGTCTTTTTCGAGGGCATCCACCAATACGCCCGGGTAATCTCTTGAGAGCTGGATGGTTTTGGAATTCAAAACCGTGGCATGTGCTGCATAAGTACACAAAATGGCTTTTTTGCCCGGTGTCCTTATTTCTAAACTCCGGATAAAGGGCTCTACCGGATCACCTTCCACCAGCCTGTTCCTGATGTCTGCCGTGTCGATGTCTTTGTGGAAACGCAGCTCTGCATTCTGAGGGTTTTCGGCGGCTTTTTTGATGGACAGAAGGATTTTCCGGGCCAGGAAGTTTTCGATTTCCGGGTCATACTTGCCCGCAAACAGCCTTCCTACCAAAGTATTGTACCAGGCTCCGATAGAATTATGAGAGTGAATGGCTCCGTAATAGACATGGGTGTCTTTATCCAGTTCTTTTTCGACCAGGACCTTTACTGTAGGAGGAAGTATGAGCAGGTCAGCTGAAACAACCGCCACTTTCTGCGTGCCTTTTTTAAAGAAGAAGGTCCGTACATAAATCGAATCGTGGACACTGTCGTACGATTTCCCTTTCCGGGCTCCGTATCCGGCCAGCGGTACGGGGTTTTCGGGTGTGATATTTTCTTTGGCCCAGCCTGCTTTTAAACTGTCTTTACCGGAATCCGGAGAAATGACCAGTTCACTCATATGCTTTTTCCATTCGCCGTAGTATGGCATATCTTTATAAGGGGTCTTGTCGATGGTGGTTACCAGACAAGCCACAATGACGAGCAGTACCAGGACAATGGATAAAAGGATGATACCGGCTTTCTTTAAGGTTTTCATAGTACAGAATATCTTCTGATGAATGTATTAAAATCAAAATTAAACAAATATGACTGTCAGCTCTTCAAATACCATATGATTACCCGCAGAGGTAATAATTACTTAACACTCCGGAATCTGTGGCAACGTCGCTTCCCTGAAGATGAAAAAAATCGGTAAGCATCATGCTAAAAGTTTCCCCGCATCTTGTTCCGTTTTCCTTTCTCCGTCCTTCTTTTCTCCGGCGTTATCCAATATAATAAGCCAAAGCCTTCTCCATCTCTTTCTTTCCTACCGTCACGTCGAATTTACATGAACCTATTTTGTCAAGAACGGAGAACCGTACTTCCCTGCCGCGATTCTTTTTGTCCTGTTGGGTAAGGGCTATGATGGCAGGAATCTGTTCGGTTTTCAGTTTGACTTTACCGTACAGTGAGAAAATGTACTCTTCTATCTGAAGCAAGGCCCTTTCGTCAATCCAGTTCCTGTTAAAGGAAATGAATGCCTCACAGATCATTCCGGCGGCAATGGCCTCTCCGTGAAACAGGCGGTCTTTGCCTTTGTCGAGAAAATAGGTTTCAATGGCATGACCAAGTGTGTGCCCGAAGTTCAGGATTTTTCTCAGGCCTTTCTCTGTAGGGTCTTCTTCCACCACTTTCTTTTTGATTGCTACAGAATGGGCAATCAGTTCGTCCAGATTCTGCTCTTCCAGCTCGTTAAAGCGTATCTCGTTCCATTGGTCTGCATCGCGGATGAGGCAATGTTTGATTACTTCAGCAAAGCCTGATCTCAGCTCCCTGTAGGGTAATGTTTTCAGAAATACCGGATCAATCAATACCGCCTCGGGCAAGGTAAATACCCCGATGTGGTTTTTGAACCCGTGAAAATCAATGCCCAGTTTTCCGCCTACGCTGGCATCTACCTGTGAAAGCAGGGTAGTGGGAATCTGTATGAAATCAATGCCTCTTTTGTAGGTGGCAGCACAAAAGCCACCCATATCTCCGGCCACACCGCCACCGAGGTTGATCATCAGGGCGTGTCTGTCGAGTTCAAGACGTGTCATTTCCAGCCAGATCTGTTCGCAGGTGGCCAGGTTTTTATTTTCTTCCCCGCTTTTGACCACAATCAGGCTATGCCTGGGTAAAAAAGGCTTTAGCAAAGGATAACAAAGTCTTTTGGTATTATTGTCTGCGAGAACTACAATTTTTGAGTATGATTTTCCTGCTAAAAAGGCAGAAAGAGAGTCTTGTACGGGAGATATGAAAACTGACATTCTTGTATTTTTTTTGAGGCTCAAATTTAAGGCTATTATTCTGCAAAGACTAAACGTTCATGTTTTTTATCACCCGGTAAAATTGCTTTTTGACAATGCAACCGTTTACATCGGCCGCTTTCGGGGTCTGAACAGGTCAATTTTGTATTTAAAATTGCATTATTTCAGGTAGAAATTGAAAAATACTATGTCTAACTTTGAGGAAAGTTAAAAGTCAATGAGAGTACGGAGTATCATATTTTTATTCACCTTCCTGGTATTGGGCACTATCAGCTGGAAAGTTTTTTTTAATGAAGAAGAGGTGGATTACAGCACGGAGGTCAAGCCCATTCTGAATAAACACTGCATTTCCTGCCATGGGGGCGTCAAAAAACAAGGCGGTTTCAGCTTGCTGTTCCACAACGAAGCCCTGGCCAAAACCAAGTCGGGAAAGCCTGCCATTGTACCTTTTCATCCCGAACAAAGTGACTTTATTGCCCGTCTGACCCATCAGGATGCAGAAGAAAGAATGCCTTATAAAAAAGAGCCCTTGAGTGACAAGGAAATAGAAGTGCTGACGAAATGGGTAAAGCAGGGGGCCAAATGGGGGGAACATTGGGCCTATGTAGCCCTTGAGAATGAAAAAGTGCCGGGTAAAAGTGTTTTTTCAAGCCTGTTCGGATTCGGAGCAGAGAAGGAAAACGATATTGATTATTTCGTAAAGGATAAACTGAAGGATGCCGGCTTGTCTATGTCTGATGAGGCGGATAGGGAAATCCTGATCCGCAGGGTGTACCTGGACCTGATCGGACTGCCACCGACCCCTGCCCAGAGGCGTCTGCACATGGAAGATGATTCGGATGAATGGTACGAAAAAATGGTGGACGGATTGCTGAAAAATCCGGCTTTCGGGGAGCGGTGGGCTTCTATGTGGCTTGACCTGGCCCGCTACGCCGACAGTCGGGGATATCAGAAAGACAATGCAAGAAACATCTGGCAGTACCGCGACTGGGTGATCAGGGCTTATAACGACAACATGCCGTTTGACCAGTTTACCACCGAACAACTGGCGGGAGACTTGCTGCCTGATCCTGACAAAAATAAGTATGTGGCCACCGGGTTTCACCGCAACACGATGAACAACGATGAAACCGGGACCGTGGATGAAGAATTCCGGGTGGCATCGGTCATCGACAGGGTCAATACGACCTGGGACGTATGGCAGGGAACTACTTTCAGCTGTGTGCAATGCCACAGCCATCCGTATGACCCGTTTAAGCACGAAGATTATTACAAATCTATGGCGTTTTTTAATAATCAGAGGGATGAGGACACACAGGACGAAGCCCCTTTTTACAGGGAGTTTGAAAAAGAAGATGAAGTGAGGCTGGTGAGCTTTATCAAAAGCCTGCCACCTGACTCAAAATATAAAAAAGACCTCTCGTTTTTCCTGAGAACACTGGAGCCGCGTCATCATGCCCACTATGCTGATCAGTATGTCAACGGGGCCCTGTTGGGTGACCGGAACATCGGACTAAGGAATAACGGAAGCTGCCGCTTGCCTGCCATGGAGCTTACCGGTAAGTCTGACCTGCTGATGAACTTCAGAAACCCGAATCCGGGTGGGAAGCTGGAAATCAGGAAAGGCAGTCTGACCGGAGAGGTAATCGCCAGCGTCAGCCTGGATACCATGTCGCAGAATAAGCTGTACACTATCCCGATTAAAGAAACTACCGGGAAACACGATCTTTATCTGCTGGCCCGCAATGCCAGGCTTAAGCCTAACCAGGATGTTTTTACGGCCAACTGGTTTGTTTTCCTGGATAAACTGCCCTTCAGAGAAGATCCGGTGATGATGAAAGAATTCTTCAGCCTGATTTCAGCCAAGACAAAGAACACACCGATCATGCTGGAAAATCACCGGGATTATCAGAGGAATACCCACGTTTTTGAACGGGGCAACTGGCTGGTGCATGGTAAGAAAGTGGAGCCCGGCGTGCCAGCCTCATTGAACGCTTATACCAAAGATTATCCTAAAAACCGCCTGGGTCTGGCCAGATGGCTGGTAGATAAAAACAACCCGCTG
>Ga0247738_10000983_pt1 | contig 10515 bp, 7 predicted proteins | sample UWRJL013104B2_FD_180936 | JGI IMG/M metagenome (GOLD analysis project Ga0247738, IMG submission 180936) | Plant litter microbial communities from Arlington Agricultural Research Station in Wisconsin, United States - UWRJ-L013-104B-2 | ecosystem: Environmental > Terrestrial > Plant litter >...
CAAATGTTAATGTTATAGAGTGAAATTATTAAATTCTACAAAAGAGTCTTTAAATACCGCTTGGAGATTGTATAATCAATAATGTTTTATGGGATAAAGATCATGAATTTTATTGAATTTGTTAAAATTCTTAATATATTTGATCATACTCAACTAATTATGGCAATCAAACCTCACTTAAAATTAAATACCAAAGCTCAAATCGACAAGTCAATAAAATTAAAATTTAATTATGGTTTTGGCGAATCAGATCAGGAGAATAAAGAAAATAAAGATTTGAATTTTGCTAGGATGGCTAGATCTTTTAGGGAGCAAGTCACAAATTTTAGGTCTGATTTTTTTGTAAGGCGAGCTGAAAGAACTTTAGAGGTTCCTGCTCACATTAATTATGTTTTAGTTCAATTTCATGGACAATTTCATATTCCAAAATACTTTCAAGAATGGTATAATGATTTTGGCTTGACTGCTGTTAATTATTCAAAATTTAATACAGAAGTTCTTTTTGCAGTAAGTGATACTAGTAATTTAAGGTTATTTCTTACAAATATTCGTAATTTTATCAAAAGGGAGTTAGAAAAAGATTTAACCGTAACGTATAATGGAAAAGTTAGATACATTAAAAACTTTAGTTTGTTGACATCAACAGACATTTTAAAAGTTGAAGAAAATTCAGGAATTTTGAATTTTACTCTAACTGATTTTCCTTTGAAGGATGTGAATGAATTAGCAATTCGTAAATGTCTATTTGAGTATTTAGATGATCATATTATAGAATATAAATATTCTGATTTGGCTAAATCGCTAGAAGTTTATAATATCACATTGGACCAAGGACGTGAAATTGTCAAAAATTTTGATATTATTAAAAATGTTACCTCATCATTAGCTACAGTAATAGCGCCCAATAAATTTAATCAGCCTGAAAGAGGTTACGGGTTTGAAATTGAAAATGGTGATGAGGATTTACCTATTATAGGAATTTTGGACACAGGAATTAGTCTTCAAACGCCTCTTGCTGCAATAATTGTGAATGACGATACTTTTAATCTGACGGGCTCAAGTGCATTTATTGATAATGCAAATCGAGGGTCGGGACACGGAACTGGAGTTGCTGCATTAGCTGCTTTGGGTAGAAGGCCATATTTACAAAATTATACAGGATTAATTAAGTCTGATGCAAAAGTACTTTCTATGAAAATACTTGATAATAATTCAGGTTATATATCACAGGATAAGGTTGTAGAATTGTTAAAAGAGGCACACAGAAAGCACGGTGTAAGTATATTTGTTTTGACAATTTGTTTTAATAAAAATAAAGAAGAGAATGAAGATTTTTCTGTGTATGCTCACAAACTTGATGTTTTTGCCTATGAAAACGACTGTTTAATATTTATTTGCACTTCTAATAATAATGATGCAGTAAATGACAATACAGATTACAATTTTGAATACTTTCATAATCATTCAGCGAATCTTAGTGTCCCAGCTGAGAGCATGAATAACATGACTATTGGGGCGGTAGCCGACAGTTTACGTTCTGGTGTCTTTTATGGTATATCCCCTCAAAGAGAATTCCCTACATTATATACAAGGAAAGGTCATATTAATTTATCCAAATTTAAAAACAAAGAAAATAAATTATATTTTAAACCAGATGTAGTAGAATGTGGGGGAGATTTTGAAAAAGATGGTAATTATATCGGTACAGGCAGTAATGCAACTATGAATGTATTATCTGCAGATCCTGCAGAAAGTTTTTATCAAGATGCTGGGACTAGTTTTTCTGCACCTTTGGCAGCAAATATTGCAGCACAAATAAAAAATTATTATCCCGAAATTAAATCACAATCTGTTAAGGCTTTAATCTTGAATGCGTCTTGTTTAGATGCAATTGTTTTTCCTAACGAGCATAATGTTATACTTAATAGGACAGCCGGTTACGGTTTGGTTAATCCTGAAAAAAGTACCCTATCAAACGATGATTCAATAACAATACTGGTTGAAGATAATATTTCACCTGAGGAGTTTAGATCCTATCCTATAAATTTCCCTGAATATCTTAGAGTTGAAGATGTGGGTAAAAAATTAGGATTATTAAAAGTAACAGCGACTTTGTGTTTTAGTTTTCAACCTGTTTTAAATAATCAACTTGCTTATTGTCCAATACATATGGCTTTTAGTTTTTATCGAAATCATACCGGAGATCAAATTCAGGAGATTGAAAAAACGACAAAGTCGAAATTAAAAACTACATTGTCTTGGTCACAAAATGGAAGAAAGGTACAAAATCCAATTCCATATTCAAATAGTCAAAAAATAGAGTTTCCTGTAAATCTTAATGAATTGGTAGATGAAAATGGAACTTTTAAACTTGCTGTACACTGTAGAGTATGTCCACAGTTAACTGCAGATAAATTAGGTCAATATAATCATCCACATGAATTTTCTATTGCAATCAGAATAGAAAATAAATTGTCAAAATCAGCCTTTAAAGGAAGGCTTTATAATGAAATGGAGCAAATAAATAATTTAGATTCGATATTGCGCGCCGATGCTGATTTGTCATTGGAAAATGAAGCTTAAACTTGGTAAATATCAAGAGATTTTTTTTCTTCATTAATCAATTGCTGCCAAGTATTAGTATTAATTGTAATAATAAGCTCCTTGATAGTATTATCTTGATTAAAAATACTTCTTTTAATAGCTGTTATTAATGTTTTCTGAATACTATAGTATGAAAGTCCTATAGATGAATTTATTATTTTTTTTACAGCAGATTTTTTATCAAATTTAAAATGACCATTTTTTAACGTTAAATCTACTAAATCGGATATCTGTTTTTGGGTTGGTAATTCTAATTTAAGGCTAAAGTCAAATCGTCTTAATAATGCAGAATCAATACTTTCTTTTTGGTTAGTAGCAGCAATAACTATAGTACTCTGAGGCAAATAATCAAACAACTGTAAGATAGTGTTTACCACTCTTTTCATTTCACCATGATCTTGACTATAATCTCTTACTTTTCCTAAAGAATCAAATTCATCAATAAAAATAATGCAGTCTTCACTTGCAGCTTTACGGAAAATTTTAGCCAAATTTTTACTTGTTTCTCCTAGCTTAGAAGACACTATTGCGCCCAAATTGATTACAACCATCATTTTTTGTAGCTCTCCCGCAATGACATATGATGCTAAAGTTTTGCCACACCCTGATGGTCCATACAAAAGTACTTTGTTTGATACGGGTAAATCAAACTTTTTTAACATTTCAATTGAATGATGCTCTTTAATAAAAAGTTCTAACTCACTTTTAATAGCTGGTTCACAAACCAAATTGTCAAATGAATAATCACTAGTCAACTTTTCAAGAATTAATTCTTTTAATTCTTCATCATTAGCCCTTTGAAAATAATTTTGTGAACTAACTTTTGTCAGGGTAGAAGTATTGTGATGATTTATTGATTCTTTTAGAATTGATTGTAACTGCAGTGCAAAATTTATTCTCTTCCCTTTTTTAGAAAATTCTATAAGTTCATTAAGTACAGATAATAGCTTTTCTTGGTCATTCTCAAGACCGTATTTTGCAATATCTTTTATGAAGTTAGATTGACTCATAATATTAGGGAATAACTATTAAAATCCTCTTTTTAGTATTTCTGCAAAGGTAAATTAAAGATATTCAAAAAATAACTTTATGAATTAAATATATAAAAAAAATGTAAACATTTGATTATATGGAATTTATTTAACGATTTAGATTATGAATTGAAATGTTTAAGGGATTGAATTCTATTTAATATATTCTTTAATAATTTGTACATTTATCTGACAAAAGGGGTTTAAAACATTTCCGATTCTAATTTTGTTATACCCAATAAATATCTCATAAACACTTAGATTACAATGTAGACCATTTCTGTAATTTAAACATTTGTTATATTGTAAAGTGATAATTTTAAGCTAGAAAGCTTAAAAAAACTAAAAAAACCGAGTAAATACAGATTAATTTATGGTACAATATGATTTTTCAACTCTTAATAGTTCTGATTTAGAAGAGTTAGTATGTGACTTATTGAATGCTGATAATATTAGAAAAGGAATTCGTTACAAGACTTTCAAAGACGGAAAAGATAAAGGAATTGACATTTTACATGCCACAGATCAACATCCTTTTGATCATATCGGACAGGTAAAACACTTTTACAGAACTGGATATAATGGTTTACTCTCAACTCTTAAAAAAGATGAAGTAAGTAAAATACAAATATTAAAACCCAATAAATTTATTGTTGCAACTTCAGTTGATTTAACTGTTTCACAAACTGAAAAAATCATCAATTTGTTTGTTCCTTATTTAAAAGCTGCGAATGATGTGTATGGTAAAAAAGATTTAAATAGATTAATAGCAACACATCCTAAAGTACTTGATAGTCATTATAAATTGTGGTTTTCAAATAGCAATGTTTTATCGAAATTGCTGAATTCAGGTTTAGAATTTAGATCTGTAGCTTTTGTTGATACAGAGTTAAAAAAACGAGTTAGATTTTATATAAAAACCCAAACATTTGATGATGCAAGAGAATTATTGAAAAAAAATAAATTTGTAATAATTACGGGAGAGCCTGGAGTTGGGAAAACAATGTTAGCAGAGATGTTATCATATGAATACATCCTTAAAGATTATAAGATGACTTATATTCTCGATAATATTAAAGAAGCAGAATCGGCTTTATTAAATGATGATAGTAAACAAATAATTTATTTTGATGATTTTCTTGGAAGTAATGCAGTAGAAATAAATCAGGCTAAAGGAAGCGAGACCAGCTTAATAAAAATACTAAAGCGTATAAAAAATACTGAAAACAAATATCTTGTTTTTACAACTAGGTCTTTTTTGTTGAATACTGCTATAACAGAATCTGAAAATTTGAAACGTTTTAATATTAAAGCTAAAGAAAGCATATTAAATCTTAGTGAATATGATATTCATATGAAGAAAGCAATGCTTAAATTTCATGTTGAAGACTCTGAATTAGATCAAGAATTGAAGGAAAAATTTGAAAATGAGGATCTGATCTCTTTTATTGTTAAGCACCCTAATTTTTCTCCTAGATCAGTCGAATTTATCACTAGTGCTGAAAATGTTGGTCATATTTTTTCAGAAGATTTCATAAAATTTATTTATGATAATTTTAATGCTCCAGATGAAATTTGGAAACATGCATATTCGGTTCAAATAACGGAAGATGACAGAATATTACTAAACACATTATTAAGTTTTGGAAATTCAACATCATTCAAAAATTTAGAAAGAGCATTTAATAAACGTTTTGATTTTGAAGTTAAGTTCAATAACAAACAAAGAACAATACATGCTTTTCTTAATGCATATAATAGACTTTTAGGAGGTTTTATTATAGATAAAGGCAATCAGGTTAAATTTATTAACCCTTCTTTAATTGATTTCTTATTAGCTCATTTGAAAAAAGACATTACAGAAGTAAAATCTATAGCAGAATCCGCAAGTTTTATTTTACAATTAACAACTAGACTTTACAATGTCAATAGTGTTGAGGTGAAAAATAAAATTTCTAAAAATTTAGAAAATAACATATTGAATAATTATATGGATTATGTTGATCTTAAAAATAAAGATTTAGACATGCTTCGATTAGCTATGTTAATTTATAAATATTCAAAAGACGATCGTAGAGATCAAGTAATAGTAAAAATTCTTCTTGAAATTGAACATTGGTATTGCTTAAATGAGGATTATAGTTTAAAGAGTTATTTTTTAAATTTTTTGAACCGGACTAGAAATTTGCCATCAATTAATGACCATTTACAAGACAAATTGATGGAAATATTTACAGTATTAATAGTTGGAGAGCATAATATTGATTTAGCAATAGATTTGATATCCGACTTAGCTTTGAGCTATAATATGGATTTCGAATATGAAGATACTGATTATATAGATTCTCATTTTACCTCACTCTTATCGGATCATATTGCTGAGGAAATAGAGTGGTTAGTGGATCATATAACATCTTATGATGAAGTTAGAGAAAAAATTTCAGAGATTGAAGAAATTATTGATAGGTTAGAGAAAAATGGGATGAAGATTGAAACAGATATAAAAGATTTTAACGACTACGACTGGGATAAAATCGCATTAAAAAATGATTATAGAAGAGCAATGAGGAAGAATGACTAAGCATGATTGTCCAATATTATAAATAAATGCTAAAAATAATGTTACATTAATGAAACATTTGTATATTTGCAACGTAAACAAATGTAACATGGGATTGGATATTAAAAAATTAAGACATCTGCAAAAGTATCTTGATAAAAAAGCAGAGGAAGAACAATTAGTTAAATATATTCTAACTGCTGAGCAAATTGAAAAATATATTGAGTTTGAGAAAGCAAAAAAGAAAGTTGAGCAATCTCCTAGGGTTTTAAATAATTGGACTCAACAAGGGATAATCAATCCTCCAGAAGAAGGGAAAAAACGAACCTATAGTAAATTGGACGCTATATGGATTGAGTTAGTTGCACAATTAAGAGAATTTGGATTAGGATTAGAGAAAATTAAAAGTGTTCGGGATTTTTTATTTGAAAACAAAATTGATGGCTCCAATTTTTCCCCAATAAAATATGCTATTGTTTACTCATTGATGGTTGAGCCATATATACTTCTTATTTATAATGACGGAACGATAAATTTAATGTCCAAATCGCAATATTTAAATTACCTAAGTGATGAGTTAATTTTACCTATTCATGTCTCTGTTAATTTACTTGATATCTCTAAAACAGAATTTCCCAAAAATGGTTTTACAGACTTTTCAAATGATAGCGACTTAGCTACTCTGACGAAAAAAGAACTTGAATTACTTTACTATCTGCGAACTGGTGATTATGATGAAATCAAAGTTAGAATGGAAAACGGTGAAATTTATTTAATTGAAAGTTCAATGAAATTGAATGTTAATACAAAAGTTGTTGATATTATAAATAAAAGTGCTTTTCAAGATATAGAAATTAAAGTAAGAGATGGTAAAGCTATTTTAATAAAATCTACCGAACTAAAAAAGTAAATGGAATCAGTCCAGATTTAGCAAATAATTAACTCATTGAAAAACTCAAAGGTTAGTTTAATTATTAAGTAATGTTACCATTAAATGAAGCTAAAAAAATTTTAAATAAGAATAAAAAAAATGCAAAGTATACAGATGAAGAAGTAAAAAAAATTGTTGAAATTTTAGACAATTTAGCTACTATCGATTTTGAGAAGTATAATAACAAAAAGAATGGAAATGAGTAGAGCAATTATATATACCCGCGTTTCAACTGATGAACAAGCGAATAGTGGGTATAGTTTGCAACATCAAAAAGCACTTTTAGAAAAATATTGTCAAGTGCAAAATATTGAAATTGTAAAACACTTTCAAGATGATTTTTCTGCAAAAACATTTGATAGGCCAGAAATAAAAAAAGCATTTGAATACATGAAACGTAATAAAAAAGATATAGATATCTTTTTATTTACCAAATGGGATAGATTTAGCAGGAATCAAGAGGAATCAATAAAAGCAATTAGACAACTTCACAATTTAGGGATACAGGTTAATAGTGTTGAACAACCCTTAGATTTGGATAATCCAGATAACAAAATATTGCTATCGATGTATTTAATTATACCGGAAGTAGAAAATGACAAAAATAGTCAAAGAACTAAAGATGGCATGAGAAGAGCAATGAGAGAAGGTTGCTTTATGGGAAGAAATCCGATTGGATATCTTCGTTTCAGGGATGAAAACGGAAATTCAACATTAATACCAGATGGTAAAATGTCTTTACTTATTAAAAGTGCATTTAAAGACTTCTCTACTGGTTTATATTCTGCAAATGAATTAAGGCTTATTTACAATAAGAAAGGCTTAAAGGTTTCTAAACAAGGCTTTATTGATATTTTAAGAAATAATATTTATTCAGGTAAAATAATCATTCCCGAATTTAAAAAAGAACCTTTAGAAATTGTAAATGGTTTACATCAAAAAATAGTTTCAGTCGAAACATTTGAAAAGGTTGCTTCAATTTTATCTGGCAAGAAAAAAAAACAATTTGCCTCAAACTCAAATGATGAAATACTACCTCTAAGGCAACAACTCCTTTGTTCCGTTTGTGGCAAAAAATTTACCGGAGCCGCATCTAAAGGAAATGGAGGCAAATTTTATTATTATCATTGTCAAAGTAGATGTAATGGTAATTATAGAGCCATCGAGGTTCATAATCTATTTTCTAAATTTCTAAAACAATTTGAAATAAAAGATGAAGTATACGATTTATATTTAAATATGCTAGAGGATAAGTTTTCAGAAAACTCTAAGATTCGAGATATTAGGATCCGAAAAATTAATACGGAAATTCAAGCTTTAAGAGACAAAATTATAACGCTTGAAGATTCTATAGGTGAAAATGAAATATCAGTCAGTAGAATCATTAAAATAGTTAAACGTCATGAAGATTCAATTAATAACTTGAATGAAGAAAAGGATAACTTAAATATTGCTGATAAAGAATTTGGAACCTATTTGAAATTTGGAATTTCATTTTTAAATGGCCTTAGTACATACTATGAGACAAGTAATTCTAAAATTAAAAAAATGATAATTGGTTCGATATTTCCTGAGAAATTAGTCTTTGACGGAAAAAATTATCGAACCCTAAAAGACAATGCTTTTCTTCAGTTAATATTCAACAATAACAATGCTTCAGAAGATATAAAAAAAGAAAAAGTCATTCTTTCGAATGACTTGTCTTGTAAAGCTCCCCCTCTTGGGCTCGAACCAAGGACCCTCTGATTAACAGTCAGATGCTCTAACCAACTGAGCTAAGGAGGAATCACCTTAAAGGTAAATATGTTTGCTAAAAAAAGTTGCTCCCCCTCTTGGGCTCGAACCAAGGACCCTCTGATTAACAGTCAGATGCTCTAACCAACTGAGCTAAGGAGGAAGTTGTTGCTCTTTTTAGCGAGTGCAAATATAGTCGAATTTTTAATTTCCCAAAAATATTTTCACACTTTTTATCAAATATTTTTACTTGCCTACAATTGCCTTGTAAATATCGTTTCCGTTAGCAAACAAAAGCAGTGTGATAAGTAATACGAAACCAACCATTTGGGCGTTTTCAAGGAATTTATCGCTCGGTTTACGACCACTAATTATTTCGTATAATAAAAACATCACATGACCACCATCAAGCGCCGGAATTGGCAATAAATTCATAACTCCAAGCATAATTGACAATAAAGCTGTGATTGACCAGAACGTTTCCCAGCTCCAAGAAGTCGGGAAAATGTTAAAAATCGCCGCAAAACCACCTACTTGTTTGTATGCTTTTGTTTCAGGATTAAAAATCATTTTCAATTGTTTTCCGTAACCTACTAATTGGTCCTTACCTTTTGTAAGTCCAACCGGAATAGATTCGAAAAAGCTATATTCTTTTGTACTTATTTTATAGTAGCCTAATTTCTCCAGAGATTTAATATCCAAACCTCCAACAACAACACCTAATTTTGCGTCTTTAGAAACGTTTACAGTAATTGGAGTTTCTTTTAGGTCGCGTAATACAACCGCAGGAATAGATTTACCTTTATTAGCCTCTAAAATAACTTTTGCCTCGTCAAAATATTTTACTTTTTGCCCGTTCAGACTCACAATTAAATCTTTTGGTTTCAAAGCAGCATTTTTTGAATCTTCAGCAACTTTACCCACAACAAACGGCATTCTGATACCAACAAGCAATCCTTTTTCGTGTTTCGACAATTGATCTACAAAATCATTCGGAATATTGATCGTTTGTTGTTGTCCGTTTCTTTCTATCAAAACGTGTTTCGACATGATTACATTCATGTTCATATCGTTGTCAAAATTCTCTACTTTTTTTCCATCAATAGAAATAATTTTATCACCAGTTCTAAAACCAGCTTTAATCATAGCAGGATTTTCGATGTAAACACCATCTTTCAAATCAGAATTGGCTACATACGTATCGCCGTAAGCAAATGCCATTCCGATATAAATAATAAAAGCCAGGATAAAGTTTACCGTAACACCACCCAACATGATAATCAAACGCTGCCATGCCGGTTTAGAACGAAATTCCCAAGGTTGAGGTGGCAAAGCCATTTGTTCCTTGTCCATGCTTTCGTCAATCATTCCCGAAATTTTCACGTAGCCTCCAAGCGGCAGCCATCCAATTCCGTATTCAGTTTCGCCAATTTTCTTTTTTAGAAGCGAATATTTAACATCAAAAAATAAGTAAAATTTTTCAACTCTTGTTTTAAATAATTTTGCAGGAATAAAATGTCCTAATTCGTGAAGAATAATAAGTAAAGATAAACTCAATAGAAATTGAGAGAGTTTGATAACTATATCCATTTTGTATTTTTAGTTCGTAATTTAACGCACAAAAGTAACGTTTCTATTTTAATTTGATAGTGCAA
>Ga0247738_10000984_pt1 | contig 10514 bp, 13 predicted proteins | sample UWRJL013104B2_FD_180936 | JGI IMG/M metagenome (GOLD analysis project Ga0247738, IMG submission 180936) | Plant litter microbial communities from Arlington Agricultural Research Station in Wisconsin, United States - UWRJ-L013-104B-2 | ecosystem: Environmental > Terrestrial > Plant litter >...
CACGGTCACGCCCGACACCGCCAAGGCTGTCAATGACATCAAGGGTGGAAAGATCGAGTTCCGCGTCGACAAGCACGCCAACGTGCACTTCGTCGCAGGCAAGGCGTCCTTCACCGAAGAGCAGCTCGCCGAGAACATCAAGGCAGCGCTCGACGAGATCGTTCGTTCGAAGCCGTCCAGCTCGAAGGGCCGCTACATCACCAAGGGCACCGTTTCGACGACCTTTGGCCCGGGCATCCCGCTCGACATCAACGCGCTGGTCTAACTAGCAATTACAGTGAGGGGGTTCGCTTCGGCGGGCCCCCTTTCTGTTTTCCTGAGAGAGCACAATGATCCGCCTCGCCACTGCCGCCGACGCTGCACAGCTTGCCGAGCTCGCCGCCGTCACCTTTCCCCTCGCGTGCCCTCCGGGCAATTCGGCGGCCGACATCCAGTCGTTCATCGACGGCCATCTCACGGAGCAGCACTTCGCTGGTTACCTGGCCGACCCGGACAAGGCGATTCTCGTGGCCGGCGACTTTCAGGGGTACACGCTCACCGTCTTCAAGGAGCCAACAGATCCGGATGTCGTGAACTCCATCACGAAGACGCCGAGCGCCGAGCTGAGCAAGTGCTACGTTCGCGCCGGCAACCACGGCACGGGACTCGCCTCTGAGCTGATGCAGGCGACGATCGAGCTCGCTCGCTCGCGGGGATCCGTTGCGGTGTGGCTCGGGGTCAACGAGCACAACGCCAAGGCGAACCGCTTCTACGAGAAGCACGGGTTCGTGCAGGTGGGCACCAAGCGCTTCAGGCTCGGCGACCACTGGGAAGACGACTACGTCAGAGAGCTGCTGCTGTGAAGCCCGAGAGCGAGGCATCGGTGCGCCTTGCCGGCCGCGGGGACGCCGTCATGCTGCACCTGCTGGCCGCGGCGACCTTCCCGCTTGCCTGCGCCCCCAGCACGCCGGCGGCCGACATCGCCGCGCACATCGCCGAGAACCTCTCCGTGGAGAAGTTTCGTGCCCGCCTCGAGTCGGATCGCCGCACGCTCTTCATCGTCGAGATCAGCGGCACGCCCGCTGGCTACGCGATGCTCAGCCACAGCACGGCCCTGTCGCCGGAGGTCGAGGCCCTGCTGACGCAGACGCCGACCTTCGAGCTGAGCAAGTTCTACCTGCTCGCTGGGCGGCACGGCTCCGGATTGGCCGACAGGCTGATGGTTGCGGTGCTCGACGCGGCGCGCGACCGCGGCGCCGCGTCGGTGTGGCTCGGAGTGGACCCCGGCAACTCGCGAGCGAACAGCTTCTATGACAAGTACCACTTCGAGCGGCGCGGCCTCAAGAAGTTTCGCGTCGGCAGTCGCCTTGAGGACGACGTGATCCGCGAGCTGGTCTTGTAGACCTCGCTGCCTCTAGACGTCGCGTCTTCTAGACGTCAGCGACCGTCAGCACGATCTTGCCGCGGGTGTGGCCGGTCTCGAGCGCGCGGTGCGCCTCGGCCGCCTCATCCAACGGGAAGACCTTGTCGACGAAGACGCGCACGTCGCCAGAGTCGAGCAGGCGCGAGATGACGGCGAGGGTGGTTCCGTCGCCGCTCACCTTGTACCGGGAGGCGCGGAAGCCGCCCGCGGTCGCGTCGTCGATGAGGGTGTCCCAGCTGCCCGAGGGAGCGTTGACGATGAGTCCGCCGGGGCGCAGCACTGCGAGGGAGCGGGTTCCCGTCTCGTCGTGCACGTTGCCGATGAGGTCGATGACGACATCCACGTCTTTCACGACCTCTTCGAAGCGGGTGCTCGTGTAGTCAACGACCTCGTTCGCGCCGAGCTCGCTGAGCCAGCCGAGGTTGCGGGTGGAGCCGGTCGCGATGACCCAGGCCCCGAAGAAGCGGGCGAACTGGATGGCGAAGTGGCCGACGCCGCCGGCGCCCGCGTGGATGAGGATGCGCTGGCCCTCGTGCGCCTTCGCCAGCTCGACGACCATGCCCCAGGCGGTCAGTGCGGCGAGCGGAACGGCAGCCGCCTCGACGTGGGAGAGTGCCTTTGGCTTGCGCGCGATGCTCATGCTTGGCACGCTGACGTACTCGGCGTAGGTGCCGCCGTAGCGGGGAACCTGCGCCATGCCATAGACCTCGTCGCCCGGCTTGATTGGGTGGCCCTCGTAGGGCGACGAGACGACGATGCCGCTGAAGTCGTTGCCGAGCACGGCCGGGTAGGTGAGCAGCCCGCTGACGCCGCGGCCGTCACGCGTCTTCGCGTCGATGGGGTTGACGCCCGCGGCGATCACCTTGACGAGAAACTCCGAGTTGGCCGGGCTCGGCTGCTCGATCTCGGTGATGTTCATCACGTCCGGTGCGCCGGTAGCCTCGATGACGACTGCCCGCATGGTGCTCATTCCAGTGGCCTCCCCGCCTGTACACCCCAGTAAAGGGGGTGAATGAGTCGGCGTTGTTACGCGCGTGTCACTGTGCTGCAAACTATGTTTTCACTGTGCCAGCCGAGAATCCACCATCGACCAATCCGCGCGTGCGCGTCGGCGAGGTGCGGCTGCTGAGCGACCACTGGTACCGCCTGCACGCCACCACCTTCGACTATCTGGGCGACAACGGGGAGTGGACGACTCAGGTGCGCGAGACCTACGACCGCGGCAACGGGGCCACGATTCTGCTCTACAACCTGGCTGCGCGCACCGTTCTGCTCACCGCGCAGTTTCGCTACCCCGCCTACATCAACGGCCACGGGGATGGCATGCTCATCGAGACCGCCGCCGGACTTCTCGACAACGACGACCCCGAGACCGCGATAAGGCGGGAGGCGATCGAAGAGACGGGCCACCGCGTCGGCGAGGTCGAGCATGTCTTCGACGCTTTCATGAGTCCGGGCTCCGTCACCGAGAAGCTGCACTTCTTCGCGGCGCCCTACGACGCCGGCACCCGGGAGCACGACGGTGGCGGGCTCGCGCACGAGGGCGAGGAGATCGGCCTCATCGAGCCGACCATCGACGAGGCTCTGGCCATGGTCGACGACGGACGCATCGCCGACGCCAAGACGATCATGCTGCTGCAGTGGGCGGTGCTGCGGGGGCCCTTCAGCTAGGACTGCTCGCGCAGCCCGGCCAGGTTGGGCAGGGGAGACCACGTGCCGAGTTGCGGGTAGTCGATGGTCACGCCCGCAACGCCGTACTGGCCGAGAGACAGCGCCCAGTCGATTGCGGCCGGCAGCGGCACGCTGAACAGCGGCACGGGATCATCGGCAGAGACGAGCCCGCTACCGTGCGCTGTCTGCTGCGCACGACTCGCACTGCTGAAGATGCAGAGCATCTGTCCGGCGTCGGCCGCTATGGCGTAGGGCCGTGGGCTCTCGGGCGTGCCGCGGTTGATGAAGACCCAGTGCTCGAGAGCTGCCACAGCCTTCCAGAGCCTGATCTGCGCCCCGATGTCGCCAGGCGCGGCACCCACGGCCGCATCGAGGCGGTCGAGCTCGGCCAGAACTGCATCAGAGGGGTCGGTCATTGGCGCCTCATCAGCTCGAGCACGCGATTCGCCAGCTGAACGAGAACGTGGATCTGGTTGTCGTCACGTTCGATCCAGGTGCATTGCGGCTCGGCATCCACGGGAATGAATCCGTCGTGACGTTCCCAGACCAGCAGGGTGCGCTCCGCCCCCAGAACGTACTGCTGCCACCAGACCTGCCGAAGGTAGGACCGCGGGATGCTGCGCCAGACCGAGCTGGTCGTCTTGATCTCCGAGGTGACGAGCGTTCCATTCACGACGCCAACGCCATCGGGGGTGGCAAGGTGCAGCTTCTCGCCGTCCGCGTGGAACAGTGCGGAGCTCGGCTCGATGCGGTGCTCGGCCCGCACCCAGCGCGCGATCTCTGGCTCGCGGGCGCGACCGTGATCGGTGAAGGCGTTGCCGCCGAATCCGGTGCCCATGATCTTGTCGAGGGCGACCGCCTGCAGTGACTTCTGGCTCGAGAGGCGGGCGGCATCCGTCGCGGTGACCCCGCGGGAGCGGGCCCGCAGCCAGGCGACGCGGTCCGTTGAGTCGGCGAGGATGCGGGCGGTGTGCGGCACGGGAGGCTCATCGAAGAACGAGAGCGTCGGCTGCATGAGGGTCACCCCTCTATTGTCGCCCCTCGCCCCGACGACGCGCGGCCCTAGCCCGCCATGGCGTCGATGTTCTCCGGACTCAGCGCGTGGTGGATCGCCAGCATGCTTGCCCCGAGCACCGCGGCGTTCGCACCCGCGGTCGACTGCACGATCGAGAGGTGACCGGTCGCGAGCGGCATGGAGCGCGTGTAGACGATCTCTCGAACGCCGGCGATGAGGTGCTCTCCCGCCTGTGCCATGGATCCGCCGATCGCGATGACGGAGGGGTTCATCAGGCTGACGCAGGCGGTCAGCACTTCGCCGATGTCGCGTCCGGCCTGGCGCACCGCCTGAATGGCGTCGATGTTGCCGGTCTTGACGAGGTCGATGACGTCCTGTGAGGTCTCGACGGCGATGCCGCTCTTGCGCAGCTCCGCGGCGATCGCGGGACCCGAGGCCAATGCCTCGAGGCAGCCGCGGTTGCCGCAGTGGCAGGGCACGCCGGCTCCGCGGGGAATCTGCACGTGTCCGATGTCGCCGGCGATGCCCTGCGCGCCGCGCTGCAGGCGCCCGCTCGAGATGACACCGGATCCGATGCCGGTGGCGACCTTGACGAAGATGAGGTGCTCGGTGCTCGGCCAGCTGTAGGCCTGCTCGCCGAGCGCCATGATGTTGACGTCGTTGTCGACGAGCACCGGAACCTCGAGATGCTGCTGCACGAAGCGCGGAACGTCGAAGTGGTGCCAGCCGGGCATGATCGGCGGGTTGATCGGCATGCCGGTGCTGTGCTCGACCGGGCCGGGCAGTCCGATGCCGATGGCGATCACGTCGGTCTGCTTGCGGCCGAGGCCCTCGAGCAGGCTGCGACCGGTTTCGATCATCCAGGTCAGCACCGACTCCGGGCCGTCGGCGATGTCGCGGTGACCGGACTGCTCGGCGAGCGTCGTGCCGGTGAGGTCGGTCACCGCAATGGTTGCGTGGGTGGCGCCGAGGTCGGCGGCGAGCACGACCTTCGCGGAGGGATTCAGCGCGAACTGGCTGGATGGGCGTCCGCCGGTCGACTGCGCGTCACCCACCGGGCTGACGAGCCCCAGCTCCATCAGCGCGTCGACGCGCAGTGCAATGGTGGAGCGCGCGAGCCCCGTCACGCTGGCGAGTTCCGCGCGGGTGCGCGGCTGCCCGTCGCGCAGAAGTTGGAACAGCTCGCTGGCGCCGGAGGCTCCAAGCGCCGATCCTCGGCTTACATCGACCATGCCGATAAGCATAGGCATTCGGGTTGGGTGTGGCCGCGCACAACTTATGTATGTTTGATGGCATAAGTTGCGTGATTAATGTCAGAATCGCTCCATGACAATGACCGTCATTCCCGAGGCTACGCTGCGGGTCGGCAGGCTCGCCAAGCGCTTCTTCGGTGTCACCGCGGTGCGCGACCTGTCGCTCGAACTGCACGGAGGCGCGGTGCACGGCCTCTACGGTCCACCGGGCTCGGGCAAGACGACCCTGGTGCGGTTGCTCACCGGCGAGATCCTGCCCGACGAGGGATCGTTCACGCTGCGCGGACGGGTGCTCGCGGCCGGCGGCGGCGCGCTGCTGCCGGGGCGCACGGTCGCCGCCAACCTCTACCTTGGCCGCGAGCCACGCACGGGCGGCGTCATCGACCGAGCGCGGATGGCCGAGGATGCGGCCGCCCTGCTGGCGGCGCTGGGAATGTCGGGTCTCGAGCCCGACATCCGTGTCTCTGCTCTTGATGCGGCCGAGCGACTGCTGCTGGAGTGCGCCTGCGCCCTCACGTGGAACGTCGCCCTCTTCGTCATCGATGACGCGCGAGAGGTGCCCGACGCTGCCCTGCGGTTGCTCGCCGACCGCGGGGTGACGGTGCTGCAGCTCTCTGATGACCTGGTCGGGCTGCTCGAGCACTGCGACACGGTCACAGTGCTCTGATTGGTCATTCACAGAGCGCTCATAGAACTGTGCCGATACTGGGGAACATGACTATCGCTTCTCGGCACAGTTCCGCACCCGTTGCCCAGCCCCGGCTGACCCGTGCGGATGGCTCGCCGATTCGCGCCGTTGTCGTCGACGACGAGGACTCGCTCACCGACCTGCTGTCGATGGCCCTTCGCTATGAGGGGTGGGACGTTCGCATCGCCTCCGACGGGCAGAAGGCGATTTCCCTCGCCCGGGAGTTTCGCCCCGACGTGATCGTGCTCGACATCATGCTGCCCGACATCGACGGCATGCAGGTGCTCACCCGCCTTCGCGCCGACGGCGTGCAGACCCCCGTGCTGTTTCTCACCGCCAAGGATGCCCTCGATGACCGCATCGCGGGACTCACTATCGGCGGTGACGACTATGTCACCAAGCCCTTCAGCCTCGAGGAGCTCGTGGCGCGGCTGCGCGGCCTGATCCGCCGCAGCACCCTCAGCTCGCTCGACGCCGACACCTCGTTCATCGCGGTCGGCGACCTCACCCTCGACGAGGACAGCTACGAGGTGCGCCGCGGTGACGTGCTCGTCGAGCTGACTGCGACCGAGTTTGAGCTGCTGCGCTTCATGATGCGCAACCCGCGTCGCGTGCTCAGCAAGAGCCAGATTCTCGACCGGGTGTGGAAGTACGACTTCGGTGGCAAGTCGAGCATCGTCGAGCTCTACATCTCCTACCTTCGCAAGAAGATCGACAGCCTCGGGCCGCGCATGATCCACACCGTGCACGGGGTCGGCTACATGCTCAAGCCCGGCGAGAAGTAGGCGAAGCGAAGTGAACCGCTGGACGCTGCGGCGTCGACTCGTTCTCGGCATCCTGCTGCTGCTCGCCGCGGTCAGCGTCGTCATCGGCGCGGTCTCCACGATCGCCCTGCGCGGCTACCTTGTCGACAAGCTCGACTCGCAGGTGACGTCAGCGACGTCGCGCTTTCAGGGGGTGGTCGACAAGCCCAATGGCGACGGATACCTTCCGCCCATGGAGGACCGCCCCGGCCCCGGCGACTTTCTCCCCTTCGCGGGCCTCGGCCCCGGAACGATCGGCGCCTTCGTCGACAACGGCGCGATCGACGCGGTGCTGCTCGGTGAGCAGCTGCAGCAGACCCCGCTCACTGAGGCGCAGCAGGATCTGCTGCTCTCGATCCAGGCGGACGATGAGCCGGTCACCGTCGACCTCGGCGGCGACCTCGGCCAGTACCGCCTCGCCGCGGTGGGCGCCGCCGACGGCAAGACGGTGGTCATCGGCCAGCCGCTCAGCGACGTGAACGCGACCGTGCTGCAGCTGATCCTCGTGATCGGCCTGGTGACGCTGGCCGGCATTGGCGTGGCGGCAGCCGCCGGAACGGCGATCGTGCGGCTTGCCCTTCGCCCGCTGGACCGCGTGGTGGCGACCGCGTCACACGTGGCCGAGCTTCCACTGGAGCGCGGTGAGGTCGCCCTCGCGGTGCGCGTGCCCGACGAGGATGCCGACCCGAGCACGGAGGTTGGCCGCGTTGGCGCTGCCATCAACAGGATGCTCGGGCACGTCGCATCCGCTCTCTCCGCTCGCGAGGCGAGCGAGAGAAAGGTGCGCACCTTCGTTGCCGACGCCAGCCACGAGCTGCGAACCCCCCTCGCGTCGATCCGCGGATACAGCGAGCTCACCCGCCGCGGGGGCCACCAGCTGCCCGCCGATGTCGTGCACGCCCTCGGTCGCATCGAGTCGGAGTCGCTGCGCATGACGAGCCTGGTCGAAGACCTGCTGCTGCTCGCCCGCCTCGACGACGGCCGCAGCCTCGAGGAGCTTCCGGTCGACCTCAGCGCCCTGCTGGCGGATGCCGTCAGCGACGCGCAGGTCGCCGGCCAGGACCACCAGTGGAGCCTCGACCTGCCGGCGGTGCCGGTCATCGTGCAGGGAGACTCCGCCCGACTGCACCAGATCGTCGCCAACCTGCTCGCCAACGCGCGCACCCACACGCCGGCCGGCACGACGGTGAGTGCAAGCGCCCGCCTCGATGGCGAGTTCGCTGAGCTGCGCGTCGCTGACACGGGGCCGGGAATCGACCCAGCGGTGCTTCCCACGGTCTTCGAGCGCTTTGCCCGCGGCGACACCTCCCGGTCGCGCGTCGCCGGTAGCACGGGCCTCGGGCTCGCTATCGTCGAGGCGGTCGTCACCGCCCACCATGGAACGGTCGCCGTCGAGAGCTCGCCGGGGGCAACGGTCTTCACCGTGCGGCTTCCGGTGACCACGGCTGCGCTGCCAGAATGAGCGCACTCGAATAAGAAGGTCTCTATGCGATTCGTCGTCGCTGTCGCCGTGGTCGCTCTCTCACTGAGCGCCGCCTCGCCCGCCGCCGCGGCCGGCGTGCCGGCCGAGGTCACGACCTACATCGCGAACGACCTCGTCGACGACCTCAACGAGTTCTACGGCCCAGGGCAGGACGGCGCCGGCCTGCTCTTCACCGACTCGACGACGACCAGCCCCGCCGTGCGGGTGCTCGGCCTCACGGCGGCCACCGTCGCCGACCCGGGGGTGCGCCGCCTCAACCGCTGGGTTACCGTCATCGCGATCGACGAGGCGATCGTCGGTGTCGCCACCATCTCGATCGAGCCACTGAGCAGCACGCCACAGCTTGACCTCTACCTCGACAGCCCGCCGTTCGGTACCGTCATCGCCGCACTGCCCGAGGGTGCGCAGCTCGTCAACGACCCTGACCGTGAGGCGTGGTTCAGCCTGGAGGGGGACATGCTCACCCCGCTCGTCGCCGGAAGCTCCGGCGTGACCACGCCGACCACCCTCGCGACCTATCGCGCGTCGCTGCCGACAGCACCAGCGACGGATGCCGCACCAGCTCCTACGACGCCGCCGAGTGCCCTCATCATCGTCGGCCTCGTTCTCGCGCTCATTGTTCTGCTGCTCGCCGCGGAGGCATTCTTCCCGTTCTGGCGCCGTCGGGCGCAGCCGGAGGTCGAGCCCGAGCCCGAGGTCGAGGCTGCCGCGATCGCGGCCGAGCCGGTCGCGAAGCCTCCCGCATCCAGCTGAATTGGCGCAATTGCCGCCGATCACGTACTCTTATCGGAGCCAAAGACCGCTGGTCTTCGCTGTGCGCAAGCAGAGCGAACGAAGGTTTCCGTAAGGGAACGGCCCGCGCAGGTGTGTGAAGGTTTCTCTCGGTCTAACGAGAACAAAGCTCCGTGCATTTGCGCCGGAGCTTATTTTTTTGCTCCGGTACGTCTGACGCGCAACACAATCAATCAAGGAGTGTCATGGCGAACAAGGAAGCATCGGTCGCCGAGCTTACGGATCTTTTCCGCAACTCGACCGCCGTTCTGCTCACCGAGTACCGCGGACTCACTGTGGCCCAGCTCAAGACGCTGCGCCAGTCAATCAGCGAGAACGCGACCTACGCCGTCGTCAAGAACACGCTCACGAAGATCGCGGCGAACGCAGCTGGTATCAGCTCGTTCGATGACCAGCTTGCTGGTCCGTCCGCGATCGCCTTCGTTCACGGTGACCCTGTCGCCGTTGCGAAGTCGCTGCGTGATTTTGCCAAGGCAAACCCTCTCCTCGTCGTGAAGAGCGGTTACTTCGACGGTAACCCGCTCTCTGAGGCAGAGGTCAAGCAGCTCGCTGATCTCGAGTCCCGTGAAGTTCTGCTCGGCAAGCTTGCCGGCGCCTTCAAGGCCTCGCTGTTCGGTGCCGCTTACATGTTCAACGCGCCCCTCGCGCAGGCGGTTCGCACCGTCGACGCGCTGCGCGAGAAGCAGGACTCCGCGGCTTAAGCCCCGCGGTTACGAGAACTAGAAACACAAGGAGAAAATCATGGCAAAGCTCACGAGCGACCAGCTCATCGAGGCATTCAAGGAGCTCACCCTCATCGAGCTCTCCGACTTCGTCAAGAAGTTCGAAGAGGTCTTCGAGGTCACCGCAGCCGCCCCCGTTGCAGTTGCTGCAGCCGGTGGCGGAGCAGCAGCTCCCGCCGAAGAGGTCGAGGAGAAGGACTCGTTCGACGTCGTCCTCGAGTCGGCTGGCGAGAAGAAGATCCAGGTCATCAAGGAGGTTCGCGCACTGACGAACCTCGGTCTCGGCGAGGCCAAGGCCGTCGTTGATGGCGCACCGGGCGTTGTGCTCGAGGGTGTCAACAAGGAGGCTGCCGACAAGGCCAAGGCTCAGCTCGAAGAGGCTGGCGCCACGGTCACCCTCAAGTAGTTCACCTGAGGGCCCGATCGGGCTTGTAGTAGTGAAGGTCCCCATCCGTAGTTCGGATGGGGACCTTTCTCGTTAAGGCGAGGTCGTGCTGCTGCGCACCTCGAGGTCGACCGCGACAGAGAAGTGCTCCGACGCGAAGTCGAGCCGCGGGGTGGCGAGCTCGGCCATGATGAGGCCGACCGCCCGCTCACCCTGCAGCGCCGGCTGCTGCCGCAGGGTGGTGAGACCGAACATGGCGGCGTGCTCGTGGCCGTCAATGCCGATGACCGACAGGGCGGA
>Ga0247738_10000985_pt1 | contig 10509 bp, 3 predicted proteins | sample UWRJL013104B2_FD_180936 | JGI IMG/M metagenome (GOLD analysis project Ga0247738, IMG submission 180936) | Plant litter microbial communities from Arlington Agricultural Research Station in Wisconsin, United States - UWRJ-L013-104B-2 | ecosystem: Environmental > Terrestrial > Plant litter >...
ATCCTGCCGGAAAAGGAACTTTAGGTGTTGGATATGAAAGAATAGATCCTAATTACAGAACTTTTGGAGGTTATTATTTTAATAATGACTTAGAAAACATTACCGTAAATGCTACTCAAAACTTATACAAGGATAAAGTTTCGCTTGCTGTAAACCTCGGACTTCAAAAAGACAATTTAGAAAAGCAAAAAGAAAGTCAGATGAAGCGATTGGTAACGTCTATTAATGCCGATTTCAGACCCAATCAGAAATTAAATTTAAATTTAAATTATTCTAATTTTCAATCGTATACCAACAGCCGTAATCAGTTTGATTATATCAATCAGGTTTCTAATTATGATTATCTGGATACTTTAAATTTCAGACAAGTCAATCAAAATGTAGGCTTGACTGTAAATTATTTACTAAAGAATGACAAAAAATTAAAGAAAGCCATAAGCGCTAATTTCTCGATGCAGGATGCCAAAAACCAACAACAAGGGAGAACAGTTGAAAACGGAGCATCTACCTATTACAACTCAGCACTTACCTATTCTCTTGGTTATCCTGAAAAAGATTTAAGCTTCAACGGTTCCTTAAACAATACCTACGGAAAAACCGATTCAGGCAAAAGCCTTATAATCGGACCAACAATAGGAGTTTCAAAATTACTTTTTGACAAAAAACTTACGACCTCTGCTTCTACCAGTTACAACACAAGTTACAATAATGGGGACAAGCTAAATGATATTTTCAATTTCAGACTAAACGGATCTTATATTTATCTCGAAAAACACAATTTTAATATGAGTATGATCTCCTTGTTTAGTAATTCTGCAGGGCGAAAAAACAATGATTTAACTGCTACTTTATCGTACGCCTATTCGTTTGATAAAATAAAAATGCGTCCAAAAAGAGAGCCGAGAACAGAGGAAGACATGAAATTAAATCCCGCAAATCCTGTTTTAAAAATAAACCTTAACGGAAAAACTTTTGAAGGCACCCGAGATGAAATTACATCAAAATTAAAAGAGCTGCAATTGGCATTAAATCCTCTACCCGCAGAAGAAATCACCAATTTAGAACATCTATTAACATTGGCTACGCTGTCTCCTGATGATAAAGACTTTAAAGAAAAGGTTTTAGATTATCTCGAAGCTTACGATAAAGAAGCTGAAAATGTCAAGAGTTACAACGAATATGTCGTAGAAGCTGCTCAAAAGCTGGAAAAAGAAATAAAGATGAAAGATGAAAGTCTTGAAAGTGCTTATGTAATGGCAATTGGAAGAGTTAACAACCACAAATTACATGGCGTAAACGAAGCCGATATTACAGATAAAACAGCTTATAAATCGTATTTGAAATTGGTCGAAAGAAGCGATAAAAATCGCGATCAGCTAATGCATCACCGATGGATGTTGAGAGAAATTTCGACAGTGGCAAAAATACCTGCAACTGAAGTTCAACAAAATCAAAACGTAGCTGATTTTAGTAAACAGGAAATTCAGGAAGCTTTTAAATTAATAAAAGACAAAAAATCAGCAACTGAAATAACCGATGCGATCGAATTAAAAATGATTCCGTTTTATCATGAATTAGCCGTTAAAAATGCTTCAATTGATGAAATAGATTTAACACATATTCAAAAATAAAAGTAGTACGATACTAACCTGACAAAAAATGGATAAACCTCAATTACCCAAAATGCTAAAAAAATTACACTTATATCTGTTGTTGTTCTTTTCCCTGATAGGATTAGCAAGCCATGCGCAAACCTTTCCTATCTCTATTACAACGCAAATTACACAGCCCTCTCCTATTTATTTAACTAAATATGCAGATGCAACTACGATCAATAGTCCGATAAAAATTCAGTTAGTCCTAAACGATTTGACGATTTCAAACCGTCAGGTGCGACTTAAGATTTATTTTCAGGGCAACGGAATTTCGTTTAGCACCAATGATTTTGTGGTAGGTGCAAAACCATTGTATCTAGAAGGAGGCTTTCCGCTTCAGTTGACCAATGTCGATTTGGCTCCTTATTTCGAGTATCAAAACTTGTTAGGATTAAACCAAAATCAATATGCACAACCTTTGCCAGAAGGGATTTACAACATTTATGTAGAAGTATATGATTTTGCTACAGGAAAAAAACTGTCTAAAAAAACAGGTTCAACTACTATTATTTTTCAAAATGATCCGCCATTTTTAAACCTGCCTTTGAATAATGCTTCGATCATGCAGCAAAATATTCAGAATATTGTTTTCAGCTGGACACCAAGAAGCATTAATGTCAGTAATGTAGAATATGAGTTTTCATTGGTAGAAATTTGGGATAATTATACACCGGTTCAAAATGCCTTTGCCTATTCGCCGCCGTTGTACACCACGACAACCAAAATGACAACCCTGCAATATAGTATGAGCGAACCTCAGCTTATTCCGGGTAAAAAATATGCATGGCGCATCAAAGCAAAAGCCATTATGGGTGCCGAAGAAATAGGAGTGTTTAAAAATAATGGTTATACTGAGATTTTTGCATTTACTTACGAAGTTTACTGTACCTCTCCCCTTGCCATTGCGACTTCAGGAGTTAGCGAAAATCAGGCAAAAATAACCTGGAGCGGTAATATAGAAAATTATGATTATCAGGTAAATTACCGCGAAAAAAATGCCAACTCAGAATGGTATAAAGTGGTAACACCCAGAGAAAATATCACGCTTAGCAATTTAAAACCAAACACAACTTACGAATTTACAGTAGGAGCATCTTGCGATCTGGGTAAATATGTTCACAGTACAATTAATGAATTTACAACCATTGCCAAAGACGAGATTGCTTTTGCAGGTTGTGGTATAAAACCAGACCCTAATGATTTGGCCAATAAAACGCCGCTGCCTAATCTTTATCCTAATGACGTAGTTTCAGCAGGAGATTTTCCTATTGTAGTATTACATGCAACCGGAAGCAATGGTAATTTTTCAGGAGATGGGTATGTAACCCTGCCATTCTTAGAAAAATTCAGAAAACTAATTGATGCAGCTGATGCTTTTGCAGGAAAAGACGAAAATGGAAAATCAAAAAGCAACATTGGTCAATATACCAGAATCCGAATCACTTTTAGTAACATTGGTCTTAATACTGATTTTAAATTAATCTCAGGAGAAATTGTTGCCAGTTATGATCCTAACTGGAGTGGTATGGCTGACTTAGATGGTGTGTTTAATGACGTTCTTGGTGATAACGGAAAAGTTATAAATCAGAATATAGATTTTACCATAGAAGCTGTAACTAAAAACCCTGACGGCACTGTAACTGTAAAAGGTCCTGGTGATGTTACTTATACTATTCCTAAGACTGTAAATGATATAATAATTACAGATAAGGATGGAAAACAGTTTTCTGTACCGGCTAACGCTCCAACCGGAAAAATCGATCCATCCGGACAACTTGCAGAAGGCGGAATACCTAATTCTAAAAACACGAACGGAATGGGATCTGGCGGTGAAGTCACAGAGATTTCATCTCAAGATGTTAACGTTATTTTTTCTAAAGGAGATGGAAAATATGCTTTCGATATTTCCCCAACAGCTGAAAACGGAAATCTGAATAAAACCTACCAAACGATTCCACAAAAAGGTGGAGGTAATTATAAAGTAAATTACAAAGCTATTTCAGAAAGTCCGTATAGTACTGATGTTGTAGTTGCAACAGCAACTTTTAAAAACGGAAAAACAAAAAAAGATATTGTCTTTAAAACCCAAAACGGTACTGCTATAGACAGTACTCAAGTTACTTGGAAAGATAATGTTGCAACCCTAAGCTTAAAAAAGACTTTAGATTTTGTCAAAGAAACTATTATTGCTACTGTAAAACCTGCAACTCCAAAAGATGCAAAAGGAGATCCTGGTAAATATGATATCGCAGGAACAATTGATATGTGGCATTTGACTAATAAAAATATCAATTTAAAAGTCATCAGTATTAATAATGCTTCTATTGCTAATGTCGAGAAAGAGGTTAATGATATCTACAACAAAGCAGGAATTAACTTCAATATATCAACTCAAAACGTTGACTTACCTTCTAGTTATTTCCCTAAAAATACTATAGAATGCGGAGATAGCGGGTGGCTTGCGCAATATACTGCAGAACAGCAAGCAATAATAGCGTATGTAAAAACACAAATAACTTACGTAAAAGATTCCTATTATGTTTTAGTTACCAATATTCCATCTTCTAAAGGTTTAGCAGGTTTCATGCCGTTAAAACGTCAATTTGGTTTTACATTTAGCGGAGCCAAAAAAGAAGAAGACAAAGGCAGTACTTCTAAAACTATTGCTCACGAATTAGGACACGGTGTTTTCGGGTTACAACATCCGTTTACTGAATATAATACCACAACTCCTACTAATTTATTAATGGATTATGGCACAGGAACAGAATTAAGTCATAATGACTGGCAGGTTATGCATGCTCCTGGATTGCAACTGTATCCGTTTATTCAAGGGGATAAGGATGGGGAAAGTTATTGGACAGCTCTTGATGATAAATTTTTAAATTTAGATAAAGATTCTAAAGATAAAACAAAAGGAAGTTTTTCTTTTCTTTCTTATCACGGAGAAATTGTTACTATAAATAAAGCTAATTTAGAGCAAATACTGTTTAACTACGGAACGCCTGATTATCAAATAAATGGCAAACAAGCTCCGGGCGTTCTACAAAGTTTTGTAATCAATATAGATGGTAAAAGAACCCTGTATAAAATTAGCCTTGACGATGGAAAATACAAAGATGATAAAGGACAATCTTATACATTTCCTAATATTAAACCAGAAATAATCGATGGAGTGATTGCTTTCGTTCCGTGCGGAGCTGATGGTAAAACTTATAAGTTTAAAAAATCGAATTTATCGTTATATTCTAATGCAAGTGCAAGTGCCGATATAACAAGTATAGATGAGTTTCCGTTTGTTCCATTTTCAACAAATAACAAAGCTTTAGAAATTGGTGGAGTAAAGATATCTCAATCATTCCAATTATCTGATGAAGGATTACGCTGGAGTTATGATCAAAATACGGCTGATATGACCACAGATCATTGCGAAAAACCTGAATTATTTTACATCCTAAAAATTGCCCAAATAAGGAAAAATTATCCTGAAGCATTTGACAAATTTACCGATGTTGATAATTGGGCGAACCCTAAAAACATTACTAAAAATATGGGTGGATCTTCAATAACAATGATACCCTCAAGCAATAGTTTTACTATAACTTACGTATGGGCAAATTATTTAGTTCAAAACCCTAATTTAAATACAGACTACAAAAATAAAACTAATCTTGATAACTATTTTAAAGTAATGTATCAAGAATTTAGCAAACATATTATATCAAGTAATGAGAATAATGATGCTTTTTGGAAAAAATTAGATGCAAACACTTCTATAAATTCGGTTCTTTTACAAGTTAAAAACGAAAGTATTGTAGAATTAGAAAAAAAGGATATTGCGAAAAAGATAATTGCTATAAAAATAATACAAGCAAACTGGGTTGTAAATGAAGACCACGAAGAAAGTTTACTAAAATTATTCGAAAGTACAACATCTACACAAGGAAAAGCAATACTTGACTTTTTAAAATTACCTTATGATGGACCTGTAAAAAAAGAACCATATCTGAGAGCTTTTCTATCTGATATAGATAATAAGTACTTATTTTTTGGTGATGATAATAGAGGCCAATTTGTAAATACTCTTATTAGAATCTGGAAAACCACGAAAGCAACTGAAATTGCAAGTTTAAAAGCTTTAATTAGTAAAGAAGAACTTGATGCAAATGATTTAAAAAAGATATTAAGTCTAACAATAAACTATAATTATAAATCAATATACGAGCGCTTTTTTACTCATGTTAAGCAATCAGTTTCACCAGCTAGTGGATTTACAGATGTGTATCAAAAAACGAATGCTAAATATGATGAAGATACTGGTAAAATAAAAATAGAGTCACTACTTGCATTAGGTTTTCTCTCACTTACAGAGTTCAAAAAACCAGTTGACTTAGATCCATTTGATCCTATAATTTTTACAAATAACACAACATTAAGTGCTTTTAATGAAGTAAAAGAATCAAAAGAAGATATGTATTTACCAGCTTTTATAGTTTACTATGCTGATAAGGAAGCAACTGGACAAACTATATCTGATATTGCACAAACAGCTGTTGACGCTGCTACATTAATCATACCTGGCGGTCAACTAACAACTGTTGGGAAAGTTCTTTTTTATGCAGACAAAATTAGTTCTGTAACTAGTATTGCTGCTAGAGCAACAGCCGATAATAATCCTGAATTTAGTAAAGTGGCAGGTTTAATAAGTTTATTTACTGGTATTACATCAACTTCAACAATGTTTATCAAACCTAAATTACTAAAGGTTGATAATTATACTAATATTTTAGAATCAATAAATAAATCATCTAACATTAGTTCAATAGCAAAAGATGATCGTTTATTAATTCAAACATTCTTAGAGAAAACTAAGAGTACACTAGTTAATGAAAGTAAGTTTGATAACGCAATGTCTATCAAATATGAAAATGCTATCAGTAAATTAGGTCTTGCTGTGAGCATTACCAATAAAGAAACAATGATATCTAAATTAGCTTCAAAATTCCCGAAACTTGAAAACATATTAGCGAAAACTAAAAATAAATTAACTTTTGATAATGTTTCAGGAGTTCTACAATATAATGGTAAGACAATTGCAAATGTTGCAACAAACGCAGAAGATGCAGTTTTAAGCACTCAAAAGGTAGCAAATATTGACAGAACAGCCGCAAATATGGAGGAATTTACTGAAGATGCAGCTATATATTGTAAAGGAGGAAATTGTGATATAGTATTAGGAGCTTGCTTTACAGGAAATACTTTAATAAAAACTAAAAAAGGTTTAGTTCCTATAAAAGATGTTGAAGAAAAAGATGAAGTTTGGTCATATAACGAAAAAACCAAAACAAATCATTGGAGTACTGTAGTACAAAAAATAAATCTGGCTACTAAAAAACTATATCAGGTTGTAGTAGGAAAAGATACATTACAAGCAACTTCAGAACATCCATTTTATACTAAAAAGGGTTGGATAAATGCTAATTTAATATCAAAAGGTATGATGGTACTTTTGGCGAATGGCTCTTGGGGTAATGTTGAAGCAAACATACCTAAAGATACTACCGCCGCAGTATACAATATAGAAGTAGTACCAGCTCATACCTTTTATATTGGAACAGAGCAGATATTGGTGCACAATGGTTTTGATTGTTTTAAGGCCAAATTTAAAAATCTGGCAAATGCATCAGATAGTTTCTTTGAAGATTTTAGAGATAATTTAGATATACTAGCTAAATTTGACAAGGGCGAATTAAGCTACAGTAAATGGGAAATATTAAAAGTTTCTCATAAAAATTTAGCTAAAGACGAAGCTGTACTACTTGCTTTTACTAAGACATCACAAAATAGTAAGCTAAAAGAATTAGGGTTCACAGATGAATTATTAGCTAAAGCAAATGGATATAAGGATGCTAGCTTTACACAATTAATGCAAGATCTAGATAAATTAGGTAATCATCTGAAAAATAATAATATTAAAATAGATAATTTTGAATCAATAATTGACATTTTAAAAGGACAAAATGCTAATTACAGACAAGGAGTTCATTGGATTGTAGAAGATTTAGGAAAAGAATTAGCCTTTAATGGAAAAAATTTACAACTAGAATTAAGTCTAAAGAACTCTCGAGAAACTTTCTCTTTTATCGATTTAGCATGTAAAAATTGTGCTAGAAATGGAAAAGATATTCTTATAGAGTACAAGTCTGGTCCTGGAAGTATTACAAAGGAAACTATTAGAAAACAATTTATTGATCGTGATCTTTTTAATGCTACTTCTTTAGGAGAAATTCAATGGAGAATGAAAAATACAGCACTGACTAAAGATAAATTTGTAGATTGGCTTATTGAAAATAAGGCCTCAATCGAAAGCTTAGGAACAGATAAGATTAAACAATTTTTTCCTTTACAAGCTAATCAGATTAATAAAAATAATTTTACAGATATTTTAATTGAAAATTTTAAAAAGGATGAAATATATAACGCAATCTTTCAATAAGGTAAAAAAAATAGAGATCGTAAATGGGATTCTTTGTGTTTTATCAGACAAAAAAATAATAATTAACGAAAAAAATAAATATTTTGTTAATTTTAATTCTGAAACTATCTATACTTATAAAAATAATATTTTTTCTGATGAAAATTTTTATTACAATCTTTTAGTTAAAGAATTAATCACAATATCTGAATTAGAAAATTACTTTTATTCTAATATTTTTTTTAAAGATAAAATGCTTTTTACAAATAATGATTGCAAAATATATTCATTTGAAAAGGAAACTATAATTAAACAATTCCCGTTTTTTTTAGAAGGAAGTGTTTGTTTACTTTTTGAAAAAAATATGCTAATTAGATACAGCAATAATATTTCTAATTATGAAATTGATACTCTAGAAAAAAAATGGGAACAAACGTTTTCATCTCTAATGAAAGAAGAAAAAGTTACTATTAGTAATGAAATTCTTGAAATCTCAGGAACCATATACTTTATACTCTTTGGAGAAGAAAAGAAAGCATGTTTTGGTTTAGATGCAAATACTGGTAAAGTATTAAAAACTATTCCAAATGTAGTTGGAGAATTAATTGCAGAGAATGAGTTTATATATTTTTTACATTCAGAGAAGATAACAATTTTTAATACTACAAATGATCAAATTACCACTTGGGAAATTGAAAATATAATGATTCAAAATGGAATAGATCGTTTATGGTTCCCTCGATGGGCTGTTAATAATGGATTAATTTATTTTTCACAATCTAAAAACTCTGATATACATTCAGGTAATAATGGTTCAAAATTTGGAATATTAGATCCTTTAAAAAAAGAATTAATTTGGCAGCATCAACTGTCTTGTGAGAATGGTACTATTGGAGAAATAAAAGTTTATAACGATAATATATATTTACATACGCAAGATAAAACCCTATTCGTATTTGAAAAAGAATAATTAAAAAACACACTTTAATTTCATGAGTATATACATTCTATAACATCAAATATTTCATCACTTCGTATCATACAGCTTTAAACCCGATCGCTCAGATTTATTAACGCTACGATAGCGCGGAAATTCTTTCCGTGCCCGTTGCTATAAGACACAAGAAAAGTCATAAGTAAAGAAATCTATTAAATTGAGAGATTGTTTTTCTACTTCAATGAGAATCATGCAGATTTAGAAATTAATTTAAGTTAGTTCTTATAAATTGATATACTGTGCGGGCACGGAAAGAATTTCCGCGCTATCGTTGTCTAAATCTGCCATATCCGAGCGATCGGGTTTATAATTAAATCAATTGCTGCTGAATCATACGTAAAAGGAAAAAAAATGATTAAATTTAGTTCTGGAAGTTACGTAACAAAAACAGGCTTTATTGTAAAAATATATAGCAATGGAAACGGAGACTTCAAAGGATTAACGTATTAGACAAGATGGAAATATTTAAACAAATAGATGTTCTAATTTCGGAAAACATTGGTTTTCAAAAACTAAATTTTTCCCATTTAGACTATATGAAAGATTACAATACTGGAATATTTTACAAAGAAACCAGCGACAAAATTGATGCTTTAAGTTATGCCTTTGGATATGATTATAGAAATTACGACCCTATCATTATGAATCAGGATAGTTTCGCATCATGGATTACTTTTAAGAATGTTGAAAAGATACTAGATTATTGCCTGTATAATCAAACTAATCCAAAACAATTTGAAAATTCAAATGAATTCTATTTAAACATCAAAAAAACTATATTAAATACTGAAGTACTTGATATTAAAGAAAATATTTTTTATTCTGTATTTTATAAAGATAAAAAACTTCTAATAGATAATATTTTGAAAGGTACAGAACAAGCTCAAATTTTCATAAACGAGTATCATTTGTCATATTTCAATCGATTTTCTACGATACAGGATGTAAACGACAAGATATTAGAAAAATACGACTGGATGGATTGGAGTGATTATTTCTTTAAAGACGCTCACTTTAAAGCCATAATAATAATGAAGTTATGCAACAATAATAAAAAATACGATGAATTTACTGCTATGTATAAATTAAGAATATTTGATGCGATACAAGACGGAAGTAATGATTTAATTCCGTTTTATGAAAACTTACTTAAAGTCATGAATTATTTAGATAGTGGTGAATATAAAAATCTACTTTAAATTAATTAATTTTTGTAATTCGATAACATGATAAGTAAATAAAGTCTTCTTAAAATTAACCCGATCGCTCAGATATATTAACGCAACGATAGCGCGGAAATTCTTTCCGTGCCCGTTGCTATAAGACACAAGAAAAGTCATAAGTAAAGAAATCTATTAAATTGAGAGATTGTTTTTCTACTT
>Ga0247738_10000987_pt1 | contig 10497 bp, 8 predicted proteins | sample UWRJL013104B2_FD_180936 | JGI IMG/M metagenome (GOLD analysis project Ga0247738, IMG submission 180936) | Plant litter microbial communities from Arlington Agricultural Research Station in Wisconsin, United States - UWRJ-L013-104B-2 | ecosystem: Environmental > Terrestrial > Plant litter >...
TTGCGCACGGCGGCGAGCATGTCGTCAGGGTCGGCGCTTTTGTTCAGGTAGCCACAGGCGCCCAGCCTGATGCAGCGCACCGCGTACTGTTTCTCGGGGTAGGTGCTGAGCATGAGCACCGGCAGGCGTGGGTGCTCGCGCTTGATGGCCTGCAGCACGTCGAGCCCATCGAGCCCGGGCATGGCGATGTCGAGCAGCACCAGGTCCAGCCCCAGGCTGCCGCCGAGTTCGCGCACCTGCGCCAGCACGTCGGGGCCGGTCTGGGCTTCGGCCACCACCTGCACGTCGGGTGCGTCGGCCAGGATCTGTTTGAGCCCCTCGCGCACGATGCGGTGGTCGTCGCCGATCAGCACGCGGATGGTCTCGGCCAGCAGGTCGAAAGAAGTGTTCATGTCTGTGCCTGTGTCTGCGGGAGCAGCGTCACCGTCAGGCACATGCGCGTGCCCTGGCCTGGTGCGCTCTCTATTTGAATATCGCCACCGAAATGGCGCGCCCGCTCGCGCATGCCCATCACGCCATAGGCATTCGCGGCCTCGAAGGCCTGCGGTGGCGCACCCACGCCATTGTCTTGCACGGTCAGTTGCAGGGCAGTCCCCCGCACGACGATGTGGACACCCAGGCGGTCTGCGTGGGCGTGGCGCCCGACGTTGCTGAGCATCTCCTGGAAAATGCGGAACACCGCCATGGCCAGGGGTTCGGGTGGCTCGGGGGCTTCGGCCACGGCCAGGTGCCAGTCCAGCGCCATCTCGGCGGACTGCACGAATTCCTGCGCCTGCCACTCCAGCGCGGCCCACAGGCCCTGGTGGTCGAGGATGCTGGGACGCAGGTCGGTGATGATGCGGCCGACGTTGTCCACCGCTGTCTCGATCAGCCGGCTCATGTTCTGGCATTTGCAGCGCATCCGGTCGCGCATGTCGTGGGCGGCCTCGGCGCTGCGCTGCTCCTGTTCGGACAGGCGCTTGTCCATCCAGTTCACGTCCATCTTGAGCGCGACCAGCAGGCTGCCAAGCTCGTCGTGCACCTCGCGCGCGATGCGGGTGCGCTCGTCCTCACGCACGGTTTCGGAGCGGGCGGCCAGCTCCCGCACCTGTTTCAATGCGGTCGCTAGCGCGAGCGTGCGCTCACCCACACGCTCTTCCAATTCGTCTTTGGCGCGCTGCAGGGCGTCGGCCGCGCGCTTGCGCTCGGTGATGTCGACGAAGGTGACCACCGCGCCACGCACTTCGCCGCCGTCCACGATGGGGTGGCTGGAGTACTCGACCGGGAAAGCCGAACCATCGCGGCGCCAGAACACCTCGCTGTCGATGCGGCAGGGCAGGCCTTGGCGGAAGGCGTTGAAGATCGGGCAGTCTTCCACCGGGTAGTGCGCCCCGTCGGCGTGCGAGTGGTGCGTGAGATCGTGCATGTTGGAGCCGAGCAGCTCGGCCGGCTCGAAGCCGATCATCTGCGCACCGGCGTGGTTGATGAACACGCAGAGGCCGTCGAGGTCGACCCCGAACACCCCTTCACCGGTGGACGCCAGCAGCAGCGCGAGCGGGTCGCGCCAGGCGCCGGTGGCGGGCGCTTCGGGGCGGCTGACGAGGTGGTTGGCGTCCAGGTGCATGCGCCCCACCCAAGCAATGGATGTGCCAAAGCGGTGCATCGGTCGAGAAGGCACGACAATCGCTAGGTTGTCTTTCCCGCCCACCGGTACCCGCCATGGCCTTGTTCAACACCCTGTTCGGCGCGCGCGCCACCAACGACCGCCGCGCCCGCGCGCCCACCTCCGGCACCGCCCTGCGCGCCGCGGAATTGCTGCGCTCATCCACCGCGCTGATCCAGCTCAGCGAAAAAGAAGCGCTCACGGTGGTGGGCTATATGGAGATGCGCCGCTGCGCCGAGGGCGAGGCCATCATCCGCCAGGGCGACAGCGGGGGCAGTGGCGACGACGGCTTCATGGCGCTGGTGGTGGAAGGCGAGGTCACGGTCGAGACGCTCAACGTGAGCCGCATCGATGCCCAGACCGTCAACGTGCTGGGGCCCGGCCACCTGATGGGCGAGATGTCGTTGATGGACGGTGCGGCGCGCTCAGCCACCTGCACCGCCAGCACCGAGGTGCGCTGCGCGGTGCTCAACCGCGACGCGCTGGAAGCCATGATCGCAGAAGAACCCACCACCGCCGCCAAGCTGCTCAGCGCCGTGGCGCTGCGCCTGAGCCGGCGCCTGCGCGAGGTCGACGGCAAGCTGCATCTCTACAGCCAGCTGGTGTTTTCCATGCAGCAGGAGATCGACCGGCTGGTGCCGGACCTGGACTGATCAGGTCTTCGCGGTGCGCGCGCTCCAGAGCATGGTGATGGCCAGAATGGACAGCACCACACCCAGCGACACCGCGACCGGGATCTTGTAGATGTCGATCAGCAGCATCTTGGTGCCGATGAAGACCAGGACCAACGCCAGCCCATAGTTGAGCAGGTGAAAGCGGCTGGCGACCGCCTGCAGCAGGAAGAACATGGCGCGCAGGCCGAGGATCGCGAACACGTTGCTGGTCAGCACGATGAACGGGTCCCGCGTGATCGCGAAGATGGCGGGGATGGAGTCAACCGCAAAGATCACGTCTGTGAAGCCGACCAGGCAGATCACCATGAACAAGGGCGTGGCGATGCGTTTCCCATTCTCCACAGTGAAGAATTTCTCGCCGTCGAAGCCCTTGCTGACCGGGAGCACTCGGCGCAGCAGCCGCAGCGCGGGGTTCTCGTCCAGGCTGGGCTCCTGGCCGGCGGCCCACCACATCTTCACGCCCGTGAGCACCAGGAAGGCGCCGAACACATAGAGGATCCAGTGGAACTGGGCCAGCAGCCATCCGCCGACCAGGATCATCACGGTGCGCAGCACGATCGCGCCCAGGATGCCGATCATGAGCACGCGCTTCTGGAACGCCGCCGGCACGGCGAAGTAGCTGAAGATCAGCAGGAAGACAAAGATGTTGTCGACCGCCAGGCTTTTTTCGATCAGGTAGCCGGTGAGGAACTCGAGCGATTTTTCGGTGGCGATGGCGCTCGAGCCGGTGCTGTCCTTCACCGCCCACCAGAACAGGCCGTTGAACAACAGGCTCAGTGCGACCCAGGCGAACGACCAGTTCAGCGCCTCCTTCACACCGACGGTGTGCGAGCCCTGCTTCTTGAGCACGACGAAATCCACGAACAGAGCCGCCACGACGAACACGACGAAGACGACCCACAGCCACAGCGGGGCAATGCTTTCCATTGAAAAACCTCAGGTTGGTGTTGAACAAACACCCCAAGGTCTTGCCACCGCCGCGCGTGGCGCGGCTCGGAATTCCCGGTGGCCCGCAGGCCACGTAATGACGGAAATCCCGCCCACCGAGGCCCGGCTGGACGCCGGGTGGTGAGCTGACTACTCCCCTTGAAGGGAACGCCGATTGTGCGCGAGGTCCGGAAACCCCACGCCGCCGTCGGACTTCAGGCCGCTTCCTTGTAGAAGTAGTCGCGCCGCACGCTGCGTGGCGCCATCGGCTCCACGCTGAGGCGGATTGCCTCGATGTGCTGCGGCGTGGTGCCGCAACAGCCACCCACGATGTTGACCAGGCCCTCGGCGGCGAACTCGCGCAGCAGGCGGCTGGTGTCTTCGGGCTTCTCATCGAAGCCGGTGTCGCTCATGGGGTTGGGCAGGCCAGCGTTGGGGTAGCAGCTGATGAAGGTGTCGCCTGCGGCCTTGGCCAGCTCCTGGATGTAGGGGCGCATCAGCGCCGCACCGAGTGCGCAGTTCAGGCCCACGGCCAGCGGCTGCAGGTGGCGCACGCTGGCCCAGAAGGCGGTCACGGTCTGACCGCTGAGGATGCGGCCGGAGGCATCCGTCACGGTGCCGCTGATGATCAGCGGCAGGCGCTGGCCGGATTGCTCGAAGAATTCATCCACCGCGAACAAGGCGGCCTTGGCGTTGAGCGTGTCGAAGATGGTCTCGACCAGCAGCACGTCGGCCCCACCCTCCACCAAGGCCTCGATCTGCTCCAGGTAGGCCGCGCGCAGCTGCTCGAAGGTGACGTTGCGCGCACCGGCGTCGTTCACGTCGGGGCTGATGCTCGCGGTCTTGGGCGTCGGGCCGAGGGCGCCGGCCACGAAGCGCGGTTTGTCGGGTGTACTGAACTTGTCGCAGGCTTCGCGGGCCAGGCGGGCCGAGGCCAGGTTCATCTCGCGCGCCAGGTGGCCCATCTCATAGTCGTCCTGCGCGATGGTGGTGGCGCCGAAGGTGTTGGTCTCGATCAGGTCGGCACCAGCGGCCAGGTAGCCCTCGTGAATGTCGCGGATGACGTCCGGGCGCGTGAGGCTGAGCAGTTCGTTGTTGCCCTTGACGTCCTTGTGGAAGTCCTTGAAACGCTCGCCCCGGTACTCTGCCTCGCCGAGCTTGAAGCGTTGAATCATGGTGCCCATGGCGCCATCGAGGATCGCAATGCGGTTCTTCAGGATCTCGGGCAGCGCCTGGGCGCGGGTGTAGGCGGGGGCGTTCATGACCTGAATTGTAGGGAGCCCCCAGCACCCGGGCCGGCGCCCGCCGGGCGGCCTTGCGAATTCCCCGACAATACCCGGCATGAAACACCTCACGCCCCAGCAGGCCTGGGCCTGGCTGCAGGCCGAACGCGAGCAACGCGTGGCCCGCGGCGAAGAGCCCCCGCTGTTTGTCGACGTGCGCATGGAGATCGAGTCGCTCTACGTGGGCCGACCGCCCGGCGTGGAGAACATCCCCTGGTACGAGTACCCCGACCTCACGCCCGATCCGGCGCGCTTCGCATCGGCGGTGGAGCAGGAGGCGGGCAACAAGCAGCGCCCGGTGCTGCTGATCTGCCGCAGCGGCAAGCGCACGCTGGACGCGGGCCAGGCCCTGGAGGCCGCCGGCTTCAGCGACGTGGCACACGTGCTGCACGGCTTCGAGGGCGAGCTCAACGACGACTTCAAACGCTCCAGCCTGAACGGCTGGCGCCACGACGGCCTGCCCTGGGAACAGATGTGAGGCGCACATTGCCAAAGGTGCCCCATTGACCGAAGCCATCGACATCGCGCCGGGCAGCGAGATTCTGGAAACCAGCCTCGGCGTGCTGCACGAGGTGTTCGGCTACGACGCCTTCCGGGGTCCGCAGGCCGAGATCGTCTCGCACGTGGGCGACGGTGGAGACGCGCTGGTGCTCATGCCCACCGGTGGCGGCAAATCGCTGTGTTACCAGGTGCCGGCCATCGTGCGCGAGCGTGGCGGCCAGGGCCTGACCGTGGTGGTTTCGCCGCTGATCGCACTGATGCACGACCAGGTCGGCGCGCTGATCGAAGCCGGCGTGGCTGCGGCGTTTCTCAACTCCAGCCTGTCGCTGGAAGACGCGCAGCAGGTCGAGAAACAAATGCTGCGCGGCGAACTCACCCTGCTCTATGCCGCGCCCGAGCGCCTGACCACACCGCGTTTCCTGGCCCTGCTCGACTCGCTGCACGAACGCGGCAAGCTGAGTCTGTTCGCCATCGACGAAGCGCACTGCGTGAGCCAATGGGGCCACGACTTCCGTCCCGAGTACCGCGCGCTGGTGGTGCTGCACGAGCGCTATGCCGGCGTGCCGCGCGTGGCCCTGACCGCCACGGCCGACGACCTCACGCGCGCCGACATCGTCGAGCGCCTGCAATTGCAGGAGGCTCGCACCTTCATCAGCAGCTTCGACCGGCCCAACATCCGCTACCAGTTGGTGGAGAAGAAGGACGCCACCACCCAGCTGCAGCGTTTCATTCGCGACGAGCACACGGGCGCCGACGGCCACGACGCGGGCATCGTCTACTGCCAGTCGCGCCGCCGCGTCGAAGAGGTGGCCACGATGCTGTGCGACGCCGGCTTCAATGCGCTGCCGTACCACGCGGGCCTGGACGCCGGCGTGCGCCAGCGCCACCAGGACCGCTTCCTGCGCGAAGAGGGCTTGATCATGGTCGCCACGATCGCCTTCGGCATGGGGATCGACAAGCCCGACGTGCGCTTCGTCGCCCACCTGGACATGCCCAAGAACATCGAGGGCTACTACCAGGAAACCGGCCGCGCGGGCCGCGACGGCGAGCCCGCCAACGCCTGGATGGCCTATGGCCTGCAGGACGTGGTGAACCAGCGCCGCATGATCGACGAAAGCCCGGCGGCGGACGAATTCAAGCAGGTGTTGCGCGGCAAGCTTGACGCCCTGCTCACGCTCGCCGAGGCCAGCGACTGCCGGCGCGTGCGCTTGCTGTCGTACTTCGGCGAAGCCAGCCAGCCCTGTGGCAACTGCGACAACTGCATCACGCCGCCCGAACTGCACGACGCCACCGAATCGGCGCGCAAGCTGCTCTCGTGCATCTACCGCGTGCAGCAGGCCAGCGGCACCGCCTTCGGGGCGGGCCACATCATGGACATTCTGCGCGGCAAAACCACCGACAAGGTCAAGCAATACGGCCACGAGAAGCTGTCCACCTTCGGCATCGGCGCCGACCTGTCCGAGACCCAGTGGCGCGCGCTGTTGCGTCAGCTGATCGCACGAGAGGCCGTGCAGGTGCACGACGCGCCCTACAACACCCTGCACCTGGCGGACGCGGCGCGCGACATCCTCAAGGGCCAGAGTCCGGTGTGGCTCAAGTCGCTGGCGGACAAGGCCGCCAGCTCGGCGCGCAGCGGCCGGCAGCGCGCCTCGCGCGCCACCGCCAAGGACGATGGCGTGCCGCTGAGCCTGTCCGAACGCGAATGCCTGGAAGCCCTGAAGGCTTGGCGCGCGGGCGTGGCACGCGAACACAACCTGCCGGCCTTCGTGATCTTTCACGACGCGACCCTGCGTGCGATCGCGGGCCGCAAACCTGAAACCCTGGCCGACCTGGATGGCATTGCAGGCATCGGCCAGAAAAAACGCGAGGCCTATGGCTCGGAGGTGCTCAGGGTCGTGAGTGCTTTCGTATGAGCTCGATCACCGCTTTGCCAGGCCTTTGATTACCTAGGTCTTAGCGCCTCAACCGCCTGTCGGCACACCGTCTGTCGGACCCCGCTGCCGCTCAAGCTCTCCCCTGCCGCGCCGATGTTTCAGATGTAGCCGGAGGACTTTCTTGTCCCTCGGACTGAGACCCACGAAACGGAGCGCGTCATGTTTTTCAGGTTGCCATGGTTTGGCAAAGCCCGGCAGGTACAGCCGCAGTACCACGACACCCAGGTGCTCGAACTGGATTTTCTCGTGGACGAGTTTCACGAAGCCATGGCCGACATCAAGGACCCGGTGCGCCAGCGCGTGCACGCCGCGCTGATGTCCTGCCAGACCCCCAAGGACCTCTGGTTCCTGCGCAGCAAGCTCTTCAGCCTGATTTCCAAGCACCACTGCGAAAGCGTGGCCAACAGCCGCGTCGCCCGACTCGACCAGAAGCTGCGCTTCTTCGTCTCCAACCACCCCGAGTACTCGGCCGACGACCTGCCCAGCGGCCCGATGGCCTTGTTGCACTGAATCTACGATGTCTCCATGCAGAAGGCCACCCAAGGGTGGCCTTCTGCATTTCCAGTGGTGCCGCGGAACCGGCTTTGCCGGGCCGCTGGCGCCGCCCCCTTAAGGGGGTGACGCACCGAAGGTGCGGCGCGGGGGTGTGTCAAGCCGTGAAGCCGATGCCCCGCGCCTCGCGCACCTCGGGCTTGATGCGGTGCTCGGCTTCCAGCTGAGCCATGAACTCCTCGGGCGTCAGCGCCTCGGCCAGGATCTCCACCTGCCGCTTCACGGCCGCGAAGTCACCGGGGCAGAGCTGTTCCAGCTTGGCCAGGCGGGCAGCCAGCCCGGCATCCAGGCGCGCAGCATCACCCCCCAGCGCTTCCACCACGAACATGGTCTCGCGCTGCCGCGCGGTGAGCGGTTTGAAACGGATCTTGAAAGTGAAGCGCCGCAGCGCCGCCTGGTCGATGCTGTCCATCTGGTTGGTGGTGCAGATGAAGATGCCGGCAAAGCGCTCCATGCCCTGCAGCATCTCGTTGACCTCGGTCACCTCGTAGGTGCGCTGGGCACCCCGCCGGTCCTGCAGGAAGCTGTCGGCCTCATCGAGCAGCAGCACCGCCTTCTCGGCCTCGGCCTCGCGGAACATCGCGGCCATCTGCTGTTCGGTCTCGCCCACAAACTTGCTCACCAGGTCGCTGGCGCGGCGGATCATCAGGGGGCGATCCAGCTGTTGCGCGAGGTGTTCGGCCAGCGCGGTCTTGCCGGTGCCGGGCGCACCATGAAAACAAAGGCAACCATGGCCACGTGCCTTGAGCGCGGCGATCACGCGCGGCAGTTCATAGCGCGACTCGACGTTGAGCATGTCCAGGCTGTACTGCGTGGCGCTCGGCCGCTGCACCAGGTCGGGCTTGCGGCCCAGGGCCAGGTCGGCGTTCTTGAGCTGGCGCTCGATCAGCGCGTCGAGCACCGGCGCGGCCTCGGCCGCCCGCGCTTTGCCGCCACGCTTGGGCGCCGGGTTGACGGCGAGCTGGGCGAAACGCAGCGCGGTGCGGATCTGAGCGGGCGTCAGGCCCTTGCGCTCGGTCAGGCGCGCCACCAGGCCGTCGGACACCGGCGCGCCTTCCAGCGTCTTGCGCACCAGCTGTTCGCGCGCGCCGGGCGGTGGGCTTTTGAGTTCGAGGTGGTAGGCAAAGCGGCGGCGAAATGCGGGGTCGATCTGCTCGATGCGGTTGGTCACCCACAGCGTGGGCACGGCGTTGGTTTCCAGGATCTGGTTGACCCAGGCTTTGCCGCTGACGCTGCCGGTGTGTGCGGCCGCCACGTGCTCCGCGCGCGCCATGATCTGCGCCGCCTCGCTGGAGATCGGCGGGAACACGTCTTCCACCTCGTCAAAGAGCAGCGCCGAGTGCGCCGTGCCCTTGAGGAACACCTGCGCGATCTGCAACGAGCGGTAGCGGTCGCGGCCAGAAAGCGCGTTGCCGTCGCGGTCGGCGTACTCCACCTCAAAGAGCTCCAGGCCGGCGGCCTGTGCCACCACTCGCGCCAGCTCGGTCTTTCCGGTGCCGGGCGGGCCGTACATCAGCACGTTCACGCCGGGTTCCTTGCGCGCCACGGCTTCGCGCAGCAGGCCGCAGAGCAGGCGCACGTCTTCGCCCACGTAGTCGAAGTCCTTGGTGGTCAGCGTGGAACGCGCGGCGGGGCGGGTGAACACGGCCATGAGTTCGCTCTGCGTGCGGTACTCGCGCATCAGCACCGGCGGCAGCTTCTCGCTCACTTTCATGAGGTCGGCCAGGTCGGTGATGTTGTGTTCGGAGATCAGGTTTTCCACCATGCCGATGCGTTCCAGGCGCGAGCCCGCGCGCAGCGCTTCGCCCACTTCGCTGGCCTTCACGCCCGCCACGTCGGCGATGGCCGCGTAGGCCTCGGGCGCGTTGTTGACCTTGAACTCGACCAGGATGGAGCGCAGGTCGCGCTGGTAGCGGGCAAGCGTGCCGTACAGCAGCAGCGCGCGCTCGGCGCGGTTGAGCTGCAGCAGGCTGGCCAGCGCGTCGATGTTCTTCTCCACCAGCGTGGACTGCTTCTTGAGCGAGTGGCTGAGCCAGTCGCCCGTGACGGCCAGCACCGACAGCAGGTCCTTGGGCGACTCCTTGGCGTACTCGTCCAGGTAAAAAAACAGCGTACCTTCTTCGTAGGGACCACGCCACACGCCGTAGCGTTCCATGAAGGCGTTGGTGGTCAGCCCGTCGTGACCGCTCCAGAGTTCGTTGTCCTTGCAACGGCGTTGCAGAAACTCACGCAGGCGCAGCAGCACGGTGTGCGGCCACACCAAATGGCGGCCAGCGAGCGAGAGCAAGGTGTTGAGGTCGCGCCGCACGTTGAAGCGCGGGCCCTGTCGCGCTGCCAGTGTCAGCACGAAATGCGAGCACATGAGATCGAGCACGGGCGCCTGGCGCAGACCGTGGGGAACAAAGACGCGCCCTTCGGCCGCGAGAGGGCCCCGGCCTTCGCGTGCATCGAGAACGGTGCGGGCCGCCGATGCAGCGGGCTGCAGCGAGCGCTTGGTCATCCAGACACCTCCAGAAATGCCTTCCCGTGACGCCATGCCAAGGAGCCGACATTTCAGCGGACCATAACCCAGCTTGATGAATCATGGAAGAGAGTGATACGAACGGTTTGAGCAATTTGTCAGGCTTTGCCATCACACCACGCCGTCACGCCGGGTACACAATCGCGCCATGCTGCAACTACACGACATCCAGACCGCCGCTGGTCGCCTCGCCGGCCATGTGCTGGACACGCCCTTCGTCGAATCGCGCACCATTTCACAGCTCATCGGCTGTCAGGTGTTCCTGAAGTTCGAAAACCTGCAATACACCGCGTCTTTCAAGGAACGAGGTGCCTGCAACAAGCTCGCGCAACTCACGCCCGAGGAACGATCGCGCGGCGTGGTCGCCATGAGCGCGGGCAACCATGCCCAGGGCGTGGCCTACCACGCGCAGCGACTGGGTTTGCGCGCGGTGATCGTCATGCCGCGCTTCACGCCGGGCGTG
>Ga0247738_10000988_pt1 | contig 10493 bp, 10 predicted proteins | sample UWRJL013104B2_FD_180936 | JGI IMG/M metagenome (GOLD analysis project Ga0247738, IMG submission 180936) | Plant litter microbial communities from Arlington Agricultural Research Station in Wisconsin, United States - UWRJ-L013-104B-2 | ecosystem: Environmental > Terrestrial > Plant litter >...
AATTCTCTGCTCTTTCATATGTTCGTACTTACCCATTTCGGGTTCGTCAATATATTCTTCTTGCAAAACTAACGCTAATGGTTCTTGTGCACCGAATGTAGTTTTAGAAAATTCCAACGCATCTTCGTAGTTTTCAAATGCGTGGTAGTAATCACCATCCTCTTCAAACTCCGTGGTTCCAGGTTGTGGATGACACCAAACTCTATATTCTAAAACCGAATCCCATACGTAGCCGCCACCAGTTTTTGATAACGCAGGGTATGATCCAACCAAATCTGGATCTTTGACTTTCGGATACTCGCTCATTTGTACCTCTGTCTTCCATTATTGAATGCAGTGCAGCTTTTAAGTATGGATTTCAATCGTGCTTTTCAACGTAAATTTCAATTTAGGCAACATTCTTTTTTGGGGTTCGCTATATACCTCCCCAACTTTCAGCGCCCCTTTCTTTAAATAGAAACCTTCAGCATCTGGATCAGATGTAATGTTAAACTCAGTGATATTTAATATTTTGCATTCAGATAGAATTTTCTCAAACACTAGAGTTCCGAAACCCTTTCCAATAGCGTTTGGTAGTAGCCAAAGGTGGTCAAGTTCATCAATACCACCTTTTACTATAGCGAAAAACCCAATCACTTCTGACTCATCAAGAATCAGCTTTACCGTATTGCAAGCAACATACTCATCTTCAAATTTTAAATTAGAACGCCATTGTTCCAGTTGTTCCTGAGAATAGCCCCAGTAGCCTTTCGATAAGATTAATATATCTCGAAGAAGCTCAGTATGTTTTGCTTCAGCCTTTATAAATTGGAGCACTTTATTTTCACCAATATCCGAGTTCAATGGCAGTTAATGAGTTTTGGTTTTGTGGGATATTTTTGCGCAGCAAACCAATGGGGGCGCCTAGCTAGAACCGCGACTTAAAAACTGCCGAGTTCAGAGACGCGGGCCGGTGCTGGAACAACCGCTTAAAACTCTTTTGAAACACCAAAAAGACGAAATTTATTTTGGTAGTAAACATAGAAGACCGACATTAATAAAACTGTAAACATCACCTGAAAAATTGACGTCGTTGCACTAACAGGCTCTATTAACGGCTCAGACGAGGTGAGCCCCTCAATAATTCCAGCCACTATTGCCAAGGGAAATACGATAGCTAAACAGCGTATGGTTATTGGCAGGCCAATTGTAAAAAACCGAAGCAAAAAATCTTTGTCATCCGCTTTTCTATTAGCGCAGTAACAGAAATAGATACCTAAAACCGAAACCAAGAGCAGTAACGCAGACTGAATTGAATCTATGTAAGAGTATTCTTTACCCACGTGAACTAGCGGATCTGATGCAAAAAGCATTAGTAGGCTATATGAAATAACATATTTTAATTGTTCTTTTTGGCTTATCTTTTCGGCTTTAAGATCTTCGATCAAGCCATTTACGTTCCAGATATACATTTTTTCTCCATATTTTAACCGCAAATTCAGCGGCAGTTTTAAGTTGTGCGTTGTGGAATACTTTTGCGCAGCAAAACCACATAAGCGCGACTTAAAAACTGTTCAGCCACGCAGTGGCGGGTTGCTGCGCCTTGTTAAATTTGACTATTCATATACAAAACACAAGGCATCAATCAAATTTTTTATAATGAAATTCTGCTTCTTTAAAACAAATATCGTAGTACAACCTTAGATCTTTTACCTTATCATGGAGAGCATTTATATTATAAAAGTTTTGAAAGATATGGGCATGTAAAAAAACAACACATTCTAACGCAGAATCTAGGGTCGGTATTTTTCCTTCCGCGTCGTCATCCCAATGTGCCGCAAACACGTCTCGATAATTCTTCATGGTTTGATGATAGCCTTCGAATTCGTGTTTGCTCATACCAATTTTTTTCAGCAACAGTTTTCGAAATTCATCAATTTCGTTTTCAAAAATATTATTCCAATGATGATGGTCTTTATAAGAGCCAAAAAGTTTACACCATTCCAAAACAGCAACATCTATAAAATTTCCCCACGTAGTAACTAAAAAATCGCTTTTAAGGTTAGATTTTTGCTGATATAAATAACCTGCCTTGTAATAGGCCATGTTTCTAGTAAATAGAACGCATAGATTTATTACTCTTCGAATTTTTTGTATATCTTTAGTCATAACTTTAGTAGTTTAACGTTAAGCACGACGGCAGTTTGTAAGTTGTGCGTTGTAGAATACTTTTGCGTCGCAAAACCACGTAAGCGCGAATTACAAAATGTCCAGCCGTGCCTTGTTATTTGTTTAAGCTTGCACCACTTGCTTACCACCGTTCTCTATAATACTTTCGGTAAATATAGATATTACAGCCGCTTGAAACTGGCGAATACTTTTAGGCGATTTCGAACAGTTTAGGTGTTTTATGCAAAATGGCGATCCAGCCTTTACAACGCCACCTGCAACAACACTGTCACTTAGAGCATCTAGATTTCGGCCATGCCATTCTGGTGCTGAAATTTTAGATAAAAATAGTTCATAGAAGGAATCTTGACTTTCGATTTTCTCCCAGTTGATTTCTAGTTCCATTTCAGGTTCTCAGATTTACACATAATAGTTTATAAAAAGTCCAAACTTTATATTTCCCATTACATCAAATAATAAAAGTCACGTAACAACAATAGCTTAGCATTTAATTAAAATAATGACGGACGTACACGGCCATAAATACAGGCTTGTTATTTCAACGCATGAATTTTATTAGCGTATTCATTTAGAATTAATATAGTACTAATATCCGAATCAAAAACACCGTACATGCCTTGTTGTTCTTGCGGTGGGTCGCCCATGAAGTCGTCGCCGGTTTGCCACCAAAAATTCGGGCGGGTTGTGCGGGCGGCGCCGTTCCAGGCCCAGAAATTAAAACCGGCTATAGCGTCGCCTGTTTTCATGCGGTTGTATAAAGTTTCAAATACGATTCGATAAAATTTATCGCGGTAATGTGTTGTAGAGCTGGTGTCGTAGGCGCCCATATCGCGGTCTAAGCCAAACTCTTCCAATACGATTGGCTTATTTAATTTTTTTGCGAGATCAATGTGACTGTTTAAGTAGGCTGTTCCTTTCGCTACACCGGAATCCCAAGTCTCTGCTGGTTTTTTCTGATCGAACCAGGACCAATTTCTTATCCATAAATGGTAAGTTAAATAATTGATGTAAGGCGAGGAGTGCGCGTCGATGAATAATCTTTCATCCCTAGCAGAACCCATAATACCTTCGCTACCGGTACTTACCATGTGGTTTGCATCCAGTTCGTGAATATATTTTGCCGTGTCATTGATCCATTTAATGTAAATAGCTTTTTCTTTGTCCGTCGACTTTGAATTACCAGGGCGCGGTTCGTTGGCTAATTGCCAGGAGAGGATAGTGGGGTCATTAATATAAGATTGACCGGTGATAGTATTTACGCGCGTTACGATTTTTTTAATGGTTTTACGCCATTCAGTTTGTGCTTTTTTACTTTGGTAAAAACTTGCAGATTTCGCCATAAAACCTTCCCAATCATTAGTCACGTTTGGGTCTTGCACCGGTTTACCGTCTATCCAGCTCATGTATTGCGTCATGCCGCCGGACCACTGCCAAAAATTATTCAGGTAAATCACGATACTCATATCTCGTTTCGCCATTTCAGCAATTAAAAAATCAAGTCCCGCTAATAATTCTTCATCGTGCTGGCCAAAACCATTTGTAGTTGCAGGATGCACCGCGCTGTTTAATTCGCTTTTCTCGGAAACAGCGAGTACACGTAAATTATTAATGCCGATGGCTTTTAAATTATCCAGCTCTCTAATTAAACGGGCGCGGTCACCCACTTTTCCGCTGGAACCGAGGTATCCGCCGTACCACATATTGGAGCCCACTACATAGTAGGGTTTGCCTTTGAACGATAAATGAATTCCTTCTGCGGTGAAGAAATCGGGTTTACTATCTTTTACAGGTTTATCGGCTGCGAAGGATAGGTTCACGCCACCCAATAGCAGGGCTGCTACGCAAACACCTATTAGTCTTTTTACTATTTTTAATCTATTCATTATTTTTCTCGCATGAGTTTATTGAATATTATTTTTCTTAAGTTGTAAGTTCTTACATCAGGTCTTTCAGTATTTGCAAATTTGCACTGATCAATTCATTGCGAACAGCAACCGATGCTGCAGAACGTAAACCGTCTTCGGGCGTGTGCTTGCAGTAATCAATTAATTTTTCTACTGTGGATGTTGCTACATGCATACGCGTGTCAGATGATGCGTAATAAATAAAAACCTCATTATTTTCGTTGACGATCCAACCGTTGGTAAAAGTAACATTCGAAACATCACCAATTCGTTCTTCACCCTGAGGTGCAATAAAATGTCCTGCAGGGCTGTGGGACACGACCCAGGGGCGTTCAAGTTCCGTCATAAACATATAAAGTGTATAACGCAAACCCGCTGCGGTATTTCGCACACCGTGTGCTAGATTCAGCCAGCCTTCTGCTGTTTTGATAGGCGCTGGACCTTGGCCATTTTTAATTTCTTTAATGGTGTGATAAACCTTGGTATCGACAATCACTTCAGATTTAATTTCGGCGCGCTTCATGTCATCTACTAAACCCCAGCCAATTCCGCCGCCGCTACCAACACTGATAAATCCATCTTGCGGACGAGTATAAAGTCCGTATTTGCCGTCGATAAATTCTGGATGCAACACAACGTTGCGCTGTTGGCCGGAGTAGGTAATTAAATCGGGTAAACGCTCCCAAACGATTAAATCTTTGGTGCGCGCGATACCGCATTGCGCTTCTGCTGCAGAAATATCATCAGCACGTGTTAAATCTTTACGCTCAGTACAAAACAAACCATAAATCCACCCGTCTTCGTGAGCAGTTAAACGCATATCGTAAACATTGGTATCCGGGCGATCTGTTTCGGGCATGACGATGGGATAATCCCAGAAACGAAAATTATCAATTCCACTCGGGCTTTCGGCGATGGCAAAAAATGATTTTCGATCAACACCTTCAACACGCACAGCTAGTAAATATTTTCCCTCCCAATAAAGTGCACCTGAATTGAAGGTAGCGTTGATGCCTTGGCGTTCCATTAAGAAGGGATTGGTTTTTTCATTTAAGTCGTAACGCCAAAATATGGGAGCATGCTCAGCCGTTAGGATGGGGTTTTCGTAAGTGGTAAAAATTCCGTTCTGCATCCTTTTAGGAGAATTCTTCGTCGCTAGCAGTTGCTCGTGTTGATTTAATAAGTTTTTTACCGATTGTCTAAATTGAGTCATTTTTGTTGTACCGGCGATTTAAAAATAATGATTGAAAAGTTGATTTAAAAGTAAGAAGCATCTGTGATTTTTAGTTTTGTCTAACGAAACGCCCCTGAAGCAATACTGATTGTTTCAGTCACTACTACATGAGTGAAGCAGAGATAATTTGTTGTTTGAGTAATTTTATTTAAGCTATCGAGCTGCCTGCTTCAAACGCTATCACCAAACCGGCAAAAACTCTGCACGCTTAATGTAATCGGTTACAATTGAGTTTTGCACCTAATTTCAGCAGTTTTTCGTAAATAATCGTGGCATACAGTGTGTGTTTACACGGCTATAATCCGCATCGTTACACTGTGCTTATAATCATAATAAACCAATGACAATGTTATTTAAGAAGAGACAAATTATGTCCAGTATTCGTGATGTCGCCCGCTTGGCCGGCGTTTCCGTTGCCACCGTATCCCGCGCGCTCAGCATGCCCGAAAAGGTTTCCAAGGAAAGTTTGGAAAAAGTCCACACTGCAATAGCCCAGGTGGGTTACAAGCCCAATATGCTCGCTCGAAATTTTCGTTCGGCTCGTGCGTATGCCGTAGTGGTATTAGTGCCGGACATCGCCAATCCTTTCTATTCGCTATTTATTCGTGCATTGGAAGATCGGGCCCATCAGAAAGGTTATGCGGTATTACTTGGTGACACTCGCGGGACACCAGAGCGTGAGCTGGAATATATTCGAAGGGTGGAAACGCGTCTTGCCGATGGCATAGTGCAATTGCGCCCGAGTTCAGAGAAAAGTCAAAATAACGTGCCGCCGGATGTTCCCTGCGTAAATGCCTGCGGGTGCGAATACACTAACGGTCCTTCGATTCGTATTGATAACCGCGGTGCTGCAAAGAGCATGGTGAATTATTTGCTTTCACTGGGGCACAAGCGCATTGGCGTTATTTCCGGTTTGAAAGACAACCCACATGCGATTGATCGTTTACAGGGTTACAAAGAAGCCATTCAGGAAGCGGGTATTGCTTACGAACGCGACTTGATTGCCGAAGGCGATTTCACCATGTGGTCTGGCCTTAACGCTGCGTTTCAGTTTTGCAATATGAAGAACCGCCCCACGGCAATTTTTTCCATGAATGATGAAATGGCGATTGGCGCTATGCAGACCTTTAAGGCCCAAGGCATTCGCATTCCGGAAGATATGTCTGTTACTGGTTTTGACGATATCGCTTACGCCAAATATTGCGACCCGAGTTTGACCACTATTTCCCAACCCGCAGAGGAAATGGGCAAGATGGCGATGGATATGCTGCTAAAGATTATTGAAGGGGAACCTCTCGGCCAAACTGAGTGTGTGCTGCCGACGGAATTTATTATTCGCAAGAGTACGGCGCCTGCGAAGGTGACTGCGCAGTAATAAATCTGGATTATCATCTAACAAAAAAGGGGCAAAGCCCCTTTTTTGTTTTCTATCTTTCACAAATCCCGTTCGCCCTAAGCCTGTCGAAGGGTTTTAAGTTAGTCCTTCGACAGCTCAGGATGAACGGGGGTTTTGTATCGGTCTATCAACAGACTCGGAATGGACGAATACTTCTATCCTTCAGAGACCCGTTCGCCCTGAACCCGTCGAAGGGTTTTAAGTTGGTTCTTCGACAGGCTCAGGATGAACGGGGGTTTTGTATCGGTCTATCAACAGACTCGGAATGGACGAATACTTCTATCCTTCAGAGACCCGTTCGCCCTGAGCTTGTCGAAGGGTTTTATATTGGTCCTTCGACAGGCTCCGGATGAACGGAGGTTTTGTATCGGTTCTTCGAAAAACTCAGCGAAGCAGTGTTATTTCCCGTAAACCCCGTTGCAGTGATCAATCAACTCAAACGCGGCAACGATGAGGTGATAAAGCGTACTCGCAGGTGCAACATCTACAACAATTTCGTCGTTCGCACCGCGTTGGTCCACGTATGAGCCTGGTGTGCTTGCGCAAAGGTAATAGGTAAATAAATCATCGACGCCTTTTATGGCAATAGCTTCGGCATCCGGGTGCCCGGCGCGAATTTGCACGAGGCTGGCCTTGATTAATTCGGTGATTCCCCAGCAGCGTTTTTTCGGATCGATTACTCGGCCATCCGGAGCGACTGCATCGAAGAGTAAACCGGATTTATCCATGCCGATTTCCAAACCCTTCTCGTAAAGCGCTTGAGTATAAAAATCGACTGGGCGACCACTGCGGCGGCTGTACCAATCCAGCAACCACACCCATTCCATCATATGGCCGGGCTCGACAACCTCGCCTTTGGCATCTGCACACAGCGTCCAATCTTCATTGAAGAATTCGAACAGCACTTTTTTCTCTGCATCGAAGAAGCGCGTTTGAAACAGCGCAAATAATTCACCAACCCGCGCCAGCCATTTAGCGTCATTGGTTGCATCATAAAGTGCGAGAAATGCTTCAAATAAATGCATGTGCGGGTTTTGACGGCGACACGCGTATTTGTAATCGCCTTCGATCCAGCCGCCTACTAGCGAGCCAAATTTTGCATCCAGATGTGCCACCAAATTTTCGGCTTCCTGAAGTGCAGACTTATCGCCAGTAACACGGTAAACCCACGCGTTGGCGAGTAGGAAAAAAGCATGGTCATATAGGTCTTGCTTGGTATCGACTACTTGATAAGCATGATTCAGCAAATGGGTGTAGCCACCGCCGGAGGTCGGATGCGCCGCATTTTTTTGGACAAAGTTTAACAAGCGTTGGGCAACTGTTTTGCCCGTTTCACACCAACCGCGATCTGCTGCGGCGGCAAAGAAAAATGCCTGGCGAGCTTGCACGCGTACACGCACGCTGGACTCAAAATCGATGTCGCCGCTAGGAAGTAGACGTTCGTAGTTCACACCGTTCTCGGGGTTTATTCCGCGTGCGAGCCAGAGGGGAATCGCATCATTTTTAATCCAATTTTCGAGACGTAAGGCTTGTGCCTGGAGCTTTGCTGACATGAGATTTCCTTAACCGGGGAGATATAAAGGGGAATGCACGAACTGTACCCAGACGCGAACTATAATCAGGCCCGAACTATACCCAGATAGATATTAAATTGAAATTACAAGGATTAAAAAACCCGACTTGCGCCGGGTTCTTCGATTATTTTTTGTTTTCCTGCAGCATAACGTCGCGGAAATGTTTGCCTTGCATGGTGGGAGTGTAGTTCCAGTCCTCAATCATTTGCGGTGACCAATCCGGGTCGAACACCCAAGCCACCCAGCTAATACCTTTGCTGCCCAGGTAGTTGGTGATTCGTGGGCCGTAACTACCGTCGTCAATCACGGGTACATGCGCACCTTTGTCGGTTGCCAATTGATAGCCAATTTCTGTGGTAATCACTGGATATTTTTTTGCCACAAAGCCCCAGTCACGATCCCAATTTTTTTCGAAAGGTGCGCTCACTTTCATAGGGTAGGGATGGCTCACATACGCTACGTTGTCGCGTTCAATGGGCGCCTTGGCTACAGGGGTTAAATCGTATGCCCAGTTAAATCCGGCAACCAGTGAAATGGCGTTAGGGTTGTGCGCCTGAATGATTGTGATTGCCTCTTCATTGATCGCTTTCCAATCTGCCCAGCTCAACACACCAAGCTGGCCTTTATACACGGTAGGCTCGTTAAAAATTTCATACATGGCCACCGCCTTTACATTTTTATAACGGGCAGCAACGGTGCGGAAGAAATCAAAGGTTTCCGGCTGGGTGGTTTGGTAGCTGTAATTCTGGAACATTTCGGATTTCAGGTTACCGATAGAATGCCAATCTATGATCACGTACATGCCTAGTTCGTTGCACCATTGAACCGCTTGGTCCAGAAGCGGTAAATAGCCCTTTTTGCCTCGCTTTTGCCATGCTGATGGATGCACGGGTATGCGGACTACATTCGCGCCCCAACTTTTTATGACTTCAAAATGCGCACGGGTAAAACGCTTATCTTTTACCAACTTGTCGGGGTCAGAAATATTCACACCGCGAAACACCATTACATTGCCTTGCTCGTCCACAAACTTATTGCCCTTAACTTTAATTAGTGACAATTGCTGGGTGATTTTGCTCGCATCGAACGCAGGTATATCAGTGGCATTCCACCAGCCTTGGGAGTTTTGCCAGGCATCAGCATGGTTTTTAGCGTCTTCGGCAACTGCAAAGCCGCAGGCGAATAACAAAAGGGAAAAAGCGAGGTGGAGATTTTTCATCGTTGTGGATTTCTCATGGTAATAAATAAGCAGACCGGGCAATTACTGAAGTAGCTGATGTTAAAAGACGAAATTGTCGCGCCAAAACAAACACTTATTCTTTTAACGCTTTATGACGCGCTAGCATAATAAGCGGTGCGCGTTTGTATCCATATTTAACCCTAATTTACACAAAGGTCTATCAGCCACGGGCATCCACCGGTTGTACGGCTATCACCATAATCGAAATGGTCATACCAGCGGGGTAGGTCCATTGCACATTCAAGTCCAGTAACTTCATACCGTATATGCGACCCGGCTCGGACTGATACTGTGGCCGCGGGTCTTGCTGGAGAATCTGGCGTATTAGGCTGGTGAGATCCAGATGACGTTTATCCTGATATTCACTGCAAAAGCTTGAGCTCTCATCATTAAATTCCACAGGGGTCAGGGTTGGTGCCGCGCTGAAAAAACCATTCACCGCGTCAGGCACCATATCCACATAGGGAACGTAAGGTTTGATGTCCAACACGGGCGTTCCATCGAGCAAATCAACACCGCTTAAATGCAACAGAATCTTCCCGTTGAGCGTTTCGATTTTTTCCAGCTTTACCACAGATAAACCAATCGGTGCCGGTCTGGTGGGAGAACGGGTCGCAAATACGCCGAGGGTTTTATTTCCCCCTAAGCGCGGGGGTTTTACTTTAGATTTCCATGCCTCACGCTTATTGGCGTGAAACACAAATTGCACCCATAAATGACTGCAGGATTCTAGGCCTTCTAGTGCGTCGCGGTCATTATAAGGCGGCAGTAATTCCAATTGGGCGGTCGCTAGCGGTACTAATCCCGGCTGGCGAGGTATGCCGAATTTTTCTTTGAAGCAGGAATGAATGATGCCGATGGCGGGGAAAGTAAAGTTCATAAGTCAGCATGAGTAACCAGGATTCTGTTTATTTTACGTCAATTTTCGGTGGGAAGAGCATGCTAAAAGTGTCGAAAAATTTTACACTTTAATGTG
>Ga0247738_10000990_pt1 | contig 10492 bp, 10 predicted proteins | sample UWRJL013104B2_FD_180936 | JGI IMG/M metagenome (GOLD analysis project Ga0247738, IMG submission 180936) | Plant litter microbial communities from Arlington Agricultural Research Station in Wisconsin, United States - UWRJ-L013-104B-2 | ecosystem: Environmental > Terrestrial > Plant litter >...
AAATCCTGGCGGAACTCTTCACCTTGCGGGCTCGGCGTGTCCATGCGCCACCTTGGCGGGTTGTCAGATCAGCTTGACGAGCTGCTTGCCGAAGTTCTTGCCTTTGAGCAGGCCCATGAAGGCCTCAGGCGCGGCCGCCAAGCCCTGTGCCACGGTTTCACGCGGTCGCAGCTTGCCGGTGCCCACCAGCGTGCCCAGTTCGGTCAGGGCCTCGGGCCAGACTTCCATGTGCTCACTGACGATGAAGCCCTCGACCTTGAGGCGGTTCACCAGAATCAGCGCGGGGTTGGCCAGCGGCAGGGGTTGGCCGTCGTAGCCGGCGATCATGCCGCACACGGCGATGCGGCCGAAGGCGTTCATGCGCAGCAGCACCGCGTCGAGCACCATGCCACCCACGTTCTCGAAGTAACCGTCGATGCCCTTGGGGCAGACGTCCTTGAGCGCCTTGGCCAGCGAGTAGGCGTCCTTGTGCAGCTTGTAGTCGATGCAGGCGTCGAAGCCGAGCTCTTCCACTGCGTACTTGCACTTGTCCGGCCCACCCGCGATGCCGACCGCGCGGCAGCCGCGCGCCTTGGCAAGGGCACCAAAGGCACTGCCCACCGCACCGGTGGCGGCGCTCACCACCACGGTGTCGCCCGCCTTGGGGTTGATGATCTTCACCAGGCCGTACCAGGCGGTGACGCCCGGCATGCCGACCGCGCCCAGGTAGTGCGACAGCGGCACGTGGGTGGTGTCCACCTTGCGCAGCGCGCCGGGCTGGCTGGCATCGACCACGCTGTATTCCTGCCAGCCGCCCATGCCCACGACCTTGTCGCCGGGCTGGAACTTGGGGTGCTTCGATTCGGCCACCTCACCCACGGTGCCGCCGATCATCACCTCGCCCAGCGGCTGGGAAGCCGCATAGCTCTTGCTGTCGTTCATGCGGCCGCGCATGTAGGGGTCCAGGCTCAGGAAGTGGTGGCGCACCAGCACCTGGCCATCGGCCAGCGCGGGCGTCTGGCTGGTGACCAGCTTGAAGTTGTGGACGGTGGCTTCACCGTCCGGGCGGTTGTCGAGCAGGATCTGTTGGTTGGCGGGCATGGTGTGTCTCCGGGTCAATAAAGTTACGAGGTGGCGCGTTGAGCGCGTGTGGGCATGCGACGCGGCGTCCAGAGAGACCGCGGAACGGGCTCTGCCTGGCCGCAGGTCTCGTCCCCCAAGGGGGAAGGCGCGAAGCGACGCAGGGGGGCTTTCATATTTCAGTCGGTCCGGATGCGGTTGAGCGGTTGCGCGTTGCCTGGGCCGGTGGCCAGGCGTGGCATGAGCTTGAAGGTGCCGGTGGCATGGGCGCAGAGCTTGCCGGCAGCATCAAATATCTGGCCTTCGGTGAAGACCAGGGTGGCGGTGCGGTGCAGGGTTCGCCCCTTGGCCGTCAGCGGCCCTTTGGCGGCGCGCATGAAGCTGGTTTTCATCTCGATGGTGACGGCGCCCATGTCGGGTTCGGTCGAGCGCGCCGCGTGGGCCATGACCACATCGAGCAGCGTCATGCTGGCGCCGCCGTGCACCACGTCGAACGAGTTCATGTGGTCGGGCCGCGGGTCGAAGCGCAGTTCCGCCTCCCCGCCTTCGAACCGGTGCAGCTCGAAACCCAGGAGTTCGACGAAGGGAATGCGGACGGAAAAATCCATGAAAGGGTCAACCTCCGGTGATGACGGAGACACCGCCGTCCACCGCCAGCCATTGGCCGGTGATGTGCTTGCCGGCGTCGGAGGCGTAGAGCACGGTCAGGCCCTTGAGGTCTTCGTCGTCGCCCAGGCGGCGCAGCGGCGCGTGCGAAGCGAGCTTTTCCTCGCCCATGGTCTTGAGCGTGCCCACGGTCATCTTGCTCGGGAAGAAGCCCGGGCAGATCGCGTTCACGGTGATGCCGTACTTGCCCCATTCGGCGGCCAGTGCTCGGGTGAAGTTGATCACCGCGCCCTTGGAGGTGTTGTAAGCAATGGTGTTCATGCCCGAGGGGTTGCCGCCCAGGCCGGCGATGGACGCGGTGTTGATGATGCGGCCGGACTTTCGCGCGATCATGCTGCGCCGGGCAATCACCTGGCTCAGGATGAAGTAGCTGCGCACGTTGAGGTTCATCACCTTGTCCCAGGCCTCCACCGGGTGGTCTTCGGCCGGTGCGCCCCAGGCGGCGCCCGCGTTGTTCACCAGGATGTCGATGTCGCCCAGGCGTTGCAGGCTCTCGTCGGCCAGGCGGTGGATGTCTTCTTCCTTCGAGCAGTCGGCTGCGATCCAGCGCGCGTCGATGCCGGCGGCCTGCAGTTCGGCGGTGGCGCTCTCCAGATCCTCGGCCTTGCGCGAGCTCACCAGCACGCGCGCACCGGCTTCGCCCAGGGCGTGGGCCATCTGCAGGCCCAGGCCGCGCGAGCCACCGGTGATCAGGGCGGTCTTGCCCTTGAGGTCGAAGAGTTGGGGAATGGTTCGGGTCATGTTGTCGTCCTCTGGGTGATGGAGAAAAGCACTGTCAGGCATTGTGGGTGAATCAAGCGGGTGTGTCTGTCACCGGCGCGGCCTGCAAGGCCTGAAGCTTGTACCAGAGATGCGCACGCAACCGGGGATCTTCGGTCAGGCCCATGCCATGGCGCAATGCCACGGCGGCATCCTGCCAGCGGCGCTGCTGCTCCAGCAGGTGCGCGCGCGCCACCCACCAGGGTGCGTGGTTGCGCACCTCGGCCTCGGGCAGTTCGTCCAGCGCGGCCAGTCCCCGCGCTGCGCCGTGCGCCGTGCCCAGCGCCACCGCATGGCCCACACGGGCACCCAGCGTGGGCGCGATCTGCAACAAGCCTTGATAGAGCTGGGTGATGCCGCCCCAGGGCACGCGGCCGGTGACGGCGCGTTGCGCGTGGGCCGACTGGATGGCCGCCTCCAACTGGTACGGTCCCAACTGGTCGAGCGCCGCCGCTTCGCCCAGCAGCGCGTTGGCGCGTTCGATCTTTGAGTGGTCCCAGTGAGCGGTGTCCTGTTCGTGCAGCGGCACGAAGCGCTCGCTTCCATCGGGTGCCGGCACGAACCTCGCCAGACGGCGCGACTCGCAAAACAGCATCAGGGCCCACAGTCCACGCGCCTCCGCATCGTTGGGCATCAAAGCCACGCACAGCTCGGCCAGGTACAGCGACTCGGCCGCCAGTTCGGCGTTGAGAGATGCCTGCTCACCCGCTGCGCCGAGCCGCTCCCAGGCCAGCCCATAGGCGGCATACACCGCTTCCAGGACGGCGTGCGTGCGCTGCGGCAGATCGGCCGGCTCGGGCTCCTCGAATCGGATGCCGGCCTGCGCGATTTTCTGCTTGGCGCGCACGAGCCGCTGCGCCATCGCCGCAGGCGACACCAGGAAGGCGGCGGCGATGCGCTGGGCATCCAGCCCGAGCACGGCCTGAAGCATGAGTGGCGTGCGCACCCCGCGCTCGATCGCCGGATGGGCGCAGACCAGCATCAGGCGCAACCGGTTGTCGGGGATGGGGTGGGCCTTCAGGAAGGGCTCGGGAGCTGCGTCGCCCTCGCGCGGCAGCAACCCGCGCACCAACGGGTCGTCGGCCAGCCGCTGCACCACGCCCAGGTGGCGCGCCGACTGCAGCAGCTCGCGGTGCGCCACGGTGAGCAGCCAGCCCTCGGGCTGCTCAGGCACCCCGTCTTGCGGCCAGCGCTCCAACGCCTTGATCAGTGCGTCACCGAGCGCGTCCTCGGCGGCGGCCAGGTCGTTCCAGCGCCAGGCCAGGTAGGCCACCAGGCGGCCGTAGGCATCCCGCGCGGTCAGCGCAGCCGCTTCGGCCGCCCCGGTGTTCATGTGGCGTGCGGAATGTCCATGGGCGGCAGCACGGGTCGCACTTCCACGCTGCCGGTGCTGGCGCAGGGTGCGCGCGCGGCCCACTCCAGTGCCTGATCGAGCGAGGGCACGTCGATCACGAAATAGCCGCCCAGGTGTTCCTTGGTGTCCGGGTACGGGCCATCCTGCACCTGGCGTTGTCCGTTGCGCACCCGCACCTGCGTCGCGGTGTGCGGCGGTTGCAGACCGTTGCCGCTTTTGGTGATGCCGGACTGGTGCAGCGCGGCAATGTAGGCGCCCCAGGCGCCGAAGTAAGCGTCGTCGGGGCGGCGCTCGAAGTCGGATTGGGTTTCCTTGAAGACGATCATGTATTCCATGTGAAGCTCCTGATGGCGCCGAAAGATGGTGCGGCACGGTGGGTGAAAGCGCAACCTTGCGCCTCCTGCTCCATGGATGCCTGGAGCGTCGGCCGATCGACATCATCGGCGACCGTCTGTCGGCTTCGGCTCAGACCTCGTAGTCCATGCACTGCCGCTGCTCCACCACCAGACGCATGAACGGCTTGAGGGCGGTGTGCGACGGGTGGTTCTGGTACGCGGCGAGTGCATCGCGGTCGGTGAAGCTGCTGTTGAGCACCAGATCGTAGGTGCATTCCATGCCGGCTCTGGAGGTGGCCACCTCGAAGCGCACGATGCCCGGCACCAGCTGGGCACAGGCATCGAGCAAGGCCTTGGCCTTGGCGATGTTGGCCTCGTGGCTGCTGCCGTCGGCAGTGGCCTTGATCTTCCACATGACGATGTGGTGCAGCATCAGAACGCCTCTTCGGGCAGGGCCGCGCAGGTCTGGTCGCGGCTGCTCACCACCTGCAGCCAGGCGCCGATCTTGGGCAGCTCGTAGTGGAAGAAGAAGCGCATGGCGGCCAGCCGGCCGGTGCGCGCGGCCGATTCGGGCGCCGCATGCGCAGCCAGTGCCACATCGAGCCAGACCCAGGCCAGCACGGTGTGGCCAAAAGCTTGCAGGTAGGGCACGGCATTGGCCAGCGCGTCGGTGGGCTCGCCAGTGGCCCAGGCGGCCTTCGTGGCGGCGCCCACCTGCGCAAGCGCCTGACCCAACGCGTTGGCGTGGGCGGCGAACCCGGGGATGTGGATCGCGCGCTGAATGGTGTCGTTGATGCGCCCAGCCAGCAGGCTCAGACCCTTGCCGCCTTCCATGAGCACCTTGCGGCCCAGCAGGTCCATCGCCTGGATGCCGTGCGTGCCTTCGTGGATCATGTTCAGGCGGTTGTCGCGCCAGTACTGCTCCACCGGGAAATCTCGCGTGTAGCCGTAGCCGCCGTGGATCTGGATGGCGAGCGAGTTCGCTTCCAGGCACCACTCGCTCGGCCAGCTCTTGGCGATGGGGGTAAGCACCTCCAGCAGCAGGCGCGCGTCGTCCGCCGTGGCGGCGTCTGCCGTGTGCTGCTCGTCCACCAGGCGCGCGCAATACAGCTCCAGCGCGAGCGCGCCTTCGCAATACGCCTTCTGCGCCAGCAGCATGCGCTTGACGTCCGCATGTTCGATGATGCGCACCGGCGGCTGCGCCGGGTCCTTGCCGGCCGGACCCATGGGGCGGCCTTGCGGGCGGTTCTTCGCGTAGTCCAGGCTGGCGTGGTAACCCGCCATGCCCAGCATGGTGGCAGCCATGCCCACGCCGATGCGGGCCTCGTTCATCATGTGGAACATGCAATGCAGGCCCTTGCCCGCCTGCCCCACCAGATACCCCACTGCGCCCGCCTCGCCCTGCACCGGGAACTTGCCCTCTCCGAAGTTGAGCAGGGTGTTGGTGGTGCCGCGCCAGCCGCACTTGTGGTTCAGGCCCGCAAGCGCCACGTCGTTGCGTTCGCCGGTCAGTTCGCCGGCGGGGTTCACCATTTTCTTGGGCACGATGAAGAGCGAGATGCCGCGCGTGCCGGGCACGAGCTTGCCGTTTTCATCGGGGATCTTGGCCAACACCAGGTGGATGATGTTTTCGGTCAGCTCGTGCTCGCCGGCCGAGATCCACATCTTGTTGCCCTTGAGGCGGTAGCGCGGCCCGAGCGGGTCGTTCGCGAAGTCGGCGCCATCGGGCACGGCACGGGTCGTCACGTCGCTCAGCGACGAACCGGCCTGCGGCTCGGACAAACACATGGTGCCCGAGAACCGTCCAGAGAACTCGTTGAGCGCAAACACGTTCTTTTGCGCCTCGGTGCCGTGCACCATGAGCAGATTGGCGTTGCCGGTGGTCAGCATGCCACTGCCGATGCTCACCGAGGCCATGGCGAAGAAGGCATTGGCGGCCGCTTCCACCGTGTAGGGCAACTGCATGCCGCCCACTTCGTAGTCCTGCGCGGCGCTCAGCATGCCGCTCTCGGCATAGGCCTTCTGTGCGTCGTGCGTGGCCTGCGGCAGGATCACCCTCTCGCCGTCGAAGTGCGGCTCCTGCGTGTCCACCACGCGGTTGAACGGCGCGTACTTCTCGCGCGCAATGCGCTCGCAGGTATCGAGCACGGCGTCGAAGGTCTCGCGGCTGTGGTCGGCGAACCGGGGGCGCTCGCTCAGCGCGGGCGCGTCGAGCCAGTCATAGAGCAGGAAATCGACGGTGGGGCGCAGGCTCATGAGGGTCTCTTGTTCAGTTCTTGGGCGGCAGCGCGGCGATGGTGCCCTGCGCCACCGCGCAAAGCTTCTCCACCCCGCCCTGGACCACGAAGACGTCGCAGCGGCAGACCGATTGCGTCTTGCCGGTGTGCACGGCTTGGGCTCGGGCGATCAGGCGCTCGCCGATCGCGGGCCGCAGGTAGTTGATCTTGAACTCGGCCGTGACGACCGGCAAGCCCAGGGCACTGCCACCGGCGTAGGTGAGCGCGTTGTCGGCGGCGTAGCTCAGCACGCCGCCGTGCACGAAGCCGTGCTGTTGTTTCACCGATTCGCCGATGGGCACATGCAGCTCGCAATGCCCCTTGGAAAACGCGGCCAGCTCGGCGCCGATGAGGCGCGAGAACGGCTGAGCGGCCAGCACCTCGCGCCCCATGGCCAGAAACACCTCGGGGCTGACGCTGGCCTCGGCCATGGTGCCGGCCCTCAGAGGACTTCGAACACGCCGGCGGCGCCCATGCCACCACCAATGCACATCGTCACGCAGACGCGCTTGGCGCCACGGCGCTTGCCTTCGATCAGCGCGTGGCCGGTCAGGCGCTGGCCCGACACGCCATAGGGGTGGCCCACCGCGATCGCACCGCCGTTGACGTTGAGGCGGTCGCCCGGAATGCCCAGCTTGTCGCGGCAGTAGATCACCTGCACGGCGAAGGCTTCGTTGAGTTCCCAGAGGTCGATGTCGCTCACCTTCAGGCCCAGGCGCGCGAGCACCTTGGGAATGGCGAACACCGGGCCGATGCCCATTTCATCGGGTTCGCAGCCGGCCACCGCGAAGCCGAGGAAACGGCCCAGGGGTTTGAGGCCGCGCTTCTCGGCCAGGGTTTCGTTCATCAGCACACAGGCACCGCCGCCATCGCTGAACTGGCTGGCGTTGCCGGCCGAGATCACGCCACCCGGCACGGCCGGACGGATGCCGCTGATGCCTTCCTTGGTGGTGCCGGCGCGAATGCCTTCATCGTTCTCCACCGTCACCTGCCTGGTGGTGAGGCCCATGATCTTGTCGGCCACGCCGGCGGTCACGGTGATGGGGGCGATCTCGGCCTTGAACAGGCCCGCTTCCAGCGCGGCCGTGGCCTTCTGCTGGCTGGCGGCGCCGTACTCGTCCATCGCATCGCGCGAGATGTTGTAACGCTTGGCCACCTGCTCGGCGGTCTGCAGCATGTTCCAGTAGATCTCGGGCTTGTTCTTCACCAGCCAGGGGTCGGCCAGCATGTGGGTGTTCATCTCCTGCTGCACGCAGGAAATGCTCTCCACGCCACCGGCCACGTACACATCGCCTTCACCGGCAATGATGCGTTGCGCGGCCATCGCGATGGTCTGCAGGCCCGAGGAGCAGAAACGGTTCACCGTCATGCCCGAGGTGGTGATGGGCAGGCCGGCGCGCAGTGCGATCTGGCGCGCGATGTTGGCGCCGGTGGCGCCTTCGGGGTTGGCGCAGCCCATGATGACGTCGTCAACTTCAGCGGCTTCGATGCCGGCGCGCTGCACGGCGTGCTGCACCGCGTGGCCGCCAAGGGTGGCGCCATGGGTCATGTTGAAAGCGCCCTTCCAGCTCTTGGCCAGGGGGGTGCGGGCAGTGGAAACGATGACGGCGTTGGTCATGATGAATTCCTAGTTATCTTGCGAATGGAACGGTGAGACGAGAGAGACGCCGCTGCCCAGGGCACCCACGGAACCGGCTTCGCCGGGCCAAGGGTGCGTCCCCCCGTGGGGGGAAGACGCGAAGCGGCGCAGGGGGGTCATCACGAATTAAAGGTCTTGCCTTCAGCGACCAGACGGGCCAGCAGCGGCGCCGGCTCCCAGAATTTCGCGTCGTCCAGCGGGTTTTTCGCAAAGCGCTTCATGCTCTGCACCACGTTGAACAGGCCCACCGTGTCGGCGTAGATCATCGGGCCGCCACGGTGGATCGGGAAGCCGTAGCCGAAGATGTAGACCACGTCGATGTCGCTGGCCTTGTTGGCAATGCCCTCTTCCAGGATGTGCGCGGCTTCGTTCACCAGCGAGTACACCAGGCGCTGCACGATTTCCTCATCGGAAATCTTGCGCGGTGTGATGCCGAGCGACTTGCGGTGGTCCTCGATCATCTTCACCACCTCGGCGTTGGGGATCGCGTCGCGCTTGCCCGGCACGTAGTCGTACCAGCCGGCGCCGGTCTTCTGGCCGAAACGGCCCTTCTCGCACAGCAGGTCGGCCGTCTTGCTGTACTTCATGTCCGGCTTTTCCTGGTAGCGGCGCTTGCGGATCGCCCAGCCGATGTCGTTGCCGGCCAGATCGCCCATGCGGAACGGGCCCATGGCCATGCCGAACTTCTCCATCGCCTTGTCGACCTGCTCGGGCGTGCAGCCTTCGTCGAGCAGGAAGCCGCCCTGGCGGCCGTACTGCTCGATCATGCGGTTGCCGATGAAACCGTCGCACACGCCGGAGACCACAGCGGTCTTCTTGATTTTCTTGGCCACGGTCATCACGGTGGCCATCACGTCCTTGGCGGTCTTCTCGCCGCGCACCACTTCCAGCAGCTTCATCACGTTGGCCGGGCTGAAGAAGTGCAGGCCCACCACGTCCTGCGGGCGCTTGGTGAACGAGGCGATCTTGTTCACGTCCAGCGTCGAGGTGTTGGAGGCCAGGATCGCGCCCGGTTTCATCACACGGTCGAGCTCCTTGAACACCGCTTCCTTCACACCGATTTCTTCGAACACGGCCTCGATCACGAGGTCGGCCGAGCCGATGTCGTCGTAGCTCAGCGTCGTGCTCAGCAGCGCCATGCGCTGCTCGTACTTGTCCTGCTTAAGCTTGCCCTTCTTGACCTGGGCTTCGTAGTTCTTGCGGATGGTGGCGATGCCCCGGTCCAGCGCTTCCTGCTTCATCTCCAGGATCTTCACCGGGATGCCGGCGTTGAGGAAGTTCATGGAGATGCCGCCACCCATGGTGCCGGCGCCGATGACGGCCACCGACGCGATCTCGCGCTTGGGCGTGTCTTCAGGCACATCGGGAATCTTGCTTGCGGCGCGCTCGGCGGTGAACAGGTGGCGCAGCGCGCGGCACTCGGGCGTCCACATCAGATTGATGAAGATCTCGCGCTCGAAGACCATGCCGTCGTCGAACTTCTTCTTGGTGGCGGCTTCCACGGCGTCCACGCACTTGGCGGGTGCCGGGAAATTCTTGGACATGCCCTTGACCATGTTGCGTGCGAACTGGAAGTACGCATCGCCCAGCGGGTGCTTGCACGGCAGGTTGCGCACCTTGGGCAGTGCGCTGCCGTCGGCGTGCTTCGCGGCCACTTCCTTCGCCAGCGCGAGGGCTTCCTCGGCGAGGCTCTCGGCGGAGGCGGCCATCTTGTCGAACAGCTTCTGGCCCGGCAACTGGGCGAGCATTTCGCTCTTGATCGGCTCGCCGCTCACGATCATGTTGAGTGCAGGCTCCACGCCCAGGGCGCGCGGCAGGCGCTGCGTGCCGCCGGCTCCGGGGATCAGGCCCAGCTTCACCTCGGGCAGCGCCACGTTGGTGCCGGGCGCGGCGATGCGGTAGTGGCAACCCAGGGCCAGCTCCAGCCCGCCGCCCATGCACACCGAGTGGATCGCTGCCACCACGGGCTTGGACGCGTTTTCCACGGCCAGGATCACCGAGAGCAGGTTCGGCTCGGCCAGCGCCTTGGGCGAGCCGAATTCGCGGATGTCCGCACCACCCGAGAACGCCTTGCCAGCGCCTGTGAGCACGATGGCTTTGACGGCCGGATCGGCCTCGGCCCTGGCCAGCCCGTCGGTGATGCCCTGGCGGGTGGACAAGCCCAGGCCGTTGACCGGCGGGTTGTTCATGGTGATGACGGCCACATCGCCGTGGACCTTGTACTCAGCGGTCATGAAAGCTCCTTCGTTGTATGTCGGACAGTGCCCGAGGGCGTTGACTGTGACGCTCTTCGTTAAAAAGAACGATCGTTCGATTCTAGAAAGATTGTGCAGCGCCGCAAGACCCGGGTGTCGCCGGCTTGTCTCGGGATGTTCCCCCGGCCCTCCATCCCTGCCCTTCGCCG
>Ga0247738_10000991_pt1 | contig 10489 bp, 4 predicted proteins | sample UWRJL013104B2_FD_180936 | JGI IMG/M metagenome (GOLD analysis project Ga0247738, IMG submission 180936) | Plant litter microbial communities from Arlington Agricultural Research Station in Wisconsin, United States - UWRJ-L013-104B-2 | ecosystem: Environmental > Terrestrial > Plant litter >...
CACAAAACGACTATTTATCGAGAAATCGTTTGCGTAATAGTGAAAGTATTGAAATGTTAGTTTAAATTTACGAGAATTAAATTTTAAACTATAAATAATTAAAATTATGAGATTACCAATCATAACGACTTTACTTTTTTGCAGCATTTGTTTTGGACAAAATAATACAGATACAAGTTTGTATATGAAGTCTGATAAAATTACTTACCTGACAGATATTGGCTCAGAAACGGGAGATTTATATAAAACAATTGGACATCACGGCCCGGCTGTTGAAAATGAATGGATGGCTTTGAGAATTTACTTCAGCGATAAAGTAGCGATTGATGTTTATTCTAAAGCTAAACCAGGTTTAGAGTTAAAAAAAGCAAATTGGTACCCAACGCCGGAACAGCAAAAAGAAGGATGGGGAGCTGATTACTATAAAGTAGCGTCGACTGTAGGTTTGGGAGGTGTAAAACTTTGGGATGGAGAAAAAGTGGTGCCTTTAAATCCGGTAACCAATCGTTTGGCACGTGTGGGAAAAACAGATACTACATCGTGGATGGAAATGATTTCAAGAGGAGTGCCTTACAAAGGAAAAAAAGTAGATATTTTAGTTCGTGTAACGGTGTTTTCCGGTAAAAGAGAAGCTAAAGTAGAAGCCGTTTCCTTAAGCGGAGAAAAAGTACAATTTGCTACAGGAATTAATTATTTCAAAGATTTCGGAACTAAAAAAGGAACCAATTATATCGCAGTTTGGGGAAAACATCCAGAAGATGTTGCAGCAGAAATCGTAGAGATTGGAGCAGCAATTATGTATAATCCAAAAGATTATGAGAAAACTACAGATGACGGAACACAATATTTGTTAATCTCTAAACCTGCAAAAACATTAGAAACAAAAATCATTTCTTCGAGCGCGAGAGAAAGTGAATTAAATACTTTAGATAAATTAGAAGCTTACATTAAAAAATAATGCGCATTTAAAAAAATTACATGTTTAGAATATCGGCTATAATAGTACTATTGCTTTCTTTATATTCCTGCAAATCACAGCAGAACGCTAAAAAAGAAGTTCAAATTGCTTTTATAGCCGATGTTCATTTACAAGATATTTTCGCCAAATTTGAAGATAATAACTATCAGGGAATCAAAAATCCGGTTACGGGCGAATATGCCAATATCAGGACGATGAACGCTCAATTGCATTCTACCAGAATTTTCAATGAAAATTATTTTGCCTTTTTAGAAGCCTTAAATGATATTGTCAAAAGAGGCATCAAACAAGTCGTTCTTCCAGGTGATTTTAGCGACGACGGACAGCCTGTTCACGTACGTGGATTGAGAAAAATACTCAACGAATATTCTCAAAAATACGGAATCTCTTTTTATGTTACCACTGGTAATCACGATGTTGTAAGACCATTTTCGCAAGATGCCGCTAAAACTGATTTTTTAGGTAAAGACGGAAAAGAGCAGATCATCAGCAGTTCGAAAAATAATTTCAATAAAAGCAAAAGCGAACTCGAACCCATTATTACTGCCGATATAAAAAACTGGGGATATAAGGAAACCATTCAGGAAATGAGAGATTTTGGTTTTTTTCCAAAAAAGACCGATTTGTATTGGGAAACGCCTTTTTCAAGCTATACTTATGAACAATTCAGTTTTGAAGAGGCTTTAAAAGAATCTGTTTTAGAAAAAAGAACGTATCTAATTAAAAACACCAATTTATATCTTCCGGACGCCAGTTATGTGGTCGAACCAATTAAAGGAATATGGCTTTTGGCTATAGATGCCAATGCGTATGTTCCCAACGAGAAATTATCTGGAAAACCAGATGATCCGCATGATTTTTCGGGAGCGAATACAGGTTACAATAACGTTCTGATTTATAAAAGTCATTTATTAAACTGGGTAAAGAAAGTTTCCGCGGAAGCGAAACAAAAAGGAAAAATACTGATTGCTTTTAGTCATTACCCAATGATTGAATTTAACGACAATGCTTCGCCGGAATTAAAACAGCTTTTTGATGCCGATAAAATGCAACTGCAGCGAGTTCCTAACGAAGAAGTAGCGCAGCAATTTGCAGATGCCGGAATTCAGATTCATTTTGGAGGCCACATGCACATCAACGATACGGGCGTAAGAACATCAGCAAAAGGAAATACTTTATTTAATATTCAAACGCCTTCGCTTGCAGCTTATATGCCGGCTTATAAAATATTGACGATTCATTCTGATTCTGAACTTGAGGTTGAAACAGTTGTAATTGGCAAAGTGCCTAATTTCAATAGTTTATTCCCTTTTTATGAAGAAGAATATGTGCATTTGCAGAATAGTAAAAGCGCGAATATTTGGAACAAAGAAATTTTAAAAGCGAATGATTATGCAGCATTTACAAGCTGGCATTTAAAGGAATTAGTTCGTTTAAGATTTTTACCCGAAGATTTCCCGGCTGAATTTCTAAAAACAATAATAAGTCTTTCAGGAAAAGATTTATTAGAAATGAATAAAAATGCATCAGAAACTGATAAAGAGTTGAAATTAAATTCTCTCACAGTTTCCGATTTTGAATCGTGGACCGGTTTTGATATGATTTTCGATTTTTACCGTTTAAAAAGTGCTGATGAATTGGCTTATTCAGAAATTGGAAACAAGAGACTAAAGCAATATGGATTGGTTTGCAGGCAGTTAAAAAAATCAAATGATCCAAAACTGATTTTATGGGCAGAAATATTCTTGAAAACCATGACTGGAGATCCTTCTGATCATTTTATGATCGATCTTAAAAACAACCAAATTGATAATTTATCTGTTAAATAATTTTTATATTAATTAAATCAAAAAGATTAAATTGCATTTATAATTTATTTCGATGAGACAAAAATCCATTATACTATTCTTATTTTTTGCCATTTTTTATCATTCGTATTCACAGAATATAAAATTTGCGCATTACAATGACAATAACGGATTGTCTCATAATTCGGTGCGGCATATTGTACAGGATAAAAAAGGCTTCATGTGGTTTGGAACGTTCTCAGGATTAAATCGTTTCGACGGTTATCAGTTTAAAAACTACATGAGTTCTTCGCCTGGAAAAAATAAATTGTACAATGATGACATCACAGCTTTGGAGCTTGATGAAGCATCTAATCAATTATGGATTGGCAGCCGAAAAGGATTGACACTTTTCCAAATGGATACTCATGTTTTTACCACTTTTTTTAATAAAAAAGAAGACCCAAACAGTCTGCCCGATGATGAAGTAAGATCGGTTTATGTAGATAAATTTAAAAGAGTCTGGGTGGGTACCAAAACAAAAGGAGTTTATCTGTTCTTTTTAAAAGAAAATCGATTCGAAAAAATTAAACTTAAAGGTTTTGATTACGTAAAAGAAATTTTTGAAGATAAAAAAGGCAATATCTGGATTGGCAGTTACGAAAAATCAGGTGTCGCAAAAATAACAATGGATGCCAAAGGAGCAATTGTGCGAATTAATAATTACACACTTTCTGTTCCATATTCCAACATAAAAAATCCATACATCAATTTTATTTACGAAGATGCCAAGTCGGATGTTTTTGTCGGAACCCGTGAAGGTTTATATAAATTGGATAAAACCAGTGATCAGTTTGTCAATTTATATATCGAAAACAAACAGGTTAGAGGCGCTTTAGGACCTTATTTTTTATCAGTTGCCCGCGCTCCCGATGGAAAATACTGGGTTGGAACTTTGGGCGGATTGCTGGTTTGTAATCAATTAGAAGATATTCAGAAAGGAAATTATAAATGGTATTATTCTATTTTATCAGATGATACTTCGATTGTAGATAATTTAATTTCAGCACTTTATTTTGATGCTTCCGGGGTTTTATGGATCGGGACAGAAGACGGCCTGGACAAATATGATCCTTATGAAAATCAGTTCACTTTAAACAAAGACATTTCACGTTCCATCGGCAATCAGGCACCGCGTATAAGAGGTTTTGCCAAAACATATGACGAAAAAGTGATTGTGGCAACTTATCATAACGGACTTTTTATTTCGAATACAAAAGGCTCAACTCCTTTACATAACACAGGAAAAGATATTGCCAGTATTTATTCTGATGACGGAAAAATCTTTTATTGTGGTCTTTGGGACGGGAATATTTTAGTCTACAATTACAGTACAAATTCTTCTAGAGAAATTAAAGCAGGATTTGAAAAATCTCCCGTTTTTGCTTTTAGAAAGATTACAGACGATTCGATGATAGTGGGGTCTTTTGGAGAAGGTGCGGTAATTTTGAATACTAAAACGCTGCAAGTACAAACTTCCAGTAAACTTTTACCGGACTTTCAGATTAATGCAATTGAAAGAGATGTTAAAAATAACGTTTGGTTTGCCACAGAAACCGGAGTTGTAAAATATAATATCAATTCTGGAAAAATAGAAACCTATTCGTCGCTTTTTATCAAAGAAAAAGGAGTTCCTCATGATGAAAATGTAAGTGACGTTTTGGTTGATGCAAAAGGAAAAATATGGGCATCAACACGTTTTGGACTGTGTTTATACGATCCGAAAAAAAATGAATTTGAACCGGTAAAGAATCTTAAAGAACTTTCAGGCAAATGGATTACCGATATTTTATCAGATACACAAGGAAATTTGTGGCTGAATATCAATAACAATAATATTGCTTTCGTTAAATCTAATTTAAAGGATATTAGTATTTACCATGTAAACAGTGGTAACAGATTGGACGTTTTTAGTTCAAGCGGCTTTTTTTATTTTAATAATTCAAATATTTTTCTGGGAGGTAAAAATGGAATTATTTCTTTTTCACCGCCTGCAATGAAAAGAAATAATTGGTCGCCGCTGCCCGTTATTTCTGAATTTAAAATTCAGAATGAAGAAGTTTTCCCGGAAATGGAAATTAATGGAGAAATTCCGCTTTCAAAAGATTTGAACTACGGAAACGAAATAGAACTTACCCATAAAAACCGCGATTTTTCGATTCAGTTTTCGGCTCCATCTTTTGCAAACGAAAAGCTGAATAAGTTTCAATATATGCTTGAAGGTTTTGATAAGCAATGGATTACCGTTAATAGTACGTCAAGAATAGTTCAATACACGAATCTTTATCCCGGAAATTATGTATTTAAAATAAGATCAAGCAACAGCGACGGATATTGGAGCAAAATAGTTTCTTATAAAATAAAAATCCTGCCGCCTTTTTGGCTGACACCCATTTCTTTTATATTGTTTTTAGCCCTTTTATTTGGTGTTTTTTATTTCATTAGAAAAGAAATCAAAAACCGAATTCGTTTAAAACAAGAATTGCTTACCGAAAAAGTAAACAGAGAACACGACGTTAAATTGAATAATGAGAAATTACGTTTCTTTACTAATATCTCGCATGAATTAAGAACGCCGTTAACGCTTATTTTAGGTCCGGCGAAACAGCTTTTAGATGAAAGCAGTAACGCAACGGATTATGAAAAAAGCAGATACAATTTAATTTATCAAAATGCCAGCAGGTTACTGAATCTGGTAAACCAGGTTTTAGATTTTAGAAAAGCACAGTCAGGTGAATTAAAACTAAAAGTAACTAAAACCGATATTCTGGCTTACTCTAAAAATATTTTTGACTCCTTTAAGGAAATGGCTTATGATAAAAAGATTAAGCTCAATTTTATTTCTGAAGATGAGGAAATAAACGGCTGGCTGGATAATGATAAGTATGATAAAATCCTGTACAATCTCTTGTCGAACGCCTTAAAATTTACCAATAAAAACGGAAATGTAGACTTGTACATCAGGTTGAAAGATACGGTTGAAGATATTTTGGTTATTGAAGTAACCGATGACGGAATTGGTATTCCTTTAAAAAGCCAGGATAAAATTTTCAAAAGATTTTATCAGGCAACCAACAGTAAAGCCCATAATACGGGATCGGGTATTGGTTTGTCGTTGGTGAAATCTTTAGTAGCAATTCATAAAGGAATTATTGCAGTCGAAAGTACACCGGGGAAGGGAAGTACATTTAAAGTCGAAATTCCAATTGACCGCACTTCTTATGAGCATAAAGAGGTGTTTGAATATGCGCTTAAAAATGACAGTTTAAGTATGCTTATTCCGGAAAAAGCGGCTAAGAAAATCATTCAGAACACAGATTTAAAAGAAAAAATATTAGTAATTGAAGATAACAGCGAGCTTAGAAAATATCTGGTGGACTATTTATCTGATTATTACAAAGTGTATGACGCCGAAAATGGAGAAGAAGGTTTGAAAATCTGCCGACAAATTAAACCAATTTTATGCGTTACCGATGTTATGATGCCTGTTATGGACGGACTTGAGTTTTGTCAGCAACTAAAAAATGATGAATTCATAAGCCATATTCCGGTTGTAATGCTTACTGCCCTTTCTGAAAATATGGATAAAGTAAAAGGCTATGATATGGGAGCAGATGGTTATTTGGTTAAACCTTTTGAACCATTATTGCTGAAAACGGTTATTGAAAACATAATCAAATCAAGATTAGAACTTAAACAAAAATTCTCCGGTGAAGTAGAAGGAAAGATCAGCATGCTGACACATTCGCCAATTGATGAAGAATTTATGGAAAAAGTGACCAATTTAATCAATGATAATTTAAGCGAAGTAGATCTTTCAACAGAATTTTTATGTGATAAATTAGGTGTAAGTTCTTCAAAATTATACAGAAAAATTAAAGAATTGACAGATTTGGCTCCAAACGAATTTATAAGAACTATTCGTTTAAAAAAGTCAGCAGAACTACTCAAAACTAAAAAGTACAATGTTTCAGAAGTAACCAATTTGGTGGGCTTCAATGATCCTTTATATTTCAGTAGATGCTTTAAAAAACAGTTTGGTTTCCCGCCTAGTAAGCTGATTAATTAGTTTCTCCATTTTCTATTGAGAGATATCCTGACCATAAATATAGCCTGTGGTTTCAACCACAGGAGCGTAATATATACCCACAATCTAATTTTTCCCAAACGTCTCCCGTGGTTGAAACCACGGGCTATATTTGAAATTCGATTTCGCAATCTTTTCATCTCAATATTAAAAACATAGCCTGTGGTTTCAACCATGGGAACGTAATGTATATCCATAATCTAATTTCTCCTGCGATGTCCTCGTGGTTGAAACCACGGGCTATATTAGAAATGCGATTTCGTAATTTTTTCATTTCAATATTAAAACATAGCCTGTGGTTTCAACCACAGGAACGTAATATATATCCACAATCTAATTTTTCCCAAACGTCTCCCGTGGTTGAAACCACGGGCTATATTAGAAATGCGATTTCGTAATTTTTTCATTTCAATATTAAAACATAGCCTGTGGTTTCAACCACGGGAACGTAATATATATCCACAATCTAATTTTTTCCAAACCTCTCCCGTGGTTGAAACCACGGGCTATATTTGAAATTCAATTCCGCAATCTTTTCATTTCAATATTAAAAACATAGCCTGTGGTTTCAACCACAGGAGCGTAATGTGAAATGACAAACAAGAACGTGAATGATGTTTTTTATGTGAAATTTACGTAAAAATCTTACATAAATAAGAATTATCCATGTTTTTGATGTATTAATCCATTTTGAACAGTAGATGTAATTCTATTTTTGTGTTATAACTTTTAAACTTTTTAGCATTATGAAAAAGCATATAGACACAGATAATCCGTTGAATAATTTAGATGAATGGGAAGATGATTTGTTATTGCGATATCCTGATCCTTCTGAAAGTACACCGGAAAAACAAAAAGAAGAATTCAGGAATTATGTCGATTCGGAAAGAGTAGAAACGGTTAAGGAATTTTATAGAATAAATCATACCTACCAAACTTATGATTTTGTTTGTAATAAAGAAGCAGAATTTCTACAATTTAATAAAAAAGAAATGTCAATCTGGGAAGCTGTTGAGTTTTTAAACACACTTGTAGACGACAGCGACCCAGATATTGACTTAGACCAAACACAACACCTTTTGCAGACTTCTGAAGCCATTAGAGCAGACGGTCACCCGGATTGGTTTGTACTTACAGGTTTTATTCATGATTTGGGTAAAATTTTATGTTTGTTCGGAGAACCGCAGTGGGCAGTTGTAGGTGATACATTTCCGGTTGGATGTGCTTACTCAGATAAAATTGTTTACTCAGAATTTTTCAAAGAAAATCCCGATTATACAGACGAAAGATTTAATACCAAATTGGGTGTCTATACCCAAAACTGCGGATTGGAGAAAGTAAAAATGAGCTGGGGTCATGACGAATATCTGTATCAGATTATGAAAGATTATCTTCCTGATCCTGCTTTGTATATGATTCGTTATCATTCTTTTTATTCACAGCATAAAGAGAATGCTTATGCTCATCTAATGAATGAAAAAGACATAGAAATGTTTGATTGGGTAAGAAAGTTCAATCCGTATGATTTATACACTAAAGCACCGGTTAAACCAGATGTAAAAGCATTACTTCCTTACTATAAAGAATTAGTTGCTAAATATTTGCCTGAGAAATTGAAGTTCTAGAAATATCAAAAATTTCATTTGAAAGCTATCTAAAACCAAAATAATGCATAAAATCAAAACCAAAATATTTTTATTAACCCTGCTGGTACTTTACGGAACTTTTGTTTCGGCTCAGGAACAAGATCGTAACGATTGGGAAAATCCTCAAGTATTTCAAATTAACAGAGAACCAGCTCGCGCTGCTTTTCTTCCTTATGCAGATGAAACTTCTGCTATAAGCGATAAATATGAAAACTCACCTTGGTATTTTTCTTTAAACGGACAATGGAAATTTGCGTGGTCGCCAACGCCAGATCAGCGTCCAAAGGATTTTTATAAAACAGATTTCAGTACGCTGCATTGGAAAGAACTTCAAGTGCCGTCGAATTGGGAACTGAATGGTTACGGTATTCCAATTTATACTAATATAACATATCCTTTTGAGAAAAATCCTCCTTTTATCAATCATTGGGATAATCCGGTTGGGTCTTATAAAAAAGATTTTGTGCTGCCTGAAAACTGGAAAAACCGACATGTTTTTCTTCATTTTGAGGCAGGAACAGCAGCGATGTATATTTGGGTAAATGGTGAAAAAGTTGGTTATACCGAAAACACCAAAAGTCCGGCAGAATTTGATATTTCGAAGTACTTAAAATCAGGAAAAAATGATTTGGCTGTAGAAGTTTACAGATGGAGCGACGGTTCGTATCTGGAAGATCAGGATTTCTGGAGACTTTCCGGAATCGACAGAAATGTTTATTTATATAGCACTGATAATGTTCGCATTTCAGATTTTTTTGCCAAACCAGATTTAGATGCAAAATACAAAAACGGAAGTTTAAATGTAGAAGTAAGTTTAAAAAACCTGACAGCAACTGCTGTTAACAATCAAAAATTGACTGCGAAATTGGTCGATGCTTCTGGAAAAAATGTATTTACAAAAGAACTTAATGTCAATTTTGAAGCATCGAAAATTCAGACAATTAATTTCTCTCAGAACGTATCCAATCCTAAATTATGGAGCAGTGAAACACCAAATTTATACACTTTGCTTTTGACTTTAAAAAATGCAAAAGGTGATATTGTAGAAACCGTTTCATCTCAAATCGGATTCAGAAAAGTAGAATTAAAAGGCGGACAATTACTGGTAAACGGAGTTAGACTGATGGTTCATGGTGTCAATATTCATGAACATAATCCGAAAACCGGACATTATCAGGACGAAGCTACGATGATGAAAGACATCAAAATGATGAAGCAGCTAAACATTAATTCAGTACGCTGCAGTCATTATCCAAATAATATTTTATGGGTAAAACTATGTAATAAATACGGTTTGTTTTTGGTGGATGAAGCCAATATCGAAAGTCATGGAATGGGAGTAGAAGGACAGCCTGTTATGTGGATGAATCCAAAAACTAATCCGGGTTATCTTCCGGAATGGAGAGAAGCACATTTAGACCGAATTTACAGCTTGGTAGAAAGAGATAAAAATATGCCATCGGTAATTATTTGGTCATTAGGTAATGAAAGTGCCAATGGACCTGTATTTCATGAAGCCTATAAATGGATTAAAAAAAGAGACAATACAAGATTGGTTCAGTTTGAGCAGGCCAAAGAAAACGAAAACACAGATATCGTTTGCCCAATGTACCCAACAATAGAATACATGAAAGAATATGCGGCACGTAAAGAAGTTACACGTCCTTATATCATGTGTGAGTATTCGCATGCGATGGGAAACAGCAGCGGTAATTTTCAGGAATACTGGGATATCATTCGCGGAAGCAAAAATATGCAAGGTGGGTTTATCTGGGATTGGGTTGATCAGGGATTTGAAACAACAGATGAAGTTGGTAGAAAATATTGGGCTTATGGCGGCGATTTGGGAAGTCAGAATTATACAAATGATGAAAATTTTTGCCATAACGGATTGGTTTTTCCTGACAGAACACCGCATCCCGGAGCATTT
>Ga0247738_10000992_pt1 | contig 10486 bp, 6 predicted proteins | sample UWRJL013104B2_FD_180936 | JGI IMG/M metagenome (GOLD analysis project Ga0247738, IMG submission 180936) | Plant litter microbial communities from Arlington Agricultural Research Station in Wisconsin, United States - UWRJ-L013-104B-2 | ecosystem: Environmental > Terrestrial > Plant litter >...
TATTTCTACCTGGGAATGGTTTCTCAGAAACTCAATGAAAAAGATCAGGCTTGTAAGTTTTTCAGTACAGGTCAGAAGTTAAAAGACGGAAAATCAGCAGATTATCTCAAAGGATGTTAAAAATATAAGCCGGTAGTTTGCTACCGGCTTAAAATACTCAGTTATTTTCCAGCAAGCCGGACCGTTTAAACATGGCCTCTGCTCTCGGGGCTCTTCCTCTGAACTTCCTGTACAGCTCCATTGGTTTTTCGCTACCGCCTTTTGATAAAATGTTATCTCTGAATGATTCAGCTACTTCTTTATTGAAAATTCCTTTTTCTTTAAACAGCTCAAAAGCATCTGCATCCAGCACCTCCGACCACTTGTAACTATAATACCCGGCAGAATATCCGCCCGAGAAAATATGACTGAAGGCCGTGCTGACAGAAATACCCTCTACTTTCGGATAAACGGTGGCTCCAGTGTCATTTTTAGCCTCAAATTCTTCAATGCTTTCATTATCTGGTGCTTTGCTGTGCCATTTCATGTCAATGGTACCCAGGCCCAACTGCCTGATGTTGCCAAGACCGGCCATAAAATTAGAGCTGTCCTTTATTTTCCGGATGTACTCATCAGGAATGAGCTCACCTGTTTCGTAATGTCTGGCAAAAAGCTTCAGTACTTCGGGCTCAGCTGCAAAATTTTCCATGATCTGGCTCGGAAGCTCCACAAAATCCCAGGCTACACTCGTGCCTGACAGCGACGAATACTTGCCTTTGGCCAGCATAGCGTGCAACGCATGGCCGAATTCATGGAACAACGTCGTCACTTCATTGAAAGTCAGTAAAGAAGGTTTGGTTTCTGTCGGACGCGAAAAATTGCAGACATTGACCACATGCGGACGGAACTCCACCCCGTTCTCTATCCATTGACTCTGAATCGTATTGTTCCAAGCTCCGGCCCTTTTACCGGTCCGCGGGAAATAGTCTCCGTACCAGACCGACAATAATTCTCCGTTTTCATCAAAAACTTCAAAGGTTTTTACTTCATCATGCCAGCCGGCGATATCCGGATTTTCTTTGAAAGTAATGCCATAAAGCTTGTCCGCCAGTGTAAATATGCCTTCTAAAACGTTTTCCAGCTTAAAATACGGCTTCAATAACTCGTCATTGATGGCAAATTTCTCTTTTTTGAGTTTTTCGGAATAGTACGAAACATCCCATCTCTGAAGTTTTTCGTCCTGAAAGCCATTATTTCGAGCGTATATGGTCAGTTCTTCCAGTTCTTTGGCTGCAGCGGGTTCGGCATATTGCCTGATATCGGCCAGAAAATCCTCAACGATCTTCACTGAATCAGCCATTCTTTCTTCCAGGATATAATCAGCCCAGGTTTTATAACCCAACAGCCTGGCTTTTTCATATCTCAGTTTTACGATCTGATATACATTTTCCTGGTTGTCATTCTTATTCCCCAGGTATCCCCTTGAATTAAAAGCCATGAAAAGTTCTTTTCTCAGCTCTCTGTTTTCAGCATACTGCATAAAAGGCAGATAGCTCGGAGCCTGCAGCGTTATGATCCAGCCTTCTTTCTGCTGGCTGGCTGCTGTAGCTTTTGCTGCCTCTTTTGCAAAGTCAGGTAAACCCGTTAAATCGCTTTCCTGTGTAATATGAAGGGCATATTCGTTGGTTTCATGCAGCACATTTTCAGAAAAACTGATGGACAGCTGAGAAAGTTCTTTATTGATTTCCCTGAATCTTTCCTTGTCTTTTTCATCAAGATTGGCCCCGTTTCTGGCAAAACCCTTGTAAGTGTTATCGAGGAGCATTTTACTTTCCTGGTCAAGTTTGAGATGATCCATTTGTTCCCAAACGGCTTTCACTCTCTTAAAAAGCTCAGGGTTAAGAGAAATGTCGTTCGAAAACTCTGTCAGCAGCGGCGAGGCTTCTCTCACATTGTTCTGAATTTCAGGACTGGTTTCGGCACCGTTCAGATGAAAAAGGATGTGACTGACTTTGTTTAGCAGTTGCCCAGAGTGCTCCAAAGCCAGGATCGTATTCTCAAAATCAGGCTGATCAGTGTTATTGACAATGGTTTCTATTTCCTTCTTACCCTCTTCTATCGCCATTTTAATAGCAGGAATGAAATGTTCGGGTTTGATTTTGTCGTAAGGGGCGGTTTGATGTAAAGTATCAAAGGAATTTAAAAGAGGATTATCAGACATAATTTCTGTTTTTTGTCAAAGGCAAGCTTCATGCTCACCGGGATTATTTTTATGGATAACATTAAAAGTCCGGATAATAGTTTTGATCCGGGCAACAATAATTCAGGACGTAAAAATAAGTCTTACTTTGAAATTTCCCTGTTTCTTGAACCTGGAAACATAAAAAAACTGAATTCGTATGCAATGAAATAGCCTCTCAGGCTGCAACAAAATCCCATATTGTAAATAAAATGCGAAAAAAAAGCCGGAAAAGGAGAATTTCCTGATCCGGCTTCATCATAGGTTAGTGTATTAAATTATCTGACTCTGATGGTTCCCTGCATTAAAGTGTAGTGGCCCGGGAATGTACAAACAAAAGTGTAATTTCCAGGCTTCGACGGAGCCGTGAAATAGATCGTCTCAGAAGTCTCAGGTTCAAGAATCGCAGAATGGAACAAAACTTCTTCCAGATCCGGAACATAGTTTTTAGTAGCTCCTTCCAGTCCCAGTTCAAAAGCCGCCATACCTACTTTATCCACCGTACCCGGTTTAAGGATCAGTAAATTATGAAGCATATCGTCGTTGTTGTTAAACTGCAACCTGATCTTTGCTCCTGCTTTTACCTGTATTTTGTCGATATCAAATTTTAAACCCGGTTTTGTACCGATTTTGATGGTCTGATCAACGACACCGTTCCACTCAGCCGGCATCACCACGATTCTTTTGGCAGAATTGGCTGCTTTGGCGTCTGTTTTGGGCATATTGGCATGCTGGCTGTGATCCACAGCAGCTACTTTTTCTTTCACAGCATATTTTACAACATCCAGTTTCGGAGCCACAGTGCTGATCTGGTTCAGGGTATAGTACCCTACATTGTGCAGCAACGGCTGGTTGGCCTTGTTCTGAACACCTTCCAGTTTGAACTCATGGATGTAGCCCAGACGAAGTGAATCCATTACTAATCTTGCACTTAAACCGTCTTCGGCTACCTGGATGGCCTTGATTTTCAATTTCATGGAATTGATGATCGGGCTTCCGTAAAAATGATGATACTTGTAAGTGAAGCTGTTCAGTTCATAACTTTCAGGGTTAAGGGCCGTCTCTTTGTTGACTTCCTGGGTAAATTCCAGCAGGAAACCATCCGGCATCGATTTGATCGTTTTGATCTCGAAAGGCGTTTTGCCTGTCCAGGCCAGTCTTTGCAGACCAAACTTGTCTTTACCTGTAGAAGACCATCCACGGCTGGTCATTCCGACAAACATAGATCCGTCAATACCCCATTTCATTCTCAGGATACCCGAGCTGAAACCTTCTCTGAACGGGAAACAAGCCCCCTGGTACACACCATTTACTTTTTCAAGGTACATTCTCATGATCTTGCTGTGTCCCTGGTCGCCGACAAACATTTGTCCGTCAAAAGGCCCGAATTTACCGCCATTGCCGCTTTCGATGATGTCTGAAAGTGAAATTCCCATCAATGTATGCGGGAACCACACTGCAGGAGGCTTGATGCCCGGTACTCTTTTGGCTACATCATAAAGCGGTTCGCCCGTATCCGGAATATCGCTTACTTTCAGTTTCACCGGTGAGCCTTCTTCGCCGGACCACAACAAACCTGATGGGTTTCCGGCAAAATCACCTTTTTCAAGATGGGTAATACGGCCTGAACCTACCCAGTCACCCTGGTTTTCGGTGTAAAAAATATCTCCGGCTTTGTTGAGTCCGAATCCTGCAGGCGAACGAAGTCCTGTAGCCCACGGCGTCATTTTGCCGTCCGGGGTCATTCTCAGCATCCAGCCTCTCCATTTTGATAAACTGGCTCCTCTTCCGATCCAGTCAAGGTTCAGCGTAAAAATCATATCGCCATCCGGCATTTCCAGTGGTCCGTAAGAATACTGGTGGTAGTTACCCGATAAAGGCCATTTGTAGAAAGTCTGGTATTCATCTGTGATGTTGTCGCCGTTCAGGTCATTCAGAATGGTAACTTCACCCCTTTGGGTTACCCAAAGCTTGTTTTTCAGGTAGTTTAGACCCAAAGCTTCATGTAATCCTTCTGCGATTTTTTTGTAGCTCGGCATGCTGTTATTCAGCATATAAGGGTTTTTGATCATCCAGACATCACCTCTCCTGGTCGATGCCGCCAGGTTTCCTTCCGGAAGAATGGCCAGCCCGCCCACTTCAAGCTCAAGGCCCTCAGGTGAAGGAATAGTGATGATCTTATAGAAATCGTCTTCTGTCAAAGGCCTGTTCTGTGCTGAAGCCACTCCGCCGAAAAGCAGAATGCCCGCCATAAATCCCTTTATTAAAGTTCTTTTTTGCATAATATATTACCAGATAATAGAATAATTCAATTGTTTATTAAGGCCAGTCACCAGTTGTTTCGATTTTCCGGCAGAGATAATTTCCGGCTTCAGCTTCGGATCTGTTTTGATGTAATGATCATCGACCTGGTACAAGCCGTTTTCAATTTTCACAATCTCCTGTCCCTGGTCAAGCAAAATAGAAAAACCATGGTAGTCAGAGGCATTGACGGATACATTCAGATCAGAACCACTCGGTGTATATTCAAGGCTAAAGGTGCTGTTTTTCCATTTATAGTTGAATTTCGGCAGGCCTTGGTCATTCAGCGAATAGCTGGTATTGATAAATTCCCTGTAAACATCCACGGAATCAAGCGGCGAACCTCCGTTGGCATAAAAAGGCACTCTGCCCGACAATTCTGTTTTTAATCCTATCGGTTTGATTACCTGCGGTTCTCCCCTGTCCAGCCACATGTCGGTTACGTTGGCAAAATCGCCTCTCCAGGCATATAAAAGAGCGGCATTGTCAAGGTCAAAAGTGTAATGAACCTGCTGAGGAGTTCCTACAGAAATCACTTTTGTTCTTTTTTTGTCTTTGAAAAATACAAACGATCTTATGAGCTGTGCTTTGTCACCTGAAGGTTCTGCAAAAACACCGCCTTTCATTTCAGGCAAAGGAAGCGAGCTGGAAGCATGTAAGGCATAAGGCCTTATTTTGCCGCTTGAAACAAATAAGCCCATGGCCGGTCTCCAGAAAATAGTCTGGTATTGGTATTCAAAATCATGTTCTCCGGCAGTCAGATCAATCATTCCTGTCATCGGTTCCCTGTAAGTCCATTCTTTTGAACCCGTCACCTGTTTTCCGTCGATCTTCAGATGTCCTGCACCCTGGTAATCCATCGTGAACGCATATTTACCGGCTTCATCTACCTTCAGTTTACCTTTAAAGTTGATGATATAACGATTGTAATCATTAGGCACGTCATAACTCAGCACCGGTGTTTTGCCGCTTACCGGAGGAGTGGCTTTGGCTTCGAATGAACGGTCAAAACCATTGGTTTCCTGAAGGGTATAGCTCAGTTCACTCAGTGAAACCGGTTTGTTATTACCAAACTGAAGATATTCGAAATCTTTGACGGCAAAAAAGCCCTGCTGGTTATCAAAAGTGAATTTGTCATTTACAGAAGAGGCCTTTTGGTTGCTGATAAATACGTTCTCATGAATAGTGAGGCCGTTCAGGACCAGTTTTTCGATTACTGTCGACTCACTGGCAGTTTTTGCCGGTGAATATACCAGTTCGAGTGTCTGCCATAGCCCTACCGATTTACCCGCGTCAGCCAGCGGCGTGATTATTTTTCCGTTGTCAATGCTGATGCTGCCGGTCACACCGCTTGTCTTACCTGTATTCTCAAGTAAAACAGCGATTCCGTTTCCGAGATTGAAACGGGTATCTGCCCCCGCTCCCAAAACAAATCTGAATTTCAACTTGATATCCTGCGTTGCGAGACCAGAGGAAAGCACACCTGAACTTGCTTTGGCAACAAGAATACCATTACCTGGCGTAATGACACTTTTTTTAGTGTTCAAGGGGTTGAGAACAACATTCCCTGCTGTCTCCCATTTAGAGCCTTGTATCTGCCAGTTCTCCTGAGGTAGCTTTTGCATAGGAAAGTCAGAGCCTTCCTGAGCAAAAACGCTCACACTGAAAAGAATGCAAATGCTTGCAAAAATTGATTTGATCATTAAAGTTATAGTTTTTATTTATTTTGTTCAAAAATAATAATAATTGTTAAATGTACACTTAAAAATTAAAACTTTTTGATTCGAACATAATCTTTAATTTTGCGAATCATTTTTTTAATACTATTCAATGAAACCAACACTATTGATCCTGGCTGCAGGAATGGGCAGCAGATATGGCGGAATTAAACAACTGGACGGCTTCGGGCCAAACGGTGAAACCATTATAGATTACTCACTTTATGATGCCATACGTGCCGGTTTCGGCAAGGTGGTGTTTATCATCAGGGAAGAGCTGAAGCAGGATTTCCAGGACCTTTTCGGGCCTAAGCTCGACGGTAAAATTGATTACGATTTTGCGATCCAGGGTTTTGGTTCTTATGTTCCGGCAGACCTGGGCGTGGTAGAAAGAAGCAAGCCATGGGGAACGGGTCACGCTGTTTTGTGTGCCTGGGATCAGACACAGGCTCCGTTTGCGGTCATCAATGCCGATGATTTTTACGGATATGAGGCTTTTAAAACGATGGCTGATTTCCTTTCTTCCAACACCGATGAAACAGTACACGCCATGATCGGTTACCAGATTAAGAATACCTTGTCTGAAAACGGTTCTGTGTCAAGAGGCGTCTGCGTTACGAATGACAACGACTTCCTGATCACGGTGACAGAAAGAACCCAGATCATCAGGAAAGAAGATGGTCAGATTGTGTTCATAGAAGGTGAAGAAGAGACTATTTTGGGAGAAAATACGCCTGTTTCGATGAATTTCTGGGGCTTTATGCCTTCAGTTTTCCCTGAGATCAAGCAATTGTTTGAAACGTATGCCAGGGAGAATTACAATGCTCCCAAAGCTGAATTTTATATTCCCCGCGTGATGAGCCACCTGATTGAGTCGGATAAAGGGCAGTGCAAGGTTTTTGAGAGTGAAGCGGAATGGTTCGGGGTGACTTATCCTGAAGATAAGCCAACCGTCTCCCAATCCATTGAAAATCTTGTGAATTCCGGAAAATATCCAAATGAACTCTGGTAATTATTCGCTAATTAAAGTCTCGTGATATTTTTTACGAGACTTTACTTTTTATCTGTTCAATGACCTCGATTTGGGTCAATATCTGCTCAGGTTGTATGATCAGTTCGTTTTTGCCATAAATTGCGAAAGCCAGGTTATCGTACAGCTGGTTCCATTCTCCTGCAATCGTCTCCACCCTTCCATAGTATTCAAGGCCTCCTATTTCGGTTCTTAAGTGCCCGTCAAACTGACTTCCTTCTTTTCCGAAGCCTTCCTGGTCAGGTGTCATGCCTGCTTTCAGCTGATCTTCCTGCACATCCAGGCCATATTTGATGAATGAACCCTTTGTTCCGTTCACCACATACTTAGGCCCCTGTTCTTTGATCATCAGGCTTGATTTTAAAGTCACCCTCAGGTTTTTATAGTTTAGTCTCAGGTCAAAAGCATCGTCGATTTCCGAACCGGCCCTTTCTATAAACACTTCGCCTTCAGCTCCTTCAGGTTTGCCGAAAAGGTAGATGGCCTGATCGATCAGGTGTGAGCCAAGATCATATAAAACGCCGCTGCCGGGAGCTACGGTTTCTTTCCATTTTTTAGGATTAAGAATCGGCTTAAAGCGGTCAAAATGAGCCTCATACGACAATATTTCTCCCAAAACACCGGATTCAATGACTTTCTTAACGGTCATAAAATCACCGTCAAAGCGTCTGTTCTGAAACACACACATCACCAGGCCCTTTGATTTCGCCAATTCAATCAGGTCTCTGGCTTCAGCGGCTGTTGAAGTCATCGGCTTCTCCAGGAGGATGTGTTTGCCTGCCAGCAGGCACTTTTTAGCGTATTCATAGTGTGTGGGATTGGGCGAAGCGATGGAAATGAGATGAATTTCCGGATCATTGATCAGTTCGTCCAGGCTTTCCGCTTTTTTGGTATCAGGAAATATGTATTTGGGTATTTCCTGAGACGTCACCAGCGACTTCAAAACGAAATTACGGTTAGACATAAAAAACGGTGCCTGAAGAAATCTTCCGGACAATCCGAAACCAACTAAACCTACATTAATCATAAGGATATATTATTTAAATGCTTGAATTCCAGTTATTTCATTCCCTAATATCAGCAAATGTATGTCATGTGTACCTTCGTAAGTGACTACCGATTCGAGGTTCATCAGATGCCTCATGACCGGGTAATCTCCTGAAATGCCGTTTCCTCCGAGTATCTGACGGGCTTCGCGGGCTATTTTCAGGGCCGTTTCCACATTATTTCTTTTCGCCATGGATATCTGGGCAGTGGTGGCTTTGCCTTCGTTCTTTAAGGTGCCTAATCTCCAGCTTACCAGCTGTGCTTTGGTGATTTCGGTGAGCATCTCCGCCAGCTTCTTTTGGGTGAGCTGAAAGGCCGCAATGGGCTTTCCGAACTGAATTCTTTCCAAAGCATACCTCCTGGCGGCTTCGTAGCAATCCATCGCCGCTCCCAAAGCACCCCAGGATATACCGTAACGGGCGTTATCGAGGCATTTCATGGGTGATTTAAGGCCGTCGGACAGGGGAAGCAGGTTTTCTTTCGGTACTTTCACATTATTAAAGACCAGTTCACCGGTTATGCTGGTCCTGAGAGACCATTTATGGTGTATTTCAGGTGCTGAGAAGCCCTCCATACCTTTTTCGAGGATGAGTCCTTTGATTCTACCCTCTTCATTTCTGGCCCAGACCACAGCAATATCGGCCACCGGGGCATTGGAAATCCACATTTTGGATCCGTTCAGTACAAAATGGTCTTCTTCTTCCTTAAAATGAGACAACATTCCGCTGGGATTGGACCCGTGGTCGGGTTCTGTCAGACCAAAACAACCCAGAAGCTCGCCTGAGGCCAGTTTGGGCAGGTATTTTAGTTTCTGAGCTTCTGATCCAAACTCAAAAATGGGAAACATGACCAGCGAACCCTGCACAGAGGCCGTAGACCGCATGCCTGAGTCCCCCCGTTCAATTTCCTGCATCATGAGGCCATAGGCAATATAGTCAAGTCCCTGACTACCATAGGTTTGTGGAATAGTAGGACCAAAAACGCCCATTTCTCCCATTTTACGTACTATGTAATAAGGAAACTCTGCTTTCTGAGCCGCGTCTTCAATGATGGGTGAAATCTCTTTCTTTACAAAATCACGCACCGCCGACCTGATCATCTTATGCTCTTCAGACAAAAGGTCGTCTAAAGCATACAGATCAGGAGATTCAAAAGTATCCTGTACAGATGACCTTTTAAAATCGTCGGGAGAGCTCATATCGTTACATTTTAGAATTCAACTTCGATCTGGTTTTTAAGAATATCTTCAAAAGTCTCTCTTTTACGGATCAGCTGGGCTTTACCGTGATAAATCAGCACTTCTGCAGGTTTTATCCTCGAATTGTAGTTGGATGACATCGAGAAAGCATAAGCCCCGGCGTTTTTAATGCCCAGTACGTGCCCTTCTTCTACCTTGGGAAGACTTCTGTCTTTTCCCAGGGTGTCGGTTTCACAGATATATCCGACCACATCGTAGGTTTCTTTTACTTCTCCGGCTGGATTTGAAATGTTCACGATCTCGTGATAGGCATCATACATCATCGGGCGGATCAGGTGGTTAAGCCCCGAGTCCACATGCACGAAGTTGCGGGTAGGATTGTATTTCACCACATTGGTATTGACCAGTAAAATACCACACTCACTCACCAGGAACTTTCCCGGTTCAAACCATAACTGTACATTTTTACCGTATTCTTTTACAAAATGGTTAAAAGTGCTTACCACATCTTTTCCAAGATCTTCCATGTCGGTAACGTGGTCGTCTTCAGAATAAGCCACTTTAAATCCTGAACCCATATCGATGAATTCGAGGTCCGGAAAATATTTGAAAGCCACTTCAAACGACTTTTTCATGGCATCTACGATCACACTTGCACTTTTAAAGTCTGAGCCATTGTGCTGATGAAGGCCGGTTACTTTCAGGTCATATTTTTTAACCAGCTCTACGACGGTTTCGATTTGTTCAATGGAAATCCCGAATTTGGAATCGGCATGTCCGGTAGAAATCTTAAGGTTTCCCCCGGCCATGATGGAAGGATTAAGGCGGATGGCGATCGGCAGGCTGTTGCCGTAAGTTTCACCGAACTTTTCTAAAAGCGGAATAGAATCCAGGTTGATTCTCAGGCCCAGTTCAACAGCCTTCTGAACTTCAGAAAAAGCAACGCCGCTGGGGGTATACTGAATTTGTGCTGG
>Ga0247738_10000993_pt1 | contig 10484 bp, 7 predicted proteins | sample UWRJL013104B2_FD_180936 | JGI IMG/M metagenome (GOLD analysis project Ga0247738, IMG submission 180936) | Plant litter microbial communities from Arlington Agricultural Research Station in Wisconsin, United States - UWRJ-L013-104B-2 | ecosystem: Environmental > Terrestrial > Plant litter >...
TATTATGATGAAAAAAAATCTCAAAAATCAATAGACATTTAGAACATTTGCATCGATAATTTATTAGTATTGAAAATCATTTTATAGCAAGCAATCGCTATCAAATTGATGCTTTACAGATAAAACATTCGGAGGTAATCAAACTTGCGTTGTGCCTTTTGAAGAGTGATTAAGTGATGAAATGTTATTCCCAATTCTTAGCTTAAAGCTAATATGGGCATGCTTTCAGGAAACCTCTCAAAAAAAGGGCGACCTTATCGTAGTTTTAGCATAGCGCATGCTTTGTACCATTCCTATTTTAACTTATCTTCGCAGCTTATACATTTGTGAGTGCATTTTACTCATTTAAAAATCTAATTTGTGAAAAACAAACCAGAAGAAGTACAAGACAATCAGCTTAAACGTGGGCTGACTAATCGCCATATTCAGTTAATTGCCTTAGGCGGATCGATAGGAACCGGTCTTTTCCTTGGTATTGGTCCCGCGGCTGTCTTAGCAGGGCCATCGGTTATTTTAGGATATGCTGTTGCAGGAATGATCGCTTTTTTTATAATGAGACAACTTGGTGAAATGGTTGTCGAAGAACCTGTTTCAGGAAGCTTTAGTCATTTTGCCTATAAATATTGTGGTTCTTTTGCAGGTTTTGCATCCGGTTGGAATTATTGGATTTTATATATTTTAGTCAGTATGGCTGAACTTACGGCCATTGGTGTATATGTGCAGTTTTGGTGGCCTGAAATTCCGCTATGGGCATCCAGTTTATTTTTCTTTTTGGTTATTAATGCGTTGAATTTTGCTTCGGTTAAAGTGTACGGAGAAACTGAATTTTGGTTTTCGATCATAAAAGTAGTGGCCATTATTGCCATGATACTTTTTGGTACTTACTTACTAATAAGTGGTACAGGAGGAGAACATGCTACCATTCATAATTTATATAACGATGGAGGTTTCTTCCCGAAAGGTTTCTTTGAAAAAACAACTGATGGCAGTTTTCAGGGGTTATTGGCAGCAATGGCGCTGATTATGTTCTCCTTTGGAGGCTTAGAACTTATTGGAATTACTGCAGCTGAGGCAGAAAACCCGGAAAAAAACATTCCAAAAGCAACCAATCAGGTTATCTATAGAATTCTTATATTTTATGTGGGTGCATTGGTCATTTTATTTGCTTTGTCGCCCTGGCAGCAAATTACTACAGACAGCAGCCCGTTTGTAATGGTTTTTCAAAATCTAAACGGAATGGAATTTGAACTTTTTGGTAACAAGATATTTTTTACAAGTCTTATTGCTAATGTGTTGAATTTAATTGTATTAACCGCGGCTTTATCCGTATACAATAGTAGCGTATACAGCAATTCACGTATGTTATATGGTCTATCAGATCAGGGTAATGCCCCTAAATTTTTAATGAAGCTAAACAAACATTCGGTACCTATTAATGCAATTTTAATTTCTTCCTGTTTTGCAGCTATTTGTATTTTAATCAATAAACTAGTTCCAAAAGAAGCTTTTAGTATTTTAATGTCTTTAGTTGTGTCTTGTTTGATTATTAACTGGGTGATGATTTCATATACGCATCTAAGATTTAGACGTGCAAAAGACAAGGAAGGCACAAAAACTAAATTTGCTTCCTTATTTTATCCGGTGAGTAACTATATCTGTTTCATATTTTTATTGGGTATTTTATCCATCATGTGGATCACTAATATGAAGTTATCGGTAGAATTAATTCCTATTTGGCTGGGGATTCTTTTTGTATGTTATAAGGTTTTTAAAACAAAAAAATAAGTAGCTTTTACATTATTCATTATCGGGTATTTATTCTTGATGTATAGTTAATTTTCAATGCCTTTGTTAATGCTTCTGTTTTTCTTTAAAGCGAATTATCATTATTGAATTTTTGATATAGTTTTATTTGAATCTATTTGTCTTTGTATATTTTACGCTTCAAATTCGTGTGATGAAGAAAAATAGCATTGTGATAGTAATCCGGTTTTAGCAACAGAAAAGAAAATATTGCTTATCAAAATGGTATGTATTGATAATGCTTTGGTATCTGCGATCGCAACTCTAAATTTTAATTTTGTCCTATATAAATTTTAAAATTAAAGCAAAATGAATAAGGCATTATTATTAATTGATATACAAAGAGAATATTTTGAAAATGGCAAATTAGAACTTGTAAATCCTATTGCTGCAAGTGAAAACGCCAAGAAATTATTGGAACATTTTAGAAAAGAAAACGGCACTATTATTCATGTTCAGCACATATCCGGAGAAGGTTCTCCTATTTTTGTGCCCGGTACAAAAGGTATAGAAATTCATGAAAATGTAAAACCGCTGGAAGGGGAGAAAGTAATTACGAAACATTTTCCTAATAGTTTTAGAGGAACTGATTTACTAGAATATCTTCATTCAAAAGAGATTAAACATTTGGTAATCGTAGGGATGATGACTCATATGTGCATTGACGCCGGAACAAGAGCTGCAGTTGACCTTGGTTTTGAATGTACCGTAATTGGAGATGCCTGCGCTACACTAAATCTTCAAATAAACGGTCAGGAAGTTAAGGCTGAAGATGTTCATAATGCATTTTTGGCAGCATTGGAATTCTTTTACGCAAAAATCAGTACAACAGAAGAGTATTTGCTTTCGTAAAATAAAGGAGAAATAAAGAATCACTTTTATAAAATGAGCGGTAATTATTACTGCTCATTTTTTTTGTTTTGAAGTAATTTGTAAATGAAGTTGTAAATTTGCTTTAAATCTAATATTTAAGCGCATCGTAAAGAAAGTAAAAAAACAGATTTTAATTGGTTAACGAATTAAAGAGAATGAAAACAATTAAATTTCATAAAACAGAATGTGGTGTTGAAGTGCTGCTCAATGTATTGCACGGCGATATGCTGAGTGATAGATACTTGGAGCGCGATACTTACAATACTGATTTTTTTGAAATATTGCTTTTTAAGACGGCCAAAGGATCCTTGGTTTTAAATCAGCAGAAGATCGATATAACTGACAATACAATTGTTTTTATTTCTCCCTTTCAAAAAAGAAAATGGACTTTGGAGAAAGTGGGATTGGATTATACTGTTCTGGTTTTTCAGGAAAATTTTCTTAATGATTTCTTCTCAGACAAATTTTTTACGTATCGTCTTCTGTATTTCTATCAGTTGAATTATCCTTTAAAGATTAGCATTGAAAAGGAAGAACTTCAGAAAGCACTTGGTCAGCTTATGGAAATCAAATATGAACTTATGAATACCAGAACAGATAGTATTCATATCATAAGATCTCTTACTTATTATCTGCTTTTGAAGTTTAACAGAATCTACGCCGATGCAAATAATCTTTCAATTGACAGGGCAGAAAACAACTTTGCTTATCAGTTTAAACAGTTAATGGAAACACATATCAGGCAAAAGCAGCGAATTGACTATTATGCAGATTTATTAAATGTGAGCAGGATTACAATTAATACTTGTGTAAAAAAGCAGTTTAATGTTACCGCAACAGAACTCTTAAAACAGAGATTGCTTTTTGAGATAAAGAATGACCTGATACATTCCGGAAAAACTATTGCTGAGATTGCTTATGATCTTGATTTTTCAGAACCGGGACATTTGATGCGATTTTTTAAAACCCAGACAGGAATAACCAGTAGCCAATTCCTCTCAGATTACCAAAATGGAATATTTTCATAGCATTTCATAAAGCTGTTACAATAAGATAAATCTATAAAACAAAAGGATTGCTACGCTTTAAACGAAAGTTTAAATAATGGCAATTTAAATACATTAAATCTGCCTTGAGGCATTCAATTTTTTAATATGATCAAAAAATATAAATCCAATAAGATATATTACCAAAGCACAATTGCACTTGCCGGGCCTGTTGTCATTTCTCAGCTTGGGCATACCTTGGTACAGACTCTCGATACAGTAATCATAGGACATTATGCAGGAACTATATCATTGGCTGCAGTTTCGCTGGTTCATTCTGTTTTCATGGTAGTTTTAGTCATCGGATTAGGAGTTGCCTACGGATTAACACCTTTGATCGCACAAGAAAACGGAAAATCAAATTTTAAGGAATGCGCAAAGCTTCTTTCAAACAGCTTATGGCTTAATGTTGCTGCTGCAATTTTTCTTTTTTTAGTCGTGTATTATGGTTCTATGTTTGCTATGCAGCATGCAGATCAGGATCCTCAGGTGGTAGAAACGGCAAAACCTTATTTATTGGTATTAAGTTTATCTATTCTGCCTTTAATGATATTTCAAACCTTCAAACAATTTGCAGAAGGACTGGGTTTTACAAAACAAGCCATGTCTATAACGATATGGGGAAATGTACTTAACGTAGTTATTGCTGTAATTCTGGTAAAAGGAATGTTTGGGATTGAGCCAATGGGCGTTCAGGGGGTAGGAATTGCAACATTGATAGATCGTGTTTTAATGATGGTGGTCATGATGTGGTATGTGCTTCGTTCAGAAAGTTTTAAGGTTTATATACAACATTTCTCTGTGAAGTTTATTGATGTTTCGAAAATTGTAAAAGTGATGAAAATAGGATTGCCAGTAGCGATGCAATATGTGTTTGAAATTGGGGCATTTGCCGTTGCTGCTTTAATGGCCGGTCACATAGGCGCAATAGAACAGGCAGCGCATCAGACGGCCATAACCCTTGCAGCAATGACCTACATGATGGCAGGAGGAATTGCATCGGCTGCAACTATCAAAGTTGGAAATAGTTTTGGAAATCAAAACTACAAAAGGCTCCAGAGGTTTGCTGCGGCATCTTATCATTTGGTGATCATTTTTATGATGTTCTTTGCTGTGATTTTTACACTTTTTAATCAATATTTGCCTTACCTGATCACAAGCGACATAAATGTTGTAGCACTGGCGGCACAATTATTAATCATTGCCGCAATATTTCAGCTCTTTGATGGTACTCAGGTGGTCGGACTAGGTGCACTAAGAGGAATGGGAGATGTAAACATTCCGACTTTTATAACCTTTATTGCTTATTGGATTATTGGACTTCCTGCAGCCTATATTTTAGGAATTCATTTCAATGCAGGAGTACAGGGAATTTGGTTTGGTCTGTGTCTGGGGTTGTTAACATCATCTGTTTTACTGTATTTAAGGTTTCGCTATGTAATAAACAAAGCCCTGCAAAATGCATAATTTTGTATCCTTAAATAACTAGCTTCTTACTATTATACTATGAACAATATATTTTCTGACAGCAGCCAAATAGGAGTGGTATCTACTTTCTCTGATCTTGTGCAGACCAATTTCAAAGGAGAAATGAATGCGCTATGCTGGTACAGAAACCTGGATGGCGATTTTAAGGAGATTGTATCTCAATTATCTTTAGAAGAAAATATAACCGAAGTTTATCCCGAAGATCTAATCGCACTAAAACTGTCAGAAAAAGGAAATATAGCCAGGGAAATAATATTGAATGATTTAAAATTATTAACTGATTTTGGTGCTTCGCCTTCTCTTAATTTACTAAAGTGTTACGAACGTGATGATGAATTCGATTTCATATCGACCGATGTTTATTCGTTTCATGTTGATCGTTCGCCCATTGCAACAGATACTTTTTTGTGTACCTATCATGGAGCAGCAAGTGATATTATTGCTAATGCGCAGGCAGAGCAAAAAATCCTGATTCCGGAAATCCGAACCAAGCTAAAAGAATTGCATGACGGACCAGAGGAAGAATTCGAAGATTTTTTGAAGGAAAATTATTTTGATTTGCATTATCAGGCACATCAGGATGCAGCACCTGTTAATTTAGGTAAAGGACATCTTTGGCGGCTGGCTGTAGATCATCCAAAACAAGAAATATTGCCTTGTATTCATAGAGCACCAATAGAAAACGAAGGAGAGTATCGGTTGTTGTTGATTTGCTAATGGAATTCTATTGATACTTACTCAAATCCAGATTAAGAATAGTACCTACTTTGCTAAACTCATCATTAACCTTGGCATTCAGGATTAGTTGTTCATTGTGTACTGGATGATTAAAAATTAACTGATGTGCATGAAGCATCATTCCTTTCAGATCAAAATTCTCCAGCCACAATTTATTTTGTTTGTTACAACCATGAGGGCGACTTCCTAAAATGGGATGAAAAATATGTTTGAAATGTTTTCGTAATTGATGCATACGCCCGGTTTCAGGAATCGCTTCTACCAAACAATATCGTGAAGTGGGTTTATTGTTAAATTCTAATGCAACTTCGGCATTTTGCAAACGATGAAAGTAGGTTATGGCATTTTGTGTAATGTCGTCATCATTCGTTAAATCATAATCAATCGTTAGTTCTTGGGGTGACCAGCCACGTAAAATGGCTAAATATTTTTTTTCGACTTCGCGTGTGGCAAAACGATCATTCATAATTTTTAAGACTTCTTTATCCAGCGCAAATAACAAAACACCAGATGTTTTACGATCTAACCGATGAATAGGATAAACGTGTTGCCCTATTTGATTTCTCAATTCCTGAATGGCATACACTTTTGCATCGCGCGCATAAAATGATTTGTGCACCAGCAACCCGCTTGGTTTATTAATGGCAATAATATATTCGTCTTGGTACAGAATTTCTAACATTCGGCAAAAGTAGAAGAGATTTCGATTGAAATTACTTTTATTGCTTGTTTATTTTTATATTATAGTTTTAGATTTTTAGTTATTATGGCTTTTCAACAATTGGTGTAATTGTATAGATTATTTTAGTATAAGCTTTGAATTTGACATTTTTTCTGTACTGATCTTCAAGCGACTGTAGTTTGACAGTCGATGATTTAGAGATAAAGTTTAATTTTTGAAGCGTTAGCTTGATATTTAGATCTGAAACACCCATTTCGATCATTTGCGCTTTGTGGTTATCAAACTCTTTAGGAACATTCATTTTGTGTACGTTAATAAAGGCATCATTTGCTTTTTTATATTTTTTAGATCTTTCATAAAGTGTGTTTATGTAATGTTCAGATGCCTTATGATTGAAATTAACCGTAGTTTCAGAATTCAGAAACTGTAGAAGATTAAGCTGGTCAATACTATTTTTATCATTTATGATTACTACCTTTTCTTTTTTAGTTCCCAGTTTATAGATATTAGGATCATATACAGCTAGCATATACGAATCGTTTAGTGGGAGGAACAGCTGCAATCCTTTTAAACCAAAATCTCTCTGACTGCCGAAATTCCAGTTTCGTTTTTCTAAAAACTGATTATAGAGGATTATCGGATTATCTGAAATAATAAAAGGATTTGAAGTTGTATTTTTAATGAGTTTGTATTTGAGATCCAAAAGATCAGAAGCCAATAGTTCTGTAGATTTGAGTGAATTAAGTTTTCCCTGATCAGTCTGATGTTCCTTTAATCCAGGGACCAGATCATTAGGAACATTGCCTTCATTAATTTTGGATTTAATTGTGGGAAGTTTTTGCTCAAGATTATTTAAAATTTTGAAATGAATAGGATTTCGAAGGTCCAAAGCAACCATGAAATGTAACATTTTTAAATGCTCCCGACTTTGAGCAATTGGCAGTTTTTCTTTGTCCCACATTTTCCTAAAGATTGGAGCAGAATCTGTTTCGAGCTGTCCAAGCCAATCCTCCAACTCTCCATCACTACCATAAAAGTGATTTAGGCTTAGATGCGAGGATATTTTTATGTGGCTTTTAAAAAGATTCCGATGGGTATCGAACATGCCGATAGTTTTTCCGTTATTTTCATAAGAGAAGAAACGCTGGAAAAACTGCGGGACAAAGTGTTGATTTTTTGGAATCTGTTTTTTCTTTTGAGCCATTTACATTCTGCTTATTAGGACATGAATCTTATCTAAATTTAGAAATAAAATTAATTAAATAGTTTTAAAATTGGTACATAATATTTTAGTACGGATCTTATAACACAATTTACTCATTTAGGACAGTTTTACTCGTCCAACGCAGAGTTCTTTTAGAGAGCTCGGCGAATGTCTCCAGACTTCGCACCCGCTTTCTAATCAATTAAAAGATATCTTTATAAAAGTTGTTAATGAATAAAAATAAGTCATAAATAATTATATTTGATAAACTTAAAAAATATAATTGATGTTAAAAAAAATCGAGAATTTTATTGAAGTGTTATTTAGTTCATTTTCACACAAAAGAATGATTACTTTAATTACAATTATTTTCTTTTTTTTTGTTTTTCAGTTAAAAATTGAAACTTTTATCGAATCTTATTTATTAATTGATAAAAAATTTTCTAATTTTTGGTTTAATTTAATTTTAAGTATTCTTTCTGTTTATTTTTCGATTTATCTACTTTTAAAAATATTAATAAAAAAATACGTACCCTCAAATAATGAGGTGATTTTATGTTTATTATTTATTTTGCTGTATTTTTATTATGATAAAAAAAGTTCAAGTTTAAATTGGGAATTTACTAACTTTTATATTTTTGACTTTCAGATTAAATACCTATTTCTTGTACTTGTACCAATATTCACTTTTTTAATAAGTATCCTTCTGAGATTGTTTTATAGTAGCTTTTTTGTATTTCAAAAACCTTTAATAAACAAATACATGGATGACGCTCCGATAGAGCTGATTGAACAAGATGAATTAGATTATAAAGCAATTGTTGACAAGTTAATAGAAGTTCTTAAAAGTCAAAGTTGTCAAAATTCTTTCACGATAGGGTTAGTGGGACCTTGGGGAAATGGAAAATCAAGTATAATTAAAATGGTCACTTCCGCATTAAAACCCAAATTATCTTTTTTTAAAAATGCAATTGCTAAATTGAAAACTAGGAATGAAATAATTATAATAAACTTTTTACCCTATCTAAATCACAAAGATGAAGATATTATTAGTGAGTTTTTTACATCTCTAAGTAAAGAATTATCTCATTATAATGGTAAATTGTCCGATCAAATTCTTGAGTATTCTAAACGCTTAACAAACGTTTATAAAGAAAACAAAATAATAGAGTTATTTGAAAATGTACCATATAAATCGAAAGAAATTCCTTCTAAAAATTTGTATGACGAAATTAATTCAAGAATAAATGAGACTGGTAAAAAAATAATAGTTTTTATTGACGATCTTGATAGACTAAACGACCATGAGATTCTTCAAGTTTTAAAATTAATAAGGAATACTGCTGATTTCAATAACATTATTTTTGTTGTAGCAATGGATAAAGATTATGTTATTAATAGATTAAAAGCAAATAATCAGATTTTAGATTCAAGATTCATTGACAAGTTTTTTCAATTAGAGATATATTTACCAGAATTAGAAACGAAATTATTACGAGATTATTTTACTAAGGAATTAATGAAATCTAAATTAGCGAATAACCCAAATTTTCAAATAAAATTAGTTTTAGCAATGAGGCATGACTTTAATTTATTTGATCTATATATTAAAAATTTTAGGGATGTTAAAAGAGTTATTAATCAAATAGTATTTGAGTATCCTTTGTTTGAAGATGAATTAGATTTAAAGGACTTCATGAACTTTATTTATTTTAAACTTAAATTTCCAAAATTAATTAAAGTTTTAAATGATAATAGGAATACCATTTTGAAAATTGATAATACCGGGCAATTTTATCAGTTACCATCGACAGAATCTTCTACGTTAATGAAATTATCAAAGGGTAGTGATTATCAAAAAGATAAAGTAATATTTGTCGATAAATTTCAATCTATAAAAAGTTATATAATTTATCAGCAGTTAAATATTGGCGACTTGTCAATTAAAGATTTCCTTTCTATTGAAAAAGAAGATTTGACTATATTTTTAAAAACTTTAGCATCACTTTTTGGAAAAGAAAATTCAATTGAAAATACTAATTCTATAAAATTTGAAAATAATTTTAGAAAATTAATGCAACAAAAGTTTCGAGCAACTGATTTATTGGAATCAGAATTCAAAGCTTTATTTGAAGGATCTATAAATTTAAACATTGATTTGTTGAATTCATATGAATTGCCTTTAAAACAGATTGATAATTTGAGTCATAATAATAAATTAAATGAACTTTTAAGAAGATTTGAATATTTTAATTCAACAGATATTAATAGCTTAAATTGGACAATTCTTATATTAGGAGTATTATTTGAAAAAAGAAAATTATATAAATTAGATGAAAATGAAATTCTAAATTTATTAAATTTATTCGTGGATAGACAAAATTCAGTAAATTTTGATATTGAAAATGTAGGTCAATGGCTTGTGAAAAACTTATTTGAGGCAATTTTATCACCAGAGAATAAGATATCATTATATGGTCATATTTGGTATAGTAAAAAAAATTGGGGAATTGAGTATGATAAATTTTCAAAGTTGATATTACAATCTTTTGTACAGCTAGTAAGCGATCTTAAAGAGAAAGAATATTCCGTCAATGACATTTCTTTATATAGATCTTATCATACTGCGAAAGGAGTCAATAACATTGGT
>Ga0247738_10000994_pt1 | contig 10473 bp, 10 predicted proteins | sample UWRJL013104B2_FD_180936 | JGI IMG/M metagenome (GOLD analysis project Ga0247738, IMG submission 180936) | Plant litter microbial communities from Arlington Agricultural Research Station in Wisconsin, United States - UWRJ-L013-104B-2 | ecosystem: Environmental > Terrestrial > Plant litter >...
CGCTGGTCACGATCGACAATGCCGCTGACATCACCCCGTCGGACAAGCTCGAGTAGAGCTCCCCCGATGCCGTGGGGACCGGGATCGCCGGTTCCCACGGCGCAGTCCCGAAGTCGCCGAGCGTCCCGTCCGGCATCCGAGCCCCCTTCCCAGAAAGTCTTCACATGCGTTTGAAAGGCAAAGTCGCCGTCATCACCGGCGGCGCCAGCGGCATCGGCCGCGCCACAGTCCTGAAGTTCGTCCGCGAGGGTGCGAAGGTCGTGATCGCCGACATGAATCTGGCGCAGGCCGAGAGCGTCGTCGCCGAAGTCGAGGCGCTCGGCTTCTCCGCAGCGGCGACCGCGATCAAGACCGACGTCTCGGTGTACGCAGATGTCTCGGCTGCCGTGGCCCGCGCCGTCGAGGCGTTCGGCACCCTCGACGTCATCTTCAACAACGCAGGTATCGCGGGCGGCAAGGCACTGCTGGACCACGACCCAGACGTCGACTACGCGCCGATGATCCGCATCGATCAGGACGGCGTGTACTACGGAATCCTCGCGGCCGGTCGTCAGTTTCGTGACCAGGGCACCGGCGGCGTGATCATCAGCACCTCCTCGATCTACGGCGAGCAGGCCGCCGAGCTCGCATTCACCTACAGCGCCGCCAAGGCCGCCGTGATCTCCTTCACCCGTTCGGCGGCCTACGAACTGGCGGAGTACGGCGTGCGTGCGGTGGCGATCACACCCGGCCGCGTCAAAACCGCCATCATCAACCAGTTCAACGACGACCTCAAGGCGACCTTCGCCTCCGAGCAGCTGCGCGGCACGATGACCGCGCCTGAGGAGATCGCGGACGTCGTCGCCTTCCTCGCCTCCGACGAGGCCAACGTCATCAACGGCACGGTCGTGCACGTGGACGACGGCTACTCGGTCTTCAAGAAGCGCCTCGACCTGCCCACCTTCTGACCTCTGAGCCGTTCAGGAGTACTCATGAATGCCCACTCGACAGCCTCCGCGCACCTCGACGTGGCCTGCCACATCAACGTGCTCCTCCCGGATGCTGATCCGAACGACCTGCCCGCGGCGTTGCAGGTGCTCGCCGAGGCCGGCTATTCGCACGTCGTGCTTCCCCCGCTCGATCCCGCAGCGGTCGACGCCGGGGAACTCGCCCGGGTGTTCGCCGATCACACGGTCGCGCCGATCACGATCGCGGCCGGCCAGGCGGGCGAAGCCGACGTGTCGTCGGGGGACGCCGACGAGCGGGCGGCGGGTGCGGCCGCGTTGCGGCGCATCGTCGAGCTGACGGCAGCGCTCGGCGGTGACCAGATGAACGGAGTGCCGTACGGACCCTTCGGAGCGCCCGGGGGGCCGACTTCGCGAGCGGCCGTGGAGCGATCGGCCCGCGAGGTGGGGGCCGTCGCGGACTTCGCACACGAAAACGGCATCGCCATGACCTTCGAAGTGCTCAACCGATACGAGACCTCCCTCGTCAACACCGCAGCCCAGGCCGTCGCCTACGTCGAGATGAGCGGTTCGGAGCACCTCCGCATCCATCTCGACACGTTCCACATGGCAGTCGAAGAGGCCGACATGTCCGAAGCCATCCGCACGGCGATGCCGCTTCTCGGCTACCTCGAGCTCGGCCAGTCGGGCAGGGGGCTGTTGAGCACGGGAGCCGTTGACCTTCCCGAGATCGTGCGCGCGGCACTCGACGACGGCTATGTGGGCCGGTGGGGCGTCGAGGCGTTCTCGCGCTCGGTGCTGCCCACTCCTGCGGCCGACATGCTGGCGATATGGCGCGCGCCGTACGACGATGGAGCAGAGGTCGCCGCCGACGCCATGCGGGTGATCCAGCGCGGGTGGTCGAGCAGCATCGCGGGACGTCGCGCGCAACGGCTGTCGCGCGGCATTCCGGCGTGACCACCATCCGACCCTTCTGATTCGACGATGAGAGAGAAGACCATGAGCATTGCGACCGACATCACCCAGACACTGATCGACCCCGCGGAGTTCTCGGGAAGGATCTTCATCGACGGGAAGTGGGTCGTCGGCGGTGGCGGTGAGATCCCGTCGATCGAGCCCGCGACCGGTGAAACGCTTGCGATGGTCGGGATGGCGGATGCCGCCGACGTCGCGCGTGCGGCCGAGGGTGCGGCATCCGCCCAGAAGGAGTGGGCGGCGCTTCCACACCCCGCACGCGCGGCCGTTCTGCGCAAGGCGGGGCAGCTGTGGGAGCAGTACGCCGATGAGATCGGGGGATGGAACATCCGCGAGGTGGGTGCGATCCCTCCGCTCGCCGGGTTCGCTCTTCACGTGACGGCGGCCGAATGCTACGAGGCGTCGGCGCTGCCCTCGGCACCGCTCGGGTCGATCCTCTCCAGCGAAGAGCCCCGCCTCTCGCTCGCGCAGCAGGTTCCGGTCGGCGTGGTGGGCGTGATCTCACCGTTCAATGTGCCGCTGATCCTCGGCATCCGTGCCGTCGCGCCGGCGCTCGCTCTCGGCAACGCCGTGCTGCTCAAGCCCGACCCGCGCACCGTGATCACCGGCGGCGTGTCGATGGTGCGCATCTTCGAGGAGGCAGGGCTTCCGGCCGGGCTGCTGCAGCTCGTCCCGGGCGGCGCCGAGGTCGGCGAGGCGATGGTGGCCGACCCGCGCGTGCGCGTGATCGCATTCACCGGGTCGACGCGGGCAGGTCGAGCCGTCGGTGAGCTCGCCGGGCGGCACCTCACGCGCGCGCACCTCGAACTCGGCGGCAATTCGGCGTACGTGATCCGCGCCGATGCCGATGTCGACAAGGCCGTGAACCTCGCCACGTGGGGCTCATTCCTGCACCAGGGGCAGATCTGCATGACCGTGGGGCGCCACATCGTGCACGAGTCGCTGTTCGACGAGTACGTCACCAAGCTCGCGGCGAAGGCGGACTCGATGCACGTCGGCGACCCGGCCGCCGGTCAGGTGCACCTCGGACCGCTCATCGATGAGGTGCAGCGCGATCGCGTGCACACCCTCGTACAGGATGCCGTCGCCCAGGGCGCCGAGCTGCGCGCAGGCGGCACGTACGACCAGCTGTTCTACCGGCCCACCGTACTCGCGAACACCCCGCGTGACGCGGCCGCGTATTGCGACGAGGTGTTCGGCCCGGTTGCGTCGGTCGTCTCGTTCTCGACCGACGACGAGGCCGTGGAACTGGCGGCCGGCACCGACTACGGGCTGTCGCTCGGCATCGTCACGGCGGACGTCTTCGCCGGACTCGAGATGGCTCGCCGCATCCCGACTGGCATCGTGCACATCAACGACCAGACCGTGAACGACGAGGCGAACGCCCCGTTCGGCGGCACCGGATCGTCGGGGACCGGCTCGCGCCACGGCGGTGTGCAGGCGAACATCGACGCGTTCACCGAGACCCGCTGGATCACGATGCGCCGCGAGCCGGGGCAGTACCCGCTCTAGACGACGTATCCGTTCGGCAACGTTATTTCACCAATTCGGTGACGGGCGTCACGAAAACCTTGACAATCGTCCCCACCTGGCGCAACATGACTTGTGTCAGCGGCACAGGCGCCGGGACGCCGTCAGGGGCATCCGAACGCTCCGGCCGCAGTGGCTGGCAGCCCTTGCCGACAATGAACCACGAGAGGCCGATCAATGAAGAAGAGTCTTGCCACACTGGGTGTGCTCGCCGTCGCAGCGCTCGCGCTGAGCGGCTGCACCGATTCCGCAGCGCCGCCGGCTGCGAGTCCCGATTCCAGCGGGAGCGGTGAACCGATGGAGATGACCACGGTTCGCGTGGCCGCGCTGCCGATCGCCGAGACCGGCGCCCTCTGGGCGGCGATCGAGGAGGGGATCTTCGAGGACCACGGTCTCGAGATCGAGGTCGTCCCCGCGCAGGGCGGCGCCAACGCCATCCCCGCACTCCTCAGCGGCGACATCCAGTTCGCGATCGGCCAGCCGTTCGGTCCGATCCGCGCCGACCAGCAGGATCTCGGCGTCGTGATCGTCGGCAACTATGCCAACAGCAACGCGGAGGGTGACGACGTGAACGCGGTCGTCGCACTCGCCGACTCCGGCATCACGCGGCCCGCCGACCTCTCCGGCAAGAAGGTCTCGGTCAACACGATCGGCGCCGCAGGCGACCTCACCATCCGCAAGGCCGTGCAGGATGACGGCGGCGACCCCTCGTCGATCGAGTTCGTCGAGGTCGCCTTCCCCGACGTGCCGGCTCAGCTCGAGGCGGGCACGATGGACGCCGCGTGGGCGCCCGACCCGTTCCGCGGCATCGTCCTGGGCGGTGGCGGCGTATCGGTCGTCTCGCCGTACCAGGCGACGATTCCGGGACTCACCGTGCTGACGAACATCACCACCCAGGCGCTCCTCGATGAAGACCCCGAGCTCGTCGCGGCGTACTCCGAGGCGATGGCCGAGGCGCTCGAGTGGGCGGCGAGCAACGAAGAGGCCGTGCGCGCGGCGATCGCGACGAACCTCGACATCCCCGAGGAGGCCGCGGCCGGCATCACGCTGCCCACCTTCACGTGGGACCTCGCCGACGCCGGCATCGAGGATCTCGGAGCCCTCGCGGTCGAGTTCGCCTACATCGAGGCCGAGCCCGACTACGAGACGATGATCCAGCAGCAGTAGCTGACAGCGGACAGGACCGGATGCCGCGACCGGCGGCATCCGGCCCTCCCATCGCCCTCGGGAAGAGAGCCATGCACACCGACGTCACGACAGACGCCTCCGAGGGGGCGCCCGTGCAGACGCAGACCGCGACGGATGCGGGCCGCTTCCGCCGCAGCCGTCGCTCCCGCTCCGCACGGAAGCTCGCGCTGGGCCTCGCCGGAATCCTCGGGTTCCTGGTGACCTGGCAGTTGCTGCCCACGTTGGGCCTCGTCGACCCGCGCTACTTCCCGACGGCGACCGAGACGCTCGCGCAGCTCGGCCAGGACGTGCGCGACCTGGAGTTCTGGCGCAATGTCGGGCGCACGCTCACGAGCTGGGGGCTCGGCCTGCTCATCGCCACCGTCCTGGCCACCGTGCTCGGCACGATCATCGGGCTCGTCCCGTTCCTGCGCCGCGCGACCCACACCACCGTCGAGTTCCTGCGGCCGATCCCGTCCGTGGCACTCATCCCACTGGCCGTGCTGATGTTCGGCTATCAGATCCAATCGGCGCTGCTGATCATCGTCTACGCGAGCTTCTGGCAGGTGTTCATCCAGGTGCTGTACGGAGTCGCCGACGTGGATGCCGTCGCACGAGACACGGCACGCAGCTTCGGGCTCTCGCGCGGGTCGCGCGTGGTCAACCTCGTCTTCCCCACGGCGCTGCCGTATCTGATGACCGGGCTGCGCCTGGCCGCCGCGGTGGCGCTGATCCTCGCGATCACCGCCGAGATGTTCATCGGCAACCCCGGGCTCGGGCGCGAGATCGTCTTCGCGCAGTCCGCGGGCAACTGGCCGGCGGTGTATTCGCTGGTCATCGTCACGGGGGTGCTCGGCCTGCTCATCAACCTCGTGTTCCGCGCGATCGAGCGCAGAACGCTCTCCTGGCATCAGTCGGTGCGAGGGGAGGACGTGCTGTGACGCTCTACACCAGCACGATCGTCACGCCTCGCCGCCCGGCGCGGGTGTGGGCCAAGATCGGAGAGAGCACCCTTTACGCGATCGGCCTGCCGGTCATCCTCGTGGTCCTCTGGGGAATCTGGGCGACCGTCGCCCCCGCGAAGTTCTTCCCCTCCCCGGTCGAGCTCATCCAGGCGTTCGTGGACACCTGGATCGGACCGGCGTTCATCACCGATGTCCTGCCGAGCCTGGCTCGCCTCGCCGTCGGCATCCTGATCTCGATCGCGGCGGGCATCGGCTTCGGCATGCTGATCGGCCTCAACCGCTGGCTGCGCGACCTGCTCGAGCCGATGCTCGAGTTCTTCCGCGCGGTGCCGCCCCCCGTGCTCCTTCCCATCGCGGTCGTGTTGATGGGCCCGACCGATGCCATGAAGGTCGTGGTGATCGTCGTCGGGTCGGTGTGGCCGATCCTGCTGAACACGATCGAGGGCGTCCGCTCGACCGACTCGGTCATGACCGAGACGGCTCGCTCGTTCGCGGTCAGCCGATCGGAGCGACTGCGCTACCTGGTGCTTCCCGCCGCGAGCCCGCGCATCATGGCGGGGGTGCGGCAGTCGCTGTCGATCGCCCTCATCCTCATGGTCATCTCCGAGCTCGGCTATTCTTCGTCGGGCCTCGGGTTCCAGATCGTCTACTTCCAGCGCAACTACCTCATCGCCGAGATGTGGAGCGGCATCCTGCTGCTCGGGCTCATCGGGGTACTGCTCGCGACCATCTTCGGATTCGTCGAGCGCCGCGTGCTGCGCTGGTACCACGGAATCAAGGAGGTCGAACGTGCCTGAATCGAACACGCGCGCCACGCTGCTGAACGTCCAGAACCTGCGCAAGGTCTACGAGTCCTCGACGGGGAACGTAGAGGCGATCGGAGACATCAGCTTCCGGATGAACGCCGGTGAGCTGGTGTGCATCGTCGGGCCGTCAGGATGCGGCAAGACGACTCTTCTGAAGTGCATCGCCGGACTGCTCCGGCCGACCTCGGGCATCGTCGAGCTCGACGGTAAGACGGTGACATCCCCGCCCGACAAGATGGCACTGGTCTTCCAGGAGTATGGACGCAGCCTCTACCCGTGGCTGACCGTCCGAGGCAACGTCGAGCTGCCGCTCAAGCACAAGAAACTCTCGCGCACCGACCGGGACCGGCTCATCGACGACGCCCTCACCGCAGTCGGACTCGATCACGCGGCCAAGAGCTACCCCTGGCAGCTGTCGGGCGGCATGCAGCAGCGCGTCGCGATCGCCCGCGCCGTGGCCTACCAGCCCGAGGTGCTCATCATGGACGAGCCGTTCGCCGCGGTCGACGCCCAGACACGGGCCGACCTGGAGGACCTGGTGCGGACCCTCCACCGCGAACGCGGGATGTCGATCCTTTTCGTCACGCACGACATCGACGAGTCGGTCTACCTGGGCGAGCGCGTGATCGTGCTCTCCAAGTCGCCCACCTGGGTGCAGGAAGACCTGGCGGTGGACCTCGCCCCCGAGCGCGACCAGATCACGACCCGTGCGCTGCCCCGGTTCACCGAGCTCCGGACGCACGTGTACGAGCAGATCCAGCGTGCGAAGCGCGGCGAGGCCGTGCGGCCGACGGCGTGACCGTCGACCTGGACCCCGCCGATCGGGCCCGCGGGATGCGCAGCCGGCAGCCCAAACAGCTGCTGCTGGCCTTCTTCGGCGAGCACGTCGTCGATCAGGACGTACCGCCGTTGCGGGCGAGCGCCCTCATCGAGGTGCTCGAGGACGTGGGGGTCGCGGCGCCGGCCACGCGGGCGACGCTGGATCGCATGGTGCGGCGCGGGATGCTCTCGCGCGAGCGACGAGGGCGGGAGATCCTCTTCTCCCTCACGAGGGACGGCAGCGCCGTGCTGCGCGAGGCGACCGAGCGCGTCCGTGGCCCGCACCCGTTCGCCCCGCACGGCGAGGGGTGGACGCTCGTGACCTTCAGCGTTCCCGAGAATCAGCGCACGCTGCGCCACCGCCTGCGCTCCGCGCTGACCTGGGAGGGGTTCGCCCCCCTGCGCGACGGACTCTGGCTCGCGCCGGGCGAAGTCGACCTTGCGGCGGCGCTCGAGCCGCTGCGCGCCGATCTGCCGGCCGGAGCCGTCACCGGCTTCCATGCGCACGAACTGGCGGGCTTCGCGATGGCCGACAGCGTGCGCGCCGCGTGGGACCTCCAGAGCATCGCCAGCGCGCACGAGACGTTCATCGAGACGTGGTCGGCGCCTTCGGCGGATGCCGAGGCCGGCAGCGAACTGGCTGCACGCACGATGCTCGTCGCCGACTGGCTCGCCTTGCTGCGGACCGATCCTCGCCTGCCACGGCACTTCCTCGGAGCGGACTGGCCGGCCGACCGGTCGTTCGAGGTCTACTGGCGGTGGCGCAGACGATTGGATGCGGCATCCACCGCTCAGTTCGACGCGATCGTCGCGACGTCCGACCTCAGCGGCCGAAGCGCGCTCGAAGATCCGCCTTCCGCACCTTCCCGGACGCCGTCCGCGGCAGTTCGTCGATGACGACGACGTTCTTCGGGATCTTGAAGCGCGCGATCCGTCCCTCCAGGCGGGCGCGGACATCATCGAGCGAGACCTCGGCGCCCTCGCGCACCGTGAGCACGGCCCACGGCACCTCGCCCCACGTGTCGTGCGGCACCCCGATCACGGCGACCCCGGTCACGCCGTCGATGTCGCTGATGAGGTTCTCGATCTCGGCGGGATAGATGTTCTCGCCGCCCGAGATGATCATGTCCTTGAGGCGGTCGGCGATGTAGAGGTAGCCGTCCGGGTCGAGGTAGCCCATGTCACCCGAGCGGAACCAGCCGTCGGGTGAGAACGCCGCCGCGGTGGCATCAGGCAGGTTGTGATACCCCGGGAACACGTTCGGCCCGGTGATCTCGATCTCGCCCACCGTGCCGCGCGGGACCATCGCCCCGCGCTCGTCGGCGATGCGCACGTCGGTGAAGAAGTGCGCGAGCCCGACGCTGCCCTGCTTGGCGCGCGTCATGGCCGGAGCGAGCGAGGTCGCGCCGGGAGAGGCCTCGGTCATTCCGTACCCCTGCGAGAACGACAGGCCGCGCTCCTCATAGGCATTGAGGATGCGGGTGGGCACCGCCGAGCCCCCGCACGTGAGCTTCTGCAGGGTGCTGAGGTCGGTGGTCGCCCACCGTGGATGGTCGGCGAGGAGCTGATACGTCGTGGGAACGCCGCTGAGCATCGTGACGCCATGACGCTCGATGAGCTCGAGTGCGCGCCCGGGCTCGAACCCCTTCTCGAGCACGATCGTCGCCCCCTTCAGGATCACCGGCAGCGCACCCATGCCGAGCGAGGCGGCGTGGAAGAGAGGCGAGATCATCAGGGCGACGTCGGTGGAGACCACGTCGTAGTCGACCAGGCAGTTCAGTGCGACCCACGTGAGGTTCTGGTGGGTGAGCACGGCTCCCTTCGGTCTGCCGGTCGTCCCCGAGGTGTAGAGGAGCGCGGCCGGGTCGTCGAGGGTGACGTCGGCGTCGGCGTGCCCGCCGGATGCCGCGTCGAGCAGTCCGTTCAGCCCGCCTGCCCCCGTGACGATCACATGCGGCACGCCGGCCTGGGCGACGCCCACGGCCACGCGCTCGGCGAACTCGGGATCGTGGATGAGCACGCGCGCTCCGGAGTCGGTGAGCACGTGCGCGATCTCGGGGGGCGCCAGTCGCGTGTTGATCGGCACGAACACGGCACCGAGCTGGGCGGCGCCGAAGAGCACCTGCAGGAACTCGGGACTGTTCTCGCCCAGGAACGCCACCCGGTCGCCCTTGCGCACGCCCCTATGCCACAGCAGTGCCGAGACGCGGTCGGTGCCGTCGGCGAGCTGCCGATAGGTGATCGTCTCACCATCGCCATGGATCAGCGCCGGCTTGTCGGGGGTCTTCAGGCGCCGTTTGGCCATCCAAGCGCCCAGTCCGTGGTTGTGCATCGGTGATCTCTTCGTCGAGGTGGGGCGGTGGTGCCGGGATGCCGCCGCAGCGGCATCCCGGAGTGTGAGGTCTATGCGTAGAAGCGGTAGAGCCCGCGGGCGACGACGGCCGGCTTGGTGGCGCCGTCGATCTCGATGGTCTGGTCGACCGTCAGCTGGTAGCCGCCCCCGATCTCGGTGACCTCGGCGACGACGGCGTTCATGCGCACGCGCGCGCCGACTTTCACCGGCGAGATGAAGCGCACCTTGTCGAGGCCGTAGTTGACCTTCGTGGTCACGCCCTCCACCTCGAGAAGCTCGGTCCAGAAGGTCACGGCGAGCGACAGGGTGAGGAACCCGTGGGCGATGGGTGCGCCGAAGGGTCCGTCCTTCGCCCGCTCGGGGTCGACGTGGATCCACTGGTGGTCGCCGGTGGCGTCGGCGAACGTGTTGACCTGCTGCTGGGTGATCTCGACCCAGTCGGTGTAGCCGAGGTCGGTGCCGGCGAGTCCGGCGACGTCGGTGTAGGCGATCGTGGTGGTCATGGGTGCTCCTTCTGTGGATGGAAACGCGGTGAGGCCCGCGAGGGTCAGGTGAAAGCGGACACCCCGGTGAGCGAGCGGCCGACGATGAGGGAGTTGATCTCGTGCGTGCCCTCATACGAGTAGACGGCTTCCGCATCGGCGAAGAACCGGGCGACGTCGTGCTCGAGGAGGATGCCGTTGCCGCCGACGACCTCCCGGGCGAGGGCGACGGTCTCGCGCGCGCGCAGCGAGGTCCACATCTTCGCGAGTGCGGAGTTCTCGTCGGAGTCGTCACCGGCGTCCTGTCGGGTGGAGAGCTGCACGACCAGCGCAAGGGAGGCGGTGACGTTGCCCAGCATGCGGGCCAGCTTCTCCTGCACGAGCTGGAAGCTGCCGATCGGGCGCCCGAACTGCTCGCGTGTGCGCACGTAG
>Ga0247738_10000996_pt1 | contig 10461 bp, 10 predicted proteins | sample UWRJL013104B2_FD_180936 | JGI IMG/M metagenome (GOLD analysis project Ga0247738, IMG submission 180936) | Plant litter microbial communities from Arlington Agricultural Research Station in Wisconsin, United States - UWRJ-L013-104B-2 | ecosystem: Environmental > Terrestrial > Plant litter >...
GACCGTCGTGCAGAACGTGGCCTTCGCATTGCGGCGGGGCTGGACAAACCCGAACAAGGCCATTCGGAACGAGAACGTGCAGCGCTGGATTTCATCGTTTCACCTGGAATCGGTCGCAGGCCACTACCCCCATCAGATTTCCGGAGGACAGCGCCAACGCACGGCGCTGGCCCGGGCGTTGGTCACCAACCCGCGTGCCTTGTTGCTGGATGAACCGTTTGCTGCGCTGGACAAGGGCCTACGGGAGCGCCTGCGAAACGAGCTCAAGGCGCTACAGACCCAACTCCAGTTGCCGATGCTGCTGATCACCCATGACGACGACGATGTAAACAGCCTGGCGGAGCAGGTGATCTGTGTCGACGGCGGCAAAGTTGTCGAGAGTCCCCGCGCCCCACCGGAATTGACCGGCTAGGCGCTGCCCACAACTCGACCAACGGGGCACCCCGCCACTGCTATGCTCAAAATCTGGTCAACCCGAACGCGCTCGGGAGACGGCGGATGACAAGCAGGAAATGGCATGGTGACAAGAAGGCGAAAAGGCGGCGAGCGGCTGGATGTCCGCGGCTCGATCTGGATATCTGTGGGTGGAGACAGCCTCGGTGGACATGGTCGCGTGGCCTTGCTCCGCGCCGTCGACAAACACGGTTCTATCACGCAGGCCGCCAAGGCCTTCGGGATGAGCTACAAGGCCGCCTGGGATGCCATCAACAAGATGAACGAGCTTTCTCGAACGCCCTTGATCGAGCGTGCTGTTGGAGGCAGGGGAGGTGGGTCCACCCACCTGACCGATCATGGCAGAAAGTTGATCGAGCGCTATGAGCAGGTCGACGCCATTCATCAACGGTTTGTCGAGCTCCTTGACCGGGGCTCAATGGATCTGGATCAGGAATTCTCGGTTTTGAAGGTACTGAACATGAAAACCAGCGCACGGAACCAATGGATGGGGAAAGTCACGGCGGTGCGCTCGGGTGCCGTCAACGACGAGATCGAAGTGACCTTGCCGGGCGGCCAGCGGCTCGCGGCCATCATTACCCGTGAAAGCACACAAACGCTGGGGCTCAAGACCGAACAAGCGGTGATCGTCCTGGTGAAAGCCTCGTCAGTGCTTCTGGCCACCAACCTGCAAGGCGCCAGGATTTCGGCACGCAACCGCATTGAAGGCAAGGTGCTCGCGGTGACGCCTGGTGCGGTGAACGCGGAAGTCACCCTCAAAACCGAGGATGGCTTGGAAGTCGTGGCCATCGTTACTCAAGGCGCGGTGACCGAATTGGCGCTGACACCTGGTGCCTCTGCGACGGCATTGGTGAAAGCCTCGGATGTCATCCTGGCAGTGGTGAGTTGAGCCAGAGCGTTTTTCAGTTTGCGATAGAAGCCTCAGAGACCGTTGGCTGGGACTTTGGAGCATTCCAATACATTCCACGATGTATATTATGTTAAGTTAAAGAATCCGGCCAGAGAATCCAAAACTGCTCAACCAAGAAGCCCGTCAAGGGTGTCTAGGTTGCTCTATCGCGCTGACTGGTTCGCTGGACTCGCCGTCCACGCGGCGTTGGCGCGAACGCTGCAGCAGCAGACCCACCAGCACCATGGCTGCAGCCGATCCCGAAAGACCGGGCGATCCGAGCACCAGCCGCGCCAGACCATCCACGGCTTCGATGCTGACCTGTTGCGCGTGATCGACCAGCGCGACGATGTCGGCAGACTGCACGTTGTGGATGTCCTCCATCCGGACATTCAGCTCCTGCCAGCCGCTTCGAAAACGGATTTTCGCGAAAACACCATCGGCGATCGCCACCAGCGACAGCACACCCAACGGGCGCAACAGCTGCTCCAGCATGTGCCCACGGTCGGCCGGCAACGCGGTCTCGTACACCTCGGCGACGAGCTCAGGGATGGCGGTGCCGCCTGCCGAGGGTTCAATCGTCGGGCTCATGAGGCCCTCGAATTCCGGCCCGGCATGGCTCTCATGCAATCGAGAGCCGTTTCAAGGGCTTCCTCCGCGCGAAGGAACTCGTTGTGACGGATGAACCAGGCCGCCTCATCCAGCGCCACCAAGGCTTCGGCAACGCCTCCGGAAGACGTGGCATGCAGTGTGCGCCGAGCCTCGCGGATGGCCGACATGGCCAAACCGTTGTGACTGCAATAGACGTCCACCTGCGCACGTCGGACATGCTCCATGGCCTCAGTCGAAAGCGGTAAGTCGCTCACTTCGTGGAGCGGAGGTGTGTAGGCCGTGGCGCCGACCATTGCATCAACGAACAAGAGCGTCGGGAGGTTGTTTGACATGTTCCGTCTTTCTGGTCAGTGGGTTGGATGCGTTTCACTCTGAGGCGGGCGAGAGCACTGGAGGTTTCAAATGCGGAAGCCGCAGATGACATTTGTCATCTGCGGCTTCCTGGCAAGCTCATGCAGAGCGGGGGGCTGCCTGCGCCCCGCCCTGTTGCGCGCGTCAGCCCGCTGCTTTTTGATCGGCTGGCATCGCCTTTTGCTTGTGCATCGTCTTCTTGGCCACATGCTTCTTGTGCGCGGTCTTGGTGACCTTGTGCTTTTCAGCAGGCATTTGCTTGGGCATCGTTGTCGGCGCAGAGGCAGCAGCAGGTGCCACAGGTTTGGGCGAGCTGTCCATGGTGCTTTGCGCAAAAGCGCTGGCCCCCATGGCAGCTATTCGCGGCAGAGATGAGGACAGTACGTAATTTCATTCGAAGCTCCAGGTTCGCAGCGGTCTTGGATTGCGGTCGATGCTGCGTTTCGTCAACCACGGATCACATGCTGGTTGTCCGCGTGGCGGCCATGGTGTCAATCCACCTGCCGGCACATTTCACTTGCAATGGCGAGGGATCTTCAAACCAGCCGCTTCTTTACAGTTGGAACCCCAGCCACAGCAGCATGCCTTCGGCGATGTCGCGCGCGAGCCCGGGTGCCGTGGCGACGTAGGGTTGTGCCGTGGCGCGCTCGAGGTCAAACCAATCTGAAAAACGCTGCACGTCGTGCGATCGATGAAACGCACACATCAGCTCGTAGTTCAGCAAGAGGCTGCGGCTGTCCAGATTGGCCGAGCCGCTCAGGGCCAGGGTCTGATCGAATACCGCGAGCTTGGCGTGCATCATCCCAGGAGCCAACCAGATCCGGCCGCCGGCCTGGGCGAGCGAGCGCAATGCCCTGCCCCGCGCCATGTCCGACAGTCGATGATTGGAGCGGGCGGGGACCAACAGATCAACCACCACCCCGCGCCGCGCGGCCAGGCAAAGTGCCATCAGGAGGGCCGCGTCGGGCACGAAATAGGGTGTGGCCAGGGCGATGCGCGCCCTCGCCCGGTACGCTGCTGTCAGTAGCAGGGCCAGGACGGTGTCGTCTGCCTGGTCCGGCCCCGAGGCAACGAGCTGGGCGCCATCGAAAGCATGTGCACGGCACGCATCGTGGACTTCGCGCGGACGGACTGGCAGGCCCCGGGCGAAGTTCCAGTCGTGATCGAACAAGTCGCTTGCCTGTTGAACCAGTGCACCGCCCAGATCGAAGCTCAGATCGCGCCAAGGCGCCTGCTGCGGCGAGCCCATGAAGTATTCGGCCGCCAGGTTTCTGCCACCACACCACAGCCGCGCCGTCGGCGAGCCGGCGTCGGCGATCAGCATCTTGCGGTGGTCTCGCAGGTTGGTGCGCCCCCTGATTGGCGAGTGCAGCGGGGGCACGAAACGCACGAACTCACCACCTGCCCGAATCAGGCGGTCGAGGTTGGGTGGGCGCTGCATCAGGCTGCCCATGCCGTCCAGCAGCAGGCGCACACGAACGCCCTGCTCCGCCTTGGCCGCCAACAGATCGACCACCCTCTGCCCCGGCCCATCGCGCCCCAGGATGAAGGTGCACAGATCGAGGGTCGACTGTGCGTCTTCGATCGTGCGCATCAAGGCGTCGTGGGCGCGGCTGCCGTCGCTGTGCAGTTGCAAGTCTGCATAGGCGACGGGTGCAGGCTGTCCCAGCGAGACGATGGTGTCTGCCGCCCAGCCATCCCCCGAGGCCAAGGGGCGCGGCGCAGACGGTGTGATGGAAGAAGGACGGGCGAGCTTGCGGGAGCCGAGCAGGAGGAATGCTGGCAGTGCCACGTAGGGAAGCAACACGATGAACAGGACCCAGGCGATCGCCGAGCTGGGTGGCCGTCGCTGTCGCATCGCGTGTGAGCTGAACACATAAACCAGGATCGCCAACGAGACGGCGAGGCCATGGAGCGTGAGCCAATGGCTGGGCAAGAGATCATGAAACATGGGACGAGCGATGCGTGTTCGGGGGGTGTCGGCGCGCTGACGCGGCCAATTTGCGCATGTCACTTGTCATCTGCCATTCGCCTCCATGCAATACCTCCAGATCCGGGCAATCGCAGTATCACCTCGAATCCGTGTCGCCTTTTCCCCGAAACGCGAAAGGAACTCCATCATGCCCACCGACCCGCAACGGCGCACCTGGATGGCCATGACCGCTGCGATGGGTGGCGCAGCGGCGGTAGCCGCGGCTTACCCTTTCGCTGCCTCGTTTGCCCCCAGCGAGCGGGCCAGGGCGGCCGGCGGACCGGTGGATGTCGATGTGTCGAATCTCCCGCCTGGTGCCACCATGGTTGTCGAGTGGCGGGGCAAACCGGTCTGGGTGGTGCACCGCACGCCCGAGATGGTGGCGGCGCTGCAAGGCCACGACGCCGAACTGGCTGACCCGGATTCGAGCCGCAACCAACAACCCGGCTATGCAAAGAACGCCGCTCGTTCGATCAAGCCGGAGTTCTTCGTCGCCGTGGGCATCTGCACACACCTGGGCTGCTCACCCACCTCGGTGCCAGGTGGCACGGGCAATCCGGGCTTGCCGGCGGACTGGCCCGGTGGATTCTTCTGTCCCTGTCACGGCTCGACCTTTGACGGCGCAGGAAGGGTGTTCAAAAACAAGCCGGCACCGAGCAACCTCGAGGTGCCACCACATCGGTATGCAAGCGCCACGCAACTCGTGATCGGCGACGACGCCACACCCGCGTGAAGACCGTGTTGGCGCCTTGACCGGGGTCCAATTTTTCATCCATCAGAAAAGCGTTTCGACCTCGCTGTCCAGAAGGTATCCCGCGCCACGTTCGGTGAGGATCAGCCTGGGCTTGGTGGAGTCGGGCTCGATCTTGAGGCGCAGGCGGCGAATCTGCACATCGATCGTCCGGTCGTAGACCTCGGCTTCGTGCAGACGCGACATCGACAACAACTGATCACGGGTCAGCACGCGCCGTGGCGCCCGGCACAGCGCATTGAGCAGGCTGAACTCGCCATTGGACAGCTCCACCGACTGGCCTGCTGGCGACACCAGGCGGCGGGTCCGCAGATTCAGCTCCCAGCCCGAAAAGCGGTAGGCCCGCCGCGTGTTGTCACGTTCAGGCAACGTGGCCTGCACCTGGTAGCGGCGCAGCACCGCGCGCACGCGGGCGAGCAGTTCGCGCGGACTGAAAGGTTTGGTGACGTAGTCGTCGGCGCCCAACTCCAGGCCCATGACGCGATCGGCCTCCTCGCTGCGCCCGGTCAACAGCACGATGGGCACGGTGGCGCGCTCTCGCAAAGCGCGCGCCAGGTGCATGCCATCCTCTCCAGGCAATTTGAGGTCGAGCAGCACGAGGTCGATGGCCTCGCGGTCGAACAGCGCGAACATCTCGGCCCCCGAACAGCCGGCGCTCACGCGCATGTCGTTTTTGCCCAGGTACTCGACCACAAGGTCGCGCACGTCCGCGTCGTCGTCGATCACGAGAATGTGGGGAACGGTGGTGGTGTTCATCGTGTGGCGCCCAATGTAGCGCAAGCCGTCGCCCGAGACACGCGGCGGCGCATACTGCACACCCATGCGCACAGGTGCCTCGTTGAACCGATCGACCCCCGACGCCACCCCCCGACCGCGAGCCGCAGGCCTTCCCTGGCTGTTCGCGTTGGCACTGTGGTTGCTGCTGGTGGCGGTCACCTCGCTGGCGCTCTGGCAGTTGCACCGCAGCGCGCTGGAGAGCCAGGGACGGGAAATGGCCCTGCTCTCCCTGGCGCTGACCGACGAACTCGATCGCGGCTTGCAAGGCGCCGAAGAAGGTTTGCAGGCACTCGCCCTGGAACTCGGTCGGCGCCGACTGCCCACGACAGACGGGCAAACGGTCCAGGCGCTGCAGACACGCGCAGCTTTGATGCCGCTGGTGACATCCCTCTGGCTGCTGGACAAGGACCGTGCGCTGATCGCCTCGTCCGAGGCCACGGCCCCGCCGGACCTGCAGACCTTCCTGCCGCAGCTGGACTCGCTCGCCGAGGGGGCCACCGCTCTGAGCCAGCCCTTCGTGCCGACCGGCGATTCGCAGGCGCAGGTGGCGCTGGCGTTTCGCATGGGTGCCGTGCACGACCACCCGGGTGGCTGGATCGTCGCTGCCCTGCCGGCCAACCAGTTGTTGGGGGCCTTTGGCGTTGCCCTGCCTGCAGCCGACGCGCGCATGGCCATCTTCCGCAGCGATGGCGTGCTGCTCGCGGGCATCAACGTCGGGCTTCTGCGTGCCAATGAGGCCGGATCGGCGCAACGCCCTCGCCTCGCCAAGCAGCGCTTCAGCGACGGCAGCGAGCACCTCGTCGGCTCGCACCGGGTGCCGCGCTACGGTCTGGATGTCGTGGTGTCCCGGGAACTCGCCGCGGTGCTTCAGGGCTGGCGTGGCGCGCTGCAGCTGTCCATCGCGGCGCTGGCGTTCCTGCTCGTCACCATGGCGGCTGCGGTGCACTTCGTGACGCGGTCCGAGCGGCAGCGGCTGGCGGCGCAACAGGCCCTCCAGGTGCAACTGGCCCGCACCAGCCGCCTCGAAGCCCTCGGCGCCCTGGCCGGTGGCGTCTCGCACGACTTCAACAATGTGCTGGCCGGCATCGTCGGGTACGGCGAAATGGCGCAGGACGCCGCCGCGCCCGGTAGCGACCAGGCCCGGCACCTGGACAAAGTGCTGCAGGCCGCCCAGCGCGGCCAGTTGCTGATCGAACGCATCCTGTCGTTCAGCCGGGGAGGCGCGCGCGCCTCGACCGTCTTCGAGCTAGAGCCGGTGGTCGAGGAGGTGCTCACGCTGCTGACCGCCTCGCTGCGCCCGGGGGTGGTGCTCGAACGCGTGCTCGGTGCCCCAGGCGCGCGGCTGCGCGGCGACGCGACGCAGGTCTTCGAGGGGGTCATGAACCTGTGCACCAACGCCATGCAGGCCATGCCCGATGGCGGCATGCTCAGCGTCCAGCTCGAACGCCGGCAGGTCACCACGCCCCAGGTGCTGTCCCACTCGCCGTTGCCCGTGGGCGACTATCTGGCGCTGAGCGTGGCCGATCAGGGCGTAGGCATCACGCCCGAGGTCATGGAACACCTGTTCGAGCCCTTTTTCTCCGCGCGCGGTACCCAGGGCGGCACGGGGCTGGGCCTGGCAGTGGTGTTTGGCGTGGTGGCGGAGTTCGGCGGCGGGATCGACGTCGACAGCCTGCCGGACCAGGGTGCCCGCTTCACCCTGTACCTCCCCGAGTGCACCGATGCGCTCCCTGAATCGGTGCCGGCTTCCGCGCCAGTGCCCGCAGGCGCCGGCCAGCGCCTGCTCGTGGTGGACGACGAACCAGGGTTGCTGGCCCTGGCCCAGGAACTGCTGAAGGGCCTGGGGTACGAGCCCGTGTGCTTTGACGATGCCAGCGACGCACTGCGCGCCGCGACCGAGACGCCGGAGCGGTTTGCCGCCGTGATCACCGATGAGCGGATGCCCGGCCTCAGCGGCACGCAGCTCACCAGTGCCTTGCGCGAGCGGGCACTGCAGCTGCCGGTGGTGCTGGTGAGTGGCTACGGTGGCCCGCTGCTGGCACGCCGCGCCAGCGACTCAGGAGTGACCCGCGTTCTGGTGAAACCCCTGCGGCGCGACGAACTCGCGCGCACCCTGGCCGAACTGATCCCCTGAAAGGCCCGCTCCATCGTCATTTATGTCAGATGGCACACAGACCCTTTGGGGGCGACACATGGGACGGTGACCAAAGGCCCAGCATGCAACCATGATGGATGCCGACACCCATGCAGAAGGTCTGGACACCCGGTCGCGGCTGCTCATTCATGCCTGTGCCGACGAGACCCGCTGGTCCGTGCCCGACCTGTGGCGGCGCATGCTGGCACTGTTGCGCGGCGCGCCGCACACCGACCTGGCCCAGCCCATGCTGGAAATTCACGATCTGCCGGGGCGTCGCCTGCTCACCCTCACCAACGCGGGCGCCCTGATCGACGTGGTGCTGCCGACGGGCACCTACCACGTCACCGCGCTGACCGGCGAGAACCGCCGCAGCTACACGGTGGTGCTGGCGCAGGACGCCACGACTGAACTCCACCTGCTGCCGGCCCGTTCGCGCCGGCATTGAGGGTCAGCGCTGCGCGCGCGCCGGGAAATCGTCTTCCTGAAAGGCCTGCTCGCCGCTCAAGCCCGCAGCCACCCGCTGAGACTCTTCCGCGCGCAACTGCACGCGACGGATCTTGCCGGAGATGGTCTTGGGCAACTCCGTCACGAACTCCAGCCGACGAATGCGTTTGTAGGGCGCCAGATGCTCGCGCGAGAACGCGAAGATCGCCTGCGCCAACGCCGGCCCGGCCTGCACCCCCGGTTTCAGGATCAGATAGGCCTTGGGCACCGCCAGGCGCACCGGGTCGGGGCTGGGCACCACGGCCACCTCCATGACCGCCTCGTGTTCCATCAACGCGCTTTCCAGTTCAAAGGGGCTGATGCGGTAGTCCGAGGCCTTGAAGACGTCATCGGCGCGGCCCACAAAGGTGATGTAGCCGTCGGCGTCCCGTTGTGCAATATCGCCCGTGTGGTAGTGGCCTTCGCGCATGGCGTCACTGTTCTGCGACTCGCTGCCCTGGTAGCCCGCCATCAGGCCCAGGGGGCGCTGCGCCAGCGGCAGCGAAACCTCGCCTTCGCTCGCAGGTTGTCCGTCCACGTCCAGCAGTTCGATGCGGTAGCCCGGCAGCGGGCGGCCCATGGAGCCGGGTTTGAGCAATTGGCCAGGTGGATTGCCCACCTGGGCCGTGGTCTCGGTCTGGCCATACCCGTCGCGCAGGCTCAGGCCCCATGCGGCTTGCACCTGCTCGATGATCTCGGGATTGAGAGGCTCACCCGCGCCGATCAGTTCGCGCAAACTCAGGCGCTCGCGGCACGCCGCCAAGTCTTCCTGGATCAGCATGCGCCACACCGTGGGTGGTGCGCAAAGGCTGGTCACGCGGTGGCGCTCCAACACCGACAACAGGCCCGGCGCGTCGAATCGCGCGTAGTTGTAGATGAAGATGCAGGCACCGGCGTTCCAGGGTGCGAAAAAGCAGCTCCAGGCGTGTTTGGCCCAGCCCGGCGACGAGATGTTCAGGTGCACGTCGCCCGGCAAAAGTCCTATCCAGTACATGGTGGCCAGGTGGCCCACGGGATAGCTCTGGTGCGTGTGCAGCACCAGCTTGGGCTTGGACGTGGTGCCCGAGGTGAAGTACAGCAGCAGCGGATCGGTTGCGTGCGTGGACCCGTCGGGCGTGAAACCCAAGGGAGCGTTCGCTGCATCCTCGAAACGCAACCAGCCGGCAACGCCCTCCCCCACGCTGATGCGCGTGCAGTTGCCCGCGAGGCCGTCGAACTTGCCTGTCTGCGCACTGGCCGCCACCACATGGCGCACCTGCCCGCGTTCGAGGCGATCGCGCAGATCGTCCGCGGTCAACAAGGCGGTGGCCGGAATGAGCACCGCCCCGAGCTTCATCGCCGCCAGCATCACCTCCCACAGCGGCAGCTCATTGCCCAGCATCAGCAGGATGCGGTCACCGCGCTTCACGCCGATGTTGCGCAGGTAGTTCGCCACCTGCGACGAGCGCTCGGCCATCTGCGAAAAGGAGCGTTTCACTTCGCTGCCGTCTTCCCCCACGATGTGCAGTGCGGGTGCGTTGTTGTCGCGCGCCAGGGTGTCGAAATGGTCCAGCGCCCAGTTGAACTCGCCCAGCACGGGCCACTTGAAATCGCGGTAGGCGCGCCCGTAATCCAGTCGGTGGGTCAGCAGGAAGTCGCGAGCGGCCAGGAAGGAAGCAGTGGAATCGGTCATGGTTCCTCAGGTGTCTTGGGGCAGGACACCCGAATTCTGCTTGATCTCACGGTGGGGAAAAAATGCATGGCTGGCCGGCATCACCGATGGCTAGCAAAAACGACACCTGAGAACCAAGCCCCAGGGTCGCCCCACGAAAAAAACTATTTGGTCAGGATCAGCTTTCCCAGCTTGGTGGACTGCAGCTTGTACATCGACCCGTTGTGTGCGATCTGCACGCACTTGCCTCCCTGCAGCAGCGAAAGGCTGTCGATGCTGGAGAGCCCATCCATCACGCTTGGCGCAGCCTGGGTCTGCGCCTCGTCCGCATCGACAGCGGACACGGCGGCAACACGTCGCGGCACGCGCAACAGCGGACGGGTGA
>Ga0247738_10000997_pt1 | contig 10460 bp, 13 predicted proteins | sample UWRJL013104B2_FD_180936 | JGI IMG/M metagenome (GOLD analysis project Ga0247738, IMG submission 180936) | Plant litter microbial communities from Arlington Agricultural Research Station in Wisconsin, United States - UWRJ-L013-104B-2 | ecosystem: Environmental > Terrestrial > Plant litter >...
TACAGCACCCAAGGAAATTACAACCCCTACAACGGGAAGTCCGGGACTGTAGATCCTTACAAGCCAACGCAGAGCAATCCATACGGTAGCCCCTACAACCAGCCGAGGACGCAGCAGCGTCGATCTGGTTACGGCTACTGAAGTCTAGGCCCCGCAGATGCGGGGCTTTTTTCTGGCAATGTGCCAAACGGCAATGGTGGCCCGCGTCAGGTCGTCTCTGGCTTAGGTGCCAGGCTCACCGACCACTGCCCATTTTCTTCCTGCTTGAGCGACAGGAGATCGTAGGTCTTCACCATGTTGAGAAGACCGGAATGCCCATAGATGCCAGGGGAGAACCCGGAATCTGCTCGCTTCAGATAGGAGCCTAGGGAGTTGAGGCTAACCTTACCCTCTGGCGTGCTACCGGCAAGCAGTGAGACAGCCTCGATGACGAACCGTGGGCGACGCTTCGGAAGAGGTGCGCTGCCGGTGGTCTTGGCTTCGTTACTGTGGTCAGCTGGGTGCGGCGGCTCCTGAAAATCTGGCGGCTCTGGCGATGAGGCTTCTTGGGCGGACCACTCGAAGAACTGATCGCAGGCATTGCGCAAAGCATCGGGGGTTTTTGCTTCGCCGACGATCAAAACCGTGGCGCCGCGCTCTCGGAGCTTCCTACAGAGGTAGGCGAAGTCGGAGTCGCTGGTCACCAGGCAGAAGATATCGGCACGCTGATCGAAGAGCGCTTCCAGGGCATCCAAAGCTAGGGCGATATCGGAGGTGTTCTTCTTCGCTGCGTATTGGAACTGAAGGCATGGAGTGAAGGCCTGGCGAACCAGGGCCTCTTGCCAGGAGTTGCCCAAGGTGGTGCGATTGCCATAGCCCCGTCGAAGCGTTACGCGCCCGGCCTGTGCGGCCATGAGGAGCGCGAAATCCACGATTTCGGGAGCAACGTTGTCGCAGTCAATCATTACTGCGACGGTCGATTCTTGCGGTTGAGCCATCTTGACTTCCTTTGTCTCGCATTCGGATAGTGCTTTGCTAGGCGTATTTCTCAATGAACTCTTGTAGCGGCATCCTCAGTCCGTGCCGTCTCTTCCACCTAGGCAGATTCGCATCTCGGGCTTTCTGGGTGGCGGCTTCCCACTTGGAGAGCTTTCCAATTTCAAAGCCCGGAAGCTCGGTGGGAAAGACGTACTGCATCATGCCCTTTTGGGCAACGCCCGGCGTTCGATAGATCAGTGGATAATCTGTATCGAACTCTTCGCCGGTATACCAGGTGAAGCTAATGATCGTTGCGTCCTTCGGAATGGATGGCCATTCTGCGTATGCATAGACCGCAACCTCGGGCTGCTGGTTCTGTCGCTCCTCTAGCAGTGCTTCTTGCTCTTCAGACAGCTCCGAGGTGACCACGGTGATCCAGATGTTGTGGTCTTTCCACTCCTCCGGATGATGCTTGAAGGAGTCGAAGATGTCTTTGGCCTTCCAATCCATCGGAGGGGTGAGCTTGGCGCGGACTTTTTGTAGCTTCTCTATGCGATCCAGCTCGGAAGGACTGATCTTCTCGGCTGCGAGCCACAGCTCCTCAAACCAGCTCTTCGCTCGCTGAATTACCTCTTTTGATCGCGTCTGAATCCCTAGCTCTTTCCAGTGCTTGTTCTCGAAGCCGACAATTCCCAATCCACCGGCTGATGCATTGGCGCTGCCAATGATCACCTCGTTGGCGCTAATGTAAGCCTTGGCATGTAGTCGTTCATAAGACTTCACTTCAACTTGCGGCATCTTCAGAAGCTTACGCACCTCCTTGATATTCGTGGCACCTTGGCTGATCTCCAGCACAATGCGCACTCGTCTCCGCGTTTTTTCGAGGCCGAGGAAAGCGCTTGCATCATGGCCCCAGAATGCCACTGCGAGGTCCAGGTCACCGTCCTGATCGTTCACCCACTTGACCAACTCACTTTGATCTTCGATCAACTTCGTCATAACGTCCCTATCGTTGCCAGTGCTGACCTCCAACTCGGCCGTCCAAGTTCAACACCGGCAACCGAGAACTGTTTGATCGAATCTATAGCATTTGGTAGACCTATGGGTAGAACCTCCTCCTGTCCTTCAAGCAGCGCTTGAACTGCCCCTTGGCATAGACTGGAAGCACCACCGCAGGCCTGTATTTCTCCAAGGTCTCTATCTGCTTCCTGCGCATCACAGCGGGCTTCTTGTGGAAGTAGGCCTCGGGAAGCACCGGCACGCGCTTGCTGACGGAGTGTCCAGTGATCAAAGCAATGTCTTCGTCAGCCACGTTCTGGTGGTGGAGCTCTGTAGCGATAGTGTGGCGGAAGGCATGGAACCCGACACCTCTAGGAAAGCCACGGTCCTTCATGTAGCGGCTGAACTGGCTAAGCGCTGCCAGGCTGTAGCGAGCATTGGTCTCGCCGGTCTTACGGTTAACACCAGCGGATAGGTGTGGGAAGAGGCGAGGGTGGCCGCACTCTCTGATGTCATCCATGAAGTCCAAGAAGCCTGCGTCCAACAGCGGCTTCGGGATGGGGATCGTCCGGATAGATGCCTTGCCTTTTAGGCTTTGCCGACTCCTGAGGCGGGTCCGGTGCGCCAAGTCAGGATCCACAGTTTTCTGGATGCGGATACACCAGACATCGCTCTCCTGGACGATGTCGGCGACCTTCAGCTGAGCGACTTCGTTGATGCGGGCGCCTGTATACAGACCGATCATGGGAAGCCACCATCGATGCGGATACTTGCTCGCCCAGGGAATGAACGTCTTGGGGTCGAAGATGCGGCGGAGGTCGTCTTCATCAAAGAGCCGCTCAGGCTTGTTGGGGTCGGTGACCAGGTCCTTCTTGATCTCAGCGAACGCAGCCATAGGGGACGCATCAATAGCTTTGGTCTTGACCAGCTGATTGAAGAAGGAGACCAGGAAGCGTCGATGACGTTCAAGCGTTGCAGGGGCGAGCTGAGGAACATCTAGCTCCTTGCCGCAGGCAATGGCTTCCTCATAGCTGATTCCTTGATAGGCGGGGTCAGAGAAGAGGCCTGGGGGCGACCAACGCATAAGGTCCCAGAGGCGGTAGATGTGAGGGTGGTCAATACGCGAGACGGGGATGTCGCCGCAGGTCATCTGGAGAAGACGCAGCGTGCGTGCTGTCGAGTCGATGGTCTCCTGGGCGAGGCAGCGGCGTTCCCGGTCCCCTAGGTAGTCCTTGATCTCTACTGACAGAAGGCGGGCAGGATGGCCTGCGGATAGAGGCTCAAGGTAGCGCGTGCCTGCGGCATTGATGCGAGAGCGCCGGGAGCGCTCCATAGCTGCGTTAAGGATCTCTTGCGCATGGATGGCCGCTTCGCGTCCGGTGATGACAAGCTCATCAATTCGGAAGCGCCCGATCTTGATGCCCTTAAGGTGCAGTGTGTCATCGGCGTCGGGATTGAAAGGGAAGTCTTGAAGGAAGTTCTTTACTGTTTTTGGCATTGCACTGTCTCCGTGGATGATGGGAGCAGTGCTAAGGCCCGGCTTTGATTCGTCAAACAAGATCTAGAGTGTTGCCGCGTTGCTTAGGCATTCGCCGAAACGTAGAAATTAGCGCGAAAACTTTTTGACGAAATTAGTGGGGTGTGCGTTCCGAGGCGCTGTGGCGTAAGGGTTTGCCTTGGGTGATCGCTTCTATCTTGCAGTCATTTCTGTACTGTACGATTTTGAGAATGCTTACGCCTAAGCGTGCTTTCTTACAGAATAGGCATTTGGAATTTGTGACGAGAGTATCGTGAAGACAGTGTCGACCCAGCGTGGGGTGCTCCACATTTTGGAATTGCATGAGGGCTTCATGGGGCGATTTTTATGAATGTGGTGCGCTTGTTAGCCATGACCGCCTGCAGTATGCGCCGCTACTGCAGTTGATCATTCAAAGGGCAGACTAGCGAGTTCCTCTTTTGCAATGCCAGTGTTGCCTACAGAAGTTCCATGGCATGTGGGCGGGGGGCTAGTCACAAATCAATCTTGTAGTAGAATCAAAAGGGCATCGATCTGATGGAGGTTTTATGAATAGCGACATCGATAAGGATGAGCTCAGTCCAGCCACCAGGGACTGGTTGGAGGAGGTTGTACGACCTATCGCCGAGCAAACCTTGGCTGGGCAACGGACTCGGTATGAGCTGGACAGCCCCGAGGTGCTTGAAGAATTCAGAAAGGAATTTAAGCGCCAGCAGACCTTGAAATATCCCGCGAAACCCAGATCGCCTATGTAGGGCGCTCTCATGGTCATGGAGGACGTGATATGACCTACAAAGTATATTTTGAAAAATACTTTAACCAGTCCTTGACTGCGTTGATTTCTCGCTCTCTTGCCGATCCCGAGCGAGCAGAAGATCGCTTTCTTGAAGTTAAGTCCTTTTGCCGTAGCTTTGATGAATTACCCAATAGAATGAAAGGGGTCAGGTCGGCCACGGATCCGTTGAGATACACTTGGTTTCCCATTGGGGGACCGTCATTGTATTTTCTTGCTGCTGTAGTTGATGAGGCGAAACTGGAAGTTACGTTCGTTGCCGCAGGGGATGCAGGGCGTGGAAAAGCAAGTTTTGAGAGTGAGCTTAAGCGGTCTGCAGATTAGATGTTCTCTTGTTTTTCACTGCGTAGCCTTCTTGGGAATAGAATTTTTAGCTTGTTCGTGATGATGGGGCAGTTGCGCTGTCATCTGCCATTTGTAGCCCATCAGTCTGTTGAATTAGAAAAGAAGGTTCTTTAAAAATGACCAAGCCGTCACTCGATTCCATTGCCTCCGCCAAAGCCAAGCTTGCTGAAGAGCTGCGCAAGCTTGAGGAACAGGAAGTTCAGCTTCTCCAAGAGCAGGCCGCTGATGCCTTCGCCGAGGTCGCGAACCTCGTTTCCCAATACGGTAAGAGCTTCTCTGCGAAGCAGCGCGCCGAGATCGTCAGCATGCTGGCGGCTGATGTGCCCAAGAGGGGAGCTGCGGCGAAGAAGGAAGTTGCGCCCAAGTATTGGCTTCCCCACACCGGCGAGACTTGGACCGGTCGGGGCAGAACTCCTCGTGCTTTCGCTGCTTGGGAAGGGACTTCCGCTTACACGACTTGGAAGGCCTCCCATCCCAACGAGAAATTCCCGGCTTTCCCTGGATAATTCATCCAAGCAGGGGCAGCTTAGCGCCCCTGCTGTCTCATCTTGGGATGACCGCCTGATCGTCTAATGGAGCCTTGGCTCTTGGTCCGGCTTAACGCTGGCGCTCAACCGTCGTATCTGGGGTGTCGGGATGAAGGTTTTCATTAGTTCGTTGATTTCCGGGATGGAAGCCGAGCGAGCCGCAGTGAAGCGTGCCGTCGAGAGGCTGGGGCACGCTCCCATCATGGCGGAGGACTTTGGCGCTAGGCCTAGCTCTCCGCAAGTTGCTTGCCTTGGCGGAGTGCGAGAATCCGATCTTGTGATCCTGATCTTGGGGCCTCGCTACGGTGTGCCTCAGGCGGGCGGCGTCTCGGCTACTCACGAAGAGATTCTGGAAGCGCGAAACCGGAAGCCGATCCTTGTCTTCCTGCAGGCAGGTGCGGAGCCGGAAGATAGCCAGGTTGCTTTGATCAATGAAGTCGGAGGTTGGGAGGGAGGCCTCTTCCGACAGGAATTTGCGTCCCCAGAGGACTTGGAGGACAAGGTGACCCGAGCCGTTCATCGGCACGAGCTAGCTCATGCCGTAGCGCCACTGAATCCTGAAGAGTTGAAGGCTAGGGCGACTAGGCTCCTTCCTGCGCTTGAGCGGGGGTATGGGGCGAACACGCTTCAGCTGGCAATAGCCAGCGGTCCCGTCTCAGCCATCCTTCGACCTGCAGAGATGGAGGCTCCTTCCCTGATTGCGGAGATGCAGCAGAGCGCACTCTTTGGCGCACATCCAATTTTTGATCGGGCGGCCGGTAGCCGATCTCGGTTGGAGGGTGAGGCGCTCGTTGTGGACCAGGATGACGGCCACAGGTCTGGGGCATCGGTGCGCCTTTGGCCAAACGGTGATCTGTTAATCAGTCTTCCCGTGCCGCCTCCCGCGCGCGGGATGGGGCTGCCAGTGGTCTTGGAAGAAGACGTAGCTAGCAAACTGGCCAGCGCTGTTGGATATGCGGCATGGCTGCTGTCGCGGATCGATCCCACTGAGAGAATCACACACATCGTGCCAGCCGTTAGGCTCAGTGGGGATGGTGGCGGCGCGTGGCGCACCAGGGCGGAGCATGATGCGAGCCCCAATTCGGGCCAATTTCCATGGCGACAGGGCGAGCATGAGGAGCCTGTGTTCCTGGCTCCCGCGCACCAAGTCAGGCAGGTGCTGTCAATGGATGCGCGTCGTGTGATCGAAGACTTCGTCGTTTTGCTGAGGCGGCGCTGGAATCAGGATTGATCAGGTTAGAGCCCACCATTTCGTAAGCGGCTAGGCGAAGGAGAGCAGCTTTTAATAGAAGTCGTCATTGAATTCGTTTCGGGACGTGTCCGATGACGACTTGCTCTCAATTGGATGCCTGCCAAACACGAGTTCTGCAGATGGACGTATGCCAACCTGAAGGATTTCATCAATGCAGACTTCCTGCTTCTTGAGTTCGAAACTCTCGGTGGAGAAGCGGACATCGAACATTTCGATCTTTGGAGACACGTCGTGCATTGTTTTCACAATGGCCGTCTGAACTGCTGATGGGCACCGCGCTCCAAAATATATGGCTGAAAGGTCAAATGGGGCGCCTCTGGACGAACTCGCCCTTCCCAGGACTCTCCATTCCTTTTCATAGGCCCAAGCTGGAGCTTTGGAAAGGAATGCGGTCTCAATGACTCTTTCTCTGGCAATGGGATCTGCTTCTAGTCTCCATTTCGCCAGATCACTCATGTTGATTGATCGCGGCTTGTCATAGCTAACTTGACGGATGCTGTGTGCGACATGGTCTGCTGTCGCATACTCCAGACATATGCCCATGTGTTGGTCAGCGTAGTGGCTCCACATAAGGGGGCAGGACCAGTTTGAGGCTAGGCTCAGGATCCCCTTGCTAGCGGTCCAGTCAAGGATTAGTAATTCGATTCGCCGCTTCAACTCGCGACGGTACGCAATCTCTAGCTCTGACGGATTGTGGGCATGCTCAGTTGCCATGTATCGACAGTTCTGAACTTCTTGCCCAGCGTCCCTTTGGGGCCAGCGCTCCTTAAATAGATCTTCAAGCAATTGCTCAGCTCTTGGGGTTTCCAAGTCATTGACTATGGTCGGCCTCGAATCGAGTGGATCATTGAAGTTCACAGGACTTGAGAAGAACGTCGCGCTGTCGCAGAGTTCCTGCAGTAAGAAACGATTGAATGATCGGTACTTGTAAAGGAACGATGGCGGAGCTGACATGTGCTGGTCATCAATCTGACCTGACTCATGCTCCGATTCGGAAAGCTTCATTGATGCCGTTCCCTTGTGTTTCTGAAATTCTAGCTCTCAGAGAGTCGTTTCAGCAGCACCAACGCTTCTTTCTGCTTTCGCACATCGAGCTGGGACAACACGAGGATGGCCTCAGCCACTACATCCGACGCAGCAAGAAAGTAAGCCGCAGGAAGGTCTAGAAGCTCTGCGAGCTTCTCGATGGTCTCCAAGTCCGGCTTGTGCATTCCTCGTTCATATCTACTGATGCGAGGCGCGGTCGTGTTCGAGTCATCGACTCCCATCAACATCTCCCCTAGCTGCGCCTGCGTCCAGCCTTTGGCGACGCGTGCTGCGCGTAGGCGATGACCAAGGGCTGTAGGCGTGGGCTGGGGGGCGGGCATCCGGTAGAAACAAACACGTTGACTCTCCAGAGTTTGACCGCATAAGCTTAGCGGGTCATTTGCGTTCAACGCAAAAAATGGATCGGGAGGCAGTCGTATGGATATGAGGTGCTGGGCATTGGTGGGTCTCTTCGCGTTCGCTGCTTCTGCCGAGGCTGCGCAAAGCTTGTCGTGCCAACTGCAGAGCGGCCAGTTCAAGGCGGGTGGGGGAGGGAAGCCCAAGGTCTCCGAGTTCATCTGGGCGACGGGTCATGGCTCCGCAACGCCCACTGGGCCCATCCGAAGCAGGATCGGCCGCATCGACCCTGTGGAAGGCCGGGACTACAAGCGCGCTGTCACGCTCAATGGAAAGCCGGTTCTGCTGCCTCCCGAAGCGCATAGCGTGGTCGGTTTCGGCAAGGTCTACGACTTCGGTGGAGCCGTCGCCCTGGCCTATCTGGGAGAGCGCGAAGAAGACTCGTCCGCCCGGCCTAGCCAGATCGTCATCGTCATCAACAAAGCCGGCTCAGTGATTGACAGCGAAGTCCTGCCTGGCACTGCGACGAATCCCGGCGATCACTGCCTACTTATCGACTGATCAAGGAACTGAGATGAAGAGGATCTGGATGCTTTCGGTTGCTGCGCTGCTGGCGGCTTGTTCTGGTGGGCCCGGCAATGGCGATGTTGAGAAGGCGTTGGCCGTGTATTTCAAAGAAGCGACGGGAACGACGATGACCTTTGAGGGGTTGAAAGTGGGCGAGTGTGTGCGAGGGGGCGGTCCTGGCTACGCGTGCAGTGTCACCGGAAGTGTGCGCTATCAGCTGGGCACTCGCACTGAGCAACAGCAGCTTGCCGGCACGTTCGTTATCGACAAGGTCGATGGCACTTGGACTGTTGTAGACCGCCGCTGAATTCCAGCTCGCCAACTATAGCTAGGAAGCCCGTATGTGGACCTTGTTCAAGGTAGTCCGCTGGATCGTCACCGGTCTCGCGCTTTGGTGGCTGTGCGGTGTCGTGTTCGAAGACGGCACGACGACCGATGGGGCCCTGTTCGGGCTGATGCTGTTCGGGCAGTTGGTCTTCTGGCCACTTGCGCTGTTGTGGGGTTTGCCGTGGCTGTTCCGGCGCCGAGCGCCCAAACTGAAGAAGCACACGCCTGAAGAGTTTGAGCCCGATGTATCCCATGATCACATTGCCTTGGACCTGGGCAGGGACACCATATGGGTTCGGGACCCCGTGAAGGGCGAGCGCTACCTGCGACGGGCTGAAGTGCTCGCCATCCGCACTGGGGAATACAACTACAAGGGAGTGGTCACCCATCGCCTGGAAGTGCAGGTGCGTGACGTTGTTCATCCGCTCTGGCTGGTCCCCTTCGTGCGTCACTCTGACCGTTGGCTCAAGAGCACAGCTGTCAATGAGACTGAGAGGGATGAATGGTTCGCTAGGATGAAAGCTTGGCTTACTGAAACGCGCACCATCTAAGCAGCCCCAAATCCAGCGAATGCAGCTAGGCAGGAAAGCAGACTGGCCCATCCTCCATGCGCGGAAGGATGGGCCTATGTTGCCTCTTAGTCTTCGCTTTCCTCAGGCTCCAACTTGCTGAGTTCTTCCAGTCGCAATAGGCCGCGCTCGATCATGCTCTGCGCACAAGCAACACAATATCGATCCCAGCCCCGGTCTTTTCGCACCCCTAGTCGAATGTCTCCGCGTTCGATTCTATGTTTACTGTTAGCTTGGCAGTTGTGGGCCTTCTTCGCCCTGTCTACCATTGTTGAGACTATCAAGGACTTAGTCGCCATCGAACAGCTTCCTGCAAACGCTTGCTGTAAGGGCGTCAAACTGCGCCCGAATGGTGTCCAGTTCCACCTGTGACATCTCACTTCTTTCCTTTGGCTTCCGGCCGACCAAGGTGTTCGCAGCCTCGTTGAGAGAGGTGACTACCACTACGTAGTTGTCGCGACCAAGCCGTCTGTGATCCAACTCCCGCCCGCCATGTTTAATTCCGCGCTCATTTAGAATTCGTCCTGCGTGGAGTTGAATAAGCTCGTTAAGAGCGTCTCTGGCGGCCTGTCGTTTTGCTGCCTTAGGGACAGCGATGGGCTTGAGGGCTTGGGTGGCAGGATCAAAGTCTGCAGGGATTATTCCGCTCTGCTTCAACACGCGAATGGCGTCTTCCTCTTGCTGCTTTAGTAGGTGGATTTCCTGCAATTCCACCTCGGATTGCTCCCTGACCTCGGGCTTTCCATTGGTAGTGTCGCGAGGTGCATACTCACGGACCTCCGTGGGATCTGCTGGATCCAAGCCTTCAAGAGGTAGAAGCTGGTCAAAGAAGGATTGGTCATCTTCGCTGAACTGCTGGAAGTCTCCCCACCTGGCGGCGATGTTGCCGCCCGCATGAAAGATCACGCTGCCCTGGTTTAGAACGTCCCCAGGTGCATCTTGCTTGATTACGCGCATGATTCGCCCAACGAATTGGACGAATGGAGACAGGTTGGAGAACACGCTAAGGACCGCCGCTACCGACAGGAACGGATGGTCAAAACCTTCGCCAAGTTTTCTGACCTGTACGATCACGTCCAGTTGATGATTCGCCAGCCTTTGCATGACCTGGTCATTCTTTTTACTCTCGCGGGAATGCACAAAGTCGGCCTTCCTTCCCCGTGCGCGATAAGCCTCCACAATCTGAATGCAATGCTCATAATTCAATGCCGAGGCGATTACCTTT
>Ga0247738_10000998_pt1 | contig 10453 bp, 11 predicted proteins | sample UWRJL013104B2_FD_180936 | JGI IMG/M metagenome (GOLD analysis project Ga0247738, IMG submission 180936) | Plant litter microbial communities from Arlington Agricultural Research Station in Wisconsin, United States - UWRJ-L013-104B-2 | ecosystem: Environmental > Terrestrial > Plant litter >...
CGAAAATGGCGCCGCCGAATTCGACCAGGCCGGCATCGAGCTCCTGGCCCAGCCCGATGGCGACATCGCGCTCGATCAGGTGCTCACCTTCGCCCGTGCGGCGCTCTCCATTTACGGCATTCCCACGCGCCTGCGTCTGGGCGGGGTAGGCCTCTTTGAAGCCCTGCTGGTCCAGGCGGACATGCCCGATGCCTGGCGTCCGCGCATCCGGCACCGCTTCGGCCACCCCGAAGCGCTCGAACGTCTGCTCAATCGCCTCGAGGCCGCCCCAGATCTGCAACGCAGCGAGCAGCCCGTTCGCGACGCGCTGATCGAGGATGTCACCGCGCGCATGGTCGCCGCCGGTCTCAGTCTTTCCGAAAGCCGCACGCCCGAGGAAATCGCCGACCGCTATATCGAGCAGCAGGCGCTGGACGCCGCCCACGTGCCGGCCCAGACCCTGACGCTGCTGCGAAAATATCTTGCGATCTCCGGCGATGTGCTGGGCGCCCTGCGCCAGATCGAGGCGCTCGCCGCCGAGTATGGCCTGATGCTGGGGGCCCCCATTCGGGCCATTCGCCGTCATCTCGACAAGCTGGGCGAGGCCCGCATCGAGTTCGATGCCGCCTTCTCGCCGCGCCTTGATTATTACACCGGCATCGTCTTCGAAATGCTCGGCCGCGATGGTGCCATCCTGGCCTCGGGCGGCCAATATGATCGCCTGTTGGAACGCCTCGGCGCTCGCGCCCCTATTGCCGCCTCGGGCTGCGCACTCTGGGTGGATCGGCTGGAGGCAGAGGTTACCCCATGACTGGTCTTACCCTCGCCGTGCCGTCCAAGGGGCGGCTCGAAGAATTGACGCGCGACTGGTTCGCCCAGCGCGGCTTCCCCATTTCCCGCCCCGGCGGCGCACGCTCCTATCTCGGACATGTCGAGGGCGAGCCGGACATCACGGTTCGTTTCTTCCCCGCCTCGGAAATCGCCCGCGAGCTCATTCGCGGCAATATTGATCTGGGTGTCACCGGCCGCGATCTCATCCACGAAACCAGCGAAACCGGTCCGGAGGCAGTGCATTTCGCCAGATCGCTCGATTTCGGTCATGCCGACGTTGTCATCGCTGTCCCCGAATCCTGGATCGACGTGACCCATCTGCACGACCTGGCCGATGTTGCGTCCGATTTCCGCACCCGGCATGGGCGCTGGATGCGCATCGCCACCAAATATATCACCATCACGCGCCAGCATTTCTCCCGCGCCGGCATTGCAGAATACCGGATCGTGGAAAGCCTCGGCGCCACCGAGGCTGCGCCCGCCTCAGGCGTGGCCGATATCGTCGTCGACATCACCTCCACCGGCTCGACCCTGGTCGCCAATGGGCTGCGCGTGCTCGAAGATGGCGTCATGCTGAAGAGCGAGGCCAATCTTATCGTCTCGCGCACGGCGCCTTGGCCCGACGAGAAAAAAGCGCTGCTCGACGATCTGCTGTCCCGCATTGGCGCCAACGGCCTCTAGCCAGGCCAGGGGCAGGGAGCGACCTTAAGCCCCTGTCCCCGCCGCGCCGCTGATGCTAAGAGCCCGGGCATTGTTCCCTGGTTCTTCCCTTATGCTCGATCCCCTTATTCTTCTGGCGCTGGCTGGCGTCGGGTTTCTCGCTGGTTTTGTGGACGCTGTGGCGGGCGGGGGCGGGATGCTCTCGGTTCCGGCTCTGCTCTCCGTTGGTCTGCCCCCTGTTGCGGCGTTGGCCACCAACAAGATGCAGTCGGTCATCGGCACCGCCATGGCTGTAACCACCTATTGGCGCCGGGGCTATGTCGAGCTGAAAACCTTGCTTCCGGGCCTGCTGCTGGCTTTTGCCGGCAGCGCCATCGGCGCGCTGATCGTGTCGCGGGTGGACACCTCTCTCCTTAATCTCGCCGTGCCGATCGCCCTCATCGCCATCGCGCTCTATTTTCTGTTTGCTCCCAAGATCTCCGACGCCGATCGCGCCGCGCGGCTCCCCTTTGACAAATTCGTACCCCTCATGGCCTTCGTCATCGGCTTTTACGACGGTATCTTTGGCCCGGGTACGGGGAGCTTCTTTTCGATCGGGTTCGTGCTGCTGTTCGGTTTGGGGCTGACCCGGGCCACTGGCAACACCAAGGCGCTCAATCTCATGTCCAATTCGGCGGCGCTGGTGGTTTTCATTCCCATGGGGCACGTCGTCTGGCCGGTCGCCCTGGTCATGGCAATTGGCCAGATCGCCGGTGGCTATATCGGCGCGCGCACGGGCATACGCTACGGGGCGAAGGTCATCCGCCCGCTTATCGTGGTCGTGTCTATCGCCATGGCGGTAAAACTTCTGCTCTGGCCCTGACGGACCAGCGCCGAAACTATTCCTTGTCGAGCCCGGCCGCGACGCGCAGCGCGGCGTTGATCCGCTCCTGCCAGCCAGCGCCATCGTCCTGAAAGTGCTCGAGAACCGCGCGGTCGAGCCGCAGCGATACCAGTTCCTTGCCTTCGGGCTTTGCTGTAGCCGCCGGCTTTGCCGGTTCGGCTGCGGTGGGCCGGGTCGTGGCGCTTTTGAAGGCGGCCTCGGCTTGTTCGTAGGCACTGCCGCGTCGTGGCGTTCGCATCGGTCACTCATGTTTTGTGTGTCGCCAGCTTAACGCCGGAATGTGGATGAAAAAAGCCCCGGTGTTTCCACCGGGGCTTTTCCAACGAGGTTCGTGACTGGGAAGAAACAAACCGCGAAGTCATTTTAGTTCTTTCAGGCTGCAAGGCAGCCCGGCAGTCGTCTGTCGCGCCCGCGCGGGGCCAGCAATCGGTCCAGCGCGGTTTCGCGCGTCGGGCCAATTGCGATGCGGCCCGTGAGCGAGGGGAGGATCTAATTCGCTTTCGCGAATTAGAAGTCCATGCCGCCCATGCCGCCCATGCCGCCGCCGCCCGGCATTGCCGGTGCTGCGTCCTTGGGGGCGTCGACGATGGTTGCTTCGGTGGTGATCATCAGCGATGCAACCGAGGCAGCGTCTTCGAGAGCGGTGCGCACGACCTTGACCGGGTCGATGACGCCGAGAGCGACGAGGTCGCCATACTCGCCCGTTGCGGCGTTGTAGCCGAACGAAGCAGCAGCGTTCTCGAGGATCTTGCCAACGACGACCGAACCTTCAGCGCCGGCATTGTTGGCGATGCAACGGACCGGCTCCTGCAGGGCGCGGCGAACGATCGAGATACCAGCTTCCTGGTCGGCGTTCGCACCCTTGACGGTGATCGCAGCAGCGGCGCGGAGCAGGGCAACGCCACCACCCGGCACGATGCCTTCTTCAACGGCAGCGCGGGTTGCGTTCAGGGCGTCGTCGACGCGGTCCTTGCGCTCCTTGACTTCCACTTCGGTCGAACCGCCGACGCGGATCACCGCAACGCCGCCAGCGAGCTTAGCAAGACGTTCCTGCAGCTTCTCGCGGTCGTAGTCCGAGGTGGTTTCCTCGATCTGCGCCTTGATCTGGCCAACGCGACCCTGGATGTCGTCGGCCGTACCGGCGCCGTCGACGATGGTCGTGTTTTCCTTGGTGATTTCAACGCGCTTGGCAGTGCCGAGCATGTCGATGGTCACGTTCTCGAGCTTGATGCCGAGATCTTCCGAGATCACCTGGCCACCGGTCAGGATGGCGATGTCCTCGAGCATTGCCTTGCGGCGATCGCCGAAGCCCGGAGCCTTGACGGCAGCAACCTTGAGGCCGCCACGCAGACGGTTGACGACGAGGGTCGCGAGAGCTTCACCTTCGATGTCTTCGGCAATGATCAGCAGCGGACGCTGGGACTGAACAACGCTTTCGAGGATCGGCAGGATGGCCTGCAGGTTCGAGAGCTTCTTTTCGTGCAGCAGGATCACCGGGTCCTCGAGGACGGCGGTCATCTTTTCTGCATTGGTCACGAAGTAGGGCGACAGGTAGCCGCGGTCGAACTGCATGCCTTCAACGACATCGAGTTCGGTCTCGGCGGTCTTGGCTTCCTCGACGGTGATGACACCCTCGTTGCCGACCTTCTGCATGGCCTCGGAGATCATCTCGCCGATGGCGGTTTCGCCGTTGGCAGAGATCGTGCCAACCTGGGAGATTTCCGAGGTGGAGGTGATCTTCTTGGCCGAAGCCTTCAGCGAAGCAACGACTTCGGCAACAGCCAGGTCGATACCGCGCTTGAGATCCATCGGGTTGAAGCCGGCGGCAACAGCCTTGACGCCTTCAACCACGATTGCCTGACCGAGAACAGTCGCGGTGGTGGTGCCGTCACCGGCAATGTCGTTGGTCTTGGAAGCGACCGAACGCAGCAGCTGCGCGCCGAGGTTCTCGAACTTGTCTTCGAGTTCGATTTCCTTGGCGACCGACACGCCGTCCTTGGTGATGCGCGGTGCGCCGAAGGACTTTTCGATGACGACGTTACGACCCTTCGGGCCGAGCGTGACCTTCACCGCATTGGCGAGGATATTGACGCCGCGCAGCATTTTTTCGCGGGCGTCGGTGGAGAACTTGACTTCCTTGGCGGCCATTTATGGCTCCTTGAGAATTCGGGTTGGTGGGAGGGACGTCAGCGGCGGAGAGGCAATTAAGCCTCGATCACGCCCATGATGTCGCTTTCCTTCATGATGATCAGGTCTTCGCCGTTCAGCTTGACCTCGGTGCCGCTCCACTTGCCGAAGAGCACGCGATCGCCGGCCTTCACGTCGAGGGCATTGATCTTGCCGTTCTCGTCACGGGCGCCGGGGCCAACCGAAACGATAATGCCCTCGGAGGGCTTTTCCTTGGCGGTGTCGGGAATGATGATCCCGCCTTTGGTCTTTTCTTCACTGTCAACGCGACGGACGACCACGCGGTCGTGCAGGGGACGGAAGCCCATGATTTTGTTCCTCTTGGCATCATTTCTGAAGCAATTTCGGGCCTGTTAGCACTCGCACTGAAGGAGTGCTAACAAGCTACAGGGATATAGGGAGCGCGCGGTCAGAGAGTCAAGGCTCAGTGAACGGAGATTTTTCTCGTGCGTTAGTGGGTATGGACCCAACCCAGCAACAGGAGGCGCCCTTGTCCGCAGATGCCACGCCCAACCCAGTTATCTCGCCAATATCCGGCCGCGTGCATGTCTACTTCGACGACGCCGAGATTGCCAGCACACTCAAGGCAATGCGCCTCGAAGAGCCTGGTCTTGCTCCACAGATCTTCATCCCGCTCGATGCCGTGCATCCCGGTATTCTGGAAGCCTCGGACACGAGGAGCCAGGCCCCCGGCAAGGGCGAGGCCCATTATTACACCATCAAGCTCCTCACCGCCGATGGTCCGGACAGGGTTTGGTACTATCCCTACGCCGATGGTGCTTATAGCGATATTCGCGACCTTCTCACCTTTGGTGGCGAGCGTATCGAGATCCGCGTTTCCGACGTTTAGCCCCCTTTGGCGCTCTCAAGTGGTGCGCGTGCGCGCCCTGGTAAACGCCAAATACCCCCTTCCTTCCGCACGGCGAGTGCTGCATAAGGCTGCTCATGAGCGAACAATCCAATCTTCAGATCAAATTGCGCCGCACTGGCGGCATGGGGTCCAACGCCAACTGGCATTGGGAAGTGCTTGATGCAGACGGCAAGACCCTCAAGACGGGCAGTGCCGTCGGTCCCGAGCACAAGGCTTTTGCCACGGCTCGCATTGCCAAGGAAAAGCTGGAGCAGGCCCAGGGCAAGTAAGCCCTGAGAAGGACTACAATTGGCGGCCCCCTCCATACACGTCGACACTCGCCCTGCAGCGGCTTCAGATCCGGTGCGGGGGATTGTTCTAAAGATCACGTCGGTGTGCTGCTTTGTCGTCATGGCGACCATGCTCAAGGCCACCCAGACCATTCCGCCCGGCGAAATGGTCTTTTTTCGCGCCTTCTTCGCCATGGTGCCGGTCCTTGCCTATCTCGCCTGGAAGCGTCGACTGTCCCATGCCTTCGCCACCCGGCGTCCCCTGGGCCACATCGTGCGCGGACTTGTCGGCGTAGCTTCCATGGGGCTGGGCTTTTTCGCCCTCACACGCTTGCCCCTGCCTGAAGCGACGGCGATCACCTATGCCACGCCACTTCTCATCGTCATCTTCTCCGCTGTCCTGCTCAATGAGCGGGTCCATATTTTCCGCTGGACCGCCGTCATCTTCGGTCTTGTGGGCGTTGTCATTATCCTCTGGCCCCGCCTGACCGTCTTCAGCGGCGGCGAGGTTCTTGGTGATGCCGAGGCCGTGGGCGCCATCGGCGCGCTGATGGCGGCCATTCTCTCGGCCTTCGCAGTCCTGCAGGTGCGAAATCTCGTCCAGACCGAGCGCACCGAAACAATCGTCACCTATTTCTTTCTCAGCGCCAGCTTCCTCGCCCTGTTGACCCTGCCGTTCGGCTGGGTCATGCCGACGCCCGAGCAGGCAGCGCTGCTCATCGGCGCAGGCTTTATCGGCGGCGTCGGCCAGCTCCTCATGACCTCGTGCTATCGCTATGCCGACATGTCGGTCATCGCGCCCTTCGAATATGTCTCGCTGATCCTGACCATCATCATCGGCTTCCTGATCTTCTCTGACATTCCCACGGTCACCATGCTGGTCGGCTCGCTGATCATCGTCGGCTCCGGCATTGCCGTCATCCTGCGCGAGCGCCGGCTGGGCCTCGACCGCACCCGCGCCCGCGAGGCCAATACGCCCTGACGATCAGGCCGGGCCGCTGGTGGACCGTTCATCCACCGGTTTGCGCGCCCGGATATGCAGGAAAATCGGGGCCACCCGCGTGTCGGCAACCACGGGCTCTGCCGCCGCCTGTTCGGGGCTTGCCATGGGTTCGCCGAACGCCTCGATGGTTAGCCCGGCGCCCACGATCATGCTCACCCAGCTCGACAAGGTGCGGTGAAAGCGCGGTAAGGTAAAGGGTTTTTGGCCCTGCCGTTCCGCTTCGGGGATGGAAGAAAACAGCCAGCTTTCCACTTCGCCATCGGTCTCGCGAAAATAGTCGGCGATTTCCACGGCTACGGGTTCGCCTTGGGCGTCCCGTATATTGCGACGCTTTGGCGGCACGAAGCATGGGTGGAGAATGGAGAACTGCAGAAAGCCACCCGGCTTGAGCACGCGCCGTACTTCAGCCAGCACCGCCGCCTGGTCGCTCATATCCATCATCGACATGAAGGCGGTCACAAAGTGGAACCGACCATCTTCAAAGCCGAGACCAAGGCCATCGCCGAGCACATAATCAATACCGCGCGGGTCCTCGGCTTCGGTTTCCCGGGCGTGCCTGAGAAAGGTTGGCGCGATGTCGAGGCCTGTCATTTTAGCGCCCAATTCGGCGACCGCCCGCGTATTGGTTCCTTCGCCACATCCCAGGTCGAGCCCGTTGAGCCCCGCCACGGGCGGCAGCATGGCGAGAAAAGCGGGTGTATTCAGCGCATCGCGATAGCGGTCATAACCGGCGCGGGAGTATTTCGTCCACGCGTCCGCATTCCCCTCCCAGTGGGCGGCGACCGTTTTGGCGTCCATCTCTCGTCCTCCTCTCGTTTCGGGGAGGCGCTTATAGGAGAAGAGGGGCGCTGTGCAAAGCGCGCGCGGCCTCCTAGCTGGCCGCAGACATCTCCGCCCAGCTCTGGCGCTTGCGATAGATCGTCGACGGGCTGATTTCCAGCGCCGCTGCTGCCAGCGAAATATTGCCCCCGAAGGCGGCAATGGCGTCCTCGATGATGCGCTGCTCCTGCTGCCACATCGGCAAGATGGTCCGGCGGGTCTCGGCGCGGCTGGCTGCTGCTGCGATCGGCGCAAAGGTCTGCGACTCGATATCGGCGGCGTCCAGCATGGCATTGTCCACCTCGCCGCCATCGAACATCACGACGATGCGGCGGATCAGGTTCTGCAATTGGCGCACATTGCCGGGCCAGTCGGCGGCCGTCAGCTGCTGCGCCGCACCGGTTGAAAAGCCACCGAAGCTCTTGTGCTCCTCGCGCGAATAGCTGGTGAGGAAATGGCGGGCCAGCACCATGATATCGGTTGGGCGCTGGCGCAGCGGGGGCAGGTGAATGGGCAGGACGTGCAGCCGGTAGAACAGATCTTCGCGGAATTTGCGCTCCGTGATCATCTGCAACGGGTTGCGGTTGGTCGCGCAGACCACCCGCACGTCGACCTTGCGCAGGGTTGATTCGCCAACGCGCGAAATCGTCCCGGTCTGCAGAAAGCGCAGGAGCTTGGACTGCAGCGACAGATCCATTTCCCCGATCTCGTCGAGGAACAGCGTGCCGCCATCGGCCAGCTCGGCCGCACCCTTGCGGTCTTCATGGGCTCCGGTAAAGGCGCCGCGCACCACGCCGAACAATTCGCTTTCCATCAGATCGCGCGGAATGGCGGCGCAATTGATCGCTACGAAACGCTTGCCGACGCGTGGCCCTTTTTCGTGCAGCGCCTCGGCGCACACATCCTTGCCCGTGCCGCTTTCGCCGGTGATGAAGACCGGGGCAGACGAGGTCGCCACGCGCCCGATCTGTTCGTAGATAAACTGCATCGCGCTCGAGGCGCCGACAAAGCCGGCATAGTCGGGCATGGCCAGCGGCTGGGCGGTGTCGAAGCCGAGCGAGCGTGGCCGTCCATGGCGCTGCGCCAGCTCGCCGATGCGGCTGGCAAGGGCCGGACCGGCCACCGGCTTGGCCACATAATCATGGGCGCCTACGCGCATGGCGCCAAGCGCGGCGCTGACCGATGCGCCATCGGCCATGGCGAGGACCAGGGCGCCTTCGGCAAGCCGAACCAGCCTTCCCATGGCATCTTCATCGCTCTCGCCAAGATCGGCGAGGCTGGGCATGTCGGCGAGAATGATATCGAACCGGGTGCGGCGCAAATGCTCCACGGCTTCACGGCCGTCGGCAGCCAGCACCACCTGGGGTGGCACCAGCAGGGCCTGACAGAGCGATTCGCCTGTGCGTCGGGCCATTTCGGCGTCGCGGTCGATCAGCAGAAGCTGCCCGCACAACGCATGTTCCTGGCCGTTTTGCATCGCCATTATCAAGGATTCCCGGTCTATCGCCCCAGGCGGCGGGTGCGCGCCTGGTCCTGTCTTGGGCGCGATTGTTCGTGAACAGGGTAAATAATCCGTTCTTATGGCGTCAGATTGCGAGTCCGCGCTTTTGCCTGCGGGGGGGCGATGCTAAGAGAACAAGGCCGAATCTTGACGCTTTTGTATTTCTTTCGGGATGCCCATGCAGGCTCTGGTCTACGTTTTTATCGCTCTGGCCGCTGCCGCCCTCGGGGCCGCTGCATATTTTGGCCTGAGCTTTACCCCGGCCAATGCCATCCTGGTCTCCCTGGTCGTCGCCTGCGTCTGCGTCATGATCGTCGAGCGGCAGCTGCGTCTTCGCGCCGAACGTCGGCTCGAGCGTGGCATTGAGGATCTCTCGCGTCTGCTGGCGACCGATGCCCAGGCTGGTGCCGTTCTGGGCCGCCGCATCAATGCCCTTTCGGAGATGAACCCGGGCCAGCGGCTCGAAACCGTCGAAGCCGATATTTCCGTTCTGGGGACCGTCATTCGCCAGGTGGCCGAGGCCGTCGCCGACATCGAGGACAAGCTGGGCAGTGCCCCCGCGACCTTGCCGCGCACCGGCCAGGCCTTCGAGGCGGCCCGCGCGGTGACCCCGTTCATTCCAGATGATGACAGCGAGCCGGTTATTCCGCCCGAAATGGTCCGCGAGGCCCTGTCCGAGGATCGCCTGGTTTTTCACATCCAGCCCATTGCGCGCCTACCGCAGCGCCGCCCGGCAGGTTACGACCTGCTTCCGCGCCTCGTCATGGAAGACGATGATTTCGCCGATATGGCCGACTTCATGCCACGGCGCGGCAGCGACGATATCAGCGAACGTATCGAAGGCCTCGCGCTCAACGAGGCCGTTGCCATTGCCCGTCGCGCGCGGTCCGGCGGACAGTCGGTCAGCCTTTATGTGCCGCTCAGCCGCGCCACTCTGTCCGACGCAAGCGCCGTCGAGCAATTGATGGCAACGCTGGACGCCAACAAGGCCATCGCTACGGGCCTTGTTTTCGTGATGACCGAGGCCGAGTTCCAGACCCTGGCCCAGACGACGCGTCCCCTCATCGAAGCAATCCTGCGCAAGGGTGCGGGATTTTCGCTCTCGGCGGTCCGCTCGCTGCGGCTCGATTTTGCCGATCTCTCCAATCTCGGTGTCCGCTCGCTCCGCGTCGATGCCACCCGTCTCGTCGATATGACCGAGAGCTACACCGATTTCCATCTTTCGGACATCGCTGCCTATGTGGGCCGCTACGACCTGTCGCTATTGGCTACCAATGTCGAGGGCGAGCGCCAGATCGTCGAATTGCTGGACAACGACATCCTCCTCGTTCAGGGCAATCACATCGCCCCGCCCACCGCCGTGCGCCCCGATCTTTTGCTCGAGCCAATTCGCACCGTGACGGCCCATCCCATCCGGCGCCACGCCGAAGTCTAGGAGCCTGGGCAGGAG
>Ga0247738_10000999_pt1 | contig 10453 bp, 9 predicted proteins | sample UWRJL013104B2_FD_180936 | JGI IMG/M metagenome (GOLD analysis project Ga0247738, IMG submission 180936) | Plant litter microbial communities from Arlington Agricultural Research Station in Wisconsin, United States - UWRJ-L013-104B-2 | ecosystem: Environmental > Terrestrial > Plant litter >...
GGTGCTGATCTGAGAATTAAATTAGGCTCCTCCGTCAAAATGTACGGACAATTATTACTCGATGAATTACAGGTAAAAAATATTGTAAAACAAAATGGATGGTGGGGAAATAAATATGGAATTCAAGCCGGAATTCAATATTTCAATGTAGCAGGAATCGATCATCTCGATGCCAGACTTGAGTACAATATGGTGAGGCCTTACACATATACCCATAGTGACAGCTCTTCTAATTATACGCATCATTTGCAGCCATTGGCACATCCGATGGGAGCTAATTTTTCAGAATTTTTGTTCCAGTTACGATATGTTCCTTTCAGTAATCTGGTCATCGAACCACAGTTAATGTACGCAACTATAGGGGAAGATCACAATGGTATAAACAATGGAAGTCAAATTAATTACCCGAATAGCACAAGAACCATGGATTTTGGAATTCCATTGGCGCAAGGCGATAAGGCAAATATTTTGCTGGCAGGGATTGATTTTTCATACATGATCTATCACAATTTATTTGCAGATCTCAGTGTAGCATTCAGAAGAAAAGACAGCGTCACAGACATTTATGATACAAAGGAGACTATGGTTTCATTTGGGGTAAGAATGAATATCCAGAAACAACGTTACAATTTTTAACAATCAGGTTATTCCTTTTAATCCTGATACATTGCACCTAAACATCACTAATCTATGAAATTTCAATCAAATAATTCAGCGATTCTTTGATCATTTCGGAATTGATATCCTTATTGATAGAAAAACTACCAATACCATTCAATAACGAAAACAAGACTTTTCCAGATTCATTTTTTTTATCGTTCAGGATATAATTGAACACCTTTTCCTGATCGATATTCCTGATGGCTGATGGTTCGCAAATATTTTTTAAAAATGATTGAATCTGCTCATGATGGTCCTGAAGGATCAATCCTGTGCGATACGAAAGATATGTTTCAGCGACCATACCCAATGCCACTGCTTCACCATGCGTCAATGGTTTTCCGATGGACAACTGAAATGACTCTATCGCATGACCGATCGTATGTCCGAAATTGAGGGCTTTCCGCACGCTGCTTTCAAAAGGATCACGTTCTACGAGCGTTTTTTTAACCAATATGCTTTGCTGAAGTAATTCATGATCTATCACTGGTCGTTCCCCCTCTACAGCGGTCTGCAACTTGCGGAATAATAAATTATTGGCAATCAGAGCATGTTTGACGATCTCTGAAAATCCACTCCACACTTCCTCATCTGACAATGTTTCCAGAAAAGAGGTATGTATAAATATAGCCCTGGGATTCTTAAAAAGTCCGATGGCATTTTTTATCTGATCAAAGTCAATCCCCAGTTTCCCTCCTATGCTGCTATCCGTCATGGACATCAACGTGGTGGGAACATGAATGAAGTCCAGCCCTCTCTTGTATGTAGCAGCGATAAATCCACCCATATCACCTACGACTCCTCCTCCTAACAAAATAACCAATGACTTTCTGTCGATCTTTAACTCAAGCATCTTCTGCCAGATCTCATGACAGGTTGAAATATTTTTATTTGACTCGCCTGCATCAAAACTAAGGATGTGCGTCTGAGGCGGCAGATGGGATTCCAATACAGGATAACAAAGGCGGATCGTATTCGAATCACCGATGACCACATATGACGAATAATTTCTGGATCCAATAAAATGCTTGAAATGGCCTAGATCTTTATCAAGATAAAGAGGACAGCCGTCAACGTTGATTATATCTGGTTTCATTTTATATTTTGATTATAAGTCAGCGATGACAATGGCAGACCAGGCCTCTGCCCTTTCTTCAAATAAAGTTTTTACATAAGTCCAGGTTGATTTGAACAACTCTGAATGGCGATAAGCTTCCAGGTCGGCAGCATCCGCCCAGTGGCTGTAAGTAAACAGAATGTTCGGCTGATCGACTGACCTTATCAACCGGAGACCATTACACCCGGGAAATGCACGGATGTATTCCTTCTTTTCTTCAAAATGTGCCAGGAATGCATTTACTTCCTCTGCCCTTAAAGTCATTTTTACGATCCGCGTCAAATTTTGCTCTGTAGCCATCCAATGATTTTGTGATGGTCAAAAATAGACTTTTAATGATAATTGAACATTAAAAAAAACAGGGCAGTACAATGCTCTGAATTTCAGGATTTAACTCTCCAAAAAAAGGAAATTTATCCAAAGAAATTTAATTTTAAATAATTTTAAGAACTGCAGGACAACATGGAACATCCTACTTTAGTACGCGCCCATTCAGGCCTTTTAGCAAACCACTTTTCAAATCCCGGCTGATCGTCGTAAGGTCTTTTTAATAATTCCGCCATTTCAGCTACGACGGTGTAATCACCTTTGTCTGCTGCATCGATTGCCAATTGTGCCATATAATTGCGAAGAACGTATTTAGGGTTGATAGCATTCATGCGCTGGCGGCGTTTATCGAATGAAAGGTCTTCTTTTAGCTGACGTTCAATATATTTTTGAAACCAGGAAGTCCATTTATTTCCCAGCTCTCCAACTATTTCCTGAGGAGAATAAAAAGCGTCAAGAATGATTTCAATGCATTTTTCTACATTTTCCAACATAGAAATTTCACTTAGCTTTCTAAAGAAGATCGTCATGTCTGTTTCGCTGTCTTGAAGCAATTCCCTCAATTCACTTATAAGTGCTTCATCGTTTTCAGCCTTATTAAACAAGCCTAATTTACTTAGGAACATTTTGTTGAAGTCCAGATCCAACTGTAATTTGTAATTATCCAGAATCGTCTGCAGACCATTAGCATCACCTATGATGGGTAATATAGCATTGGCAAGTTGGTACAGATTCCACAAGGATATCTGACCTTGCTGGCCATATCGATATCTTCGCTGGCCTGCATCTGTGGTATTTGGTGTCCAATCCTCATCATATCCTTCCAGCCAGCCATATGGTCCGTAATCAATGGTGAGCCCGATAGCCGACATATTATCCGTATTCATGACACCATGCACGAAACCCACTCTAAGCCAATGAATGCTCATGGCTCTTGTACGTTCACATAATTGGTTGAAAAATTCAAGATATTTCTCCTTTCCTGCAGACTTTATTTCCGGATAAAAATGATCGATCACATGATCCAATAATTTAATTAGATTATCATTGTCCTGACGAGCAGCGAAGAGTTCAAAATTTCCAAACCGAACAAAGGAAGGACTCACCCTGCAGACCACTGCTCCTTTTTCAAGTTCAGGATTTCCGTCGTACAAGACATCTCTCATGACCTGATCGCCGGTCAGAATTAAAGACAAAGATCTGGTAGTAGGGACTCCCAGATGAAACATCGCCTCACTGCAAAGATGCTCCCGGATACTGGATCGCAAAACTGCAAGTCCATCCGCATTTCTGGAATACGGAGTCGCTCCAGCACCTTTTAATTGTGCCGCCCAGCGCTGACCATTGTGAAACACTTCAAATAAGTTAATCGCTCTTCCATCACCCAATTGCCCTGCCCAGTTTCCAAACTGATGACCTGCATAAGCCATGGCATATGGAGTAGTGTCTTTAATGATCTTAGCACCGGAGAAAATTTCCAGAAATTGATTTCCGGATAGTTCATCAGCACTGATTCCCAATAATGACGCAACATCTTCATTCACATGGATCAATTCCGGAGCAGAAGGTTTCCTGGGCTTCACTAATGAATATGCAGCATTTGCTACCTGTCTTCTTGTATTGGAAGTATCAGGATCAGCAGGTAATTCTACTGAAAATCGATTATCGATATTAAGTTCCAGCATTGATCAGGCTTTAAGTTTGTCGGTATATACCGCTCTTAATTTCTGAACCTTTGGATCAATTACAATACGACAATAACTCGCACCCATATTTTGATTAAAATAATTCTGATGATAATCTTCTGCTACGAAAAATGTTGGCAAAGGGCTCACTTCCGTCACGATAGGGTCCGGAAATTTATCTTTCAACTCATCCATCACTTGTTCAATGATTTGCTTTTGGATGTCGTCATGATAATAAATGACGGAGCGATATTGCGTACCGCGATCAGCGCCTTGTCTGTCCAGCGTTGTTGGGTCATGGGTTGTCATAAATATCGTGATCAGGTCATGGTAACTTAGCACATCTTCATCGTAGGTCACCTGAACAACTTCAGCATGTCCGGAAAGTCCGGAGCACACTTCTTTATAGGTCGGATTGGGAAATTTACCACCAGCATAACCTGATTCTATTTTTTCAACACCTTTCAACCTTTGAACCACAGCTTCTACACACCAGAAACATCCTCCTCCGAATGTTGCTTTCTGAATATTTGACATAAAATTTTTATTGTTTATATACATTAAATGATTATCCAATGAAATTAGTTTAATTCAAAGACCTTCAATGAATGTAAATTAAAATATTCAAGTTTCTGAGTCAAATTCGGCTATGTTAAAATATTAAACTCAAATAAAATGTTAGAAGGTAGATGGTAGATTTTAGATGGGTTTCCATCAATAAGAAGAAAAATTTGTCCTTTGATTGTATAAGAGAAAAACTATGAATCATTTAACTAAATGCTCCCGCATAAGATTATCTACTCCTTGCAGTCGTGATAATCTAGCGCGGGACTTCTCGCTCCACTACAGCATCTACCTTCTAACATCAGCCATCTACCATTGTTTGTTAACTACCGAAACTTAAGTTAAAATATTATAAGGTGCATAAAATAATAAATTCTGAAAAAAAGAGATAAGCAACAAAACCTGCCTAACTTTCGTATCTATATTTACGTCTAATTAAATTATGAAGCTTTTATTCTACTTTCTGATATTTTCTTTATCCTTCAGTATGACCTCTTGTGAGCCTGATGGTGATCCTCCTCCTGCCCGGATAACAGGTTATACTCCGATATATCTTCAAAAGGAAGGAAATGATACTGTTACTTTTTCCATGCCTCAGGCTACCGTTCACGGTGGTAAAATATATTTGAAAGGTAACATCTTATATCAGGTTGAGCAAAATACGGGGATTCACATTATCGACGTTTCTGATCCTGACAATGCTGAAAAAATTGGATTTTACAGAATATTCGGATGCAGCCAGATCACAATGGAAGGCAATTTTATGTATGTCAATTCATCCAGAGACTTTCTGGTCATAGACGTTTCAATTCTTACAGCACCAAAAGTGGTTAATTATTTTGCCAATTATTTTGAGGCACTTTCATTTCCCGCTCCTCCCAATTCCGGTTATTTCGAATGTGTAGACCCGGCAAAAGGAATTGTCACGGGCTGGAAGACCGCCACTTTAAATTCACCCCAATGCAGATATTTTTAAAAAACTTAAATATAGTACCTATGAAAAACCTCCTGCTATGCTTCGTACTAATCATTTCTTTGATCAGTTGCGATAAAGATTCATCATTTGAGCCAAATTTTAACAACAGCAACTCCGGCGGCCAATCAGGAAGTACCGCAAGCATTATCACTTACAAGGGATTCATCTATACTCTTGACAATAATATATTAAAAACATTGAGCCTCGCAGATCCTGCGCATCCTGTGGAAGTTTCCAATATAACAATTGGTGAGGGGGTGGAGACTATATTTGCTTACGAAGATCATTTGTATCTGGGCACGCGCAATGGAGTCCTGCTATATAATATTTCTGATGGTTCGAAACCTGCTTACACCGGAACTTCCCTGCACTGGCCTGCCAGGGACCCGGTAGTAGTCAGTGGAAATCTTGCTTATTCTACCACAAGATGGGGAGAAGAAGGGAATGGCAACGGAACACTTCAAGTGCTAGACGTTACGAATAAATCCACACCTTTTGCCATCAATAGCGTTTCACAGGAATATCCATGTGGTCTTGGCATCAATGAAGGTATTTTATATGTGTGTAATGCAAGATTTGGTATAAATGTCTTTGAAGCAGGAGCTTTCGGTGAGTTGACATTTGTGCGCAACATTCCTTCAGATCCCTTATATGACTGCATTATAGCAAAAGATTTAATGATTTGTCAGGGAAAAACAGGCATTTACCTGTACAATATATCTCAAAAATCGGCACCGGTATTTATTCAAAAAGTAGCTAATTGATCTGATGAGAATAATCTCCCTTTTTATAATTTTGATGGCTTCTTTAAATTCTTATGGTCAGCGAGCGGTTGCTATTACAGAAGATAAAGTGATCCGGGACGGTTTTCACATCGCTCCACTGGTCCCAACCACCAAAGGGCTGACTTTTGGTGTTGGATATTCGAGACCGATCAGTCCCAAATTATTATTTCACACCACTCTTTGTTATATGCCAACCAGTTCATTAGATGGTCAAACCATCAATGCACGGGGAGGAGCCATTACGCCCGCTATTTTATATTTGCCCGGAAGAACTGATAATTATAAAGGTATCATAATGGGAGTCGAACTACCGATCATGTTTTATAATATGCGCAGACATGACTGGGTCACTCAAACCTCCATCGGACCGGAAGGCACTGTAGTTTATAACAAATATAATTACATCAATGCCAACGCATTACAGGGAGGCCTGGGTGCCAGATTTGGGTTCAGGACCCAACGCAGAAACAATGCTTTCTTTTGGCAACCTAGTGTTTCATTTGGTATTCTGGCACAAAAACTCTTTAATTACGAAGAAGTAGAACCCGTATTTGATAATTTTGGGTTACAGCCAATTTCAGAATTTGCTTCACAAAAAAATGGAATTGCTCCTTATGCTAAATTAGAAGTCGCATTCGGACTTTACAGATTTAAGAAAGAGAGACAGCAGGTTTTGGAATTGTAATTTTATTCAGTAAATATTTTTGGATACATTCTTAAATAAAGAACATTTAAATAATTTAAAATACAATTTATTTTTTTTCTAATTCATGATGGATCCCGCATGTGCAGGACTAAAATCTACCCTTTACCTGCTAACATTAATATTTCTATTTAAATTCTAAAACAAATTTGACTCCCGAAACTCAAGTAAATAAATTTTATATTAACGAACATTGAGTTGATGAAAACTCTTAGTTTTTATACATTTGTGAATGAAAAAAATAACATTCTTCACAATATTCTTTTCCATCCTTTGGGCTTCAATCATTGCACAAACAAAAACTCAAACTACCATCACTAAGATCGCATTCGGATCTTGTGGAAATCAGGATAAAAACCAGCCTATTTTAGACCTGGTCACCAGATATAAACCTGATATGTTTTTATTCCTGGGGGACAATATCTATGGAGACACTAAGGATATGAAAGAATTGAAAGCGAAATACGATAAACTTGGCGCCAAACCTGAATATCAGAGATTAAAAGCAAATACGAAGATTTTCGCGACCTGGGATGATCATGATTTCGGCTGGAATGACGCAGGACGGCATTATCCATTCAAAAAAGAAAGCAAAGAAATCTTCCTTAACTTTTTTGATGAACCTGCTAATTGCGAACGGAGGACAAGAAATGGAATTTATACTTCTTATGCATTTGGCAATTGGGGCAAAAGGGTTCAGATAATCATGCTCGATACCCGGACTTTCAGGGATGATCTGCTGCCCTATAAAGGTGCTGTGAAAGAAGACAAAAGATATTTTTATGAACTGGACTACGCACCGCATACTTCCAAGGACTCCACCTTATTGGGTCAGGATCAGTGGAAATGGCTGGAGCAACAATTCATGGAGCCGGCTGACCTTAGGATCATTTGTTCAAGTACTCAGTTTGCTATAGAATACAACGGGTATGAAGCATGGGCAAATTTTCCCAGTGAACAGAGAAAAATGCTCGACCTCATACGTAAGACTCATGCGGGTGGAGTCATATTTCTGTCCGGAGATGTACATTATAGCGAGATCAGTTCTTTCAAAGAAGAAGGTTTGTACCCCATCTACGACTTCACTTCCAGTGGTATCACCTCCACCTGGCATTTTTCTACACCAAATAAAAACCGGATAGAAGGCCCTGTGATGGAAAATCATTTTGGTTTGTTGACGATAGACTGGGAAGGAAAAGACCCGTCATTAAAAATGGAGTGTATCGATGTAAAAAATAATCCGCGATTTGAATTTACTGTCCCCATCAAATCCATTCAATTTGGGCTGGAATAATCAGAGTGATGAAATTTCATTGATCCGCAAGAAATATATTTTTAGAAAAATATTTACAAAAGCAACGAAAAAACAAAGGTTGAAGTCTTTAGAGAGTAAGCAATAAAATTTACAAATTCCGAATTGATTGCTGCCTGATCCGATAATAAACTATAGTGAATTGGAACGGGAGAATAAATTCGGTTTATAACTCTAAAATTCAAAAAAATGTATAAAATTAAAAACCTTTGGATCGTTGCCATTCTGGCGCTGGCCATCAGCTCTTGCCGCAAGGACACGATCGACTTTATCGAAGGTCCGAAAGGGCAAAATTTCACCTCTAACATTTTAGGTAGCGTAATTGATGAAGCCGGCCAACCTGTGGCAAATGCAACTGTCAAATATCTGGGAATAACTAAAACTTCAGATGAAAATGGTGTTTATTATTTCAAAAATGTCGAAGTTAATTCCAAACACAGCCTTATCACGATCAGAAAAGAAGGTTATTTCGAAGGTAGCAGAGTATTTTCTACGGACAGATCCAATACTGTCAGAGTAAGAAATACTCTTTTAGCTAAAACATTCGATCAGTCGTTTGAAAGCACTGCCGGATCTACATTGAAAAAAGGAGCAATTACACTGGAATTTCCCGCTGATGGAGTTGTATTAGCTTCCAATAATTCCTCATATTCAGGAACTGTTCAGGTAGCTATGAAATATCTAAATCCGGATGGAGTGGAAATATTTGATCAAATGCCGGGTACACTTGCAGGTATCAATTCAGCTAACCAGATCGCTGCAATGACTACCTATGGTATGGTGGCTGTAGAATTACAAACTCCATCAGGGCAACAACTACAAATTGCACCGGGTAAAAAGGTGAAGATGTCAAATAAACTATCTTCTTCTACCCTGTCTAAAGCTCCTTCCACTATACCATTATGGTACTATGATGAAAACCTGGGTTACTGGAAGGAAGAAGGCGAAGCAAAACTTATTAATGATACCTATGTAGGGGAAGTAGCTCACTTTACATATTGGAATTACGATGCTCAGGCTCCGGCTATAATATTAAGTGGCCGGGTAGTTGATCAATTTGGCAATCCTGTCGCTAATGCTCACGTTTGGATTAGTGATCCATTATCTGGAGGGTCAGGTCATGGCAATACAAATACTGATGGGCTTTTTAGTGGTTTTGTAACTCAGAATGCGCTCTTAAATATATCTGTCACTGTGTATGTACCAGGTTGTAATTTTACAGAAATATACAGTGGTCAAATAGGACCGTTTTCCAACGATGCAACTATTCCTGATCTAGTTAGTAATCTGGCTAGTGTGGATCATATTATAATTACAGGAAATGCAATTAATTGCTCCGGAAGTAATGTTACCGAAGGCTATGTAAAAGCGACATTTGGTCAGACAAATGAGTTCATAGCGATTAATAATGGAGTGTTTAATTCAGCAATAATATATTGTGGAAATCAATCGGAAATTAAAATTAAAGCCATTGATACTGAAAGTGGTATGGAAAGTACAAATCTAACTTATCCTGTTTCCTCAAATATTGATTTAGGTACGCTTAACGTTTGCGCCAACGTAGCAGATTTTATTGAAATAAAAATACCTGATATTGGACTTGATACAGTGTTATTTAATGAATTATGGTCTGAAAATTCAAACTATAAAGAAATTCACCACGGTTATGGGATTGATTCGGGCAATGTTTATTTAAACATCTACTGGCTCGAGAGTAATATTAATACAATATCCACGGGAACATATAATATTGTTCCAAACGAAACAAATTTTTCTCAAATACCAGGTTTTTATGTCATTGGAGAAGAAGGTACAGTAACAATTAATCAAGGTGGAAGCCAGCCAGGGGATGTAATTATCGGTTCCTATAGCTTTAAAGGGAATAGTGCAGGTACTGTTAATCAAAGGACAGTATTTGGTTCATTCAAAATGACACTAGAATAATAAACTAATACTTGGAAGATTCCACACTCATAGAAAAATGTTTGCAGCATGACCGTCAAAGTCAAAAGCTGCTTTATGAACGCTTTAGCGGGCAGATGTACTCCATCTGCCTTCGCTATTGCAAGGATGAGTTTGAATCTCAGGAAGCTTTGCAGAATGGATTTATAAAATTATTTAAAAATCTGGATTCTTACAAAGGCACTTCACCGCTTTATCATTGGATAAAAACGATCATGATCAGATCTGCCCTCGACCAGCTGAAAAAGAGAAAAAGGGATGCGGAGATATTTCAGAAGGAGGACAATGCGCAGGAAATGATCGGGGTCCATGATGAAGAGCAAATGACCTATGAGGAAATGATGAAGATCGTACAAACTATG
>Ga0247738_10001000_pt1 | contig 10452 bp, 5 predicted proteins | sample UWRJL013104B2_FD_180936 | JGI IMG/M metagenome (GOLD analysis project Ga0247738, IMG submission 180936) | Plant litter microbial communities from Arlington Agricultural Research Station in Wisconsin, United States - UWRJ-L013-104B-2 | ecosystem: Environmental > Terrestrial > Plant litter >...
GAGGCTGCGCCGACAGCGGATCGATGAAGAAGATCAGCATGTCGAGCTTGCCCTCGGCGATCATCGCCCCAAGCTGCTGGTCGCCGCCCAGCGGACCGCTCTTGAGCAGGGTCACGGTCATTCCCGTCGCGGCCATCACCCGGCTCCCGGTCGTGCCGGTGCCCCATAACTCGTGCTGGCTCAACTTCTGCCGGTGGTGTTCCGCCCAGACGCAGAGATCGTCCTTCTTGGCGTCATGCGCCACCAAGCCAATCCGCGCCATGCTGCCCTCCAGATGAGGCCAACTTACAAGCACGCTTCAGGCAAACAGAGCAATGGCCTCGCTGAGCAGAATACCCACCGGATCGACCGGAATGTCGTCGCCGGGATAGAGCCGCAGGTAACGGCCCTTCTTCAGCCCGTCGCCGGCCAGCAAGCCATCACCGTGATCAAGCATCCGGCCATGCTCGAAATATAGCGACACCCGGTCCACATGCGGAAACACCGAACAGATGTGACCGGCCTCGGCATGGCGGAAATTGACCGACTTCCAGCCGGTCATCACCTTGCCGCTAAGCCCGGGATGGGCGGCAACCAAGGCCACCAGCCGAGCCGTCAACTCCGCCACCGGCGTTGGCAGCGGCGCAATGAGGTCGGCAAAGGCGCGCGAATAGACGGGGTCTACGACGGAGGTCAGCATGGCGGGCACCGGAGTTTGACGCCCGCCGGTTTGGCATGGCCTGCTGACAGGGAGAGTCAGCAGGCCATGCGCGCTAGAACTCGTTCCAGTCCTGCGCGATGGCTGTATTGCCCACGGTCCGCAGCGCTGGCGCCGAACGGGCCGCCGGCCGCGCTGCCGGACGCGACGGCGCCGGAGCACCACCACCGTCCATCTTGAACACGTCCACGATCCGGTCGAGCTCGCTGGCCTGGGACTCTGTCTGTTCGATGGCCGCGTTGGTTTGCTCTACCAGCGCGGCGTTGTGTTGTGTCATCTCGTCCATCAGACGGACCGCGACGGAGACCTCGTCCAAAGCTGCCGACTGCTCGCTGTTGGCCCGGGCGATGGAATCTATCAGCGCCGAACTTTCCTGCGCGCCGGTCAGGATGGCGAGCAGCTTTTCCGCCGCCTGCCCCACCAGGCGCGAGCCGTTCTTCACCTCACTGGCGCTGGCCTCGATCAGCACCTTGACCTCGCTGGAGGCCTGCGCGGCCGATTGCGCCAAGCGCCGCACTTCCACCGCGACAACGGCAAAGCCCTTGCCGGCATCACCCGCCCGCGCAGCCTCCACAGAGGCGTTCAGGGCCAGCAGATTGGTCTGGAACGCGATATCGTCGATCAGCCCGATGATGTTGGAAATCTTGCCCGAACTGGTCTCGATCGCCGCCATGGCCTGGTTGGCCTCGTTCATCACCGACCCGCCCTCGGTAGCGCCCGAAGACACTGCCTGCGCCTTCTGGCTCGCCGTCGTGGCACGTGCAGCATTCTCCTGTACTGCGGTCGACAGTTGCTCGATGGAGGCCGAGGTTTCCTCGATGGTCGCCGCCTGCTTGGTGGTGCGTTCGGACAGGTCGTTGGCGCCGGAAAGGATTTCGCTGGTCGCGGTCTTGAGCGAGCGCGACGTTCGCTGCAGACCGTTGACGATATCGAACAACCGCCCCAGCGACTGGTTGAAGGCCAGGCGCAACTGCTCGTATTGCCCGGTAAATTGCGTATCGATGCGGCCAGTCAGGTCCCCCTCGGCCATCTTGGCGAGGCTGGTCGTGAGATCGGCGATGATCCCCTCAGCGCGCTTGCGCTCGGTAATGTCGGTGGCAAACTTGATCACCTTGCACGGTTTGCCCTGGGCATCGAGGATCGGATTGTAGGACGCCTGGATCCAGATCTCCTTGCCCCCCTTGCCGAAGCGCTGGAACTCCGCGGCGACATATTCGCCGCCCCGCAGGCGTTCCCAGAACCTGGCATAATCCGGCCCTGCCGCGTAGGTCGGGTCACAGAACATGCGATGATGCTTGCCGATGATTTCATCGAGGCGATAGCCGAGCGTGGCGAGGAAATTCTCGTTTGCCTCACGCACCGTGCCGTCGAGGTTGAACTCGATGACGGCCTGCACGCGACTGATCGCGGCGATCTGCGCCTCGTGGTCGGCCGACTGGTTTTTCTGGGCGGTGATGTCGGTGGCAAACTTGATCACCTTGATCGGCTTGCCGGCCTTGTCGAAAACCGGGTTGTAGGTCGCCTGGATCCAGATTTCCCGCCCGCCCTTGGCGATACGCCGATAGGCCGCCGCCTGGAATTTACCGGCCGCAAGATCGGCCCAGAACTGCTTGTAGGGGGCCGACTGCGCCTCATCCGGATCGACAAACAGCCGATGGTGTTTGCCTTCGATCTCGCTGAGGTCGTAACCGAGTGCGGCCAGGAAATTCTCGTTTGCGGTGATGATGGTTCCGTCGAGCTTGAACTCGATGACCGCCTGGCTGCGCATGATGGCCTCGACCTTGGCCCTGTCATCGCTGCTATTCCGTCTGAATATACCCATCGAGAAGGCCCTCCAGCCTCAGCCCCAGCCGCTATGCGGCGCTCGAGTCATTGTTAGGAAAAATGGATAAGTGGGGGTTTTGGCGCTTCTCGTGGGTTCTGCGTAGCTGTGTACGCAAATGCCCGGAACCATGCCTCGGGTCCGCCTGTCCCATGGGGTCGGATACTGGCGGTCGCAATGAAATTGCTGTTTTGGTCATGGCCGATCGCTCACCTGCCATCACTGATCCCCACCAGTGATGTATGCCGTTGATCTGCGTCCGATTCGAGGCTGCGCGCCAAAGGTTAACGCACCCCCAATGAGGGCCATTCCGAAACGATACGGGCGCCTTTCGGCGCCCGCTTTTTTCAAGTTGTGATCGGCAGTGGCGGCGTTCAGCCGGCCTTGCGCACGATTTTGGCATTCATCGGCGCACGGCCTGCCCGGGCAGGTTCGATCCGGAACACGTCGACGATACCGTCGAGTTCGGTGGCCCTCGCTTCGGTTTGCTCGATGGCGGCGTTGGTCTCCTCCACCAATGCCGCATTATGCTGGGTCATCTCATCCATCTGCCGCACGGCAATGGCCACTTCCTCGAGCGAGGAAGCCTGATCCTTGTTGGCCTGCGCGATCGTGTCGATCAACACGGCGCTTTCCTGGGCACCGGCCAGGATATCCAGCAGTGTTTCCGCCGCCTGCCCCACCAGCCTGGTGCCCGACTGCACTTCTGTGGCGCTGGCCTCGATCAGTGTCTTGATCTCGGATGATGCATTTGCTGCCGATTGTGCCAGGCGCCGTACTTCCACGGCCACCACGGCAAAGCCTTTGCCGGCGTCGCCAGCTCGCGCCGCTTCCACCGAGGCATTGAGCGCCAGCAGGTTGGTCTGGAAGGCGATGTCGTCGATCAGCCCGATGATGTTGGAGATCTTGGCGGAACTGGCCTGAATGGCCGACATGGCCGTGTTGGCCTGGCCCATTACCTCGCCACCGCGCGTGGCGTTCTCGGCCACCACCTGTGCCTTGCCACTGGCTGTCGCCGTGCGACGGGCATTCTCGACCACCGCCAGGGACAGTTGCTCGACGGCCGCCGAGGTTTGCTCGATGGTTGCCGCCTGCCGTGTAGTACGATCGGCCAGGTCATTGGCACCGGCGAGGATCTCCCCGGTCGCCGTCTTGAGCGACCGCGACGTGTGCTGCAACTGACCGACAATACCGGTCAGGCGATCGGCAACGGCATTGGTGTCGTCCTTGATCTGCACGAATTCGGGCTCAAACTCTGCGGTGATACGGCTACTGAGGTCACCCTCCGCCATGTCCTTGAGCACGTCACCCGTCAGCGCCACCGCGCGGCTGATCTTCGCCTTGGCCGCGGCGTCCGCCGCGCTTGCGTCGGCGGTGAGTTTTTCGAAATAGGCGGAAACGCCGATATCGATGTCGAGCAGCGTCGACTTCAGCAAGCTTGCCAGCGTCAGTGCCATCTCGTCGGCCGAGACCAGAACCTCGGCAGCGGACGGTGCCTTGTCGCGGAAGCGACCGGGCTTTGGCTTGAGGGCTTCCGACATCATGTCGTGGACCAGCCCCACGATCAGCGTCTCGATGATGACGCCATAGCCACCGATATGCCAACGCGGCTCGAGACCGATCATGGCATGGCGCAGGCCAACCCGGGTGCTCGCCTCATAATAGGCGTTGTCAAACTGTGCGGCAGCGATGGCCTGCCAGTGCCCGACCTGCTTGGACTGAGCCCGGTTCATCTGCGACTTGCCGTCAAAGAAGCGCGCCACTGCCGGTACGGTGGCGATCTTGCCGTAGAACCGGTCCAATGCCAGCGTCAGATGCTTGTCGACATGCTCTTTCGCGCTGGCCTGACGCTGGCGCGCCGTCTCATCAAGGCCGATGAAATCGAGGCGCGACTGGAGAAGCTCGTTGGGGGCAGAAGACGATGGCATGGACAGGACTCGTTTATGGTCTTGTGACGTGTTGACCACGCTCGACTCCAAAACCGTGATCTAGATCAAACGACTGCAAGGTGGACGAAACAGGGTGAATGAACCGTTAAGCCACCACCCTGTTCATCGGTCCAGTCAGCCTGCCTTCTGGCGCCCGAAGTAAGCACCGGCCGCCGATTTGAGCCCATCCAGCAGGCCGCGCGCTCCGGCTTCCCGTTCGGGAGCGTCCTTACCCGGCGCAGCGAGTGTGAACACGCTGATCACGCGATCCAGCTCGTTGGCCTGAGCCTCGGTCTGCTCGATGGCGGCATTGGTCTCTTCGACCAGCGCTGCATTGTGCTGGGTCATCTCATCGAGCTGGCGCACCGCCACATTGACCTCGTCGATCGACGACGCCTGTTCGCGGCTCGCCTTGGCAATCCCGTCCAGCAGGCTGGCATTGGCTCGGATGGCATCCTGCACGCCGACCAGCCGCTCCGCGGCGCTGACCACAAGCCGCGACCCACCCCTGACTTCGTTGGCGCTCTGCTCGATCAGCACCTTCACATCGGCCGATGCGCTGGCCGCGGACTGCGCCAGGCGGCGCACTTCCACAGCCACCACGGCAAAGCCCTTGCCGGCATCGCCGGCGCGTGCCGCTTCCACGGAGGCATTCAGCGCCAGCAGGTTGGTCTGGAAGGCGATGTCGTCGATCAACCCGATGATATTGGAGATCTTGGCCGATGACGCGGTGATGCGATCCATGGCCTGGGTCGCCTCGCCCATCACGGCTCCGCTGGCCTCGGCTTCCGCCGAAACGGCACGGGCCTTCTGGCTTGCCTCTTCGGCATGGGCGGCGCTGTCCACCACGACGCGGCTGAGCTGCTCGATGGCAGCGCTGGTTTCCTCGATGGTCGCGGCCTGGCGGGTCGTGCGCTCGGACAGGTCATTGGCACCGGAGAGGATTTCACCCGTCGCGGTCTTGAGCGCGCCTGATGTACCGCGCAACTGGGTGATGATCTGCCCCAACTGTTCGGCAACGCCATTGGTGTCCGCCTTGAGCTGGCCGAAGGCGCCCTTGTAGTCGCCTGTCATGCGATTGCTGAGATCGGCACGCGCCAGAGAGGCCAGAACGCTGCCGGTCTCGGTCAGGCCGCGGTCCACCGTCGCCACCAGATTGTTGACGTCTTCGGCCAGCCGGCGCAGTTCGGGATCATTGAGATCGGTGCCGACACGACGGGAGAAGTCTCCGTCGATCGCCGCACCGACCACAACGCCAATATCCTGCTGCAGCCCCCGGATGACAGTGACCTGGCTGGCGCGCTCCTCGCTCATATCGAGCTCGGCGGCGCGCAGGTCGGCCATCTTGAGGCCGTTGCTGCGGAACACTTCAACAGCCTCGGCCATGTAGCCCAGCTCGTCGGCACGTTCGAGGCCCGGCACGACGAGATCGAGCCGGTCGGCCGCAATCTCGGCCATGGCGTCGGTCAGGCGGGAGATCGGCCGGGTAATGGTACGCGCAATCAGCACGCTGACGACCGCTGCCAGCGCCAGGAGCACAAGGCCGATAATCAGCATTGTATTGCGCAGTCCGGACGACGGCGCAGTGATATCGGCTTCGCTTTCGAGCGCCAGCACGGCCCAGTCGACGCCGCCGAAGGTCAGCGGCTCGCTCGCCGCCACATACGTCGCACCATCGTGGTGGGCAACGTTGCCCATGCCCGCGGTCCCTGCGAGCGCTGCGCTCACCACGTCACCCTGCAATGACAGGGTCAACACGTCGCTGCCCTCGGTCTTGGGCGAATCGTTGCGGGCCAGCAGGTCCTGCCCGACGAGATAGGTCTCCCCGCTCTCGCCCAGACCCTTGGTGCGATCGAGTACTTCGCCGATGCGCCCCGTGGGCATCTGGAAGGCGATGACGCCGATCAGGAAATTCTGGTCATAGACCGGGGCCGCGATAAAGCTGGCCGGCGCGCCGGCGCTCGGGCCATAGGCCGCAAAATCGGACAGGAAGACCTGCCCCTCTTCACCAGCCATGGCGGCACGCACCACCTTGCCAAGGTCGCTGTCGGCCCAGGGGCCACCGCCCTCGGCAAAATTGGTGGCGAAATCGGCTTCCTTGAACACCGTGTAGACGTTGTTGAAGTCGGTATCGAACAGGAAGATGTCGTAGTAGCCGCGCTTCAACAGCAGGTCGCGGAAATCCGCATGCAGGTTCCGGTGATGCAGGTCATAAACCGGCAGCTTGTCCGATGTGTCGAGATTGAGCCGTTCACCGGCCGGGTTGGGATTCTGCGTGATATAGGCGTCCTGCAGCAGCTCGGCAGGGTCGCCCTGCCCCTTCAGCGACCGCATCGCGCCGGAGAACAGATCGATGTCGGCCGCGATTTCCGAACGGCCGGCAAACAGCGTCAGATCCTCGGCGACTTCGTTGAGATAGGCATCGAGCGCCGAGCGCGCATTGGCTGCCGCAGCTGTCAGTCGCTGCTCGGCCTGGCTGGTGACGATGGCATTGCTGGCAAAATAGGCGGCAAGCGCCAGGCTTGCCCCCGTGACAAGCGCAATTGCCACCACCATGGCCGGCAGCTTGAAGGCAAGTTTGAGCTGGGTCATCGAAGATACTTCCGGAGTTGTGGCACTGCTGCCTTGTCAGGGCACGTCCGCAGCTCCTCTTCCGCGGTCATGACGCAGCGGAATCATAGGAAGCAGATGGTTAAGGAACCGCTTCCGCAACCGTCGCCAGATTGTCGCAATGCATTGTTCAAAAAAGAAAAACTCCCTCCATGAGGAGGGAGTCTCTGCTTGGCACAAATGCTGGCTAGAACTCGTTCCAGTCGGTCGAGATCGCGGCGTTGCCCTGGCTCAGATAGGCTTGGGCAGCACGCTTGGCCGTGGCTGGGCGGGTCGGGGTCACAGGGGCGCGCGACACCGCGACCGGTTCGCCGCCGGTGTTGAACACCGCGACGATCTGGTCGAGCGCACTGGCCTGTGCCTCGGTCTGCTCGATGGCGGCATTGGTCTGTTCTACCAGAGCCGCATTGTGCTGAGTCATCTCGTCCATCGTGCGGACGGCAATATTGACCTCTTCGATGGCCGATGCCTGCTCGCGGCTTTCACGGGCAATGCCGTCCATGAGCTGGTTGTTGGCACGCGCTGCGTGCAGCATGGAGGCAAGGCGTGCCGCAGCATCGGAGACCAGACGCGAGCCGAGGCCCACTTCATTTGCCGACTGCTCGATGAGCACCTTGACGTCCGCCGAGGCGCTCGCGGCGGACTGCGCAAGGCGGCGCACTTCCACGGCAACCACCGCAAAACCCTTGCCGGCATCACCAGCGCGAGCTGCTTCGACCGAGGCGTTCAGAGCCAGAAGGTTGGTCTGGAAGGCGATATCGTCAATCAGCCCGATGATGTTGGAAATCTTGCCCGAGCTGGCTTCGATTGCCGACATGGCCGCATTGGCCTTTTCCATGACCTGCCCACCCTCTTCGGCGGTGCGGGTCACTTCGCCTGCATTGACGCTGGCATCCTTGGCCCGCTGCGCGTTCTGCAGGACGGTGGATGCAAGCTGTTCCATCGCCGCCGAGGTTTCCTCGATCGTCGCGGCCTGCTTGGTCGTGCGTTCGGACAGATCATTGGCGCCAGAGAGAATCTCGCTGGTCGCGGTCTTGAGGGTCCGCGAGGTTGTGCGCAATTGTGTCACCACCTCGGTCAGCTTGTCGCCCACCGCATTGGTATCGGACTTGAGGCGGGCAAAGGCCCCCTGATAGGCGCCTTCCATCCGCATGGTCAGGTCGGTATTGGCGAGTGCCGTCAACACACGAGCGGTCTCGCCAAGCCCGCGATCCACCGTAGCGACGAGGCTGTTGACGCTCTGCGCCAGCCCGTTGAGCTCTGGATCGGGGAATTCGGTCTCGACCCGGCGGCTGAAGTCGCCGGCAATCGCCGCATCGACCACTTGGCCGAAGGCGCCTTGCAGCTCGCTCATCATCTGCTGGCGATTTTCCTGATCGGCGATGATGCGCGCGGCCTCTGCCTCGGTCATCTGGCTGACCTTGAGGCCGTTCTGGCGGAACACTTCCACGGCCTTGGCCATGTCGCCGATTTCGTCGCCATTGCTGGCATAGGGCACGGTGACGTCATACTGGCCCTTGGCGAGGCCCCCCATGATTGCCGTCATCCTGCGGATCGGCTTGGCGATAATGCCGGCCCCGAGCCATACCAGTGCCAGCACCACGAGCAGCAATACGCCGGCTGCCACCAGCGCCAAGTTGCGCATCTGGTCGACGCCGGCGAAGATCGTTGCCGCCGGCACGTCCATGACCATGACCCACTGATCGGTGACACCGTCAAAAGTCAGCGGCGCGGTGATGACGAACTGCTGCACGCCATTGGCATCCGCATAATAGATGCCCTTGCCCAGACGCTCGGTATCCAGGATCGCTGCTGCGCTTTCGGCGGGCAGCATCGTGCCAACCAGCGCTGGGTCGGGATTTGCGATCCACTGGCCGTCCGCGCTGACCAGCGACACGTTGCCCACATCGAACGGACGGAGCTGGCTGATCACGTTTCCGATGGTGTTGAGGCTGAGGTCGGCGGTGACGATACCTGCCGGCTTGCCGGCCTTGTGCACTACCGCGCTGATCGTGGTCATCAGCACGTCAACGCCATTGATCGCGTAGGAATAGGGCGGCGTCAGCACCGTGCGGTCTTCGGCCAGCGGCAAGTCGTACCAGTTCTCGTTGCCCGTGCCCGGGCTCATGTCGAGTTCCTGCACCACGACCTTGCCGTCCTGGTTGGTAAAATAGGGAACGAAGCGACCACTGGCGTCGGAATACTGATGCCCGATAAAGCCGGCGTCGTTGCCATCGAGGGCATTGGGTTCGAAGGCCAGCGTCATGCCTGCCAGCGCCGGCCGCGAGGCCGTCGCCGCAGTCATCAGGCGGCCCAACTGATCGCGATCGACATTGCCCTCGGCAATGACGCCTTCGACCGAGGCGGTCACGCCGCGCGCCAGCGAGATGATGCCCCCCATCTGCCCCGCCGCGAGCTGGCTATACTCCCCCAGCAATGCCCGGGCGCGGGACTCGGCCTCGTTGCCGGCCGTGCCGTACATCAAGGCCGTACCGCCGAAGACGATGCCGCACATCGACGCGGCGAACAACACACCTGCGCCGATTACCAGCTTCATCTGGATCGACAGGTTGGAGAACTTCATTCTGTATTCCCTACCAAACTTCTGCCTCTGTCGAGGCTGCCCCGATACCCGGCCTCCGCCGGTCAATTCTCGCCGGGCGCATTTGTGTTGGCGGGGCAACGCATCCAAGCGTCCCGTCATGTCGGGAAGCATCGGAATCCGGCGTCGACAGGAGAAGACGACGCGGCGTTGCATCAACCGCGGTATCACACCACGGTCAGCCCAAATCCAAATACAACTGCGTCCGCCCTCAACATGCCAAATCGGCATTAAGGCCGGGTTAAGTACGAATGCGGTCGTGACTTGCAGGCCAGCAAAAAGGGCGCCTCGCGGCGCCCTTTCAGTCCGTCAGGAATGCGGTCGGGCTCAGAATTCGGACCAGTCCTTGGCGAGAGCCGCATTCCCCTGTGTCAGGTAGGAACGGGCCGCCGAGCGAACCTTGTCGGCAGTGCCACGAACCTGGACCGGCGCCGATGCGCGCGGTGCCGGAACGGTATCGGCCGCGTCGATGGTGAAGATGTCGACGACCCGGTCGAGCTCGGTGGCCTGCGCCTCGGTCTGCTCGATGGCGGCATTGGTCTCTTCGACCAGCGCCGCGTTGTGCTGGGTCATTTCGTCGAGCGTCCGCACGGCTACCGACACTTCGTCGATTGCGGCTGCCTGCTCGCGGCTGGCCTTGGAAATGGACTGCATCAGGGTGGCATTGTCACTGACTGCCGTCAGCATGGCGGCAAGCTGCTCTGCGGCATTGGACACCAGCCGCGAGCCACCCTTGACCTCGTTGGCGCTCTGCTCGATCAGCGCCTTGACGTCCGATGATGCACTAGCCGCC
>Ga0247738_10001002_pt1 | contig 10440 bp, 8 predicted proteins | sample UWRJL013104B2_FD_180936 | JGI IMG/M metagenome (GOLD analysis project Ga0247738, IMG submission 180936) | Plant litter microbial communities from Arlington Agricultural Research Station in Wisconsin, United States - UWRJ-L013-104B-2 | ecosystem: Environmental > Terrestrial > Plant litter >...
AGGCGGCGGTTGGGACGGAAGCGCATCGGGGATGTCGTCGCGGCGCAGCAGCTGCCACTCCGCCGTGCCGGCACCCCACACTTCAGCGAGCTGCCGGCGGACCTCCGCCTCGCGCGGTGCGAAACCAGCCCCGGCCGCTAGCAGACACGTCGCCTCGATCAGGTGCCGACCGGCGGGAGCGTACGACGGAGCGGCGTGGGACATGACGACGGTGTTCACGACGGGCCCGCGGCGGCGTCCATCGACGGACAGCAGAGCGGATGCCGAAGGGGCGGCATCCGCCGAGAACCACCACGTCTGCAGACCCTTCGTCACCGGTTTGGGCAGATCGAGCAGGTCCGCGACCTGACCGGGCCCGACAGCGACCACCGCGGCGCGGGCGTGCAGGGACTCGGCTCCGTCGACCGCGATCTCGACCTTTCCGCCGCGAGCTCGCACGCCGGTGACGCGGTGGCCGAGACGGATCGTCGCACCGGCGGCGGTCGCCGTGCGCGCGAGCTGCGCGGGCAGCGCGCCGATGCCGCGCTCGGGAACGCCGGGCCGACCGATCGCGAACATGCGCACGAGGAGGCGGGCGAAGGAGTCGGAGGTCGCACCGGTGTCATCGGCCAGCACGCCCGCGAGGAAGGGCTCGAGCACCTCGGTGCGGAGCGCGCCGCGGAGCCCGACGCGGTCCCACCCTTCGCGCAGCGTGCGGTCCGCTCCGGTGATCACCGACTTCGGCCGCAGCAGCGCGGGCGTGATCCAGCGAGCGACGGCGGCGGCATCCCTCGGCGAGACCAGCCCGCTGCGCAGGATGGCGGGCAGTCCGGTCGGTTGACGCAGTGGATGCCGGAGCTCGGCGACCTTGTCTTCACGCCGCACCCGCACACCGACCGGAAAGGGACGCATCCGCAAAGCGTCGACGTCGACCCAGCGCCTGACCGCGGGATACGCCGGATTGAGCACTTGGAAGCCGCGGTCGAGCAGAAAGCCGTCGACCTCGTCGGTGCGCTGCCGCCCGCCCACCCGATCACCCGCTTCGAGAACGACGACATCGTGACCGGCGTGCGCCAGCCGGGCCGCGCATCGCAGACCGGCCAAGCCCGCTCCGATGACGACGATCTCGTGAGCCTCCACGCTCTTCACGATAAGCGGCCCGCAGAGGTCGGAGGCCTGGCCTGGCACGATAGGGCGATGCAGCAGCCAGTGGTCGTCGAGGCGATTGCGAGTGCCGCGCGGGCGAGCACCATCGAGGGCGTCCGTCTGATCGGCGTGGATGGTCCGTCCGGGGCGGGCAAGTCGACGATCGCGCGTCGTGTCGCCGAGGTGCTGAGTTCCCCCATCGTCGAGATCGACGACTTCGTGTCGTGGGTCGACTTCGCCGGATGGTGGCCGCGGTTCGATGCGCAGGTGCTGACCCCGCTGCTGGCCGGTCAAGATGCGCGCTACGAGGTGCGGGACTGGCGCAACGACGAATTCGGAGACGCGCTCGCCGGCTGGAAGACCGTGGCGCCGCATCCGTTCGTCGTCCTCGAAGGGGTCACGTGCACCCGTCGCGAGATCGCCGATCGGCTCGCGGTGCGGGTCTGGGTCGACGCTCCCGCCGACGTGCGGCTGCGCCGAGGCATCGAGCGCGACGGCGAGAGTCACCGAGCTCTATGGGAGCGGTGGATGCCGGAAGAGGCGGCGTTCTTCGACGCCGACGGCACCCGCGGGCGGGCGGACTTCGTGGTCCAGGGCACCGCCGAGGCCTCCGCAGGCGGCAAGTAGACTGGAGCCATTCCCTCCTGCTTCTCGCAGGACCTCTCCGCGCCAGGAAATCCCGTGACAAAAGCCCCCGACGCCCGCAGCTTCGAAGTGCGGCACGTGCAGCTCGCCCGTGCGGCGTTCGCGGCGATCGCGGCGATCATGGTGACGTTCTCGCCCGATCACTCGTCCGTCATCGGCCTGTCGATCTTCAGCGGCTTCGCGCTCGCGACCGGACTCGTGCTGGTCGCCGCCGGATGGCTCGTCTTCACGGTCGACACGCGCTGGCCGACCGTCGGCCTCGGCGCGATCTTCGTGATCGCCGGCCTGGCCGCCGGGATCGCGCAGCTGCGCAACGACACGATGTTCTTCGTGATCGTGATCGCCTGGGCGCTCCTGTCCGGCCTGGCCGAGACCGTCATGGGCGCGCGTGGTCTGCGCGCCGCTCGCGGGCTGCCGAAGACGGACGCCGCTCGCACCGAGTCGCGCGACGGCCTGACCGTGGGCATCCTCACCCTCGTCCTCGGCCTGGGCCTGCTCTTCGTGCCGACGACGTACGCGCTGAGGTACACGATCGAGGATGCGAACGCGACTTTCACGCTCACCGGCATCATCATCGGCGTCGGCGTCTTCGGCGCCTATGCCGCGATCGTCGCGGTGTACCTGGGGATCGCCGGCCTCTCCCCTCGCAAGGCCGCGACGGTCCTCTCCGCCCCACCGGGCGAACCCGCCGCCGAAATCCGTGAATCCGCCACCGACGAGAGGGGCACGGCATGACCGATGACAAGCCCACCCGCCGCGACCTGATGAAACCCGTTCAGCTGCTTGCGCTCGCTTTCGGCGCGGCGCTGTTCGCCGGCGTCGTGACCCTCGTCTCGATGGGGTTCTTCCAGCAGCGCAGCCCCGCCCAGGCCCCGGCGGCACTGCAGCTGGCACTCATCGTCGCCGGCATCACCTTCATCGTGGTGCTCGTGATGGTCGCGCTCATGCTCTTGGCGGTGGACCCCGCTCAGATCAAGAAGCAGATCGATCGGCCGGTGCTTCTCCCCGAGGAGAAGGCCGACGACGCTGATCCCGATGGCGCGGCATCCGTCGACCCGAAGGCCGATCCGAAGGCCTAGAGCCGGTCGACGAGCTCTGAGGCCAGACCGGTGTAGGTGAAGGGCGTCAGGGCGAGCAGACGCTGCTTGGCCGCGTCTCCGATGTCGAGGCCCTCGACGAACTCCGCAAGCTGCGGGCCGCCCACCCGGCGCCCGCGGGTCAGGTCCTTCAGCAGCGCGTACGGGTCGGTGATCTGCGAGCGCCCCGCCGCGATCTCGGCGCGCACCACGGTCTGGATCGCCTCGGCGAGCACCTCCCAGTTCGCATCGAGATCGGCATCCAGCACGGGCTGGGCGAGCGAGATCTCGCCGAGACCGCGCTGCAGATTGTCCAGCGCGAGCAGCGAGTGCCCGAGGGCGACACCGATGTTGCGCTGCGTCGTCGAGTCGGTGAGGTCGCGCTGCAGTCGCGAGGTCACGAGCGTCGAGGCGAGCGTCGCGAGCAGGCCGCCCGAGATCTCGAGGTTGGCCTCGGCGTTCTCGAAGCGGATCGGGTTGATCTTGTGCGGCATCGTCGAGGACCCGGTCGCGCCGGCGACGGGGATCTGGGCGAAGTACCCGAGGGAGATGTAGGTCCACATGTCGGTCGCGAGATTGTGCAGGATGCCGCCGGCGTGACGCACCCGGTCGTACAGCTCCACCTGCCAGTCGTGCGATTCGATCTGTGTCGTCAGCTCGTTGAAGCCGATGCCGAGCCCTTCGATGAACGATCGCGAAAGCTCGGGCCAGTCGACGTCGGGGTCGGCGGCCAGGTGCGCCGACCAGGTGCCGGTCGCGCCGGAGAACTTGGCGAGGTACTCGGCCGTCTCGATCTGCGCCGCGACGCGCTCGAGCCGCCAGACGAACACGGCGAGCTCCTTGCCCATGGTCGTCGGCGTCGCGGGCTGGCCGTGCGTGCGGGCGAGCATCGCCGCATCCCGGTGCTTCTCGGCGAGGTCGCGCAGGGTGGCGATCACCGCGCGCAGCTTCGGCAGCCAGACCGCCGTCACGGCGCGCTGGACAGTGAGCGCGTAAGAGGCGGAGTTGATGTCTTCGCTCGTGCAGGCGAAGTGCGTGAGTTCGGCGATCGCGTCGAGTCCGAGCGCCGAGAGGCGGTCGCGGACGAGATACTCGACGGCCTTCACGTCGTGCCGCGTGACGGCTTCCGTCTCGGCGAGCCAGTCGATCTCGGTCTGCCCGAAGTCGCGGTACAGCGCCCTCAGGTCGTCTTTCCGGGCGCCAGCCAGCGGAGCGGAGCCGAACAGCGAACGGTCGGTGAGAGCGATGAGCCACTCGACCTCGACCTCGACGCGGGCCCGGTTGAGACCGGCCTCGGAGAGATAGTCGGCGAGGGCGCCGACGGCGGCGAAGTACCGCCCGTCCAGGGGACTCAGCGGCTGCGGAGGGAGAGAGGTCACGGGACCAAATCCTACCGGGGCCGCCGCGGGCGCCCTCCGAGGCCGTTCACCGATCGGTCACCGACGGGGGGTTACGTATGTCACAGGAGAGACATAGCCTGAACGGACGTCCGATGTCCCCCCCTTGATCGGAGTCCTTCCGTGCGCCGTCTCACTGCCGTCTCGGCATCCGCTGCCATCGCCGCCCTCGCTCTCACCGGCCTCACCGTCCCCGCGGTCGCTGCGACGGGCGGGGTGCTCATCAACGAATTCTCAGCAAGCACGGCCAGCACCGACGTCGAATACATCGAATTGCTCTCGCCGCCGGGAACTGACGTGTCCGCCTACCGCGTTCTCGAGATCGAGGGCGACGTCGCGGCCACCGGTTCGCCCGCGGCGTTCGGCACGATCGACGAGGTCGCAGTATTTCCGGCCGCCGACGCGTCGGGGCGGTCCCTGCTGTCGCTTCCTGCCAACGCCCTTGAGAACGGCACCATCAGCTTGCTGCTGATCACCGGCACCTTCCCGGCGCTCGGGTCCGACATCGATGCGAACGACGACGGCGTGATCGACGACGGCCTGGGCTTCGCTGTCGTGGATGCGATAGCCGTCAACGACGGCGGCACGTCAGATCTCACGTACGGAGGTGTCACTCTCGGCGTGGCGTACGACGGCGCGGCATTCGCCCCCGGTGGCGCGTCACGCATACCCGACGGAATCGATACGGACGCCGCCGGCGACTGGGTGCGCAACGACTTCGACCTCGCCGGCATCCCGACCTTCGCCGGCACCCTCGCCGAGGGCGAGGCAGCGAACACGCCCGGCACCGCCAATGCGCCGTGGGTCGATCCCGGCCCGCCCCCGGGAGATGCGGATTGCGCCGCCGAGACCGTCGAAATCCATGCCGTCCAGGGCTCGGGGGCCGCATCGCCGGTCGTCGGGCAGACCGTGCACGTCCAGGGCATCGTCGTCGGCGACTTCCAGGAGGAGAGCAGCCTCAGCGGCTACTTCCTGCAGAGCCGCTCTCCCGACGAGGACGCACTCACGTCGGAAGGCGTTTTCGTCTACGCACCTGGGGACGCCCCCGTGGAGGTGTCGATCGGAGACATCGTCAACGTCGCGGGAGTCGTGAGCGAATACGCGTCTCAGGGCGGCACCCTCACCGAGATCACTGCGGGGGACGCGCAGGTATGCGAGAACGGAGCCGACCTGCCCGCGCCCGTGCAGCTGAGGCTGCCGGCGACGCCGGAGCAGCGCGAGGCCCTCGAGGGCATGTACGTCACCCTTCCGCAGACGCTCACGATCCTCGAGCATTTCGAATTCGGTCGATACGGCACGGTGGAGGTCGGAACCACCCGGCAGGTGACGCCCACCGCGATCGTCGAGCCGGGCGAAGCGGCGATCGCGCTCGCACAGCAGCAGGCGTTGGAGCGGATCACGATCGACGATGCGAGTTCTCTCGAGAACCCCGACCCGCTGCTCCACCCCAACGGTGACAGCTTCAGCCTGGCGAACGATCTTCGAGCGGGAGATCAGCTGGCGAATGTCACGGGCGTCCTCGACTATCACTTCGGCACGTGGGCGGTGCAGCCCACGGAGGCGGCGGACTACACGCCCGCGAACCCCCGGCCCGAAGTGCCCGAAGTCGGCGGCGACCTCACTGTCGCAAGCTTCAACGTGCTGAACTACTTCACCACAATCGGCTCGCGAGGCGCCGAGAGTGACTTCGAGTTCGAACGACAGGAGGCGAAGATCGTGAGCGCCATCGCGGCGATCGACGCTGATGTCGTCGGTCTGATCGAGATCGAGAACAGCGCGACCGACGCGGCCGTGGCGACACTCGTGACTGCGCTGAACGACACGATGGGTCCCGGGACCTATGCCTACATCCCGACCGGTCGCCTCGGAACCGATGTGATCACCAACGCGCTGATCTATCAGCCCGCGTCGGTCCGTCCACTGGGGGCGGAGGCGGTGCTCGACAGCACAGTGGATCCGACCTTCCTGAGCAACAATCGCCCGGCCCTCGCGCAGACGTTCACGTCGGTCGGACCCGGCGAGCCGGTCACGGTCGTGGTCAATCACCTCAAGTCGAAGGGTTCCGCGTGCGCAGGGGATCCCGACACCGGTGACGGTTCAGGAAACTGCAACCTCACGCGCACGGCCGCGGCCGAAGCGCTCGTGAAATGGCTCGCCACCGACCCCACCGGTCAGGACACCGTCGGGCGCGAGCTCATCATGGGAGACCTCAACTCGTACGACAAGGAAGACCCGATCGATGCACTGATCGCGGGCGGGTACACCGACCTGCTGCTTCGTGATCAGGGCGAGGAGGCCTACTCGTACGTGTTCGACGGGCTGGTCGGCTACCTCGACTACGCACTCGCCGGTACGGAGCTCGCCCCGGATGTGACGGGCGCGGACGTGTGGAGCATCAACGCCGATGAAGCGCCGATCCTCGATTACAACGTCAACTACAAGTCGGCGGGGCAGGTCGATGCGTGGTTCGCGCCGGATGCCTTCCGCTCGAGCGACCACGACCCGGTGATCGTCGGCATCGACCTCGATACGGTGCCGCCGACGATCTCGGCGACGGCGGACCCGGCTCTGCTGTTCCCGCCGAACGGCAAGTCGCGCGCGGTGACGATCGACGTGGTTGCCGCTGACGATTCGGGTGAGGTGAACATCGAGCTGGTCTCCGCGGTCGCCGCCGGCAGCAAGAAGGCGCGCATCGAGGAGATCTCCGACACCAGCTTCACGGTGACGGCGGCCGCGGGTGCGGTCTACACCTTCACGTATCGCGCGACGGATGCCGCCGGCAACAGCACCACCACCAGGACGGTGGTGCGCGTCGGTCGCTAGTTCGCGGCGCGGCGATCCGCTTCTCGGGCGACCGGGGGGCGGATCGCCGGCTCCAACTGGCGGAACAGGGAGCGGCTGCCGCCCTCGATCATGACGAGGACCTCGTCGAACATGCCCGGGCCGGCGTAGTACGGATCGGGAACGTCGAGGGTGCGGGCTCCCTGCTCGAACGACATCAGCAGCGCGATCTTGTCGGCGTCGGCCTCCGAGCGTGCCCACCCGCGAAGGATGCGCTCGTGACTGCGGTCGAGCGCGACGACCAGGTCGTTGCGGGCGAAGTCCGCGTGTGTGAACTGCCGAGCGCGGTGGCGTGTTCCGTCGTATCCATGACGATCGAGCGCATCGATCGTGCGCTGATCGGCCCGCTCGCCGACGTGCCAGTCACCCGTGCCGGCGCTGGTCGAGGCGACGCGGTCGCCGAGGCCCGCAGCCTCCGCGAACCAACGGAACACGACATCCGCCATCGGCGACCGGCAGATGTTGCCCGTGCACACGAACACGACGTGGAAGGGCTCCACGGCGGTCGCAGTCATGGGTACATTCTGCGACGGTCGGGCGGTTCCTGCACAACGCCTCTGGACTTGGCGTTCTCCCCAGTGGATCGGCGCGGCATCCGAGCCCGCATCCGCCGGACGCAGGGTGGGACCCATGTCGATTCCGCTCGATCCCGACGCCCCGCACAAGATCGAGGTGCTCTCGACGATCGAGCGCCAACTGCGGGAGGCGATCGTCCGGCTGTCCGATGCGTCGGCGCGGGCTGCGCGTCTTGCCGACCAGACGGATTGGCGAACGGATGCCGCCACCCGGTTTCACGCGAGCGCCGACGCCTGGCGGCAGGAGGTCGCCGGGCTCTCTGCGCACGTCGAGGGCGCGAACGAAGACGTGGCACGCGAGCGGTCACGCGTCGAGGCGCTCGCGTGGAGGTACGGAGTATGAGTGATGAACTGGAAATCCGGGGCGGCGGCGTCGTGGCGGTCGACACCACGACTCTGCGCACCGCGGCGGGAGGATTCGACGGACTCGCCGGCGAAATCGGCGACATCGCGGCGCTGGTCGGCTCGACCGGGTCGCGGCTGTTCGAGCTCTCGCCTGCGACTTGGGACGCGTCGGCCACGATCGAGGCCGTTCGCCGGCGGATTCTGACCGTGATCGATGACGCCGGGGGCATCGCCGACGCGCTGCGGCTGGCAGCCGACGTGTACGACATCGTGGAACTCAGATCCGAGCGCGCGGCGGCGCAGGCGGCCGGCGACGATGCGGGGGTGGCGCGACTGGACGCACGGATCGCCGACGCTGTCCGTGCCCACCCCGAAGTGGAGCGGCAGGCGGGGCTCGGCGCGCTCGCGCACTGGTTCGGCTGGCCGGCCGAGCTCGCGCGGCAATCCCCGGGGATGCTCTGGTGGCTCGCCCCCGGCTTCCATTCGCTGGCGATCCCGTTCGCATGGTCGGTGCAGCGGGCGATCGGCGCGAGCGGGGCCGGAGCCATCCCGCCGACAGCCGTCCTGCGTGGTGGAGCGAAGGAGGTGATCGTGACGCCCGGGCCGAACCGAGGTGCGGCCGGCGCCCCCGGCTCGCTGGCCGACGCCGCGGCGCGGATCCCGCAGGGCGATACCCGCATCCGCGTCGAGCGGTACACGATGCCCGACGGCACGCGCCAGTTCGCGGTGTACGTCGCCGGCACGCGGACGATGCAGCCGAGCACGACCGACCCGTTCGACATGGGGTCGAACGCGGAGCTCTACACCGGAGAGCGGTCGGCCTCCTACGACGCGACACTCGCTGCGCTCGCCGACGCGGGCGCCGAACCCGGAGACGTGGTGCACGCTTTCGGTCACTCGCAGGGGGCGATGGTCAACGCCCACCTGGCGCTCGAGGGAGGCTACGACGTGCAGACCCTCGTCTCGCTCGGATCCCCCGTCGAGGCGGATATCGGCGAAGGCACCCTGAGCATCGCGCTGCGGCACAGCGACGATCCGGTGACCGCCCTGGCCGGCGGCGGCCACGCGGGCGCGGTCGGTGCGCCCGGCAGTTTCATCGCCGAACGCATGGCGGACCCGGCGCTCGGCATGCACGACTATCGGCTGCCCGCACATGGCATCGACGGCTACACCGAGACGGCGCGACTCCTGGACGCCTCGGCGGACCCGCGGATGGATGCGGTGCGCGGGCTGTTCGACGAACTCGGCTCGGCGGCATCCGTCGAGATCACCGAGTACGCGGCCGAGCGGGTGGACGTCGAGCCGGTCGCACCGGTGCCGCACCCGTGGCCGGTGCCCCTCAGTCCTGCTTCTTCGGGCGCAGGATGATGCCGAAGACCCAGTTGATCAGCGAGATGATGATCGCCGCGACCACGCCCCACCAGAAATCCTCGACGCGCAGTCCCCAGCTCCAGAAGCTCGTGATCCAGGCGGTCAGCCACAGCAGGAAGGCGTTGATGATGAGGCCGATCAGCCCCAGCGTGAGGATGTAGATCGGAAACGCCAGGATCTTGATGACGGTGCCGATGAGCGTGTTCACGAGCGCGAAGATCGCGGCCACGATCAGCAGGGTGAGAACGAACTGCAGTGTCTCGCCGGGAGGGAAGGCGATGACGGTGACCTGCAGCGCGGGGATCAGGGTGACGACCCAGATCGCGAAGGCATTGACGACGACACGGATGAGGAAGCCCATAGTCTGGCCAGTCTGACATGGGAGAGCATCCGCCTCCTAGACTCGCAAGGTGACCGACGCCCCCGATATCCCCGTGCGGGTACGCCCAGAGATCGCCGCGCTGCCGCCGTACAAACAGGGCAAGCAGGCCGGCGACGATGCGTTCAAGCTGTCGAGCAACGAGAACCCGTTCGACCCGCTCCCGGGCGTGCTCGACGCGGTGCACGCCGCGACCGCCCTCAACCGATATCCCGACGCAACGGCGGCTCGTCTGCGGCATCGCCTGGCCGAGCGGTTCGGGGTCGACGACGACTCGGTGCACATCGCCGCGGGCAGTGTGTCGATCCTCGCCCAGCTCGTGCTCGCGACCTCCGGGCCGGGCGATGAGGTCATTTTCGCGTGGCGATCGTTCGAGGCGTATCCGTGGCTCGCCGTGGTCGCCGGGGCCACACCCATTCAGGTGCCCCTGACCGAGGATGCCCGACACGATCTTCCTGCGATGGCGGCGGCGATCACCGACCGCACGCGCGCGATCATCGTGTGCAGCCCCAACAACCCGACCGGCCCGGTCGTCACGCAGGCGGAGTTCGACGCGTTCGCCGACTCGGTTCCGTCGGATGTGCTGATCATTCTCGACGAGGCATATGCCGAGTTCGTGACGAACCCCGAGTCTGTCGACGGCCTCGATGTGCTCGGCGCCGACGGGCGCGCGAACGTGGTCGTCC
>Ga0247738_10001003_pt1 | contig 10439 bp, 9 predicted proteins | sample UWRJL013104B2_FD_180936 | JGI IMG/M metagenome (GOLD analysis project Ga0247738, IMG submission 180936) | Plant litter microbial communities from Arlington Agricultural Research Station in Wisconsin, United States - UWRJ-L013-104B-2 | ecosystem: Environmental > Terrestrial > Plant litter >...
CGGTATCCTGACAGATAAGTTTGGAGGAAAATATGTTTTTTCACTTTTGCTGCTACTCTGCTCGATTCCCTTATTTTTACTGCCTTTTGCAGATAGTTTTATCACATTTGCTTTATTAAGCTTTTTATTTGGAATGGTGGGTACCAGTTTCGCTGTCGGGATTGGATATACATCGATTTGGTATCCAAAAGAATGGCAGGGACGCGCTTTGGGAATCTTCGGAATGGGAAATGCCGGTGCTGCCATTACCACTTTTTTAGCGCCTTCATTATTAAATCATTTTGCTATTGAAGATCCACAAAATGGCTGGAAAATACTTCCTGTAATGTATGGTGCAGCGTTGGTTGTTATTGGAATTGCCTTTTTAATTTTTGCCAAAAACAAGAAAATAGAAAACAATACAAAGAGTGTTTCTCAAATGCTTCAATCTCTTAAATCTGCTCGGGTTTGGCGTTTTGGAGCTTATTACTTTTTAGTTTTCGGATGCTTTGTAGCTTATTCGCAATGGCTTTTACCTAATTTCATGAATGTTTATCAAACCAGTTTGGTTATGGGCGGATTGTTTGCTACACTTTTTAGTTTGCCATCGGGCGTTATCAGGGCTTTTGGCGGTTATTTATCAGATAAATTTGGTGCCAGAAAAATCATGTATTGGGTTCTAAGTTCATCCGTAATATTAAGTGCATTATTAATGATTCCGAAAATGGAAATTACAACAACGGGACCTGGCGTTTTGGCTACTAAAAAAGGAACCATAACTTCTGTCTCAAATGAAAACATTAAAATTGGAGACACTGAATTTCCTGTTGCACAAAAGAAAGAAAGCACAAATGAAAATGCTATTTTTCCAACCAAAACTTCATGGCAGCAAGTTGTTGTGAATCAAAATCAAACCGTAAAGAAAAAAGAACTTCTCGCCAAAGGTATTACCGTAATTAAATTTGATGCTAATATGTGGGTTTTCCTTGTTCTTGTAATCCTAATAGGTATTTCATGGGGAATTGGCAAAGCAGCAGTTTACAAACATATTCCAGAGTATTTCCCTCAGGATGTGGGTGTTGTAGGCGGAATGGTTGGTATGATTGGAGGACTCGGCGGATTTTTTGGGCCAATTATTTTTAGTTACCTGCTTACTTCAACCGGAATCTGGTCGAGTTCATGGATATTCATCTTAGTTTTTTCTCTTATTTGCCTAATATGGATGCATTATACAATCACGAAAATCATGAATGAAAAACAACCAATATTATCAAAAGTAATTGATAGACAATAAATTATAAAAAGAAACAATAAAATGAATAAATTTGTATGACTTTTATCACAAAATAAAACCTGCCAATCTTTTACATTTGCCTCGTATTTAAAAATTCAGTTATGAAAAAACTAAGAATAATTATCCTAATAATACTAGGTACAATTAGTGCAGATATTCAGGCACAGGAGTTAGATGTGAACTTACAAATTAGACCTCGCTTTGAATACCGAAACGGTTATAAAACACTTTTACCGGAAGGTCAGAAAGGAACTTCTCAGATTTCGCAACGCTCAAGATTGAATTTCAATTATAAGCAGGATGAATTTACAGTAAAATTGACTTTTCAAAATACCAGAACCTGGGGAGATGTTGCTCCTACAGCAACCGCAGATAAAAATGGTGTTGCTGTTTTTGAAGCCTGGGCGCAATATGATTTTACAGAAAAATGGAGTGCCAGAATGGGGCGTCAGGTACTTTCATACAATAACCAACGTATTTTGGGAGAAATGGACTGGGCACAACAAGGACAAAGCCATGATGCATTTACTGTGACTTATCATACTGAAAAGCAAAAGCTTGATTTTGGAGGTGCTTATAATTCGACTGCCGAAAATGTTCTTCAAACACCTTACACAGTTTCAAGTTATAAAACTTTACAATATGCCTGGTATCACAATCAATTCAACAATGACTTTGGTTTGAGTTTATTATTGCTTAATACCGGTTATGAATACGCTAACGCTGATGCTAAATTATTAGTTGATTATAAACAAACTTTTGGAACTTATCTTGTTTATAAAAAAAATAAAATAGACAGTAATTTTTGGTTATACGGACAAACCGGAAAAAGTACAGATCTAAAAGTAAGCGCATGGAACGCTGCAGCCAACTTTGGGTACCAAATATCAGAATCTTTTAAAGCTGGTTTAGGCTACGAATTCCTATCAGGAAAAGATACAAACGACGGAAGTACTGTTATTAAATCATTCAATCCAATTTTTGGAACTAACCACGGTTTTAATGGTTATATGGATTATTTTTATGTAGGTAATCATTTAAACAATGTTGGTTTACAGGATGCCTTCTTAAAATTGAATTACAATGTAAACAAATGGCAATTTGCTTTGATGCCGCATGTGTTTTTAGCTGCTGCTGATGTAGTTACACCTGTACCCCAAAGTGAAAAACTTGACTCTTATTTAGGAACCGAAATTGACGTTACTTTTGGATATAATTTCAAGAAAGAAATTACATTAACAGGAGGATATTCACAAATGTTCGGGTCCAAAACTTTAGAATTCTTAAAAGCCGGAGACGCAGGACATACCAACAATTGGGCATGGCTGATGATTTCTGTAAATCCAAGAATTTTTAGCTGGAAAAAATAGTTTTTCTGCAAAATTAACTCCTATATTTTACCCTTTTCCCATTTCGGAAAAAGGGTATTTTTTTTGTCTTTCCAAAAACTTGTTATGTGTTTTAATTAGTTATATTTGAGCCGAATACGAATCCCAAATTCTATCATACATGAAACATTTTTTAAAACTATCAATGTTAACTTTCATTGTAAGTCAAACAGGTATTGCTCAAAAATACAATGATGCATTAATTTCAAAAGATTCTGAAATAAATTTTGCGAAAACACAAAAAAGAGGAATCAAAAAAAACAACATTATTTACTATGTTGAAAATGACTTACAAACTATATCTGCCTACAAAAGAAGCAAATTGAAATGGCAAACCAATGTAATTTCTGTTTGCGGAAAACCAAAACTTGGAAATCCTGAAATAAGATATGTAGGATATAATGCCAACAAACTACTTATAGTTATGGGAAAACATAATTTTGCAGAAATTGACATCAATAGTGGTATTACTAAACTTGTTGGTTAAGATTAAAGTAGAAAGCGATATTTAATTTAAATTCGCACATACATTTAATCTAATGAAAATCATAGCCTGGAATTGCAATATGGCATTTAGAAAAAAAGCCGAGTTTATCTTGGCTTATAATCCTGATATTGCCGTAATTTCGGAGTGTGAAAACCCTGAAAAACTCAAATTTACCGCAGATACAAAACCACCAACTGACATTCTTTGGTATGGCACAAATCCGCATAAAGGATTGGGTGTTTTCTCTTATAGCGATTATCGGTTTCAATTATTGGATTGCCATAATCCACAATTCAAAAACATTCTGCCAATAGCTGTTACTAGCGGAAAAGTTGATTTTACATTATTTGCAATCTGGGCAAATAATCCCCAAGATAAAGACGGACAATATGTAACTCAGGTTTGGAAAGCAATTCATTATTACGAAGATTTAATCAAAGAAAATAAAACTATTTTAATTGGTGATTTCAACAGCAATACCATTTGGGACAAACCGAGAAGAGAAGGAAACCATACTACAGTTGTAAATAAACTGGGATCTAAAAAAATCCTGAGTACCTACCATCAATATTTCAATCAAATACAGGGCAAAGAAGAACATCCAACTTTGTATCTTTATCGACACGAAAACAAACCGTATCATCTTGATTATTGCTTTGCTTCAAACGATTTTATTGAAGTTTTAGAAAGCGTTGAAGTTGGAACTTATCGAGATTGGACTATGCATAGTGATCACAAACCCTTAATAATTAATTTCAATATATAATAATGAACAACTGGACTCAAAGATGGGACGACCGCTACAGCAACGAAGAATTTGCCTACGGTGAAGAACCTAACAATTTCTTTAAAGAACAAATTGAAAAACTAAATGCCGGAACTATTCTGTTTCCTGCCGAAGGCGAAGGCCGAAATGCCGTTTATGCCGCAAAATTAGGCTTAAAAGTTGCTGCTTTTGATATAAGCGAAGAAGGAAAAAACAAAGCTTTAAAATTAGCCGCAGCAAATAATGTTTCGATAGATTATCAGGTTGGCGAATTGGAAACCTTAAATTATCAAGCCGAACAGTTTGATGCTATTGCATTGATTTACGCACACTTTCCTGCTGAAATAAAATCTTCAATCCACAAAACTCTTGACAAATATTTACGCCAAAACGGGATTATAATTTTTGAAGCTTTCAGCAAAAAACATCTGGAATATCTTACAATAAACGATAAAGTTGGCGGACCAAAAGATATTGAATCTCTATTTTCCATTGAGGAAATAAAAGCTGATTTCCCAAACTACGAAATCATTCAATTAGAAGAAAAAGAAATCGAACTGAACGAAGGTTTATTCCATAACGGAAAAGGTTCTGTAATTCGATTTATTGGTAAGAAAAAGTAAATCATAATGTTGAGACGCACAGTAGTGCGTCTCAACAGAACATCTCAACTAAATTCTCTTTAATTTTTATACTTCATTCCCATATCTTCAATAGAGAATTTGTCTGTCAATAAATGCAATAATTTATCTCTCAAAGCAATATATTCAGGCATTTTTACAATTTCAATTTTATTTCTCGGCCTTGGTAAATGCACTTCAACAATTTCTCTGATGGTTGATGCCGGACCATTATTCAACACTACAATTCTATCCGATAAAAACAACGCTTCTTCGATATCATGCGTGATCATTACGATTGTTTTTTCCCTGTTGTCTAAATTCCACAATTTTAAAACTTCCAACTGCATCGATCCTTTTGTTAAGGCATCTAAAGCTCCGAAAGGCTCATCCAAAAGCAATACTCCCGGATTGATTGCAAAAGCTCTCGCAATAGCAACACGTTGTTTCATTCCACCCGAAAGCTGTCCGGGTAATTTATCTTTATGTTCAAATAAATTGACCATTTTTAGGTTCTGAATCACAATTTCGTGTTTCTCTTTTTTAGAGCAATTCATAACCGAATCAACAGCCTGAAAAATATTCTGTTCTACTGTTAACCATGGCAAAAGGGAATAGTTCTGAAAAACGATTCCGCGATCCGGTCCCGGCCCTTTTATTTTTTGACTGGCTAATTCGACAGAACCGCCAGTTGGTGTCAACATGCCGCCAATAGCATTCATAATCGTTGATTTTCCACAACCCGAATGCCCAATAATCGAAATGATTTCTCCTTTTTGAATGGATAAATTAATATCACGAACAGCAATGTATTTCCCTTTTGGAGTTGGAAATGATATCTCTAAATTTTTGATTTCTAAATAACTCATGTGTGTAATTTTAGATTTTAGATTGTTGATTTTAGATTTCTGAGGGTTTCAAGTTTCAGGTTTCAAGTTGCCTACCTTTGTCATTTTGAACCTTTGAACCTACCTTTGTAACTCTGTACCTTTGAACCTCTGACTAAGCTTTGTAAGCCACTTTATTTTCCACGTATGTAAAAAATTTATCGAATATCAAACCAACTATTCCGATGATGATGATGGCTGAAATTACTTTTTCTAAACTTAAGGCGTTCCAGCTGTCCCATACGAAGAAACCAATTCCGGCTCCACCTGAAAGCATTTCTCCGGCCACAATTACCAGCCATGCAACGCTGATGCTCAAACGTAATCCAGTTATAATGTGGGGCAAACTAAACGGAATTAATATTTTGGTCAGGTAACGCATTTTAGAAAAACCAAAAGCCTTTGCTACGTTTTTATGATCTTGTGGAATAGAGGCAATTCCGAAAGAAGTATTGATTAAAGTCGACCATAACGACGTAATGAAAACGATAAATATAGTCGCCAAACCAGTGTCTTTAAAAACGACCAATCCGATAGGAAACCATGCCAAAGGCGAAACAGGTTTTAAAAGCTGTACAATTGGATACATAATTTGCTTGCAAATCGTACTCGCCCCCATCAAAATCCCAATTGGAATCGCTACTAACGAGCCTAATAAAAAGCCCAATAAAACGGTTTTTATTGAATTGAATAACTGTAACCCGATTCCTTTATCATTTGGTCCGTAATCGTAAAACGGATCGCTTAACATTTCTTTCAAAACGGTAAAAGTAGCCAGAGGTCCGGGAAGTGCGTCTTTAGTGTAAAGACTCAACAAACTCCAAAAACCAATAAATAAGGCAATTCCGATTCCTGCAAATGCAGTTGATTTTAGTTTAATCAAAACTGAATTTAAAATCAATTTTAATTTCTCATTTCTTCCGTTATCAATCGCGGTATTTTCCATCAAAACTTCTGTTTGATCCGCGATGTCGTTTAGCGTTAATGTATCTTTATTAGACATGATATTCTGATTTAAATTAAAATTATTTTTTAACTACTTTTAAGTAAGCCGCCGGATTTGAAGGATCAAAAACAGTTTTATCCATTGTCAACGAGAAAGGCTTCATGTCATCATTTGGTACTTTTACTTTCATGCTTTTGGCCACTTCTTCATATAAATCCTGTAAAATCAATTTATCAGCTATTGCTTTATAGTTTGGCGCTTCTTTTAAGTATCCAAATCGAACATATTGCGCCATGGCCCAAATCGCGTAAGATTTTCTAGGGTAATTCACCAGACCACCTTTGTAAAACAACATATAATCTTTGGCATAAACTTCTGTTCCCTGGTTGCAACCCAAATCGTAATTTCCCATTAATCTATTTTCAATAACATCTGCAGGAGCATTTACATAAGGCGCTTTTCCAATTATTGCAGCCGCTTTTTTACGATTTGCCGGATTATCTAACCAAATACAGGCTTCTAAAACTGCTTTCATCACCTTTACAAGATCAGTTCTTCTTTTTTCGCTGAATTCTTTGTTGACAACCAATGCTTTTTCTGGATGGTCTTTCCAAATATCTTGTGAAGCAACTTGTGTAAAACCAATTCCTTGTTTTACCGCAACACCGCCCCAAGGCTCACCAACACAATAACCATCCATATTTCCCACTTTCATATTCGCTACCATTTGTGGAGGCGGAATCGTAATAATTTTAGATGTTTTTTGACTTACACCTGCAATGGCCATCCAGTTTCTTAGCCATAAATCGTGTGTTCCTCCTGGAAAAGTCATCGCAAAAGTCACTTCTTTTTCCGCCTTAAGTTTGGCTGCCACAACGGGCGCAATTTTAGTCATTTGTTTGAAACCTACTTTTCCACAAAAATCATTAGAAAGTGTAATTGCCTGACCGTTTACATTCAGCATCATGGCGATTTTCATTTCAGAACCTGCTTTTCCTCCTACCCCTGTGTAAACCGAAAACGGCATTGAATACAGACAGTGCGCTCCGTCTAATTCACCGGTCAAAATTTTATCACGAACATTCGCCCATGAAGATTCTTTGGTTACCACTACTTCAACTCCGTATTTTTTAAACAATCCTAATTCCTTTGCCATTACGATTGGAGAGCAATCTGTTAATGGAATAAATCCAAGTTTTACAGGATCATTTTGAGCTGAAACTTCTGAAAAAGAAAAAGCTAAAACGAGTATTAATGTCAGTAACATTCTTTTGAAAACTTCTGTTGTGATTATCTGTATTTTTTTCATTTTTAAGAAATTTAAAAGTTATTTGTTTTTATTTTTTAGCTAAAAAATTAGGCTTGATATTTAGCATTACATAAGCAAATTGTGGATTTAAATCAGCATTCGCAACATTTTTAACCGCTGCAGAAGCCATAGAATTTGTTGCTTTCATGAAAGAATAGCCTGCTTCGATATTGATGATTTTGGTTAAGTTGTATTTTACCTGTAAATCAAGTTCAGTTCCCAAATAAGAGTTTAGTTTTCCGCCTGCACCATTAGATAAGGTATTTGCCGATTCAAAACCGTGAATATCCAATGCAAAACTTAGATTGTCTTTGGCATTATATTTTATTTTGAAGAAGTAATCAAGTAAACCTTGTTTTCCAAAACCGTTTGCAGCATAAAAATAATCCATGCTTCCCCAGAATTTGTGAGGGGTACCGTAAAGCGGATCAAATCGATTGTCTTTTGAATCGGCCGTAACTGTTTTGGTTCCGTCATCTCCAGATAAAAAATCAACTCCGGGACCAATAAACAATTTTCTTCCTACTTGCAAGGTTGATGTAATCGAAAACAAATTGGCGTTTAATGATCTTCCATCTTTGTTTTTTCCTCCCTGATAGTAATAACTTCCTGTCAAATTTAATTTTCGGGTTACATTGGTGTTGAAGTAAATTCCGGTTGCGTTTACTTTTGTCGTTACCGCTGGTGTTCCTGCAGTCACTAAAGTATATTTGTTGAAATCATCCTTGAAGAATAAAAAAGACAAGTCGCCAAAGAAGAATTTTCTCCCCACATAAGCATATTGAAACGATTTGTACATGGTGCCAATTCCGTTAGTTCCTGCGCCATAAGCCGGATTTGTACCATTATAAATTGTTCCTGTATTATTTTCTTTATTCTGATTAAAAGCAGCTCCAACATCTGCAGTCCAGCCTTTGTTGGCAAATTTAAAAACGATCGCATCATGACGTCTTCCTTGTTGCAACCAATCCAAACTTCCTAAGACTTTTTGATCGTCATAAGAAATTTCCTGACGTCCTGCTTTTATAGACAAATTCTGAATCGTACTAACGGTATCATTCAAAAAAATCTCTGCCCACGCTTCGTGCAATAAAATTCCGTTATTAGCTTCTGTTGTCGTTCTGTTAATAGAGGAAGCATCCTGCCCCCAAACTCGAACGTCTTGCAGCGCTGTAAAAATTTTAAATCTATAACCGGAATATCCGGCATTTAATCTTGTTCTCTGACTTGTAAATAAAGCTGCTTTATCGCCTTGTTGTTGTAACGTTCCTTGTCCGGCACGCATTTCAACACGGTCTCTTAACTGACCTGTAAATGTAAATTGCGCTTTTGCTTCATAACTTCCTAAAATTGTAAGTACAAAACCTAATAGAATAGATCTTGAAAGTTTTGATGTAAAAATAGCGTTGTGGTTTTTTAATATTGGATTGGTTAATTTGCTCATAATAATTTGGTTTGATTTGTATGAAGCAAATTTATATACGTATAAATACTTAAGTATAATACTTAAACCATATCAAAACATTTTTTTTAACCCATAAAAAGCGTTTGAAAGTCAATTTGTTTTCTGCGTTTTCGCATGAAGTTAGTATTAAGTCCCGTGAAACAAGAGATTTAGTGGATTACGTAATTTAACTTAATTGAAGAACTAGATAATGTGTCAATTAGATAATAGAGGAATGTGATTTTACGGTTAGGATGGTAAAACATAGCCAGCGGTTTTAACCGTTGGGAGCATGAAACGCTAAACGATACGTCTCCCGAGGTTGAAACCTCGGGCTATATTTGAAAAAACGAATTAATAAACATGGTCAACGGTTTTAACCGGAATAGGAAAACCTGAAACCTGAAACTTGAAACTTTTTCCCTCCTAAAAGTACTTATGTTCCATGATTTCTGATTGGAGTTTTGGAATGGCGAGGATACCTATTCTCTTGCCTACTGTTTTAATTACAGCTTCTTTTTTTAGACTTGATAGCACACGAATAACCTGTTCCTCAGTAGTTCCGGCAAAATCTGCAATTTCTTTTCGTGACAGTTCGATTTCAATTAGACCGTTTATTTGTCCAAATTTTCGGTGGATGTACAATAACAAATCGATTACGCGTTCCCGTACATTCATGTGGGCAATTTTTCGGATATTGTTTTCGCTTTTATTAAGTTCATCGGCGTAAAACAACATTAAGGCATATGTAAATTCAGGAACGCTCTGAAGAATTTCCATCATAGTTTCATTGCTGAAATTACATAAAACTGTATCTTCAAGAGCATAAGCACCAATCAGATAGCGTTTACTTGTTCCGAAACCGCGAAAACCAATCGTATCTCCGTTTTTGGTAAGACGAACAATTTGCTCACGGCCGTTGATTCCGGTTTTAACCGTTTTTACTTTTCCTTTACAAATAAAATAAAGTCCCTGAATTGGAGCGCCTTCGATGATAAACTGCTGCGATTTTTTGCAGACAAAACTATGTTTCTTCTGAACATATTGTTTCATTTGCTCCAAATGCAGATGCTTTTTAATAAAACAGTTTTCGTTGGCGCAGGAATAACAAATGGCTTGCTCGTCTTTCATGAGTTCTAAAATTTAATCGATTTAAAAACTAATTTGTTGTTCCTCATTTATTTTCATCAAAAATAGAAAAATAATTTCAAAAAATACGTATTTATACGTAAAAATACTTATTTTTGTCTAAGTCAAATACGTGAGGCATTTACGACTGGGCATAATTACTATAGTTGTATTTAAAAAAGAAGCTGTAA
>Ga0247738_10001004_pt1 | contig 10432 bp, 7 predicted proteins | sample UWRJL013104B2_FD_180936 | JGI IMG/M metagenome (GOLD analysis project Ga0247738, IMG submission 180936) | Plant litter microbial communities from Arlington Agricultural Research Station in Wisconsin, United States - UWRJ-L013-104B-2 | ecosystem: Environmental > Terrestrial > Plant litter >...
CGGGTTCTCCGACCAGGGCGCCGACGTGTTCTTCGGCGAGCCCGAGATCGACACGGGCCTCTTCCTGCGCACGACCGCCGACGGCCTCGGCATGGTGAGCCTGCTCGAGATCCCCGGAGTGCAGGATCGTCCCGCGGTGTTCTCCACCTTCCTCATGTGGCTGCTCGCCGACCTGTTCAACGACCTGCCCGAGGTCGGCGACATCGACAAGCCCAAGCTGGTCTTCTTCTTCGACGAGGCCCACCTGCTCTTCAAGGACGCGTCGAAGGACTTCATCGCCACCATCACCCAGACGGTGCGGCTCATCAGGTCGAAGGGCGTCGGCATCTTCTTCGTCACCCAGACGCCCAAGGATGTTCCGGGCGACGTGCTCGCCCAGATCGGCTCGCGCGTGCAGCACCAGCTGCGCGCCCACACCCCCGACGACGCCCGCGCCCTCAAGCAGACGGTCTCCACCTACCCCACGTCCGGGTACGCGCTCGGCGAGGTACTGCAGGAGCTCGCCATCGGGGAGGCGATCATCACGGTGATGAACGAGAAGGGCGCGCCCTCGCCCGTGGCGTGGACGCGCCTGCGCGCGCCGCAGGGCTCCATGTCGCCCACCCCCGCCGAGGTGATGGCGGCTACCGTCGACGCGAGCCCGCTGCTGGCCGCCTACGGCACGGAGGTCGACCGGCAGTCCGCCTACGAGATGCTCTCGGTCAAGATGAACGCCGCAGCCCAGGCCGACGCGCAGGCCGAGGCGGCCCAGGCCGCCTCGGCCGCCCAGAAGGCCGCTGCCAAGAACCAGGCGGAGTACGACAGGATGATCCGCGACATGCGCAAGGCGGAGACGCCGTCCCGGCCCAAGACGACCACCCGCACCCCCGCGCGCACGGCCGACAATCCGCTCGGCGACATGCTGGGCTCGCGCACGGGGCAGACCATCGTGCGCGAGGTGCTGCGCGGCATCTTCTCGACGCTCAAACGGCGGTAGCTACATGCCGATCATCATGAACACGGCGTACACGATCGCGCCCACCACGGCCGTACCACCGGTGAAGGCGAGCGCGGCGAGCACCGGTCGGCGCTCGAACCAGTAGAGCAGGCCCGGATACTCGTCCCGGATCTCCTGCGTCGACAGCGAGTGGTCCCACCCCTCCTTCGGAACCTCGAGTGTCGACAGCACGGTCTCCATGCTCTCCCTCGACCAGAACTGTCCGCGCATCCGCAGCACCTGGCGTCCGGCGGCATCCCGCACGAACAGCTGCGGAACGGTGTGCGTGCCCGACGGCTCGAACACCTCCGCGAGGAAGATCGAGCCGATCTGGTCGGCCTCAATGCGCACCGTGCGGCCGAAGAAGCCGGTCTCGGTGATGCTCGTGCGGTCCACCCAGATCGTCACTCTGAAGTAGGCGACGGAGGCGCCGGCCACGGCGACGGTCGCGAGAATCTGGGTGACGAGCACCGCCTCCCAGGGCCCGTCGGGCACCGTCATGACGTACAGCACGACGAACACGGGCGTCATGAAGGCCAGAACGGCGACAATGCCCTGGCGGAACAGGTGGGGGTGCGGCCGCAGGGTAGTTCGATCTGCGACCACTGTCCCCCCACGGGTCATTGTTGGTGCACTTATCTTTGGCGGAGAATGGGGGATTCGAACCCCCGAGGGCTTTCACCCAACACGCTTTCCAAGCGTGCGCCATAGGCCACTAGGCGAATTCTCCTGGTTGGCTGCCCCTGACGAAACAACCTCCAGCGATACTAACGTAAACTGATCGCGGCTCCTCGCGTGGCGCCATCCAGGCCAACTCCCCCAGGACGGAAACGTAGCAAGGGTAACCGGGCTCTGGCGGGTGCGCGAGGAGTCTTTACATTTTCGGCCCAAGTGGTGAGTTTCACGTATGGCTCGAGCCCTCGAAACACACCACGGGCCACGTTTCGCTTCGCGAAACCTTGTAAGAGACTCCCAGAGAGAACGGCTCACAAGCGCTTAGTGTGGCTGACATGGCCCGATCCCTCTACGTCACGTCCGCCGAAGGGCACTCGGGCAAGTCGACCGTGGCTCTGGGGGTGCTCGACACACTCCTGCGGGGCGTCGAACGGGTCGGGGTGTTCAGGCCCGTGGCCCGCTCCACGGCCGAGCGCGACTTCGTGCTTGAACTGCTGCTCGCCCACGAGGGCGTGCACCTCGGCTACGACGAGTGCGTCGGGGTCAGCTATGAAGAGGTGCACGATGATCCGGATGCCGCACTCTCGCGCATCGTGGAGCGCTTCAAGGCCGTAGAGCGCCAGTGCGACGCCGTTGTCATTGTCGGCTCGGACTACACCGATGTCGCCACCCCCACCGAGCTCGCCTTCAACGCGCGCATCGCCGCCAACCTCGGTGCCCCCGTGCTGCTCGTGCTCACCGGGCGGGAACCGGACGAGATCCGCGCGCGCACCGCCGACGAGCTCAAACAGGTCGCCGAGCTGAGCCTGCCCGAGCTGGCGATGGCCCACTCCACGCTGCTCGCCGTGGTCGCCAACCGCGCCGACCCCGAGCGCCTCGACGAGATCGTCGCCGCGGTGGGCGCGGTCGCCCAGGTTCCCGTGTGGGCGATCCCCGAGGAGCCCTACCTCGTCGCCCCCACCGTCGGCGCTGTCATGGCCGCCGTGGACGGGGAACTGCTGAAAGGGGATCCGGCCCTCCTCCAGCGCGAGGCGCTCGGAGTGGTCATCGCCGCCATGTCGATGGAGAACGTGCTGCCGCGCCTCATGGAGGGCGGGCTCGTCGTCATCCCCGGCGACCGCAGCGAGATGCTGCTCGCGGCTCTCACCGCGCACGCCTCCGGTACCTTCCCGTCGCTCGCGGGCATCATCCTCAACGGCGGGTTCGCCCTCTCGCCCGTGATCGACCGGCTCATCGAGGGCCTCGACGCCGACCTGCCCATCGTCACCACCGAGCTCGGCACCTACCCGACCGCGCAGCGCATCGGGCAGACCAGGGGCAGGCTCACGGCCACCTCGCAGCGCAAGATCGACACGGCGCTCGCGCTGTTCGAGCAGCACATCGACGGCGAGATGCTCCTCACCGCGCTGGGCGCGGGCGAGTCGACGGCCGTCACCCCGCTCATGTTCGAGTACGCGCTGCTGGAGCGGGCCCGCTCCGACCGCAAGCGCATCGTGCTGCCGGAGGGCGGCGACGACCGCATCCTGCTCGCGGCCGGCACGCTCCTGCGCCGTGGGGTCGTCGACCTGATCATCCTCGGCGAGGAGGGCGACGTGCGCTCCCGCGCCACCGGTCTCGGCGTCGACCTCTCGGCCGCCACCGTCACGAGCCCCACCGACCCCGAGCTGCGGGAGCGGTTCGCGGTGGAGTACGCGCGGGTGCGCGCCCACAAGGGCGTGACCCTCGAGGAGGCCCGCGACATCGTCACCGACGTCTCCTACTTCGGCACCATGATGGTGCACCTCGGTCTCGCGGACGGCATGGTGTCGGGCGCCGCGCACACCACGGCGCACACCATCACGCCGGCCCTGCAGTTCGTCAAGACCGTGGCGGGCGTCGGCATCGTCTCGAGCGTGTTCTTCATGGCCCTCGAGGATCGGGTGCTCGTCTACGGCGACTGCGCGATCGTGCCGGACCCCACAGCCGAGCAGCTCGCGGACATCGCCATCTCGGCCGCCGCGACGAGCGAGCAGTTCGGCATCGAGCCGCGGATCGCCATGCTCTCCTACTCGACCGGGGAGTCGGGCTCGGGGGCGGACGTCGACAAGGTGCGCGCGGCGACGGCCCTCGTGCGCGAGCGCCGCCCCGACCTCCTCGTGGAGGGCCCCATCCAGTACGACGCGGCCGCCGACGCGGCCGTCGCGAAGGCGAAGATGCCCGAATCGCAGGTGGCGGGGCGGGCGACGGTGTTCATCTTCCCCGACCTCAACACGGGCAACAACACGTACAAGGCGGTGCAGCGCAGCTCGGGCGCCGTCGCGATCGGCCCCGTGCTGCAGGGGCTGCGCAAGCCGGTGAACGACCTCTCGCGCGGCGCGCTCGTGCGCGACATCGTGAACACGGTGGCCATCACGGCCATCCAGGCGCAGGCAGTTCCTGAGCTCGTCGAAGGGGCGACCCCGTGATCGCGTTCGTCGTCAACTCCGGCTCATCCTCCCTGAAGTGGGAGCTCGTGGATGTGGCGGCCGGCGCGGGGATCCGCGGCGGCCTCGTGGAGCGCGTCACCGATCACGGCGAGGCGATGCGCTCGGTGCTCGCCGAGCTGGGGGACGTGCATCCGCACGTCATCGGCCACCGCGTCGTGCACGGCGGGAGCGTGTTCACGGCCGCGACCCTGGTCGACGACGCGGTGGAGGGCGCCATCGAGCGGCTCTCCGCCCTCGCGCCCCTGCACAACCCGGCGAACCTGGCGGGCATCCGGGCGGCGCGGGCCGCGTTCCCCGGAGTGCCGAACGTCGCGGTGTTCGACACCGCATTCCACCAGACGCTGGCTCCCGAGGCGTACACGTACGCGATCGACGCCGAGCTCGCCGCCGAGCACGGCCTTCGCCGGTACGGGTTCCACGGCACTTCGTACCAGTTCGTGTCGCGCGCGACGGGCGAGTTCCTCGGCCGGGACGACGCGAAGCTCATTGTGTTCCACCTCGGCAACGGCGCGTCGGTCGCGGCCATCGACTCCGGCCGGTCGGTGGAGACCTCGATGGGGATGACCCCGCTCGAGGGCCTCGTGATGGGAACCCGCTCGGGCGACGTCGACCCCGGGCTGCTGTTCCACCTGGGGCGGGCGGGCGTCACCCTCGACGAGCTCGACGTTCTGCTCAACCGCCGAAGCGGGCTGCTCGGCCTGAGCGGCTCGGGCGACATGCGCGACGTCATCGAGCGGTCGGAGCGGGGCGAGGCCGCGGCGCGGCTCGCTCTCGACGTCTACCACCACCGGCTGCGCCACTACCTCGGTGCGTACCTCGCGCTGCTGGGCGGCGCCGACGCGATCGTGTTCACCGCGGGCGTGGGGGAGAACAGCGCGGTCACGAGGGCGAACGCCGTCACAGGGCTTGAGGGCCTGGGCATCCGGCTCGACGACGAGCTCAATGCGCAGCGGTCGACGAATGCCCGGCGGGTGTCGGCCGCGGACTCGGCCGTGACGATCCTCGTCGTGCCCACCAATGAGGAGCTCGAGATCGCGCGGCAGGCGGTCGCCCTGCTCTAGCTGCTCTCGACTAGGGGGCGGGGTTGATCGTGCACTGCGGGTTGATGCCGAGCAGCGCGGCACTCGCGGTCGCGGACTGCCATCCCGAGGTCCAGCCGCTCAAGTGCGTTGTCATCATGCCGAGGGTGATCGAGCCGCCCAGCAGGCCGCTCAACAGGCCCGAGCTGAACTTCGTGGTGAAGTTCGGGCTCGTGCCCGTCCTGACGACCTGGGGTGAGGCCGTGACGTCGGTCCACACCGTCGTCGTCGAGTTGTAGGTGCCGACCTTCACGTTGGCCACCGTGTAGCCGGCGGGCATCGTCCAGGTCACCGTGACGACGGGGTCGGCTCCGAGCACGGCGGTGGTGAGCACGCAGGACGTGAAAGTGGGGGCGAGCACCGTGAGCGCGGTGAAGCTGCCGGTGGACTGTTCCCGGTCGAGCCACGACGCGAGCGTCGACGCGGGCGGTGACACGACGAGGGCCGCGCTCACGGCGAGCACGGCGGCACCGACGATGAGGCGCCTCACGCGAGCCCCGCCCGCGCCCGTTGTGAACGGCGCAGCCGCGCGGCGAACGCGAGGCCCAGCCCGAGGGTGATGGCGCCGAGCGCCGCCCTGAACGGGATTGCCACATCGGTGCCGGTGTAGGCGATCGCGCCGGGGGTGGTGCCCGCGGCCACGATGTCGCCCGAGCCCGAGGCGATGATCGAGAGGCTCGCAGACCCCGCGCGCACAGGCGGCGCGTTCGGAACCATCGACCGCACCAACACCCACAGCTGGTCGGTCGTGGGCATGGTCGCGAGGGCGATCGGCGCGCCGAACCGCCCGGCGGCGGCGGCGAACGCCATCACCGCGGTGCCGCCCGTGGCGCACGCCGTGCCCACCCAGCGCACCCCGCAGGTCTCGACGGAGAGCCACAGTCCGCGCGGGTCGGACACGAGCGCGCCCGCCCCCGCGAGCGAGAGGTCGACGGTGCCCGTGAGTCCGGGGTCGACGGAGATGCCGATCTGCCAGTCGACGGGCACGCCCGGCTGCAGGTCGGACATCGCGTCGCGGTCCGAGATCGAGACGAGGGTGATGAACTCGCCGACGATCGTCTCCTCGGTGACCGCGGCGCGCGCCGCCGGGGCCGGCACCATGACCGTCGCCCCCGCCGCGACCACGACGAGCGCGATCGCACTGTGCCGCACTCGCGCGCTCGTGTGCGTGCCGGCGCGGCGGCGGTGGAGGGGGAGGTCCCGCTCGCGCCGCGGCCAGAACGCCCACGTGACGACGGCGGCCGCGCCGAGCGTGATGCCGCCCAGCGCGATCGGGTTCGATGCCGACGCGACGACGTAGGCCAGGCCCGGCACCGAGAAGAGCACCTCGCGCGCCGTCGTGACGACGTACGGCGCCGGGTCTTCGGTGGGGTTGGCGTCCCCGCGCATCGTGATCGAGACCGCGCCGGCCCCCGCGGGTTCGACGGACGTGACCCGGTGCGTGATGGGCAGGGCATCCTGCCGGTCGACGGTGATGACGTCGCCCACCGCGATCTCATCGGCGTTGACCTGCTTCACGACGGCGAGCGAGCCGGTGGGGATGGTCGGGCTCATCGAGCCCGTCTTGAACATCACGAGCGTGACGTGGAACACGACGGCGAGCACGACGAAGACGATGCACAGCGCCCCGCCGATCGCGGCGAGCGTCAACAGCGCGTTGCCGAACGCCGCACCCGGCCTCCTCATCGTGGTCGTCGTCATGGTCACGGCACCGACGTCGCGGTGACGTTCCAGGTCACGGTGACCGACTTGCCCTGCAGGGCGTTGTCGGCCCCGGCGGGCAGGTAGACGTCGAAGCAGTAGCCGGCGGGCGCGCTCGGGGAGGCGGAGGCGGCGAGCAGCGGCACCCCGGTCGGTCCGGCTGCCGTGAGAGCCGCGTAGCTGCCCGAGTTGCCCACGATGTACGTGGGTGTTCCCGTGAAGTTCGCGGATGAGCATCCGGCAGCGGTGATGGCGACGGCCTTGTACTGCAGGGCCGCGCCCAGCAACGGTGTCGTGTCGGTGCCGCCGTTGGTGACGGTGGGCGCCGCGAACGTGAGGGTGCCCGCGACGGAGTTGGCCTTGCCGCGGATGAGCACATACCCGTAGCGGTGCGTGTCGGGCGACATGCCCGTGCCGTTGAAGGTGATGCTCGCGCCGGGCGCGGAGATGTGGTCGGACCACGCCGAGTTGTCGAAGCTCGACTCGGTGTTGAACCGGCTCGCGGTGAACGAGCCCGTGGCGAACTCGGTGTCGGTCCACGACGCGAGTGTCATCGTGGCGCCGACCCCGAGGGTGAGTGCGCCGGCGAGCACGGCCCGCACCCGGGTGTGGGTGCGCCGCCGCCTCGCCGCCGTGTGGCGGCCCATCGTCCTACGAGTTCGAGGTGGCGCTGAACTGCCAGGTTGCCGTTGCGGTCGAACCCTGGGGGAGCGTCGCGTCGGAAGTGACCTGGATGCACAGGAACACGTCCGCACCGGGAACGGTGGTGCCGTTGCCCGCCGCGAGCGTGTAGTTGGTGCCGCCCACGATGCTCGCCCCGAAGGCCGTGCTCGGCGTGATCGTCGCGCTGCCCGTCGCTGCGGGCGTGCACGCGGCCACGGACGCGACCTGCACCACCGTGTAGGTGAGGTGGCTGAGCGCCGTGCCGGTGCCCGCGCCGGAGACGACGGTGCCCGTTCCGGCAATCGTCGTGGTGGCGTCGAGGTGCAGCACGTAGGGCGCGGCGACGGTCGAGCTCTTGCTCAGGTTGGTGAAACCCGTGGAGAACGACAGCGCGGCAGGCACGCCCGGGTCGGAGGTCGCGTGCTCGGCGAAGGTCGTGCCGTCGGTGCTGCCGACGAGGTTGAACGTGCCGGCGGTGAAGGTGCCGGTCGCGAATTCCTGGTCGGTCCAGGCCGCGAGGGTCATGGCGGCACCGAGGCCGAGCACGAGCCCGCCGGCGAGCACGGCCCTGAGGCGGGTCGAGCGACGAGTGGTTGACGTAGTGCCCGCGATGGCAGGCGAAAGTGAGTACATGGAAGAGCCCCCTGATCGGGACCCGGCCCCCCCAGGTCGAATTCTTGTCCAGAACCACCTGACGGTTCGTGAACAGCAGCAGGCTAACCCGAGGGTTAAGCGGGGTACAAGCTTTTGCCCCGTATTGGGGACATCCAGGGTACGCCACCGATGGGGATCACCGACCCCGCCCGCGTCGGTCGCGGCGACTACTCTGTAGAGGTGGTTGCTGCCCTGTATCGCCGTTATCGGCCCGAGACGTTCGCGGAACTCATCGGGCAGTCACAGGTGACCGATCCGCTGCGCACCGCTCTTCGCACCGACCGGGTGAACCACGCCTACCTGTTCAGCGGCCCGCGCGGCTGCGGCAAGACCACGTCCGCGCGCATCCTCGCGAGGTGCCTCAACTGCGCCGAGGGGCCCACCGACACCCCGTGCGGCGTGTGCCCGTCGTGTGTAGAGCTGTCGCGTGACGGCAGCGGCTCGCTCGACGTCGTCGAGATCGATGCGGCGTCCCACAACGGTGTGGATGATGCGCGCGACCTGCGCGAGCGCGCCGTGTTCGCTCCCGCTCGAGACCGGTTCAAGATCTTCATCCTCGATGAGGCGCACATGGTCACGCCCCAGGGCTTCAACGCCCTGCTCAAAATCGTCGAGGAGCCGCCGGAGCACGTGAAGTTCATCTTCGCGACGACGGAGCCCGAGAAGGTCATCGGCACGATCCGCTCCCGCACCCACCACTACCCGTTCCGCCTGGTGCCCCCCGCCCAGATGCTCGACTATGTCGGGCAGCTCTCCGCGTCGGAGTCGGTCGAGGTCGAGCCCGGTGTTCTCCCGCTCGTGGTGCGGGCCGGCGGCGGTTCGGTGCGCGACACCCTGTCGTTGCTCGACCAGCTCATCGCCGGGTCGGAGACCTCCACGATCGAGTACGAGCGCGCGGTCGCGCTGCTCGGCTACACGCACGGCGCGCTTCTCGACGAGGTGGTCGAGGCGCTCGGCGTTCGCGACGCGGGTGCCGCATTCGGTTCCGTCGACCGGGTCATCCAGACCGGTCAGGATCCCCGTCGCTTCGTCGAAGACCTGCTCGAGCGGTTGCGCGACCTCATCATCGTCGCCGCGACATCGGGCAATGCGGCCTCCGTGCTGCGCGGTGTTCCGCAGGACCAGCTCGACCGCATGTCGAAGCAGGCCTCCACGTTCGGTACCGCCGAGCTGTCACGCGCGGCGGATGTCGTGAACGCCGCCCTCACCGAGATGACGGGCGCGACATCGCCGCGGCTGCACCTCGAGCTCATGGTCGCGCGCATCCTGGTTCCCGCGAGCGACGACTCGGAGCGCGGCGCGCTCGCCCGCGTGGAGCGCCTCGAGCGCCGCATCGGGGTGGAGTCCCCGCAGCGCGTCGAGCCCGCAGCGCGGGTCGAGTCGCCCAGACCGGCGGAGCCGGCCCGGTCGGTCGAGCCGTCCACGTCGGTCGAGCCGCCCCAGCCTGTCGAGTCGCGGCCCGTCGAGCCCGTCGAGCCCCCGGCGGCCCCGCCCGCTCCCGAGGCCTCGGCAACGCCACCCGCTCCGTCGATCTCGACGAGTTCGGTCACTGAGACCCCGCCCGCGCGCCCGGTCGGCCCTGTCACGCTGCAGCAGGTGAAGGACTCCTGGCCCGAGATTCTCGAGGTCGTGAAGAACGCGAAGATGAACGCGTGGCTCGTCGTCTACACGGCGAAGCCGCTCGAATTGCGCGACGGCAAGGTGCTGGTGCTGTCGTTCCCCAGCCAGCGGGATGTGGAGGAGCTCAAGAAGCCCGCCTCCCCGGGACAGGGTGTCGGCGACTACCTGAAGAAGGCGTTCGTGCAGGTGCTCGGACTCGAGCCCGCCCTCATCGCCCGGGTCGACGCGGCAACGCCGCCGAAGTCGGTCGAGCCTGTCCAGCCGGTCGCGCCGGTGCAGCCGGTCGACTCCTCTCCCGCGCCGCCCGTTGCCGAGACTCAGGCGGGCTCCACCGACTCCATTCCCCCGGACGAGGAGCCGCCGTTCGACGAGTTCCCGCCCACCGAGGGCGGGTGGGCGGTGGCCGCGATCCCCGAGTCCGCCCCCGTCGCAGACCCGTCCGCCGGGTCAGCGCACGTGAAGACCCCGGCCTCAGACCCCGTGCCGGCCCCGATCGTCCACAGGGTGGAGGCCCCGGCATCCACGGAGCCGCGTGCCCCGCGCGTCGTGGAGGCGCCCGCGAAGCCGACGAACAACCGGTACGGCGAATCCGTGGTCCG